>Ga0154815_157_pt5 | contig 14353 bp, 11 predicted proteins | sample Rifle2008BG16ft_FD_105823 | JGI IMG/M metagenome (GOLD analysis project Ga0154815, IMG submission 105823) | Actinobacteria bacterium RBG_16_64_13
GACCATCTCGCCCGGTCCTCCGGGCCCGCCGGAGGCCGGGCCGCCGTTCGCCCTGTACGCGATGGCGGGATGACTCTCGGGATGGGTGCGGCCGAAGTAGAAGCCGCCCAGCAGGAAGGGCATGTGGGTAGCGACGATGACATGATCGGCGCGAATGTCGCCCCGGTTGGTCTTGACCGTGCAGGGCCGCCCGTCATCCACGTGAAGCGCCCTCGTCTGCTCGTAGATGGCGCTGCCGTCGCCCGGGATGGTCTCGGCAAGGCCGTAGAGGTACTTGAGGGGGTGGAATTGCCCCTGGTCATCGAAGCGGATGGCACCCTTGGCCGGCACCGGCAGATCGCTACCGGCCACGAAGGAGGCGGGCAGCCCCAACCGCCTCGCCACCTCGACCTCCTCCTCGATGAGCCTGAGCTCAGAGTCGCCCGAGGTGAACGTGAACGCCGGAAGCCGGAGCAAGTCGCAGTCTATGCGCTCTCCCGCCACGGTGCGTGCGACCCAGTCCAGTGCTTCTTGGTTCGCCCGCCCGTAGAGGGCCGCTTTCTCGTCGCCGAACGTCGCCGCTATCCGCCGATAGATGAGGCCGTGTAGGGAGGTCACCTTGGCAGTCGTCCGGCCCGTCGTCCCCGAGCCGAGGGTGCGGTTCTCGAGAAGGCAGACCTTGAGGCCCGCCTTCTTCAGCGCATAGGCGGCCGTTACCCCTACGATACCGCCACCGACGACGGCGACATCGGCCGTCAGGGCGCCGGCCAACGGCGGATAGCTGGGGGCGCTGACGGTGTCTCTCCAGAATGAGATTGGTCTTCCTGGCAGTCCTTCCATAACGACCTCGCTTTGGTCGGTGTTTCTCGGTCTACCGTTCCCCTTCGGGCTTCGTTACGGCCCCTCGCTTCGCGCCCGCTCTTCCCTGGCCTTCCACGAAATCCCGCTCGCGGATGAGGACGAACGAGAGCGCAGCGGTCAAGAACGACAGGAGCGCGGCGATCAGCAAGATCAGGTTGAGCCCGTTGACGAAGCCCGCCCGCGTCACCTCCTTCACGAGCTGCCGCTGCGCTTCCGGCACTTGGGCCAGCGCCTGGTTGATGCGGCCACTCGCCGCGGCGATGGCCAGCTCGTGGGAATGCGCGGCCAGCGGCGTCCCCGCGAGTTGGTCGATCACAGTACTCCGGATGTGGGTGATAAACAGGGTGCCAAGGACGGCTATGCCTGTGGCGATGCCGATCTGCCTGAAGGTGGAGTTGATCCCCGAGGCCATGCCCGCTCGCCGGGGCGGAACCACCCCGACGGCAGTCGCCACCAGCGGCACATTGATCAGTCCGACGCCGACGCCGCCTACGATCATGCCGGGAAGCAGGTGCATCCATCCGGAGGTGACCGTCAACCTGGTCATCAGCAGCAGCCCCGTTCCCACCAGAACGAATCCGGGAGCGATGAGCAGGCGCGTGGGGAGTAGCGAGGTAAGCCGCCCCGCGACACCCGCCGCGAAGAAGATCGACACCGACATGGGCAGAAAGCGCACGCCCGTGCTGAGGGCCGAAAGGCCAAGGATGCCCTGCACGAAGAAGATCAGGTAGGTGAGCGCGGAGAATATGGACGCCGACACGCCGAAGGCCGCCACTAGGCCTCCATCGAAGGTCACCACCCGCAGGAGGCCAAGATCGAACATCGGATCTCGCCGCAACAGTTCCACCGCGACGAATGCGCCCAACAGCACCACGGCTCCCACCAGCGACCCGATCACGGTCACCGAGCTCCATCCGGAGCCGTTGCTGCGGATCAGACCGAAGATCAGGGCGCAGAGCCCCAGACTGAAGGTCACAAAGCCGGGAAGATCAAGCCGCCTGGGCTCCGGATCCCGCGACTCGTTGACTCTCAGCAGGGCGAGGACGAACACGATTACCCCCACCGGGATGTTGACCAGGAATATCCACCGCCAGCCAAGGCCGCTCACCAAGGCGCCGCCGATGACCGGGCCGGTGGCGATGGCCACTCCCGTCATCGCCCCGAATGCACCGAAGGCGACGCCGCGCTCCTTCCCCTTGAACGACTCCGAGAGCAGGGCCAGCGAGGTAGCGAACATGATGGCGCCGCCGATCCCCTGGCCCGCCCGGGCCAGGGATAAGAAGACGATGCCGGTGGCCGTGGCGCACAGAAGTGAGCCCGCGGTGAACAAGCCGACCCCGATGGCGAAGAGGAGCCTGCGTCCTAACCGGTCGGCGAGGATGCCCGCCGTGAGGAGCAGCGACGCCAGGGCCAGCGCATACGCGTCGATGACCCACTGGAGTCCCGACAGCGAGGCCCCGAAGGAGGCGGAGATATCGGGCAAGGCCACGTTCACTATGGTGATGTCGAGGAGCAGCATGAAGACGCCGACGCATACGACGATAAGAGTCCACCACTTCCGAGCCATGCGCCCTCCAGGGATTCGTGTACGCGTGAGCGACTGCCGAAGAAACGAAGCCTTGGTCGCCAAACGCACAGGCCGGCGCGTCCTTGCGGCAAAGCGTCATTTCTCAGCAGCCATAGTAGCCTGCCGCATGGTTGCCCAGAAGGGGAGAGGGATGAAACCCTGGGGGCAAGATCTGGTGCCGTTCCGACCGGGCTCCGACCTTCTGCCGGCGGGCGAGTCCCGGTGCTGGTTTCGCCGACGCCAGGGGGAGGGGACGGGCAATACAGGCACAGAGAGGAGACGCCTGTGTGCAGAAACATAAAGGTTCTCTACAACTTCGAGCCACCGGCCACTCCCGAGGAGATCCACGCCGCGGCTCAGCAATACATCAGAAAGGTCAGCGGCTTCGCCACGCCGTCCGCCGCGAACCGCGAAGCGTTCGAGCGGGCGATCGACGAGGTCGCGGCAGCGTCGCAGAAACTGCTGGACACGCTCGTGACCGCAGCGCCCCCGCGCAGCCGCGAGGCAGAAGCGGCCAAGGCCCGCGAGCGGGCGCTTCAGCGGTTCGGACCGAGGGCCTAGATCGAACACACGAAAGGGAGGCGGCATGCACGGCATGCGTGGCGAGAAGCCGAAGTCCCTGGCGGGCTACCTCGAGGACATGAGCAAAGTGATATTCACCGCGGGGATCAACTGGAAGGTTGTGGAGTCGAAATGGCCGGGCATCAAGGACGCGTTCGTCGACTTCGACCCCGACAAAGTGGCGGCGCTGAGCCCCGACGACGTCGACCGTCTGGCGGTCGACCAGCGGCTGATCAGGAACCGCAAGAAGATCGAGGCCATCGTCGACAACGCCGCCCGTCTGCTGCAACTGGACAAGGAAGCCGGGGGTTTCGACAAATACCTGGCCTCGCGCGGCGACTTCGAGGCTAAAGTTGAGGACATGAGGCGGAACTTCGCCTTCTTGGGCCCCACTTCAGCCCACATCTTCGTCGCCATGGTGGGCGAGCCGGTTCCGGAGAGCTACATGTGCGAGCAGATGGGCAAGGCCGGCGGGCGCTCGGCAGCTGTTAGATAGGGCCGGCGCAGCGGGGTCGCGGCTCCCACCCTGATTCGACTATCGGCGCGGTCTGCCGGCGCGGAGTCGGCGTCAGGGCTGGACGGTCTCTCCTCCGTCGGCGCCCACCAGCCTCAGAAGGCCGCCCGGTTCCTCGGACAAGATCTGTACACCGCTCCATCCCAGAGGGTTCTCCGCCTTGCGTGAGAAGAGGAGGCCCGAGCTCTCGAGCGACGTCGCGATCTTGACTCCCGGCCCTCCATCGGGGTTTATCAGCCGGAAGAGCACCGTCTCCGGGTAAGGTTGGTCATCCACCGTGCTGGGCGGTGCCACGAACAGTTGGGCGCGGACTCGCCCCCGGCTGTCGATGATCTCCAGCGACCGGCCACGCAAAACCGAGCTGATGTCTGGAGTGACCTCCGGCCGCAGAACGAGCACGAGGGCAAGCACAAGGATCACGACGTTGATTCCCGTGAGCACGACTAACAGTCGTTGAGTCTTCACAGAGTCCTCCTCTACTGGGCCACCGTGTGCCCAACGGCCGGTCAGATCGGGCTCAGCCCACCCGGTGTTCTTTGCGCACTACCTTGCGCGCTCCGGCGTGCCAGGACGGGGCCCAATCCTTGGGTGGGACCACCTCGTCCAACCGGTCCAACTGCTCGATGCCCTTGAGGCGCGTGTAGATGAGCTGCCAGGCGCAGGGACGATCCTCGTCTACTTCGCAGTGTGTCTCGGTGGAGCCGCCGCACGGACCGTTCAGGAGCCGCTTGGCGCAGCGCGTCACCGGGCAGACCCCCCCGAACAGCGCCAGCATGCAGTCGCCGCAGCCCAGGCATTTCTCGGTCCAGACAGCCTGTTCTTCGAGCGTGCCCATGAACTGGGTGTTGAGACCGGCGTAGACGGGCTTATCGGGGAATCTCTCGGCAATGGTCTGCCCCCCGACTCCGCAACCGAACGAGACGACAGCGTCCACCTTGGCCGCCGCTTCCGCCAGGTCTTTGATGAACTCGTTCTCGCACTGGCGCTCGATGGTCTGCTGCGAGAGTTCCAGAGGCTCATCCGCGAGCCTGCGGGCCATGCGGATGGCGTAGGACGCGAGACCCACCTCGCGCTCGCCGCCGGCGAGGCAGACTGTCACACAGGTTCCGCAGCCGACGAACAGGACCTTCTTGTGTCCCGCGATCAGGTTCTTGAGCTCGGTGATCGATTTGGGAGAAGCAACAATCATTCTTATCCTTCGCTTTCCAAGTGCTGGGACTCTTCACGCGGCTCGGACTCTTTGAGCGGGCTCGGCCCCAGCGCCTTGACCGTATCCACCATCTGCTGCACGCTTTCGACGAACGTGGGGGCCATGGCGGCCGAAAGGTTCACCATCTTGAGCCGCTCGTCGCCCACGCCGATCTCCGCCAACATCTCGCGGATGCGGTCCGTGCGCTTGCGGGCTCGCAGGTTTCCCTCCAAGAAGTGACAGCCACCTTCCAGACAGCCGGCCACCAGGATTCCATCGATGCCCTTGAGGAAGGCATCGAGGATGTGCTCCATCTCGATCTTGCCGGTGCAGGGCGCGTGGATGATGCGCACGTTCACCGGATACTGCATGCGCTTGGAGCCTGCCAGGTCGGCCGCGGCGTATGCGCAGTAGTTGCAGCAGAAGGCGATGATCTCGGGCTCCCAGAGTGTGGACGGCGCCACCGGGGGTGTCGTCACTGGGGCCGTCATGGGGACCGCCACTGGGGGCGCCGACGGTGTCATAGCCTTGCTCCTTCGACGAGCAGCTCGTCCAGCATGGCGACCAGCGCCTGGTCTTCCTGGTGCTGCAGAGTGATAGTTCTGGCCGGGCACGAGGCGGCGCAACTGCCGCAGCCCATGCACATGGCGCCCTGGATCTCCGCCTTCCCGATCTCGTTGATCATGGGAGCGCCATAGGGGCAGGTCTTGACACAGGTCGCGCACGCTACGCAGTTTTCCGGGTCGACCTTGGCCACCTGCCCGGGAATCTCCAGGTATGTCTTCGAGAGGACCGTCGAGGCCCGTCCTACCGCGGCCTGGGCTTGGGCGATGGTCTCGTCCATGAATCGTGGTGAATGGGCCAGGCCGCATAGGAACTCGCCCTCGTTGGCCAGATCCACCGGGCGGAGCTTCGGGTGCGCCTCCAGGAAGAACCCATCGGATGTGAGGGCGCTGCGTAGCTGTCCCGACAGCACCGGGTTGCCGGCGGCCGGGGCGATGCCGGTGGAGAGCACCAGCAGGTCGGGACGCAGCACCAAGTCGCGATTGCTGGAAGAGTCGTGCACCTTCACGGCGAGACGTCCGTCTTCGTCGGTGACGACCGGGTCGCTCTTCTCCGGATGCCGCACGAACAGGATCCCCTCTTCTCGAGCCTTCTGGAAGAACAGCTCGCGGAACCCGTAGGTGCGGATGTCGCGGCCCAGTACCGCCACGTTGGCGTGAGGCAGACGGCGCTTGATCTCGAGCGCGTTCTTGACCGCCTCCGAGCAGCACACCCGGCTGCAATAGGGGTGCTCGTCGTTGCGGCTCTCCACACACTGGATCATCACCACGGTGGGGCTCGTCTTGCCCTGCAGCTCCGGGGGAAGGCCGCCCCCGGCCAACGCCGCTTCCAGCTTGCTCTGCGTCGTCACGTGCGGGTTCCTACCGTGCAGGTACGACTCGGTGGGCCGCTCCTGGCCGCCCGTCGCTACGATCACCACACCGTGGCTGACCGGGACCTCACGCCCCGCCACGCTCAGCACGCTCTTGAAGTTGCCCACGTGACCGCTGATGCTCGCGGGCGTCGCGTTGAGATACACCTCGATGCCGGGATGGGCCTGGACCTTGTCGACCAGTTGACCGAGGTACGTCTGGACATCGGCGCCCTCGAGGGAGCTCTGGATATCGCGGAGCCGGCCGCCCAGGACAGGGTCCTTCTCCACCAGGTGCACGTCGAAACCCTGGTCGGCGATGCCCAGCGCCGCGGTCATACCGGCCAGTCCGCCGCCCACTATGAGGGCCGAGGCCGTCACCGGCAGTTGCCCCGTCTGGAGGGCCTTCAGATGCCGCGCTCGCGCCACCGCCATGGACATCAGGTCCACCGCCTTGGCGGTCGCTCCGGCAGGGTCGTCTTTGTGGACCCAGGAATCCTGGTCGCGGATGTTGGTCATCGCGAACAGGTACTGGTTCAGTCCGCTTTCGCGCAACGTCTCCTGGAACAGGACCTCGTGAGTGCGCGGCGAGCAGGAGGCGACCACCAGCCGGTTGAGCCGGTGTTTCTCGATCATGTCCCTGATGTGCTGCTGGTTCGTGTCGGAGCAGGTGTACAAGCTGGTTTCGGCGTGGCACACGTTGGGCATGCCGGACGCCTTCTGAGCTACCTGTTCCACATCGATGACCGAGGCGATGTTGTGGCCGCAATGGCATACGAACACGCCCACGCGCGGCGCCTCGTCGGTGACGTCGCGCTCCCACGGGTATTCGTGGCGCTGGATGAGCCGGCCCCGCGCTTCGGCCAGTTGGTCCATCGCGCATGCGGCGGCCGCCGAGGCCTGGGCCACCGATTCGGGGATGTCCTTGGGCTCTTGGAACGCTCCGGCCACGTAGAGGCCGGGCTTGGACGTCGCCAGCGGCGTCAGCCGCTCGGTCTGGGCAAAGCCGAACTCGTTCAAATCCAATCCCAGCCGTCCGGCCGTCTGTCTCACGCTGTCGGGGACCTGCATCCCCACGCTCAGCACCACCAGATCGAATTCTTGCTGCTGTTCGTTGCCGTCCTGGTCGAAATAGCGCACGCGCGGGTTCTTCGTGCCGGGCATTTCCACCACACGTGAGGGGATGGCCCGGATGTATTTCACGCCGTGCTCGTCGCGGGCGCGGTTCACATAGCCGTCGAACTCTTTGCCGAACGCGCGGATGTCCATGCAGAAGATGGAGACGTCCAACTCCTTGCCGCGCGCGTGCTCCAGGGCGACCATGGCCTCCTTGGTGGCGCTCATGCAGCAGATGGACGAGCAATAGCCGTTGCCGCGGGCGGCGTCACGGCTGCCCACGCATTGGACGAAGGCGAGACGCGCCACCTCACCGCCGTCCGAAGGCCGCTGGACGTGTCCGGCGGTGGGACCAGCGGCCGAGAGCATGCGCTCGAACTGCACGCTGGACAGTACGTTCGCGTAGCGCCCGTGGCCGAACTCGCCGCGCAGCGCGCCTTGGAACTCCTCAAAACCGGGGGTAAGGATCACGCTGCCTGCGTCGATCTCTATGTCCACGGGCTGCTGGTCATGGCACACCGCTCCGGCCGAGCACACCTTGACGCACTGCATGCACTCACTGCAGAGGCCGCAGGCCAAGCAACGCTCGGCCTCCGCGACGGCCTGTTCCACGCTGTAACCCTGGTCGATCTCGACAAAACCGCCCACGCGTCCGGCGGGTTCGGCTTGGGGCATCCGCACGCGCTCCTGTCGGGGGGCGTCAGGCAGGGGGTTCTTGGCGAGCTCCGCCTCCGCCGGGGCCGCTCCTGCATCCTCCCCCTCACAAGATGCCGAAGCGGAGGTCAACCGGACGCCTCGTAGGTATGCATCGATGGCTTCCGCGGCTTTGTGACCCTGAGCCATCGCATCGACCATGGAGGCCGGTCCCAGCACGGCGTCGCCGCCTGCGAACAGACCCGGGACGCTGGTGGCGAGCGTGTCCTTGTCGGCCGCGATTCGCCCGCCTGGGCCGGTGGCTACGCCCAGCCCGGCAGCGTCGATCCCCTGGCCGATGGTCACGATCACCGTGTCGGCTCCGAGGACGGTGGTCTTCGAGTCGTCGAACTCTGGATTGAACCGCTTCTCATCGTCGAACACTCTGGTGCACGCGCGGAAGGTGACCCCTGCCACCTTGCCCCCGCTCGTCTCGATCTGAGTCGGCCCCAGGCTGTTGTGGAAGACGACTCCCTCCTCGAGCGCCTCGGCCGCCTCCCAAGAGTGGGCAGGCATCTCCGCGCGGCTCTCGAGACAGGCCAGGTGCACCGACTTCACTCCAGGCAGCCGGCGGGCGCAACGGGCGGCGTCCATGGCGACGTCGCCGCCACCGATGACCAGCACGTTGGCGCCGAGAGCGGGCATTTCGCCGCTGTTGACCCGACGGAGGAAGTCCAGACCGGCCGAGACGCCGGGGGCCCCCTCGCCCGGGATGCCCAGCTTGCGGCTGACCCACGCGCCCGGAGCCGCGAACACGGCTTTGTATCCAGAGTCGAGGAGGCTCTTCGGGTCGGCGACGGGCGCGCCCGTCTTGGCCTCCACCCCCAGATCGAGGATGTGCTGGATCTCTTTGTCCAACACGTCCTTGGGCAGCCGGTAGCTGGGAATGCCGTAGCGCAGCATGCCACCAAGGTGGGGCTGGGCCTCGAACAAGGTCACGCCGTAGCCCAGCAGGGCCAGATCGTAGGCCGCGGTCAGACCGGCCGGGCCGCCACCGATGACGGCGACCTTGCCGTCAAACTTGGCCGCCGCGGGCTTGGCCGGCGGGTATTCATCCGGGTTGGAATCGATGTAGTCGCCGACGAAGCGCTTCAGGTCGCGCACCGCCACGGCTTGGTCGACCTCGCTCCGGTTGCAGTTGTCCTCGCAGGGATGCTGGCAGACGCGGCCGCACGCCGAGGGGAGCGGGCAGCGCTCGCGCACCAGCTCGTAGGCCTCCTTGAACTTGGAGGCGGCGATAAGGGCCACGTAACCTTGGGCGTTGACGCCGGCGGGGCAGGAGGCCTTGCACGGCGCCCGTCCCTCGGCCTTGGTGATGCCGAAGACGTTGGGGATCGCCTGGGGGTAGGGGCGGAAGATCGCTTTGCGGGTGCCCAGCCGGCGGTCGAACTCGCTGGGCAGGTCGACCGGGCAGGCCAGGGTGCAGTCGCCGCAGGCGTTGCACTTCTCCAGATCCACGTAGCGAGGGTTCTGGCGGAGCTTGACCTTGAAGTTGCCCGGCCCGCCGGAGATGCCCTGGACGTCCGCCAGCGTGATGATCTGGATGTTCTTGTTGCGGGCGCACTCCACCAGCTTGGGCGAGAGGATGCACATAGCGCAGTCGCCGGTGGGGAAGGTCTTGTCCAACTGGGCCATCCTCCCGCCGATAGCGGGCGACGAGTCCACCAGATAGACCTTGAAGCCGCTCTCGGCCAGGTCCAGGGAGGCCTGGATGCCGGTGATGCCGGCTCCACAGACCATCACGGCGCCGACAGCCTCGGGAATCCCGCCTCCGTTACCGTTGCCTCCGCTCTTGCCGTTGCCTTCGCTCATGCCCGTGCCCCAGCCATCGATAGTCCCTTGGATTCCAACAGCACCTTCGGCTCCACCACCAGGCTGCCGAGTGACAACTCGCTCGCCGAGCAGCCCATGGCCAGACCCAGCAGTTGCGTGAAGTAGAAGACGGGCAGGTCGTAGCGGCGCCCGTACTTGACCTCGACGTCCTCCTGCCGCATATCCAGGTTGAGCTGGCAGAGCGGGCAGGCGGTCACGATGCAGTCCACCTGAGCGGCCTGGGCCATCGAGAGGATCCGCTCGCTGAGCTCCAGCACGATGCTCGAGTCGCTGATGGAGAAGCTCGCCCCGCAGCACTCGGTCTTATGCGGCCAGTCCACGGGCGTGGCTCCGGCGGTCTCGAGGAGCTTGTCCATGAGCGTGGGATTCTCCGCGTCGTCGAACTGCGTGACTTCGGGCGGCCGCGACAGCAGGCAGCCGTAGTAGCAGGCTACTCTCAGCCCGGCAAGCGGCCGGCGGATGGCCGCGGCGACCTCCCGCTGCATGTCCTGGCCAAGTATCTCCAGCAGGTGCCGGACCGGGGTCAGGCCGTCGTAGTCTTCTCCCACCACGCGGGCGACTTCGGCGCGCACCGACGGGTCGCCGGCGATGTGGTGATTGGCCATCTTCAAGCGGCTGTAGCAAGAGGCGCAGGCCACCGCGACCGTCCGGCCACCGGCTGCGCGCAGGTTCTGCGCCGGCAGCGCGTCGGCAAGGAGCGGGTCGCTGCTGTGGGCCGCGGTAGAACCGCAGCAGATCCAGTCCTCGATCTCGGGAAGCTCCAACCCAAGCTTGGCTGCCACCGCCAGCGTCGAGCGATGGAAGTCTTTGGCCGTGCCGTCCAGAGAGCAGCCCGGATAGAACGTGTAGCTCAAGGCTCACCTCCGTGGGCCGCCCGGCGAAACAGCTTCTCGCGCTCGCTCCGCCCACCGACTCGCGCCCCCCGCAGGGGCAGTTTGCCCTTCTTCAGCATCATGGGGGCCTTGTCGAGATCCTCGAGGAATCGCCTGGTACGCAGCTTGAAGGCCGCCATCAGGCCGAGTTCATGCACGCGTCCCCTTTTGCGGACGCTCCTCAGGAACACTTCGTTGAACACGGGAGCGGCTATGTCGGCGGCCGCCAGTCCTTCGCTCAGGCTGAGCGCCCGCAGCGTGTCGTTCATGGCGGCGATGTCCACCTTCTGCGGGCAACGGGTAACGCACGTGTGACAAGAGGTGCACTCCCAGATGAAACGGCTGGTGAGCACCGCATGGCGCTGGTTCATATGCACCAGCCGGACAAGTTCGTGCGGCTTGAGATCGCCCCGGCCCGCGACCGGGCAGCCGCTGCTGCATTTGGTGCACTGGTAACAACTCATAGGAGAGGCGCCACTCAAAGTCTTTATCTCGCAGGCCAGGCTGCCGCCGATCTCCTGTATCTCAAGCGTCACGGGGTTCATTTCTTCCCCTCCGACCCGGCCAACACCGACAGCTTCACCGCGCTGACCTTGCGATACACGTCCTGCGGGGCCTGGAGCTCGCCGTCCACGGTCAGCAGGTCTTCCACCCGGATGCCGAACAACCGCTCGTTCTCTTCGAGGTAGGCGCGGATGAGCCGCCAGTCCCTGTCGTCCACGGGCGAGAACACTCCGCCGTTCAGTTGGCGTTCGACCACCCTGTGGTGCGGATCACGGATGTAGATGGCGCCGCCGCTCGCGAGCGAGAACAGGTTGCTACCAGGGTAGGGAGTCGCCTGGGGTACGATGCCGCCGCCCCCGTCGAACTCGACGCCGTTGAGAATGACGAATCCGCCGCCCGCCAGGGGATCCCCGGCCATGAAGGACTCGGCCAGGAAGTCCAGGCAGGTGCCGTTGATGACCACCCGCGGGCGTCCCACAGCGTTGATCAGGGGGCGGCCCGCCCCGTTGCCCAGGACGAACACCTCGCCGCCCTTGGCGCCGTACATGAAAGTCTGGCCCACGTCGCCGTGGATCACCAGCTTGCCGCGCTTGGCGATCTGGGCCACTTGATCTTGGGCGTTGCCGTGAATGTGCAACTCCAGGCCGTCCATGCCGCTTGCCGTGTAGTCGCCGTTGGAGCCGTAGAGGTCGATGCGCACGCCGTCGGTCTGTGCACCCAGGCCCACTCCGTGGAAGCGCTGCCCACGCAGGCGATACACGATGAACCGCTTCCAACCCAGGTGAGACGCCTCTCGCAGCAGGACCGCGTCACAGTCGTCGCCCTCGGGCGGGAAGCCCTCGCTATCGATGCAAAGCAACTCCTCCCCGGACTGTGGGGCCAGCAGGCGATCGCGAGTGTCCCAGGTGATCCGCCGCCAGGAGTTCGCGGCAGGCTCGTCAAAGAGGGGAGCGGTGTCGAAGAGCTGGTCGAGAGTCTCCTCGATCACCTGGATGACCGTCGCGCGGCGCTTGTTGCCGGTCGCGAAGCGCCGGTCGTGGAGCTTCGTGAGTAACTCGATGGCCGCGGCGCTCGACTTGGCGGTGTCCGCTCCCGCGAGCACAGCGTTGCAGAAACGCCGCAGCTGGCCGGCAGGCCATGACGCGATGTTGTGCACCTCAGCGAAGAGGGCATCAACCTCGCCTCTGCGCAGTTTGTCCTGGACATCGTCCGAGCTCATCTGATCGGCGGGACAGGTGCCGGTCGATGAGTCCCGGACCTCGACGCTCGCCGGGTCGCTCGGCAGGTCACAGCGGACCGTGCCGGTCTCGTACTTGACCTCGCGGCCGAACTTGTCGGCGCAGGAGAGCCGCATCTGCCCGCTATGGCCATTGTTGCCCGGCGCCACGGTGAAGATGAAAGCGCCCCCGTCGGTGGAGGAGCCGCCGCGGGCGTTCCAGTACTTGTCGGCCACCGGGCAGAAGCGCGGATCCTCCGCGGCCAGGCTCCGCAGGGTGGCGTCGATGGCCTGCTTTTCCGAGCAGATGAGCCCTATCTGGACGTCGCCGCTGTCGGAGAGCGCGAAGACCTGCGGGCGCAGCATGGCCGTGTCGGTGATGCCCATCAGTTGGAACTGGTCGCCCTGGCTGCGGGCGATGATGAAGAACCAGGGACCGTCCGGCGAAGCGTGGATATGGGTCGCCTGGATCTGCCGGTAGACGAGCTGCTTCTCGGGCGGCAACTGGTCGAAATCCAGCTCGGTGGTGGGAGCCAGCGCCTCGATGATGTACTCGAGCGGATAACCGTACACGCGGTCCCACAGGTCGAAGAGCTGGACCGACACCTCCGTGTCGGTGAGGAACTGCTGCCGGATGTTGCGCTGGCGCAGGTACTCGCACACCGAGTGGTAGTTGGCGAAGTCACCGTTGTGCACCAAAGCCTCGTTCATGCCCACGAACGGGTGGGCTCCACCCGGGTGCCACACGCGGCCCTTGGTGGGATAGCGCTGGTGCGCGATCCAAACGTGGGCTTTGAAATCCTGGAGCTGGTAGTACTCCACGTTCTGCTCGGCGTATCCCACCATCTTGAAGATCAAGAGGTTTCGCGAATGGGAGAGCACGAAGGCGCGTTTCTCGCCCAGCGAAGCGTAGTAGGCGTCGTTGAGCCGGTAAGAGTTTCGCCACACGAACTCGTCTTCAAGCGCGCGCGGCTCGAGATCCTGCAGCCCCGCCGTCTCGGCGAATGCCCTGAGGGCGTCCGGCTTCGCACGCACCACGTAACGGTGCACGTCTGGCGGGCGGACTTCCAGGCCGGGGATATCGCGATAGTCGTCGATGTGCGCCTGCCGCGTGGACAGCACCACGTCGAAGTGGGGCAGGACGTACTCCCGCTCCAGTTCGGCGTGACAGTCGGAGTCGAGTAGAGCGATCTGCAGCAGGTAGTGGCTCTCGAGCTGCTGCGCGGAGATGCCCAGTTGCTCGGGGACGAGACCCGCTGCCGCGATGCCGCCCCCCTTGCCGTTGCCGCGGTTCTGCATCTGCTTGGAGGGCTCGTAGATGAATCGCCCTCCCACCGGCACGGTGCAGGCAAAGCCCGTGACGCCGCAGCCGCCTTCCTCCGCGGGCTCGGATTGTATCGGCTGGTCCGGGCCCGAGTAGACCTGCGACCGGGCGGCCAGCAGGCGTTCGCCGTAGTCGCTCATCGCGCTACTTCCGCGGTTGCGGCCGGTTCGTCGCCGAGGTAGCAAAGCACCTCGCTGCGCCCGCGCAACTCACGGATGGAGGCCATCCCCAGGCGGGCGAGCACGGCCACCATCTGTTCGCGCCAGGCGTTCTGGAGGTTGATCAGCCGCTGGGTAGCCCAGTCCAGACTCATCTGCATCATGAGTTCGGGGTCGGTGGTGGCGATGCCGCGTGGGCAGCCCCGGCCGCTTTCGCAGCAGGCGCAGCGCACACAGCCCAGGGCCACCATTTCTGCCGTGCCGATCACCACGCCGTCGGCTCCGAGGGCGATGGCCTTCAGGGCATCGTAGGCCGAACGGATGCCGCCCGAGGCGATCAGCGTGATCTGGTCGCGGATGCCTTCGGCGACGAGGAACTTGTGCACTTTGGGAACGGCGTACTCGATGGGCATCGCGATGTTCTTCTTGGCGATGTCGGGCGCCGCGCCGGTGCCCCCGTAGCTACCGTCCAGGTGGACGATGTGCGCCCCCGCGTAGTAGCTGCCGACCGCGACCATGTCCACGTCGGTGGGCGTCGAGACCTTCACGCTC
>Ga0154815_110_pt3 | contig 14296 bp, 15 predicted proteins | sample Rifle2008BG16ft_FD_105823 | JGI IMG/M metagenome (GOLD analysis project Ga0154815, IMG submission 105823) | Actinobacteria bacterium RBG_16_64_13
GAGCTGCTGGAAGCCCCCGACAGTGTCATCCGGCATTGCCGCGCGGTGGCGAAGGTCGGAACGACCTTGGCGGAGGCGCTCGAGCCACACGTGCCGACCCTCGACGTCGAACTGGTGCGCGCCGCCTGTCTGCTCCACGACATGGCCAGAAACAGACCCAAGCACGCGCTCGTCGCGCAGAACCTTCTCTCCAACCTCGGCTTGGGCCGTCTCGGCGCGATCGTGGGCGCGCACATGGTGTTGCCGCCCGAGCAAATGGAGACCTTCACGGTGACGGAGGAGCAATTGCTCTACTTAGCCGATAAGATTGTCATCGACGACAAGGTCGCGGGCATCGAAGCAAGGGCGCAGCGAGTCCTCGCAGCAAGCGGTCAGGATCCCGCGGCAGAGGAGGGAGCGAGGACGAGAATGCAGGTCGCCAAGATCATCAAAGCCCGGGTCGAGACCATCCTTGGCCGGTCCCTCGACGAGGTGCTGACGTGAGAACAACGCATATATACCTGGTGCGCCACACCGAAACGGATCTCCCGGACGGGAGCAAGCGCTTTGTGGGCCAGGCCGACCTCCCCCTCAGCGCCGAAGGTGTCGTGCAGGCACACCGGCTGGCGGAGCGTCTCGGCGCGATCAGCTTTGGGGCCGTCTACAGCAGCGACCTGCGCAGATGCATGACCACGGCCCAGATAATCGGCGAGAAGTCAGGCGTTGGCGCCTACGGAGAAGGCGACCTACGCATCCAACCGGATCCCCGGCTTCGGGAGATCGACACCGGTTTGTGGGAAGGACTCACGTTCGACGAAGCCAGAGTCCGCTATCCCGCGGAGTGCGCCCAGCGCGAGCGCGACGTGGTCGGCTTTCGCTTCCCCGGCGGCGAAAGCTTCCGCGATCTACGCCGGAGGGCCATGCCGTCCTTCCTCGAGATCGTTGGCCAGCGCGGCGCCAAAGTATTGGTCGTCGGGCACAGGGGGGTCAACCGGATTCTGTTGTGCGAGGCCCTCGGCCTGCCACTGGACAAGATGTTCTCCATAAACCAGGACTATGGCTCTCTCAGCTTGATTCGAGCCATAGTACGTTCTGACGGCACCCGTGCCTGGGAAGTGACGATGCTCCCTGGTTTGGACTCGGCCCCGGATCCCGACCCTAACGAGGCATCTTGAGCAGCTCGACGTCGGTGATCCAGATCTTGCCCCGCCCCTCGACGGCCAGGTTCAACTTGATAAGGTCGGGTCGCTGGCCTTTCTTCAGGCGGAACGGGGTCTCATGGGACGTCCATGCGGTGGTGCCTTTCAGCGGCTGATTCAGCCCCCGCGAGAAAAACTCACCCCGGCCAGGGAACCGGCACCACATCTCCAGGAACGCCCGGCCCTTCAGGTCCTCCGACTTCAAGCTCGCGCGGTACGTCAGCAGGCACTGCTCCACCTCGGCGTCGGGCGCCGCGACCTCGAACAGCCGGACTACCTGGTCTTCCTTGGCCTCGACCAGCCAAGCGGCGCCCTCGACCGTGATGGTGTCACGGCTCAGAGTGGCGTCGGCCGTGCCGAACCGGCGGATGACGCTGGGAATCCTGTCCTTCTTGTTCTGGAGAAGAATATCAGCCAGCCAGTTGCTCATGTGCCCGCCCTCCTAGTCGCGCTGCTTCGGTCACCCTACTCGAACAGGAACGTGTACGGCAGCTTGAGCTCGTCGCGCATGGCAATGAGCTCCCGCCGAAGGCCGGCATCGACCGGCGCCCCCTTGTCTCTCCGGTCCTGCCAGGCGAGGTACTCCTTCTCACCGCAGGTGTAGATACGGTCCTTGCCGGGAGCTTTGGTCGACGCGCGGAGGGCGCGCAGGATATCGCCGGTGGTCTTCTTGAAGTCCTCCACATCGGTGAAGCAGTCGATATCGATGGCCAGGAAAAAGTGCCCGATGGGAATGGGGATGTCCTTACCCTGCTCGTCCTTGCCCCCGAGCTGCTTCAAGTAGGCTCCTTGCGACAGAGCCGCCGACAAGATCTCGACGACCGTGGCGAAGCCATAGCCCTTGTAGCCCCCCGTCTCCTCGGTGAGGCCGCCTATCGGGGCCAGCGCGGCCGTGCCCTTGACCAGGTCTTTCAGGATCTGAACCGAGTCGGTGGACGATCTGCCCTCTCGGTCGATGACCAGGCCTTCCGGGCAATCCTTGCCCTCACGCGCCCACTGCTCGATCTTGCCCCTCTGGATGACCGAGGTCGCGTAGTCGTTGGTGAAAGGGAAGTCCTCGTCGGTGGGCATGGCGAAGACCAGCGGATTGGTGCCGAGCATGTTGTCCACCCCGTGGGTGGGGGCGATGGAGGGGCGCGCGTTGGTGCCCGTCAGCCCGACCATGCCGGCGTCCACAGCCATCAGCGGGTAGTAGGCGGCGAAGCCGTAGTGGGTGGAGTTCCGCGCGACCACCATGCCCAGACCATGCTCCCGCGCTTTGTCGATGGCCATCTGCATGCAGCGCTTGCCGATGACCATGCCCATGCCATCGTGACCGTCGACCACAGCCGTGGCCTTGCGGTCCCGCACCACCTCGAACTCTGTGACCGGCTTCTGGATGCCGCCCTTGACTATGCGGTCGTAGTAGATGGGCTTGAGCCTGCCGACGCCGTGGGAGTCGATGCCGCGCTTGTCGGCGTCGATGAGAACCTCAGCGCATATGCGAGCATCGGCTTCGGGTACGCCCACGCCCTTGAACACGTCCACCATGAAGGCTTCCAGAAGATCGAACGGCACCCATACACGGTCCTCGGTCACATCACGCTCCTCTCTCTGACGAGGGGTTTCGTCCGCCAACGTCGAAAGACTTTCCAGCCCCAATACAGTAACAGACTGGTAGGTGTGTTGACCCCATGAGCGCAAAGACGGACTACGACGCGATCGTCATAGGCGCGGGACTCGCCGGCCTCACCTGTGCCGCCTACCTCGCCAAAGCAGGCAAGCGCGTGGTGGTCCTTGAGCAACACACCCGCCCAGGCGGTCTGTGGGCGTCTTTCTCGCGACGGGGTGCCATCTTCGACATCTCCACCCACTGGGTTACCGAACCGCAGACATTGAATCGCATGCTCGAAGAACTGGGTACCGCGCCGGTCAACTTCGTCCACTTGGAGCACCTTGGCCGGTATGTGGGGCCCCCAGCTTCCCCCGGTTCGGCCGGGACCGCGGCGAATCCCCCGCTGCCGCCGGCGGCTGCGGCCTCTCCCTCCTGGGACATCCTGGTGGGGCCCGACATCGGAGCTTTCAAAGAGAGCGTCCGCGCTTCCTTCCCCACCGTGGACGAGAAGGCGCTCGCCAGACTGGTGTCCACGGCCCTTAGGCTCAGCCGCATGCTGGACTCTTTGCCGGTGTTCTCGAGTGAGCTCGCCTCCGTCTGGTCGCGGATGAAGGCCGGTTTGTCCGTGCTGCCGCACCTGCCCAGACTCAGCCGCCTCGGCCGCCTGCCCGCCGAGAAGTTCTTCGAACGCCTATTTCCGGGAGACGAGCTCAAGGGTCTCCGCGCGGCTCTCTACACATTTGCGCCCATCCCAGAGATGCCTGCCATCGGTCAGCTTGCCATCCTTGGTATCGGGCTTCGGGGCAAGCTCTACTCGCCACGAGGGGGAGCGCAAGTCCTGGCCGATGCTTTCGCCCAAGCCGCATCGAGCAACGGCGCGGAGATCAGATATTCCCAACACGTGGTGTCGATCTTGACCGAGGGGAAAGAGGTACGGGGTGTCATCCTGGCAGATGGCGGCGAGGTGCGCGCTTCCTCAGTGGTATCCGCGGGCGACGCCAAGCGGACGTTCTACCGGCTGCTGGGCAGCCATCGGGTGCCCGAATCGTACCTGAAGCTGCTCGAGGCACAGCCCGTGTCGGAGCCGTACGTCCTCATCTCGCTGGTCACGACTCTCGACCCGGCCGTACTTGGATTCGACGGGACCGACGTGTTCGTCTGCCCGTCCACCGACGTGCTTCGCGCTTTCGAGTCCAAGGAACCGGAGGACTGCTTCTTTCTTCTGGCCTTTCCTCAATACTCTGAACTGGGGACCGATCGCGCCCTCCGTGCCCTGCAGATCGTCGTACCCGCCGGTTTCGCATGGGAGGATCACTGGAAGACTTCACCCACCCCCGAGCGTGGGCCTGCCTATCGCGCCCTCAAGCAAGAGTTCGCCGGCAAGATCATCGCGCGCGCCCAGGAATACGTGCCCAGGCTCTCTTCGCATCTCGAAGTGGTGGACGTGTCCACGCCCATAAGCCTGTACCGTTACACGATGAACACCGAGGGGGCCCCGGTAGGTTGGCACTACAAGAGCCGGCGGCGATGGAAACAGCGAGTCCCGTTCCTCCACGGGCTCTACCAGGCCGGCCATTGGGTGGGACCGTCGGGCGCGCTACCCGTGACCCGCTCAGGCAAGTGGGCCGCCGAACTGGTCCTCCGCGACAAGCGCCAGTGACACCAAGCGGGGGTGAGGAGGTCTGCCTCGAGCACTGCGGAGTACCGCAAAGCTCTCCCCAAACCCCCTCACCCCCCTTGGTGGACCCCGACTCGGTCAGTGCAGCGCCGCCACCCCCCGGCGTCCCGCAGACTGGGTTGGGACACAATGCCGAACGCGCTCGCCGCGCTTCGCTCAGCCTCGCTTCGAGCCCTCGCCGACCGCCCCCTGCGCCGCCAGCCGCTCGCTCGCGCATCGCGGGGACGGTTACGCTTCCCCTCCCAGGTCTAGCTCTGCCGGCAGCGGCAGCTCGTCCGCGAACCATTCTGTTTGGCTGAACTCGGTGGTCGCGACCGCGTCGATGGGCAGCTTGAGGTACTTGCCGTGCGCGTTTGCGGCGATACTCCCGTCCTCCAGTACGATCTCCCCCGTCCCCTCGAAGATGCGGCTCGAATCGCGGGTGATCCGGCCGATCGCCCTGATCTCCCGGTCCAGTGGCACCGGCTTGCGGAACTTCACGGTGAACTCCACGGTGACACCCCAGGCGTCCGAGTGAGCGAGGTTGATCGCCCGCCCGATGGTCTCGTCCAGAATGGCGGATACCAGACCGCCATGCAGACGGCCGGGGTAGCCCTGATGTTGCTGTCCCGTCTGGAAGACGCCCGCCAGCTCCCCGCCCTCGAGCTCGAAGAAGCGGCCCTTCAGTCCCGCGGGATTCTCGACCCCGCAGACCAGGCACATGCGGCTGACTTTCTGAGCGGCTTTGACCCCGCGTTTCATGCGAGCCTCCCGGATTGGACCTGAAGCGCAGGGCCGCGCCCTAGTGGAAGTTGAGCCCCCCGTCGACCAGCAGCGTCTGGCCGCTCATGAAGTCGCTGTCGGCCGAGGCAAGGAAGAACGCGGGTCCGGCCAGATCGTCGGCCAGTTCGTTCCGCTCGGTGAGGCACTGGCCCTCGCGGATGTGCTCGGCCATGCCGCCGACTCCCGGCTGGTCGAGGTTGGTGGCGGTCAAGGTGAAGCCCGGAGCCAATGCATTCACCCGTATGCCTTCGGGCCCCAACGCCCGCGCCAGGGAGCGCGTGAAGCCGATGACCCCGCCCTTGCTCGACACATAGGGCACGAGCGTCCCCACGCCTTCCCACAAGGTCGACGAGCTGATGTTGATGATCTTCCCGTAGCCCAGGGGCTTCATGTAGGGGTGGACCGCCCGGGCGCAGAACCACATGCCGCGCAGATTCACGCTGAGGATGTGGTCCCATTCCTCAGTGGTCCACTCGTCGAACGGTCGCGGTGGGTACGCGGAGACGGGGCCTTTGAACGTGGCGGCGTTGTTCACCAGGATGTCGATGCGACCGCCGAAGGCCTGAGCTAGCGTCCCGGCCGCAGCTTCACACTGGTCGAAAACGGCGATGTCGCAGGCGATGGCCATGGCTTCGCCCCCGGTCATCACGATCTCTTCGGCCACCAAGCCGGCCCCTGCAACATCGATGTCGAGCACACCCACCTTCGCGCCCTCCGCCCCAAAACGCAACGCGATTGACCTGCCGATACTGTTCGTGCCGCTCGCACCGGTGATGAGGGCCACTTTCCCCTCCAGGCGCCGCGGTATCCCGGCGACTTGCATCATGCGCTCCTTACTCACTCTTCCAAGATGCTCGCGGCTTTCGCCAGCTCTTCGATGATCTTGATCTTCTGGGGGCAGGCGTCCTCACACTGCCCGCACTCCACGCACGCGGTCGCCGGTGCGGTGAAACCTGCCTTCACCCCGAAGTCGTAACCAATGCGCTCGGACTCCAGATCTTCAAACAGGGCCGCGTTGTTGACCGCCAAGAAGACGAGAGGGATCTCTATCTTCTGAGGACAAGGCAGGCAGTAGCGGCACTCGGTGCAGTCCACCGCCGTCCGCGTGCGAAACGCCTCGCGTACCCGCCCAATGAGTGTGTGCTCTTCAGGGCTCAACAGACCCACCCGGCCGCGGCCGGCCAACTCCACGTTCTCCACTACCTGCTCCATGTCGCTCATACCGCTGAGGAGGCTGCTCACCCTGGGATCGTCCCAGATGAAGTCCAGCGCCCATTCCACGTGCGAACGCGCGACCGGAGCCGTGTCCCACAAAGCCTGGACGTCGGCCGGGGCCCGGCCGGCCAGGCGGCCGCCCTTGAGAGGCTCCATGACGATCACCGCCAAGCCTTTTTCGGCAGCGTAAGCCAGACCGGCCGCACCTGCCTGGAAGTTCACATCCATGTAGTTGTACTGGATCTGGCAGAAGTCCCAGGCGTAACCGTCCACGATCGGGGCAAAAGCCGGAGCCTCGTCGTGGTACGAGAACCCGGCGTAGCGGATCCTCCCATCCGCCTTGGCCGCTTCGAGAAACTCGGCGACGCCCAATTCCGCCATCTTGGGCCACATCTTGCCGTTCAAACCGTGCAGGAGGTAGCAGTCGATGTGATCGGTCCGCAGTCGCTCCAATTGACCGTCGAGCAACCTGTCCATGTCCGCGCGCGATTCAGTCAACCAGACCGGGAGCTTGGTGGCGAGCAGCACCCTTTCCCGATAGCCTCCCGCAAGCGCCTTCCCTAGGAAGGGTTCGCTGTTGCCAGGGGCGTCGAAAGCGGCTCCGTGGTAGGGGAACGCCGTGTCGACGTAGTTGACCCCGTTCTCAATAGCGTAGTGCAGCATTTGCGTGGCGAGAGGAACGTCTATCCGGTCTCGGTGCCCGTCGACCACGGGGAGTCGCATAGCACCGAAACCGAGGGCCGAGACCTGTTCCCCGGTCCGGCCGAACGGGCGATAAAGCATGTGAGTCCTTTCGAAGTGATCCGCCGCTTCCTGCTCCTAACTGCTCAGGGTATCAGGCTCGCCGGAGAACGAGTCGAGTTTCTGCACCAGGGCCTCGATCAGATCCTCGCTGTCACGCAACGGTGGGTTGCACGCGGGCAGGCCTGCCCATCGCGAGACCGATGCCGCCAGCGGTTTTGGGCTCCTCACCCTGTAGGTGTGCGCGCTCCGCCATCTGGGAACACTAACGACCGCCACGGTCGTCGAAAGCGGCACAACGATTCTAAGGGAGGTCCAGCAATGCCCCGTCGCAGGTTCAGCGGTCGATGGTTCGCCTCGATGGCCGCTTTCTTCGCAATCGTCGTAGCAGTTAGCGCCTTTGCGTCTGGTTGTGGCGGCGACAACAAACCAGGAGACTCCGTCAAGCACCCCTCCGGAAAGACGGAGTTAGTCTTTCAAGTGAGTACAGGGGGCGGATTCGTCCCCATCGAGTACAACCTGACCCATGTTCCCGAGTTCTCCCTCTATGGGGATGGCACCGTGATCGTGGTCGGGCCGATGATAGAAATCTATCCCGGTCCGGCGATGCCCAATCTCCAGGCCACCGAGATCTCCGAGGAAGCCGTACAGGCGATCCTCTCGGCCGCCCGTGAAGTCGGTCTCTTCAACCCAACGTTCGACTACGGCCAGCCAAGCGTCGCCGATGCGCCAACCACCACCATCACTATCAACGCCAATGGAACCACCTACCAATCCGGCATCTACGCCCTGGGTTTCGAATCCACGCCCGGCAACATGACGCTCGAGCAGCAGCAGGCTCGGGCCGCCGTCGGCGGTCTCTTGGGCAAACTGACCGACTTGGCCACTTTCGAATCGGGCGAAATCAAGTGGGAGCCGTCCGAATTCTCATCTTTGGCGGTCTACAGTCTGGGGATAGACCCTGGCTACACCCCTGACGTGGAACCGAACAAGCTGGACTGGCCGCTGGGCGATCTGAGCACCTTGGGGAATGCGGCGCAGCCGCAGGGTTACCGCAAGGCCGTCATCACGGGCAAGGACCTGGACACCCTCAAGCCCCTGCTGGCGCAGGCTACTCAGATAACCATTTGGGCCAGCGGTGACCGCGAGTACAACCTTATGTTCCGTCCGCTGCTGCCGAACGAGACGGAGTAGTCCGCACACGGCACGTCCAAGGAGCACCCGGCGCATGCCGTCAGCCATACTGACACAGGGACTCACCAAGAGATACGGGCGCAGACCCGGCATCGAGACCTTGGACCTGGAGGTCGTGCCGGGGGAAGTGTTCGGCTTCATCGGGCCCAACGGGGCCGGCAAGACCACCACCATCAGGTTGCTGCTCGACCTACTCCACCCAACGAGCGGACAGGCCGCCATTCTCGGGTTGGACTCGCACCGCGACAGTGTGGCCGTGCGCCGCTCCGTCGGTTACCTGCCCGGGGAGTTCGGGCTCGACGTGCGCATGACGGGACGTCAGTCGCTCCAGTACTTCGCCGCACTCCGTGGCATGAACGATCTCGGGCTGGCACCGGAGCTTGCTGCCAGACTCGATCTCGACCTCGACGTCCCCATGGGGCGACTGAGCAGGGGCAACCGCCAGAAGATCGGACTGGTGCGGGCCTTGTTCCACCGTCCGGCGCTCCTTGTGCTCGACGAGCCCACTACCGGCCTGGACCCGCTTGTGCAAGACACCTTTCTGCAGATACTCCGCGAAGCCCGGGACGAGGGCCGCACCGTCTTTCTTTCCTCTCACGTCTTGAGCGAGGTGGAGCGCGTGTGCGACCGTGTGGCCATCGTGCGGGCCGGGCGCCTGGCCGCGCTCGAGACCACGGAATCGCTTCTGGAAAAGAGGCGCAAGCGGGTCACTCTGGTCTTCGCCGCGCCGGTCGACCCCTCCCCGTTCGCTCAACTCCCAGGCGTGAGTGACGTGTGGGCCCAGGAGAACACGGTGTCACTCAGGCTACGCGATGGCATCGACGCGGTCGTCAAGCTGGCCGCCCAGCATACCCTGGTGGACCTCGCGGTCGTGCACCCTACGCTCGACGAGGTGTTCTTGGGCTACTACGACCAGAGGCAGCCATGGCCCGTTTGACGCCCGTGGGAACCCTCGTGCTGCACCAGTTACGCGTGCGCTGGCGCTCACTCCTCATCTGGGGCGTGGCTCTTGGTGGCCTGGGCGCGCTCTATGTCGCTCTCTACCCCACCATGAGCGAGTTTCTCAACGACTACATCGAGAACGCACCCGACTCCATGAAACAATATCTGGGCGATCTCCAGGGACCGATCAGTGTCGACCAGTGGCTGAGTATCGAACTGGGGAACGCGATCATCCCCATAGCCCTGCCGTTCCTCGTCATCCTCATGGGCGCGCGCACCATCGCGGGGAGCGAAGAGCGCAAGACCCTCGACGCTCTGCTCAGCAACCCACTCGCTCGGTGGCAGGTGATCGCCGGGTCGGCCGCGACCATGGCAGTCTCGCTGGCCGGCGTGCTGGCGCTCACCTGGCTGCTCATCTACATCGCGGTGCCGCTGGCAGGGGTCGACATGCCGCCGGGCCAACTCGCCGCCGGGTTGGCGGCTTTGTGGCCGTTCTGCCTCTTCTTCGGAGCGCTGGCGCTGCTGTTCTCTTCGCTCCTGCGTCGAGGAGCCGTGGCCGTCACCATATCGGCCGCCATCCTCGTGGCCATGTACGTCATCGAGGGTCTGGCCGAGGCGATCAAACCCGTGGAACCCCTGCGGGTGCTCTCGCTGCTCTACCATTATGGCCGTCCCCTGGAGGGCGACTTTCCCTGGACGGCGGTGCTGGGCACGCTCGGGGGGGTTTGCGTCGTAGTCGCGGCCGCGATGGCAGCCTTCGCCCGGAGGGACGTCTACACCTAGAGCGGCCGCAGCGCCGTGATGCAAGCCCGCGACCGCCGATGGTACCCTAGGAGGCGGTCTCTCCGCACCCGAGATACCGGTGCCCGTAACCAGCGAGGAGGAGTTCAATGGCCAAGGCTTGTCCCACCCCGCAGCCGCTTCGCACGGTGCTCGGCACGATCGTGTTCATCACCGCGCTGTTCTGGATCACCTTCCTCGGGCGCCTCATCTTCTCGCCCCTGATGCCCGCCATCCAGGACGACCCGAGCATCGCCCTGGCGCCGGGACAGGCCGGCTCTCTGTTCTTCCTCGGCGCCTTGGGAGCCTTCGCGGGCTCGCTCATGTCGGGGTTCGTGTCGAGCCGGATAAACCACCGAGGGGCGATGCTCGTCTCTCTGTGGATCATGGCCCTCACTTTGTTCGCGGCGAACTTCGCCCACTCACTTTGGACACTACGCGTCGTCTTCATCGTGCTTGGGATGACCGCCGGACTCCACCTCCCGTCGTCTGTGGCGACCATCACCGCGACTGTGAGGAGAGAGGACTGGGGCAAGGCCCTTTCTATCCAGCAGCTTGGACCTCCCACCGCATTGGTGGCAGGTCCCCTGATAGCCGTGGCCTTACTGCACTGGTTCTCATGGAACCGGGCCCTCCTCTGGATCGCCGGGCTTACAGCGGTCCTCGCTCTTGGCTTCTGGCTTCTCACCGGAGGGGCGGGCAGCTTCCGGGGCGAGGTGCCCAGCCCGTCGATGGTCAAGCCGGTCGTACGGACCCGCTCTTTCTGGGTGATGATCTTCCTGTTCGCCCTGGGCATGGGCGCCCAGGTCGGCGTGTATACCTTGCTGCCCCTCTACTTGCATCAAGAACGGGGCATGACCGCGGGAGCGGCCAACACGCTTCTCGGTCTGGCGAACGCCGCCCCTCTGGTCACGGTCTTCATTGCCGGCTGGATCACCACCAGGATAGGCGAGAAGCGCGCCATCGGGCTCTTCCTCTTTCTCACGGGTGTGATGACGATCCTGGTGGGCTTGCTGTCCGGGGTTGGGCTGAAAATCTGCGTCGTCCTGATGGCCGGGCTTGCCGTTTGCTTCTTCCCGCCGGCGTTCGCGGCCGTATCCCGGATCGTCCAACCGAACTACCGCAGCCTGGCGGCCGCTTTCGCGCCACCGTTGGCCTTCATCCTTGGCGGAGGATTGCTGCCCACCGCCTTGGGCTACATGGGGCAGGCCTGGAGCTTCAGTCGGGGGATCATCATCATCGGCGCCGTGATCACCGTCGGGTCCGCCGCCGCCTTCTTGCTGCGGCTACTAACCAACCTCGAGGAGGGATGCTGATCATGGCCGGTCATCCGCCCGAGCAGGCAAAGGCCGAAACCCTGGCCCGCTTTACCGACCCCGGCCCGGGGCATATCAATTGCGCGCAGGCCGTGCTCCACTACGGGCTGCTTCTCCGGGGACTCGACCCCGAGTTGATCGTTGACGCCCGTTATCTTGGTGGAGGGATCGCGGCGATGGGTGAGGCCTGCGGCGCCCTGACCGGGGCCGCACTGGCTCTGGGGCTGCGCGATTCAGCCCTTGACCACGAGGACCCCAACCTGCGCCCTCGCACGACCGAGAGCCTACAAGAGCTGCTGCGCAAGTTCACGGCGGAGTTCGGCTCTCGCCGCTGCGTCGAGCTCACCGGATACGACCTCAGCACCCCAGAGGGCCACAAGGCATTTGGAGAGAGCGAGGCGCGCAAGCGTTGCGCCGACTATGTCGGCTGGATGTGCGACCAGTTGACGCCACTCCTGGCCGGCCGTGAGGCGCCGCCCGCCTAAGGCGCCGAGGACGATACCTCAGCCCCAGAAGGCCGGAGGCCGCCTCGTTGCCGAGGCGGCCTCCACAAACTCTTATGAAGCGCCGCGACCCCGAAGGCGCCGCTGGAAGGCGTCAGTCGGGGGGCCAACGACTAAAGGCTAACGCCACCTCCGGTCCAATGGTCGCTGCGCCTACTAGGCAGACTGTCTATTGGGACCACCTCCTTTCTACGCTTGACCCGATTTTAGCAGGAGACAGGCGTGCTTGGCTAGAGGGGATCGGGAAGATCATCCGCCCTGGGCGGACGAGTTCTCTCCTCCATGCTGCGCGGCCAATCGTCCTTGAGCAGCCGGGACAGCGACCGGTCGGCTAGGATCCGTCCCCCGGTCTGGCACCCGGGGCAGTAGTCGCACTCGTTGTCTGAGTAGACGATGCGCTCGACGGCGCTTCCGCACACCGGGCAGGAAGCCCCGAATCTCCCGTGCACCGCCATCTCCGAACGAAAGGCGGTGACCTTCTCGGGGAACCTCTCCCGCGCCTCTGCCCGCAGGCGTTCCGTCCACTCCTGGAGTACCTCCCTGGCAGCCTTGTAGAGCCTGCCCAATTCAGCGCTGTCCAGGGCGTAGCTCAGCTTGAGCGGGGACAAACACGCCCGATGCAAGATCTCGTCGGAGTACGCGTTGCCGATGCCGCTCAGGATCCTGGGATCGGTAAGCGCCCTTTTGAGCGTGTGATTCTCGCGCCGCAGGGCAGCCGCGAACTCCTCGAGGCTTGAGGCAAGAATCTCGATCCCCCCAGGGTCAAGAGCGTGAAGCGCAGCGCTACCCCGCACCAGATGGAGAGAGGCCCGCCGCTTCTTGCCGGCTTCGGTGAGAATCAGGCTGCCGCTGGGGAAGTCGAAGGCCACCAGTCCCGACCCCTTGGGTATGCCCGCGCCCGCGGCCTTCCAATGCAGCCGCCCGGCGATCATGAGGTGCAGCGCCAGACAGTACGGATCCTCGGGCCTGGACGGCTCGCTGGTCTCTGGCTCGCCGGCGCCGCCCGTTCGCGCCCCGGCCTCCACCGGGACCACCTCAAAGACGATCCGCTTGCCCAGTCTCTCGACGCCGGCGACGCGGCCACCAGCAACGGCCGCGAGCGGCGGCTCCACCGTGCGCAGAAGGAATGGGCTGCTCAAACGTGTGCCGAGCAGCGGTTCGCCCAGGACGCGGAGCCTGAGCGCTTCGATGTAGGCCTCGATGTCGGGTATCTCGGGCATCGGCTCTTCTCCGTCAGTATAGCCGGGCTCGTCCGGAGGTATTCTGAACGAGTGAAATACCGCGTGGTCATCTCGTGGATCGCGATGCTCGCTCTGACCCTGGCGCTGCTGGGATGCAGTGGGTCCTCCGCGCCCTCAGAAACCTCCGCCACGACTCAGAACGAAACGTCCACCGCGTCCTCGCCGGATCCGTCGTCGAGCTCGACAGAAGCGACCCTGGGCTCGACCACCACCATCATCTTCCCCACTACCCTCCCCTCTCCCACCAGGGATATCCTCCGACGGATGACCCTCCGCGAGAAGGCGGCCCAGGTGCTCTTGCTCGCCTTCCAGGGCACCACGATGCTGCCATCCATGGAGGAACTGCTGTCCGAAAGCCCGCCGGGCGGATTCTTGCTCCTGGCCCACAACGTCGCCGACGCAGAGCAGCTCCGGTCGCTGACTGCCTCGTTGCAGGAGGCTGCGAAGGCCGGCGGAGCCGGCGTGGGGCTGTTCATCGCCGTGGATCAGGAAGGCGGGCCGGTCCAGCGCATCCACGACGGTGTCCCGCTGGTCCCGGCGGCCCGCACTCTGGGCCAGCAATCCGCGCTCACTGAGGCCGGCCGGCTGGCGGCCGAAACCGCGGTGGGACTCCTTGCCCTCGGGGTCAACATGAACCTTGCCCCGGTAGCAGACGTTGTGTCCGATCAGAAGTCATTTCTCTACCGGCGCACCTACGGAGGCGACCCCACCCACGTCGCCGACTTCGTGGAGGTGGTCACCAGATCGTATGTCGAGAATGGGCTGATCGCGGTGGTGAAGCACTTCCCCGGCCACGGCAGCGCGAGTGGGAACACCCACGGACAGATCGTCATCTCGGATACGGGCCAAGCCGACTTCGCCACCATCCATCTTCCGCCCTTCAAGGCCGCCATCCGAGAAAACGCCGAGGGCGTGATGGTGGCCCACGTTTTCGCCAGCGCCTACGATCCGGACCTGCCGGCGTCCTTGTCTCCCCGCGTCGTCACAGGGCTTCTGCGCGGTGCCCTCGATTTTAGGGGGATGATCGTGACCGACGACCTCGAGATGGTGGCTGCCGCGGCCTCCGCCTCGACGGGCGACGCGGGCCCCAAGGTGCCCAGCGACCCGGGGGAGCTCGCCGTACTGGCCCTCGAGGCGGGGTGTGACCTTCTG
>Ga0154815_106_pt6 | contig 14257 bp, 8 predicted proteins | sample Rifle2008BG16ft_FD_105823 | JGI IMG/M metagenome (GOLD analysis project Ga0154815, IMG submission 105823) | Actinobacteria bacterium RBG_16_64_13
GATGGCCACCAACACGACTATCAGGCCGGCCGCCGAGACAAGAACCCATTTCAGCGGCACGCCACGCGCAAGAAGTCCCTGCTTATCGGCAGTTTCTCTAGCCAATGCCACTCCTCGAAGACGGTCAAGTCGGTTACGCTCTAAGCTTACCTTAGAGGGCGGGGCTGCGCTACAGTGACTCGAGCGGGCCGCGGCGCCGGCGTCGCCAACTGGCGATGATCGTTCCGAAAGGTGTCACGCGGGTCAGCGCGTATATGTGATTGTTCAGGACTTGCGGCGAAATAGCCGATATACAGCAGGAAGAGTCGCTTCATCCCCTTCCATCTCGTCGGAACAAACGGGCGGGCTCGAGCGAGCGTCGGCCGAGGGAGGCATCATGCTAGGCAAGTCTGGATCAAGACTCGGCGACATGAGCGCAGCAGCGTCTCGCGTCGCTTGGTCGCGAGGGTCGGTCAACAGAAGGGTGCTAATGCTCGTTTGCGGGCTCGTGCTCGCGACCGTCCTCGGATTGGGGATGACCTCAGGCGCTCTGGCCATGCCGGTACAGTTCTTCTACGTGCCTCTGCCCGAAGACCAGCTGCTGACGTTCTTCACGGCAGTCGAGAACGGCGGCGCCGGCAGCCCCCCCGCCGAACCTATCACCAGCTATGTCACGATCACCGCGGTCGCGAACGACACGATCATCTACTACGACCAGTGGGAGAACGGCTACGACATCGACATCGCCAACACGCTGGATATCTACAGCGCCGCCAACCCGGACGGTACGCAGATCTGGGGTGATGGCAACACGGCCAACGGGGCCCCTCCGGGGATTCCCAGCGACATCATCGATTCGGGTGCTCTCATCAATCTCAGCAATACAGTGGTCACGACCACCCGGCAGTCGGTGATCGACTTCGACGGGGGGGACAAGATCGCGACCACCAAGACGATCGCCCTTACGCGCACGAGTTGGGCCGCGGTGACCCTGACCCTCTTTGCTGGATGCGTGGAGGTGTTCGACACCAACAACTGGGGCACCGACTATCGCGCCCCGGTCGGCACGAACCTCGCCGACGGGACCGACTACCAGATGTTCGAGTACACGGCCTTGTCGATCATGGCCGGTGAAGACAATACAACCGTTCAAATAGACACGGCCGGGGACGGGACCTTTGAGACCTCCCTTACGCTGAACGAGGGTGAGAGCACCTACGTGCCGGGGGTGTCGGCGGGCGGCCACGTTGTTTCCAGCAGACCTGTGCAAGTGGACATGCTGACAGGCGACATCGCCTCGAACTACGAGAGCCGGGATTCGGCTCTCATCCCGACCAACCTGTGGGCAGACCGCTACTACACGCCTGTGTCGACACCCAATGTCGCGAGCAACGGCGGCGACGAACGAACGACGGTGTGGTTGTACAACCCCGGGACCAGTGCTGTCACCGTGACCTATCAGCGGAGGAACACGTCAGGGGTTCGCATCACCAGCACGGTGTCGGTACCGGCCGGCGGAGTAGCCAAACAGGTACTCGAGAACGCCACGAATGGGACGGGCTCCTGCTTCTACTCATCCGGAGCTCCCTTCTACGCCTTTTCGACGACCGACTCGGCCAGCACGACCTATACAGCCAACCAGGCGTGGGACTGGGGATACACCATGATCCCCGATTCCATGTTGACCACTGAAGCGCTTGTCGGCCTGGGTCTCGGTCGCGATCCCACCTCCCCCACGAACCCCACCGAGAACGGTAACCCCATCTGGGTCACGACGGTCGGCAACGGCGATACTCCGGCCACGGTATATGTTGATTACGACGCAGACCCGACAACTGGGCTCTATACCGATCCCAGCGGTAACGGCTACGACGACTCGTACAGTCTGAGGGAGCTGGAGCAGGCCAGGATCTACGTCCGGGGTCTGGAGCTGGATGCGACCAGTTCGGGTACCACCGGGGATGGGGCCGCCGCGGCCGCACTCGACATCACACACGTGACCGGGTCTCTCGCCAACCGGCTCATGCTCGTCAGCGTGGCGATCGGCAACGACGCCACGACCCAGCACAGTGTTCAGAGCGTGACCTATGGCGGGACCGCGCTCACCCTGGTTGGGACTGTGCTCGGTCCCGCAGGCGGTGCGGGCTCTCCTCTCTCTAGACCCCAAGTGGAGATCTGGGCTCTGGCCAACCCTGCCTCGGGCTCGGCCACTGTCCAGGTGACTCTTACCGGCGCGCGCTCGTTCGTGGTCGGGGTGACCACTTTCAGGGGGGTAGATATCTCCGATGGATTGACTTCTGCCCTGGGGACGTTCGCATCGGCGTCGGGGGCAACTGGGACGACCCAGACCGTGGGCGTGACCACCACCGTAGGACAAGTTGTCTACGATGCCGTGGGCGCGGTCAATCTCCTGCGCGACAACGGCACCGATCCAAGCACTTTCACCGAGGGGGCCGGGCAGACGGAGCAATGGACGCAGTTCGGCCGCAGCGAGGATGGCACCAGAGACCGCCATGTGAGAGCGGCGGGCAGTATCGAAACGGCCGCGGGTACCTCCACCACGATGAGTTGGACAACGACGACAGATTATCCCTGGGCCATGGGTGCCGTTCCCATCAATCCGGTCTCGGGCAAGATCGACCAGACGGGCATGCTGGTCTACACGCTCAACACCTCTGTCAAACTGGCCGTCGCATGGGGCCAGGATCCACAGACTTCTGCAGCCGGGGCACCCGGCCTGGACGTGGGCACGAGCGTGCCGCCCATGCCCGAGTTCACAGCGGGCAAGGACGGGTTGCTATACGATGACGACGGGAACCCCGCCAACGGCTACTCGGGCGACCAAGATGGCGACGGGCATATCAGCCCAGGCGACGAGATCGTGTGGCCGATCACCGTATACAACGTCAGCCGGGTTCCAGTGCCCGACGTGGTCGTTTCCGACGCAATACCGGTCGACACCACATACGTGCCGAACAGCACCTATCTCGACGGAACGACTTCTATCCCTGACAGTGGATCCACCGCCTTCCCGCTGGACGAGGGAGGCTACTACTATGGCAACCTCCCGGTGGGAGGATCGTTCACATTGACGTTCCGGGTCACCATCGACGCCTTTGCCGACCTGGTCCCGGGCACATTGGCCATCTACAACGACGGTGTGGCTCGTGCTCTGGGTTGGGACGACCCCGTGGACGACAGAGTGTTCCTGCGCGGTCGTATCAGCGACTTCGTCTGGTACGACTCGAACGGCGATGGCATTCAGAACGCCGGTGAAGCGGGCATCGCCGGCGTGACCGTCACCCTTCTGGATGGAGACGGAAACGTCGTGTACACGGATCAGGGCGAGCCCATCACCACAGTGACCGATGACACGGGTCTCTACGACTTCACGGGGCTGCTCCCCGGCTCTTACGTGGTGGAGTTTCTCCCTCCTGAGGGCACTCTGCTGACGTTGCAGGGCCAAGGCGGGGATGGTACCAAGGACAGTAACGCCGACCCGAGCACGAACCAGAGCGGCGTGGTCACCATAAGTGGCGGTCAGCATGACCCCTCGGTTGACGCGGGCATAATCCTCGAGGAGCCCACCCAAGCGGTCGTGTCCTTCTTGGACGCATACGTCGCCGATGGCAAGGTGGTCGTTGGCTGGCAGACGTTGAGCGAGGTGGGCACGGCCGGCTACATTCTGCAGCGTCTTGCGGGAGAGAGCGATGAGTGGATCACAGTGAACCGGAAACTGGTGCCTGCGCTACTTGAGTCGCAGAGCGGCGGCTCCTACTGCGTGGTCGACGAGACTGCACGGCCTGGCGAGCCGCTGACCTATCGGCTCCTCGAAGTGGAAATCTGGGGGACGCAGCGGACCTACGGCCCGTACCAGGTGGTCGCCGAAGAGGGTCTGCCGCCAGGTGAGGCCTCAGCCGCGATCTCACAAGGCGAGGAGACCGTACGTGTTCCCAAGATCGCCAAGCGGACGACCGTCTGGGCGCCCGGCCCACCCTCTGGGTCCGTTGTCTCGAGTACCAGCGTGCCCGATCGCCTGCGCATCGAGATGACCGGCTCCGGTCTCTATCGCATCGAAGCCGCCGACCTGGTCGCAGGGCTCGGTCTCTCGGACACTCGCGTCAGAGAGCTCATCCGTAGTAAGGGATTGAGGCTCACTGCACGAGGAGTGACCGTTCCCTATCTGCAGGCGGCGGACTCTTCTGCCATCTACTTCTACGGTCAAGCGATCGACAGCGTCTATACGTCGATGAACGTCTACTGGCTCCTAGTGGCCAGGGGAACGACCATGGCGAACGCGCCCGGTCTCGGTGATACCGGCTCCAGCGCGACGAGTTTCGTCGACGTTCTCCACGTGGAGCAGGATTTCATCGACGCGCCTTCGCTCTTCCACGATCGGGAGGCCGACTTCTGGCTCTGGGACTATCTGGTCGCCGGCGATTCCGCCTTGGAGAACGAGGTCGTCAGCGTGGAGGCGACGGACGCGATCGCCGGAGTCAAACTGGGTGTGGAGCTTCAAGGGATCACCACGACCGAGGAGATCAACGAGCATCACGTTCGGGTCATCCTCAACGGCACGGTTCTGGGTGATACCTGGTGGAGTGGGGCGGTCGCGCATCAAGCCGACTTCGTGATCCCGGCCGGTCTACTCACGCCAGGAGCGAACGAGGTCGACGTACTCGCTCTGCTGGATGGCGGGATCGACTACAGCCTGGTGGCGCTCGATTCTCTGGATCTCTTCTACGAGCGGTCCACCGTGGTGGTCGAAGACCAGTTGCTTCTGACGGCAACGGGCGCGGGCCCTGTGCAGGTGGACGGACTGAGCTCCACAGGCGCCTGGGTGATCGATCTGGCCGACCCGCTCGCCCCGCGACTTGTCAAGGTCACAGAATCCGGCGGTGACGCCGGCGCGGCCTGGGTAACGTTCGGTGCTGCCTCGGGCGGGCATTACTTGGTTGCGACGGCGGAAGGGGCGCTGCGCCCGCAGGCCATCACCGCCGTCTCCGCGCCGACCCTGAACAAGGCCGGTTGGGGTGCCGGCTACGTGGTCATCACATCGGCCGGACTGTATGACGCCGCGTCGCGGCTTGCCGCCTACCGGGCTGGCCGGGGGCTGCAGACCACGGTCGTGACTACCGCCGAGATCTACGACGCGTTCAACTACGGGATAGCCAGTCCGCATGCGATTCAAAGCTTCATCGCGCACGCGGTCTCCAAGGGAAGGCCCGCGCCCCGCTATGTCGTCTTGGTGGGGGAAGGCAGCTACGACTACAAGAACTTCGCAGGCAACGACGATTCTCTGGTGCCGCCCCTCATGGTCGATACCGAGTTCGGCCTCGCACCATCCGATGTTGTTCTGGCGGATACTACCGGCAATGACGGCGCTCCCGAGTTGGCAATAGGACGCATACCGGCCACCAGCGAAGCCGGGATAGATGACGCCCTTGCGAAAATCCAGGCGTACGAGAGCTCCTCCGGCGCCTGGCAGCATTCAGTGGTGCTGGCGGCGGACAATTCGGACGAGGCCGGCAACTTCGCCGCCTATACCGATGCACTGGCAGCGACCCTGCCGGGTTCTCTCGACATCAGCAGGGCCTACCTGGACGATATCGGTCTGGCGGGGACGCGGGCTCTGGTTCTGGGCAGCTCCCCAAATAATGCCCTACTGGTCAGCTATCTCGGCCACGCCGGTCTGGACCAATGGGCGGAAGAAGGCATATTCACCAAGGCCGACGTTCCCTCCCTTGGCCCGGGATCGGGACTTCCGGTAGTTACCGCGTTCACCTGTCTGGCGGGCCAATACGGATTGCCCGGTTACGACAGCCTCAGTGAGGACCTCGTCAAGCTGGCCGGGGCCGGCGCCATAGCCGTGTGGGCTCCCAGCGCCATGGAAGAGAACGAGGATTCGGCGCGATTGGGCACCTTGTTCGCGAAGCACTTGTTCGCAAGCGCGCCCAGCGCCATTCTGGGTAGAGCGGTACAGGCCGCTCTCAAAGATGGCGCCGCCGGTGGTCTGCCCGTGTCCTTGCTCTACACGTACAATCTGCTGGGCGACCCGGCATTGAAGGTGAAGTGGTGATGCTCAGACGAAAAGACGGCGTTGTGCAGCGTGAAGTCGCGGGAGAGACCTTCCTCGTCCCCATTCACGGGCACCTCGCCGATCTGCAGGAACTGTTCGTGCTGAACGAAGTGGGGCGGTACATCTGGGATCGCTTGGACGGTGAATCCCCGCTCGACACCCTCGTCGCCGGAGTGACGGCCGAGTTCGAGGTGGATACGCGACAGGCACGGCTCGACGTGGGAGCGTTCTTGGGGCAACTCGAGGAGGCCGGTCTGGTGGAAGAACGAACCGTGGCGGTAGCCTGACCATGGATTGCGCCGCCCACGTTAAGCTTGGTTCGCCGGAGTACCTCGAGAAGTTCTTCGACAAGGTCAGCCGAAACCGCGTACCCATCAGCGGCGCGTTCGATCTCACCTACCGCTGCAACTTCCGGTGCCAACACTGCTATGCGGGACACCTGGCGGCCGAACCACGATCTCGGGCCGCGGAACTGGAGACCGAACAGGTGATCGACCTGCTGTCGGCAGCGGTCGAGGCAGGGTGTCTCATGGTCCTCTTGTCGGGCGGGGAACCACTGCTTCGCCAGGACTTTCTCGATATCTATAAGGCGGCAAAGCGCCTCGGGCTGATCGTCACCGTATTTACCAATGCCAGCTTGCTGACCCAGGACCATCTCGACGTCTTTGCCGAATACCCACCGCACTTGGTTGAGGTGAGCGTCTATGGGGCCGACGAAGCCGCATACGAGCGTATCTCGGGGGTACACGGTTCATTCGGGCGCGTCCGAACCGGCATCGAGCGGCTGCTGGAGGGCGGAGTCCGCGTGGGTCTGAAGACCATGATCCTTCGCGACAACGTGGACTACGTCGATGCCATCGAAGCGCTGGCCACGAGTTTCGGCCTGCGCTTCAGAGTGGACCCGATGGTCACTCCGCGGCTGAATGGTGATCTTACGCCCCTCCAGCAGCGCGTCGATCCTCAACAAGCCGTCGACCTGGAGATGAGAACCTGGGAGCGGCGCGCGGATATGGCGAGGTTCTTCAAACGCCACGACGCCCTGCGTGAGAGAGCCACGGCCCCCGCGCACCGCCTGTATCGATGCGGCGCGGGTGTCGCAAGCTTCCAGATCGATCCGCAGGGTTTTATGCACCCCTGTCTAATGAGCCAGTCGATTGCGTATAATACGCTGACCACGGGATTTGCCGGCGCATGGAAAGCAGTGAGCGCGGCGGTGGATCGGGCTACGTGGGAGGGCACCGGGGGGTGCGCGGATTGTCCCAACATCCTCCTGTGTGACTACTGCCCGGGACTATTCGATCTCGAGCAGGCGACTCCCTCACGGCCGCCCGAGTACGTATGCAGCCTGGGAGAGAACAGGCGTCGAGCGGTCGGTGTGGATGAGTTGGAGGTGGCAGGTGTCGGAGCTAACTGAATCTCGTTCCACCAAGGAACAGCTGAGGCGGCAGCCCTACCAAGCCCCGCAGCTCGCCCGAGTGAATCTTGAGGCCGAGGAGGTCTTGGCCATCGGCTGCAAGATGGTCACGCACAGTTCGGCCGCTGCCTCCCCCGTCAACTGCACGATCCGGGGCTGTGCCAAAGCCGGGTCCTGACCGATGCCGCTGCCGGTAGACGCGTGAAGCCGGCCGCTTCAGCTCCAGTGCACCTTCCTACCGGTCACTCCGCGATGCTCACAGTGGGCAATGTCGACGTGCGGGTCCATTCGGACCTCGCTTTGGCCGACTTCCAGGATCCACCGTACCTGCAATTCATGCGTCCCCGGGCGATCCAGGGATCCCGACCCTCGGCTCTCGACATCGAGGTCCTCGCTACGGCGTGCCCGGCCAACGATTCCCAGGTGATCTTCGAGAGCGGGGGTGCATGGAAGATGCAGCCCGACGAGAGCGGCTACCGTCTGAGCTTTCGGCGTGACGGCAGCAGCCGGTTCCACACCATCGTTTGCTCCAACCGCGAGACGACCCGGGCGACGATCTACGTGGACCAAGACCTGGAACCCTCTCAACACGTGCTGGAGATGCCCGTGAATCCGGTGCATTACCCGCTGGACCAGCTTCTGCTCATGAATCACCTGGCCACTCGCGGTGGGGTGATCGCGCACGCGGCAGGAGCGGTGGTCGAAGGCAGTGCTCTCGTGTTTCCCGGAGTGTCGGGCGCCGGCAAGTCCACGCTCTCTCGTCTGCTCGCGGGCGCCGGGCTTGGCGACTCGCTGCTCAGCGACGACCGGGTCGTCCTGCAGATGGCCACCGGCGAGGGCGTGGAGGAGAGCTGCGAGGTCTGGGGAACGCCCTGGCCCGGCGATGCGGGTGTGGCAAGGAACGGCTTTGCGCCCCTGGGCGCCTTGCTGTTTTTGGTCAAGGCGGACTTGAACGAAGTGATCCCCCTTACGACCGCCGCGGCGATGCGCCGCCTGATGCCTGTGGTGACCTGCCCTTGGTACGACGCCGAGCGCGTGTCGGTTGTTCTTGACACCTGTGCCCGCGTGGTGCAAGGCGTGCCTTGTTACGATCTTCGCTCTCGGGCCGACAGCGGAGTGATCCCGCTACTTACCGCGCGGCTGTGGAACGCTTGAAGTTCGCCCTGCATACCACTAGACTACGCGAGCACAAAGGCGATGACAGGAACCAGTAGGCGCCGCTCTTTCTCCTAGCGAACCGGGGACGGTGGGAGCCCGGTAGGAATCGGTGTCCGAAGATCATCCTCGAGCCGCCAGCCGAACGGTGAGGCCGGCATGGCATGCCGGCGCCGCGGCCGCGCCCCTGCGGGGCGCCATGGCCTACGGCGCGCCGGAGCCACTCACCCAGTAGACCTGGCCGGGCCCTTCCCGTTACAGAAGGAGGGCGCGAAAGCCGCTGGTGGGCGCCACGAGACCGTGGGCATGCCGTCAGCCGACGCGTCGCTGAGTGGGCCGCGCCGCGCGGCGCCGCCGTGGAGCGGCGACAGGCGGCAGCAGTGCAGGCAGCGCCTCAAGCGCCGCCGCGTGCGGCCAAGTAGGGTGGTACCGCGGGCAACGTCCCGTCCCTACGCGCTCCGGTCGGGCGGCGAGCAGCCACCGAACGGGCCAGCGCCCCGGCGAGCATCGCCGGCAGGGGCGGGGCGTATTTGTTTTTGGGCTAGGGCGGCCTGAGCGGCCGGCGAGGGCGCGCAGGGAGCGCCAGTCGTAACCGCCCAGTGCGGCGCCCCAGAAGGAGGATTCATGGCAGGCCAGTATCGACCGGTGGACACAGGACAGAGCTTCCCCGCCCTGGAGGAGCGGATCCTTGGCTGGTGGAAAGAACGGTCCATTTTTGAGAAGAGCCTCCACCTGCGTGCCGGCCAGCCCGAATGGGTGTTCTACGAAGGCCCCCCCACAGCCAACGGCAAACCCGGCGTGCACCACGTGCTGGCGCGGGTGTTCAAGGACATCTATCCGCGCTACAAGACCATGCGCGGCTTCTTCGTGGGGCGCAAAGCCGGCTGGGATTGCCACGGGCTGCCGGTTGAACTCGAGGTAGAGAAGCGCCTCGGATTCGACCACAAGGAACAGATAGAAACTTACGGTGTAGCCGAGTTCAACCGGCAGTGCCGCGAGTCGGTCACCGCCTATGTGGACGACTGGAACCGCATGACCGAGCGCATCGGCATGTGGCTCGACCTGAGCGACCCCTACATGACCATGACCGATGACTACATCGAGTCGGTCTGGTGGATCCTGTCGGAGTTCGCCAAGAACGGCCTGCTCTACGAGGGCTACAAAGTGGTGCCGTACTGCCCGCGCTGCGGAACAGCGCTGTCGTCGCACGAAGTGGCCTCGGGCTACCAGATGGTCACCGACCCGTCGATCTACGTGCGCTTCCCGCTGCTGGCCGAGGCCCCGGCGTCTGGTTCGACGGCCATGGCCGGCGACCCTGAGGTCGCACCCGACGGTCTTCCTGTCAGTCTCCTGGTCTGGACCACGACGCCCTGGACGCTCATCTCCAACGTGGCCGCGGCCGTCGGCGTCGACATCCAGTACGCGCGCGCCCGGCTGGGCGACGAATACTTCGTCTTGGCCGCCGATCTGGTTGCCGCCGTTCTCGGCCCCGAGGCCGTGGTTGGTGAGACCTTCCCCGGCTCCGCGTTACTTGGGCGCCGCTACCAAGCGCCCTACAGCTTCGTCACGCCCGACAGGCCGGCTTGGCGGGTCATCGCCGGCGACTTCGTAGCGACAGACGAAGGGACCGGCATAGTCCACATCGCGCCGGCCTTCGGGGCAGACGACATGGCCGTAGGCCAGGCCAACGACCTGCCTGTAGTCATGCCGGTGGACGATGAGGCCCGCTTCACCGCCGAGATCACCCCCTGGGCGGGTTTGTTCGTCAAGGACGCCGACTCCGGGATCATGGACGAACTCGAGTCGCGTGGCCTGCTATTCGCCCGTCAACCCTACGAGCACAACTACCCCTTCTGCTGGCGTTGCGACACTCCGCTGATCTATTACGCGAAGTCGTCGTGGTACGTTCGCACGACCGCCCACAAGGAACAGGTGTTGGCGGCCAACGAGGAGATCGACTGGCATCCCGACCATCTCAAGCACGGCCGCTTCGGCAAGTGGCTGGAGAACAACATCGACTGGTCGCTCTCTCGCGACCGCTACTGGGGCACACCTCTGCCGGCTTGGCGCTGCGCCCAGGGCCACGACACTATCGTGGGTTCTCGGGCCCGGCTGAGCGAACTCGCGAAACGCGACCTGTCCGGCCTGGAGCTTCACCGCCCCTACGTGGACGAGGTGGCCTTCGCCTGCCCCGAGTGCGGCGCCGAGGCCAAACGCGTGAGCGCCGTGATCGATGCCTGGTTCGACTCGGGCTCCATGCCCGTGGCGCAGTGGCACTATCCATTCGAGAACCAGGAGATGTGGCGGAAGCGTTTCCCGGCCGACTTCATCTGCGAGGCCATCGATCAGACCCGCGGCTGGTTCTACAGCCTGCTCGCCATCAGCGCCCTGCTCACCGGCCACACCTGCTACCGCAACGTGCTGGTACTCGGCCACATCCTCGACAGTGAAGGCCGCAAGATGTCCAAGCGCCTTGGCAACGTCGTGGATCCCTGGGCCCTTCTCGACAAGCAAGGAGCCGACGCTCTGCGCTGGTATCTGTTCACGTCGAGCTCGCCCTGGTTCCCCCGCCGCTTCGGCCCGGAGAACCTGGATGAAGTCATCCGCAAGTTCATGCTCACCTTGTGGAACACCTACTCGTTCTACACGCTATACGCGAACATCGACGGCTTCGATCCCGCCGAGCACGAAGTGCCGGTGGCCGATCGCAGCCTCATGGACCGCTGGATCCTAGGCGATCTGCACCTGCTCATCCGCGAGGTGACGTCCGAACTCGACCGTTACGACGCTTTCGCCGCCGGCCGGGCCATCGCCGACTTCGTGGACGAGTTGTCCAATTGGTACGTGCGCCGCAGCCGCCGCCGCTTCTGGAAAAGCGAGGCCGACGCCGACAAGATCGCCGCCTACCTCACGCTGAACGAATGCCTGGTGACCCTCAGCGAGCTACTCGCGCCGTTCACGCCGTTCCTCGCGGAGGAGCTCTATCGAAATCTGGTGGCCGAACGTTCGCCGGTGGCGCCGGAGTCGGTGCACCTAGTGGACTGGCCCGTGGCCGACGAAGCCCTCATCGACGAAGACCTGTCCTTCCGGATGGCCGCGGCCCGCCAAGTGGTGAACCTGGGGCGAGCCGCCCGCAACGCGACTCAGATCAAGACCCGCCAGCCCGTGGGGAAGGCCGTGGTGGCCTGCCGGGAGCGCGAGCGTGCCGCCGTGGAGAGTCTGGCCGCCGTGGTCGCCGAGGAGCTGAACGTCAAGGCCATCGAGTACGTGGCCTCGGCGAGCGAGCTGGTCACTTATGTCATCAAGCCCAACTACCGAACGTTGGGACCCAGGTTCGGCAAGAACATGCCGGCGGTGGCCGAAGCTGTGGCCGCTCTACTCGCCGACGAGACGGGCGACCGGCTGGCCGGCGGCCGATCTGTCCTGGTGACCGTGGACGGCCATGAGTACGAGTTCGCCCCCGAGGATTTCGTGGTGGAGGCGCACGAGCGCGAAGGCTACCGGGTGGAGCGAGAAGGCGGGATGGCCGTGGCCATCTCTACCGTTCTGTCGCCGGAACTGATAAGGGAAGGGCTTGCCCGGGAGCTGGTGCATCACGTCCAGAACACCCGAAAAGCCGCCGAGTTCCAAATAGACGACCGCATCCACCTGCGCGTCAGTGGTCCGGCCGAGATCACGCATATGTTGGCCGTACATGGAGACTGGGTGAAGAAGGAGACCTTGGCTGTGAGCCTGGAAGTGAGCGCCGTCGTGGGCGGCGGCGAAGCCTCAGGCGCCGCAACGGCCGGAGCCTTTCGCGAAGAACTCAAGGTCAACGGCCTGCCGGTGGCGGTGGAGGTGGCGAAGGCCTAGGGGTCACTCGCCGCCTTCCTTCAAGACCTTGCGTTCCTGTAACAGGCTCGCTCGGTTCTCCTCTGGCACGGCTTTGAGCCCCTCGTCGATCGCGGCGAGCGCCTCCTCGTCGCGGCCCTGGCGCCAGAGAAGCTCGGCTAGGTTGAGGTACGCCGGAGCCAGGGTAGGGTCGTCGGCGATGGCCTTGCGGTACGCGTTCTCGGCACCGGCCAAGTCGCCCATCTCCCGGAGCGCGTTGCCCAGCCGGTCTCGCAATACGGCGTCCTCGCCGGCTGCCAGCAGACCCCGGTAGATGGTGGCCGCTTCGTCGAAGCGGCCCAGGTTGTAGTAGGCGAGGGCGAGCTTGCGCTGAGCGTTGACGTCATCGGGGGCGGCCCGGACGGCTGTCTCCAGCTTGGGGAGCAACGCCTCCCAAAGCGCTTGTGAGGGCTGCTCGAGGCCCGGGGCCGGAGCGACGGTGGGGCCGGGCGAGGACGCCAAAGGAGTCGAGGGCGCCGCCGGCCCGTTCGCCAAGAAACCGGTGAGAAGCGCGATGGCGGCCACTAAGGTGGCCGCCATCGCCGCTATCACGAAGGTCCGGATCGGCCGTCGTCCCGCCACGCCGTCACACCCCGCTTCGGAACGACCGCTACCGCCTGCGCTAGGTCGTCGTCGTGCTCGTCAACTGGCCTTGGAAGGTCTCCAGCGGCTTGGCATCCTCTCCCTGGACGTACTTCAGACCGCTCTTCAGCACCTCCAAGGCCTTGGCGATGTCGCCCTTGGTCTGGTAGATGCCGGCCAGGTTCACGTAGGCGTACTTGAGGGTCGGGTCAAGGGCGATGGACGCCTCGTATTCGGCTATGGCTTCGTCGGTCTTTCCCCAGTCGCGATAGACGTTGCCGAGGTTGTTGCGCGTGAAGGCGTCGTCCTTGATGGCGAGGATCTTCTTGTATGCCGCCGCGGCCTCTTCGTAGTTGCCGAGCTGGTAATTGGCTACGGCCAGGCTCTCGAGCGCGTAGAGATCGGTAGGATCCGCAGTGATCGCCTTCTCGAGGTCGGGGATTTCCGCCTCGTATTCGGCAAGGGACTTGCCTCCCTCAACAACGGTGGTCTCGTTGGTCGAGCCCTCTGTGGAGGCCACCGTAGTGGAGGGGGCGGAAGAAGTCGTGGTCTCGTCGGTCCCGTCGCCGCTCCCGCAGCCGGCCGCGAGCGCGGCCAGCGCGACAAACGCGATCAGAGCGATGACCAGCCGGCCGCCCCGTCTCGTGGTCCGTGTCATTGCTGCCTCCTTCTTTCTAATGGTCTGCGTCGTTGGATATCTATCGGTCACGGCACGAGCACCTCAACAGCGTGCGCGTCGATCTTCACTGTCGCGGGGAGCTTGCCCGCCAGCTCACCGTCGGTCTGGAACCAGATGGTCTCCTTGTCGTCGAGCGGGATGAGCTCGGCCTGCTTCGCCCGCAAATAGGTCACGTTCGAACTGCGTAGGTGCAGACCGCTCGGCACCCCAAGCCAAAAGACGGCCAGGCTCGACCGGGTGGTTCCGGTGAAGATTAGCAAATCGAGCACACCGTCAGTAGGGTCGGCGGCGGGAGTCATCCCCAGGTGCGCCGCGTAGTACCGGCTGTTGCCCGCAACGAAGAACGTGGCCGTGTACTCTTGCCCGCCCGTGCGCACCACGAAGGGGGGCGGGGGCGCGGCCAGGCCTGACTTGAGTCCCGTGCCCAGAAAGGCCAGCTCCTTGTAGCGCCTCTTGGCTCGGAGATCGGTGTTCCGCACGGTGAGGGCGTCGACCCCGG
>Ga0154815_104_pt7 | contig 14087 bp, 16 predicted proteins | sample Rifle2008BG16ft_FD_105823 | JGI IMG/M metagenome (GOLD analysis project Ga0154815, IMG submission 105823) | Actinobacteria bacterium RBG_16_64_13
CTCGAAAGAGCCTCGGTCGTCGTAGTGGCGCCTGCTGTGGTCGTAGTGGCGGGCTCGGTGGTCGGCGCCGAGGTCGTGACCGGAGCTGTCGTGGTAGTGGATGGAGGCGAAATGGTCGTGGAGGGGGCCGTGGTCGTCGTGTCCACAGCAGAACTGCAGCCGATCGCTATCAACGCGAGTGACGCGGCCACAACAGCGGCCGCCAGAACCCACCATCTCGATTTCCGCACCAGCTTCATGGTCTTGCCTCCCCGCCGGAAGATCTCTGTTCACAACGATCCATCGTCATCTACTGTACCCGCAATAGCAGGATAGTCTACGCGCAACCGCGTATGAGGTATACTGTCTCAACTACAACAGACACGGTTGTCCCCCACGCTCTTTTCCCGGCCAGTCCGTTTCAGAATGACTTTTCGCCGACAGGCTGTGATTGGTACGCCTGAGGCAAGGATGCAGGGAGCGGGCGTAGCAGAGCTACGGACGCGACCGAAGACGAGGCATCAGGCCGCCAAGCGCGGCCTCGGTGGCCGAGATGTCATTCGGAAACGGGCCAAGAGACTCGACTGGATCAACTGCGTCTACAATCGCAGTGCATCCAGAGAGACGCACGGCAAGGAGCTATTCGCTTTATGAGTTTCGCTGAACTCGGCCTGGAACCAGGCCTCCTCAGGGCTGTTCAAAGCCTCGGCTACACCGATCCCACCCCCATCCAAGAGCAAGCTATTCCCCTCGCCCTCGCCGGCCGCGACCTTCTGGGTTGCGCTCAGACCGGCACCGGCAAGACGGCCGCCTTCATCCTGCCCGCCCTGCAACTCATGGGGCGTACTTCGGGCCCTGGCGGCCAGGGCGGCACCGACGGCAGGCCAGGCCATGGCGGCCGCCCCCCCGTCGGTACTCTGGTGGTGACACCTACCCGAGAACTGGCGGGCCAGATCGAGGAAGTGGCGGTTGCGTGCTCCAAGTACACGGGCCAGCGCATTGCCGCCGTCTACGGTGGTGTCGGCTACGACCCACAGATCAGGAAGCTGCGCAGAGGCGTCGATCTGTTGGTGGCCACTCCGGGCCGCCTGCTCGACCTGGTCCAGCGCGGTGACGTCGATCTCTCCCACGTGGAGATCCTGGTGCTCGACGAGGCCGACCGCATGCTCGACATGGGCTTCTGGCCCGACGTGCGCCGCATCCTCGCCCTGCTCCCGCCCAAGCGGCAGAACATGCTGTTTTCGGCCACGCTCACCAGCGACGTCATGCGCGTCGCCGGCCCGACGCTCAGCGACCCCGCCCGGGTGGAAGTCGCACCCAGCGCCACACCGGTCGAAGGCGTATCGCAGGCCGTCTACCCGGTGGCCGAGGCACAGAAGATCGACCTGCTCGTCCGCCTGCTGGAGGAAGAGAAGCTCGACCGGGTCCTCGTGTTCACGCGCACCAAGCACAGGGCCGACCGGGTGTGCCGCCACCTTGAGCGCAGCCGCATCAAGGGCACGGCCATCCACTCCAACCGCACGCAGTCGCAGCGCCAGCGCGCGCTCGACGGCTTCAAGGACGGCACGTACCGAGTCTTGGTGGCCACCGACATCGTGGCCCGCGGCATCGACGTAGACAGCATCTCGCACGTCATCAACTACGACCTGCCCTCGCAGGCCCAGGATTACGTGCACCGCATCGGCCGCACGGCCCGCGCGGGCGCCTCCGGTACCGCCATCAGCTTCCTGGCCGCGGAACAGGCCAACGAGTTGCGCGAGATCGAGCTGATGCTCGGAGAACCCCTGCCTTGCCGCGACCTGGAAGGCTTCACTTACATGCAGCGGTTGATCCCCAACCCGGACCGGACCGCGAAGAAGCCCAAGCCTCGCCTCGTCTACAACGGTAGCCGGCGGCGGCGCAGGTAGCACTGCTGGGCGCCATGGATGCCGATGGACGGCCCGGTCTGACCACCCCGGACGGCACGCCCGGCGGCACGTCCTGCGCCGCCGACCCTGCCGACCTCGTCCGTGCCAACCGCGACCTCTGGGATGGCTGGACCGAGCTCCACGTGCGTAGTGACTTCTACGACGTCGAGAGCTTCAAGGCCGGCCGCAACACCCTGGACGCCGTCGAGTCGGAAGGGGTCGGCGACGTTCAGGGCAAGTCGCTCCTTCATCTGCAGTGCCATTTTGGGCTCGACACCTTGTCGTGGGCGCGCCGCGGCGCCCGGGTGACCGGGGTCGACTTCTCCGAGAACGCGGTCGCTCACGCCCGGCGCCTGGCGCGCGAGCTGGCCCTCGAGGCCCGCTTCATCTGTGCCGACGTCACCGACACCGCGACGGTCCTCGAGGTCCTCGGCGGCGAACAGTTCGACGTGGTCTTCACCTCGCACGGGGTGATCACCTGGCTGCCCGACCTGCGTCCGTGGGCGCGCACCGTCGCCGGCGCCTTGAAGCCAGGGGGCACCTTCTTCCTGTCCGACTCCCATCCCTTCACGTGGATGTTCGATGAGGCGGCCGAGCCGGAACTTCGGTTCCGCTATGAGTACTTCGCCCGGGAGGCCATGCGCTGGGAGGAGAAGGGCTCCTACGCGGCCCCCGACGCCGATTTCGAAGGCGTCTCGTACTCCTGGCAGCACGCCTTCGAGGACATCGTCGGCTCGCTGGCGGGCGCCGGCCTGCAGATCGTCTCCCTCAAGGAGTACCCCTATCTGTTCTGGCGGTGGTTCCCCTGGATGGTCAAGGACGGCGACGGCGCCTACCGTCTGCCCGAGGGCGTCCCCGAGATCCCGCTCATGTTCTCGCTCACGGCGACCAAGCCGGCGACGACAAGGCCGGCACACTGAGTGCTAGCATAGTTTCCATGCAGATCGACGTCGCTCAGCCGCATGAAGTCTACGCCGTGCTCGAACTCGTCGAGGAGCTACTCATCGAGGTGGTCGACCAGGGCCAGCAGCTCTCCTGGATCAACAGGGAGAAGCTGCACGCCGACATCAGACGCAACCTCGGCACCGAGGCAGGCACGCGTGAAGGGCCGGGACGGCTGCTGGCCATCCTCGCCAAGGAGAAGAACGGGGTCGCCGTGGGCGTCCTCCTGCTTTCGCAGTGCTTCGCCCTCTACGCCGGCGGCGAATACGGCGTCATCGACGAGCTATATGTGCGGCCGGAGTATCGGGGTCAAGACATCGAGCGGCAACTCCTGGACGAAGCGGTTGCCATATCGCAGCGCAGGGGATGGCTGCGTCTTGACGTCACCGGCCCGGAAGCGGCGCAACACAGCGACCGCGCGGCCCGGTTCGCCCAAGGCCTGCGTCTCTAGTCCGGCCCTTCCGTGAAGGTCGAACCCGCCCGGGATCACGAGACCGCCACCGTGCTCGCACTGGTGAAGGCGTTGCTCGCCGAATTGGGAGGCGAGGGACAAGAATTCGCCGGGATCGATCGTGACAAGCTCCAGGGCGACATCGCGAAGAACCTGGGATCGGGACGATTTCTTGCTCTCCTGGCCAGGGACGACAGCGGCACCGCGATAGGAGTCCTGACCCTTTCCGAGAGTTTCGCCCTCTACGCGGGGGGCGAGTACGGCGTGATCGACGAGATGTACGTGCGCCCGCAGTTCCGCGGCCAGGGCGTCGGCCGGGCACTCGTCGACGAAGCGGCGGCCATCGCGCGTGACAGAGGCTGGTTTCGCCTGGACGTCACCGGCCCCGAAAACGAGTGCGACGAGCGGGCAGTTAGGTTCTACGAGCGGCTCGGTTTCGAGTTCACCGGGCGCAAGCTGCGGCGGCTGGTCTAGACGGCCGGACGTCCAGTTCCCCGCTCTCCACCGGGCCGTGCATACCGAGCCCCACCGCTTGGATCATACGATCGTCTACCCCCTTCGCGGTGCTTGGTCTCCTCCATGGTACCCTCTAGCGAGTATGGGGAGCGGCGCGCAACGGACCCACCAGGAGTCATTTCGTGACGATACGTGCAGCGCGCGAGACGGATCTCGAGCAGATCCTCGACATCTACAACCACGCGGTGGTCAACACCACGGCCACCTTCGACGTGGCGCCACGCTCGCTGGAAGCGCAGGAAGCCTGGTTCACGGCCCACGTCACGCCCCACCCCGTGATCGTCTGGGAAGAGGAGGGCCGCATCCTCGGCTGGGGCTCTATCAGTGCCTACGCCCCGCGGCCCGCGTACCGCTTCGCTGGGGAGGTCTCGGTCTATGTGCACGACGATGCTCGACGGCGCGGGATCGGTGAGACCCTCCTACGCGAGTTGATCGGTCTTGCCGCGACAGAGGGGCTCCACACCCTGGTGGGCCTGATCACCGAGGAGAACGAGGCCAGTATCCATCTGGCCGAGAAGACGGGGTTCCGCCGCACAGGCCTCTTGGAAGAAGTGGGCTACAAGTTCGACCGCTGGCTAGACGTGGCCGTGTACCAGCACAGGTTGGGCGCGTGAGCACGACCCCGCCCGCGCCAGCCGATGTCCCGCGTTTCACCGGCCTCACTTCCGCCGAAGTCGGCGAACGCATGGCCGCCGGACGGTCCAACGCCACGCCGCGGCCTGGTGGCCGCACCAACTGGGACATCGTCCGCTCGAACGTCTTCACCTATTTCAACCTGATCCTTGGCGCGCTGTTCGTGGTCATGCTGGTCTTTGGTTCGTGGAAGGACGCGCTATTCGGTTGGATCATCTTCATCAATGCCGGCATCGGTATCGTCCAGGAGATGCGGGCCAAGATCGCTCTCGACCGGCTTTCGGTGCTCACCGCTCCCGCGGCCAAAGTCATCAGGGACGGCGAGGACCGGCACGTCCCTATCGCCGACGTGGTCCTGGACGACGTCCTGCGGCTTTCGGCCGGCGATCAGATCGTGGCCGACGGCGAGACCTTGGAATCCCAGAGCTTGGAAGTGGACGAATCCTTGCTCACGGGAGAATCGGTTCCGGTGGTCAAGGAACCGGGCGATCGCCTTCTTTCGGGCAGCTTCGTCGTAGCCGGGAGCGGCGTGTTCCGAGCCACCGCCGTGGGGCTCGACGCATACGCCCAGCGACTCACCGGAGAGGGTAAGAGGTACGTACGCCTGCATTCGGACCTGGTCGCGGGGATCAACAATATCCTCCGCGTGATCGGTGTCGGGATATTGCCCGTAGGGGGCCTGCTGGTCTGGGCTCAATTCCGCATGGGGACCACCATCGAGCATGGCGTCACCAACACGGTGGCGGCGCTTGTCGCGATGGTCCCGCAGGGGCTGGTGCTTCTGACAAGCATCGCCTTCGCCGTCTCGGCCATCACCCTGGCGCGACGGAAGGTCCTCACTCGAGAACTGCCCGCGGTGGAGGGGCTGGCGCGCGTGGACGTGCTCTGTATCGACAAGACCGGCACCATAACCGAGCCACACCCGGCGTTCGAGCGATTCGAAGGACCGGCGTCCAGCGTCGAACCCGGCTACGACGCGTTGGCGCTCGAAGTCCTCGGGTTCATGGCGGCAACTGCTTCGGGCCGCAATTCCACCCTTGACGCCATCGGCGCGGCGTTGCCGGCGCCTCAGGACTGGGCCGCCGAGGACTCCGTACCCTTCTCCTCGGCCCGCAAGTGGAGCGCGACCCGCATCGCCGGGCGCGGCTCCTGGGTGCTGGGCGCGCCGGAGATCGTGGCGTCGGACGGGGCAGCGGGTGGAACGGCAGACCGAGCGAAGAACGCCACCACTACCCGAGCCCGCGCCTCGGAGTTGGCCGACGAAGGGCTGAGGGTGCTCCTTCTTTCCCACACCGACGCCCCCTTGGCCGGCGAGGTACTGCCTGAAGACCTGGAACCGGTGGGCCTGGTCATTCTCAGCGAGCGGGTCCGAGCCGACGCTGCTCAGACTCTCGCCTACTTCAAGGCGCAGGGAGTGGAGATCAAGGTCATCTCCGGAGACAACCCGGCCACGGTAGCCACCATCGCCGCCAAGGCGGGAGTGCCGGGAGCCGACAAGGCCTTCGACGCGCGCTTTCTCCCCGAAGGCGAGGAGTTGGCCGCCCTCATGCAGACCACGACCGTCTTTGGCCGGGTGAACCCCGACCAGAAGTACGCCATGGTCGAGGCCTTGCAGAGCCACGGGCACACGGTGGCCATGACCGGGGACGGCGTCAATGACGTACTCGCCCTCAAGAAGGCCGACATGGGCATCGCCATGGGCACCGGGACGGCAGCCGCTCAGGCAGTGTCTCAACTGGTGCTGGTGGACTCCCGCTTCTCCACCCTCCCGGGAGTGGTGGCGGAGGGCAGGCGGGTCACGGCCAACATAGAGCGGGTGGCGAACCTTTTCACCACCAAGAGCGTCTGGGCTGCCGCGCTTGCCATCGCGGTCGCCGTCATCGGCACGTCGTACCCGATACTGCCGCGCCATCTCACCCTCATCGACTCGCTGACGATCGGCGTGCCGGGATTCTTCCTGGCGCTGGCGCCCAACCCGCGCCGCTTCATCCCCGGGTTCGTGTTCCGCGTCGCCCGTTTCGTGCTGCCTACGGGGCTGTTGGCGGCCATCACCATGCTCCTTTCGTACCTGCTGATCCGCAAAGCAGGCGCGTCGGTCGACGAGGCTCAGGCCATGTCTGCCGTGGTCTTCGCCGTCATCGGGCTGAGGGTCATCGCCGCCATCGAGAAACCCGTGCGCGGGTGGCGCCTGGCCCTGATCGCGGCCATGGGCGCCATTTTCGCCCTCGCCTTTGTGGTGCCGCCCACGCGGGACTTCTTTGCCCTTCTCTTCCCCGGCTGGGCGGCCATCGGCGCGACCGCGGGGGCCTGTGTCTTCGCGTGGTTCTTCGTGGGGTTGGGTTGGCGGATAGGGCGACGGCTCCCGTTCTGGCGGGAGGCGGCCGCGCGCGTGGAACACGCCCACTCTTAGGCGGCGTAGCCGGCCACGTAGCCGGCCGCGGCGTCTGGCGCGGTGCAGCCCGGCGGCGCAGCCGGTGAGGCGTCCCTGCCGGCCGGTGCTTACATCAAGTTCTCGGGATTGAGCCCTTCCAGCCCGGGCAGCACGAAGCGCCCGTCCTTACGCACGAGCACGTCGTCGAAGTAGATCTCGCCGCCACCCCATTTCGGGGTCTGGATCAATACGATGTCCCAATGGATGCTCGAGCGGTTGCCGTTGTCGGCGTCTTCGTAGGCCCGCCCGGGCGTGAGATGCAGGCTTCCGCCGATCTTCTCGTCGTACAGCGTGTCCTTCATGGGTCGGTCGATGCGCGGATTGAGCCCCAAGGCGAACTCACCCAGGTAGCGGGCGCCCTCGTCGGTGTCGAGCAGCTTCTGCAGCCTCTCCGGTTCGTTGGCGTCGGCGTCGACGATACGTCCGTCCTTGAAGGTGAAGCGCACGCGCTCATACGTGACGCCATCCTCGAGCGATGGCGTGTTGTAGGCGACCGTCCCGTTGACGGAATCACGAACGGGGGCGGTGTAGACCTCGCCGTCGGGGATGTTGTTCTTGCCGGCCGCCTTGAGCACGGGTATTCCCTTTATGGAGAAGGAGACGTCGGTGCCCGGGCTGGTGATGCGCACGCGATCGGTGCGTGACATGAGTTCGACGAGCGGATCCAAGGCCTTGTCCATCCGGGCGTAATCCAGGCTGGAGACATCCAGGCAGAAGTCCTCGAACCCCTGCGTGGACATGCCGGCAGCCTGCGCCGCCGAGGCTGTGGGAAACCGGAGGAGGACCCACTTCTTGGAGAGGTACAGGTCCATGAGCGGCTCGTTCGCCAAGTGAGAAGCTTCCAGGATGCTCCCGGGAACGTCGGCAAGTTCGGAGGCGTTTTCTCCGGCCAGGATGTACACACTGGCATCGACGTCTTTGACCCGCTGCATCTCCCACGCGGCGGAGAGATCCATCTGCTCCCGGGTGGCGCCAAGCAACCAGGCCCGGCGCAATCTGGAGTCGCCGGTGCGCACGTAAGGCACCGCCCCACGGCGATAAGAAGCCTCCACCAGCGCGATCATCAAGGGGACCGCCTCGCGCTCGCCCTCGATGAGCACCTTCTCGCCTCGCTGCAGCTCGAGCGAGGAATCGAGCAGGTTAGCGGCCAGCATCTCCAGCCGTGGGTCCTTCATCCTCGGTTCCTTTCTGGTGCGAGCGCCTGCGCGTCCGCACCGCTTCCCTCAACACGTATTCGATCTGTCCGTTGACGCTTCGCAACTCATCCGCGGCCCACGCCTCCAGATCGGCCCACAACTGAGGGTCGATCCGGAGCAGGAATTGCTTGCGCTCGGCCACGCCTCACTACCTCAGTCGCGACTGTTCTAGGTATAGAGAGTACCGGTATTGACCACCGGATGCACCTCGGATTCGCCACACAGTACGACCATGAGGTTGCTCACCATCGCCGCTTTCCGCTCGGCGTCCAGATCCACCACGCCCTTCTCGGTGAGCTCGTGCAGCGCCATCTCGACCATGCTCACGGCCCCGTGCACGATCTTCTGCCGCGCGTCGATGACTGCCTCGGCCTGCTGCCTGCGCAACATCGCTTGGGCGATCTCGGGCGCGTAGGCCAGGTGGGTAAGACGGGCCTCTTCGACCACCACGCCGGCGCGGGCGAGCCGTTGCCCCAACTCGTCCCTGAGTGCCTGCGACACCTCGTCGACGTTGCTGCGCAGGGTGATCTCGTTCTCTTCGCCGTGGTCATAGGCGTATGAGCTCGCCAGGTGACGAAGAGCGGTCTCGCTCTGGGTCTCTACGTACTGCTCGAAGTCGTCCACATCGAAGACCGCTTGGGCGGTGTCCCAGACCCGCCATATCACCACGGTCGCGATCTCCACCGGGTTGCCGCGCCTGTCGTTCACCTTGAGTTTCGGTCCGTTGAGAGTGCGAGCCCGGACAGACACCTTGTAGCGGGGATATTTCCGTGGCGTTCGGGATGGCTGACCCTTCTTGGCCGCCGCCCCGGCCGGGGAGGAATCGCGCGCGGCGGCGTCGGACGTCGCCTTGGCCGCGGGTCCATTGGAGTAGAAGGGGTTGGCCCAGCGGAACCCTCCCTGCCGCACGGTGCCCTTGTAGGCCCCGAACAGCACGCACACCCGCGTCGCGTTGGGCTCCAGGGTGAAGAAGCCGGGACTCGCGACCGAGCCGAGCACGAGCAGGACCAATGCCGGTGCGACCAAACCCCACGTCGCCCCGATGCCGATCCCGTAATCCTCGTTGAGCACACCGGCGACTATGAGCAGGGCGACGCCGGCCACGAAGGCCGCGATCACCCCCGCGAGCGCCGGCCAGCCGTTGGACACTCTGATCTCTCGCTCGTGGTTCAAGGTGACTTGCTGCCCCTCCATCCGATCCTCCCGTCGAGCGCCTCTCCTCGAGGCGCCGCGCACGTCTTGTTCGTCCTTACCACATAATATTATTACGATATCATTCGGTTATCAAGTCGCGGGCGCGATTGCGCCGGTGCACCATCCGGGTACAATCCTCGTTCGAGAAGCTACTCGCTAGCGGGGGCACCATGCTTGAAGGCTATCCAGTGGTAGTTGACATCGTCGTGCAATGGGGAGACATGGATTGCCTCGGCCACGTGAACAACATCGTCTACCTGCAGTACTTCGAGACGGCGCGTATCGAATACCTGATGCGCCTCGGCCTGGACCCACCCGGCCCCAAGTGGCGAGATGCGGGTCTCATCGTGGCCTCAGTGAGCTGCGACTACAAGCTCCCCGTGGTCTTCCCCGATTCCGTTTCGGTGGGAGCGCGTGTCACCGCCATCGGTGAGAACCGGGTACTGATGCAGCACGCCACGGCAAGTCAGAAGCTGGGCAAAGTGGTCGCCGAGGGCGAGGTCATCCTGGTTTCCTACAACTACGCGACGCTTCGCCCGGTGCCGCTCAGGTCGGACTGGCGGGACGCTATTCTGGCGCTCGAGGGACAGGAACTACCTGCACTGCCTCCGCGGGCCAGACTGTCGTGTGTGGTCAAATGAGCGCGCTCTCCGCGTCGGACCTGCATGTCCGCCTGGAGGAGGCCGGGGACCTGCCCAGCATCCGCCGCATAAACGAGCTGGCCTTCCAGACCAGTGTCGAAGCCGACATCTACGAGGCCTTGCGCGCGGCGGGAGCCATCACCCTCTCCATGGTGGCCGTGGTCGACGCGGCGTTCATCGGCGCCGAGCCGTTCGGCGGCGACGCCAACGGCGGGGCCGGCGTATCCACCTGGGGCGGTGACGGAGGCTCGTGGGGCCAAGGGGTCGTCGGTGGCGAGGTGATCGGCCATGCTCTTGTGACTCCCGTGGCCGTCGCGACCGAGAAGGGAGACGAGTCACTCTTTGGTTTGGGTCCGGTGGCAGTGCTGCCCTCGGAGCAAGGCCGGGGTATCGGTACTCTGCTCATCTCTGCCTGCCTGGAGCAGTTGCGCGAGTCCGGCCGGCCCGGCGTGGTCGTGCTCGGGCACCCGGGCTACTATCCGCGGTTCGGGTTCATCCCTGCCAGCCGCTGGGGCCTACGTTTGGACATAGAGGTGCCCGACGAGGCCTTCATGGCTTTGGAGCTCTCTCCCGGCCGCTTGGCAGGAATAAGCGGAGTGGTCCGCTTCCGGCCGGAGTTCACGAAGGCGATGACTCAGGAGCAGGCTGCACCAGAAGCACCGGGAGATCGCCGTTCCGAACCACGTCCTCGGTGACCGAGCCCATGAAGACATGACGCACTTCGCTGTGCCCGTGCGTCGCCATGACGATGAGATCCACCCCAAGCTCCTTGGCCAGCGCCGTGATCCCCTCCGCCGGCTCACCGCCGGTCACGTGAGCATCTGCCGGCACCCCGCGCTCCGCAAGCCGCTCCACCCACTCGCCGAGATAGGCCCGCGCTTGCTCCTCGCGATAGGCGGACTCGTCCCGCGAGTGACTGTGAACGACGTGCACCAGGCTGAGTCGTCCGCCGCTGAGACGCGCGAGCGACCCGGCGTGGTCGACCACTGTGCCGTCGCTGCCATCCCACTTGAGCGGAACCAGGATGTGCTGGTACATCAGAACGAACCTCCTGCGAGATTGTAGAGGAAGAGCACGTTCATCGCCGTTACCACCAAGCCCGCGGCGATGGCGAGCACCCGCTCGGTGGTGCGACTGGCGAATTCGCCCATCAGCCGGCGATCAGAGGTGAGCACGATGAGCGGCGCGATAGTGAGGGGCAGTTGGATGCTGAGCGCGACCTGGCTGAATATCAAGATCTTGTAGGAATCGACTCCCGACGCCACGATCGCCAGAGCGGGCAGCGCCAGAACGAACAAGCCGATGCGATAGAACTTGGTGCGCGGGTCCTCGGGCCGGCCGAGATAGGCGGTCAGAACGTTGACCTCGGCCATGGCGGAAGTGAAGCTGGAGCCGAGTCCGGCCAAAAGCAAGCCGATGCCGAACAGGAGCCGCGCCAGGCTCCCGGCCAGCGGCTCCAGCGTGCTGGAGGCTTGATCGAGACTCGCTACCGACACACCGTGCCTGAAGAACACCGCGGCCGCGACCACCACCATGGCGCAGTTGACCATCCAGCCCAACCCCATCGCGATCGCGGTGTCGCCCTTCTCGTAGCTGATCAACCTGCGCCGGCTCTCTTCGTCGCCGGGCTCGACCCGGCTCAGGATCACGTTGGAGTGAAGATAGATGTTGTGCGGCATGAGCACAGCGCCCAGCATGCCTATGGCCACAGCGATGCTGGCCTTGTCCACATGAGGCACGAAGGCGCCACGCGCCGCCAACGCCCAATCCGGCTTCACGAGAGCGAGCTCGACCAGATAGCAGGCGGCGATGATAGCGATGAATATGACGACTACGCGTTCCAGGTGCCGGTAGCGACCAGTGATAACGAGGCCGATCTTGAGCACCATCGTGATGACCGCGCCCGCCATCAGCGGCATCCCGAACAGGAGCCGGAAGCCGAGAGCCCCTCCAAGCAGCTCGGCCACATCGGTCGCGATGCACGCCACGACGACACTCCCTCCAAACACCCCTACCCAGGGGCGGGCGAAGCGCCGTTTCACGTTATAGGCAAGGCTGTGGCCGGTCACGATGCCCAACCGGGCCGACATGCCTTGAAAGAGGATCAACATCAGGGTCGCGAGGGTTATGACCCACAGCAACGCGTAGCCGAACTCGCTCCCCCCGGCGACGTTGGTGGCCCAGTTCCCCGGATCGATGAATCCCACGGTCACGATGAAGCCTGGACCGAGATAGCGCAGAAAGTCGCGGCTGACGAAGATGCGGAGGTTCGACCAACCGGGCTCGCTCTTCATCCGCCGGCGTCCTCCCCACCAGAAGATCCTCGGGGCTTGAGCGCGCGGATGATCGCGAAGTTCGCCCGCTTCCAGATGATCTGCACATCCGCGAAACCAGCCTCCCGCAACCAGGTGAGCCGCCCTTGCGCAGACCCCGGAAAGTCGTCGTCCCCGACGAGCCACTCTTCCCACTCCGCCGGATCGTCCCCGCGCGAGACCATATATGCGCGCCACTCGTCCAGAATAGCCGCGGCCTCCGCTTCGTTCTCGCCGGCGATCATGTCGCTGTCTACGAAGACGCCACCGGGCGCGAGCGCCGTGAGGACCCTGTCGAACAGCGCCCGCTTCTCCGCGTGAGGGAGATGGTGGATGGCCAGGCGCGACACCACAGCCTGGTACCCTTCACCGAGATCCGCCGTGGCTAGACCGGCCTCGACCACTCGGACCCGCGCCCCGAAGCAGGCCAACACCTCTTGGCACTCGGCCACCATAGCCGGAGAGACATCCAGCGCGGTCAGCTCCGCCTCGGGAAAGACTTTGAGCAAGAAACGAGAGAGTGTCCCCGTGCCCGACCCGAGCTCCAGAATGCGGAACGGGCCCCGCCCGGCGGACGGAAGGGCTGCGCGAACAGCCTCGGCCATGAGCGACTCCTGCTCGTCGTACTCGGGCACGACGCGTCTGATCAGATCTTCGTAGCGCTCCCGGGTCCAGTCGAACTCCACCCAGCCGGAGGCTTCGCTCTGGTCGCCGTCGCTCACGGGGCCGCCCCCGGCAAGACGGGCAATGCCTCTCCATGCAGCCAGGAGTCGAAGAGCACGGCCAGATCTTCCTTTGGGATGTCCGCTGCGATCTCTTCCACCAGGGTCGTGAAGTCTTCGGCAGTCACGTTGCCGTGTTCATGCCGGCGGGTCCATTCCCGCAAGATGCTGAAGAAGGTCTCGTCCCCAACGGTGAGCCGCAGGGCATGAAGCGTCAATGCCCCGCGCTGGTAGACATTGGCGCTGAACAGCCCGTCGGCCCCCGGATCGGCAAGGGGTGGGAAGTCCTCGGCCGCCAGCGCGCCAAGACTCTCCCGGACCATCGTCGCGAGAACCGGCGGCCCCTGGTCGTGCTCCAGCCACAGCCAGGTCGCGTAGGTCGCGAAGCCTTCGTTCAGCCAGATATCCTTCCACCGCGCGATGGTCAGACTGTTCCCAAACCACTGGTGGGCCAGCTCGTGCGCCAGGTAGACCTCACCCACCGTGGTGTTGTTCATCCTGGATTTCAGGACGTCCTGCCCGAAGAGCGACAGGGTCTGGTTCTCCATGGCGGCCCCCGTGTCCACCGCGGGCACCACCACGCCGTACGCCTCGAAGGGATAGGGACCGAACATGTCGGCGAAGTAGGCGAGTATCTGCCCGGTCCGCGCGAACGCCATCTCCGCCTCCTCGGCCAGCGCCGGTGCGAAGTAGTTGCGGATGGGAACACCGTTGGGAGCGGTTTCTTCCCTCAGAGAGTACGAGCCGATGCTGACCGAGGCCAAATAGCTGGCGAGCGGCTGCCGCATCTCCCAAACGAAGGTCTGGTCTGTTCCCTTGGTCTCGGTATCGACCAACACCCCACTGGCGGCCGCCGCATACCCCGAGGGAACGGTGATCCGGAACGTGTACGTGGCCTTGTCTGAAGGATGGTCGTTGGCGGGGAACCACGTCGCTGCTCCTAGCGGCTCGTCCAAGGTGTAGATGTAGTCTCCCTCCTGCCGCCACCCGACAGAGAACGATTCCGCGTCGGTAATGGGCTGCGGCTCGCCCGAGTACGCGATCTGCGTCGAGAAGGCCGCACCCGCTCGCAGCTCCTCCGGACAAGTGACGATCAGCTCGCCGTTCTCTCTCTCGTACTCCGCCTCGCGCCCGTCGACGCTCACGGCGTCGATCTCGGGTCC
>Ga0154815_117_pt14 | contig 14021 bp, 12 predicted proteins | sample Rifle2008BG16ft_FD_105823 | JGI IMG/M metagenome (GOLD analysis project Ga0154815, IMG submission 105823) | Actinobacteria bacterium RBG_16_64_13
CCCGTCTCCAGTTGCGCCTCGGACAGCCGCTCAGGGTACGCGCGCACATCGAAGAATTCGAGCGGATCGACAGCCCGCACCTCTTCGGCCACGAAAGTGACGCTGCCCTTGTCCGCCAGTTGGGCCAGGCGTTCGTGCGAGGGCAGAGGATAGTGGTAGGCGCAGTGCGGGCACACCCTGAGCGATCTCTCGAGTGCCCCGTCTTCCAAGAGAGCGCTGCACTTCTTACAGCGCTCGCCCACGGCCTCCGGCCCGGGCGGCGGCTCCTTGCGCGCGACCTGTATGGTTACGTACTTAGCCATGCCACCTGCTGAACACGATCGCGGCGTTGTGTCCACCGAAGCCGAAACTGTTGGAGAGGGCCACGTTCACGTCCGCTTCTCGTGCCACATTGGGGACATAGTCCAGATCACACGCCGGATCGGCCACCTCGAGATTGATGGTGGGCGCCACCTTGCCTTCTTGCATGCAAAGGATGGTAGCTGCCGCCTCGAGGGCTCCTGCCGCGCCCAGACAGTGCCCGAACATGCTCTTGTTGGAGCTTATCATCACCTTCGCGGCGTGCGCACCCAACGACGCCTTGATCGCCTTGGTCTCCATGGCGTCGCCGAGTGGCGTGGAGGTGCCGTGCGCGTTGATGTAGTCCACCTCGGAAGGGTCGATGCGGGCGTCGTACATGGCCCTGGTCATCGCAAGCCCGGCGGGTTCGCCTGTCTCGTCGGGCTCGGTGAGGTGCGAAGCGTCCGCGGTCATCCCGTACCCGGTCATTTCTGCGTAGATGTGCGCCCCGCGACTGAGAGCATGCTCCAACTCCTCCAGCACGAGAATCCCGCTCCCTTCACCCATTACGAACCCGTCGCGCCCCGCATCAAACGGACGACTGGCTCTGGTGGGTTCGTCGTTACGCGAGGAGAGCGCCCTCAACGCGGCAAAGGCGGACATCCCTACTTGATTCACCGCGGCCTCGGCGCCTCCGGCGAACATGGCGACGGCGTCACCGCGCCGGATGATGTTGAAGGCGTCTCCCAGCGCATTGGTGCCGGCGGCGCAGGCGGTGCAGGTAGCGTTCACAGGGCCCTTCAGACCCAAGAGGATCGAACTGCAGGCCGCCGCCATGTTGGGGATCATCATGGGGATGAAGAAGGGGCTGACGCGGGTCGGGCCCTTCTCGATCAGGACGCCGATCTGGTCGTAGAAGGTGTAGAGGCCGCCCACCCCCGAGCCGACCAGCGCGCCGACCGCGTAGGGGTCTTCCTGCACGGGATACCCGGAATCCTCAAGGGCCAACGTAGCCGCAGCCGCCCCGTACTGAGCGAACAGATCCATCCGCTTGACCCACTTCTTGTCGATGAAGGTCAAGGGATCGAAATCTTTCACCTCCGCGGCGATCTTCACCGGGTACTCGGTGGTGTCGAAGCGCTCAATGAGCCTAACCCCGGAACGCCCAGCTAGAAGCGCCTCGATGAAAGGCTTCTTGCCGATGCCGACAGGCGAGACAACGCCTATTCCGGTGACGACCACCCGCTTGAGCTCGATTGTTCTGGGGGCACCGCCCACGTCCGCCACCTCCGTGTCGACTAGATGCCAAGACCGCCGTCGACCGCCAAGACTGCTCCGGTAATGAACGAGGCTGTGTCGGCGGCGAGGAAAGCCACCGCATCCGCCACCGCATCCGGCGTGCCTATGCGGCCGAGCGGGATCTGATCGATGAGCGCCTTCCGAGCCGGCTCGGGCAGCGCCGCGGTCATTTCCGTCTCGATATAGCCTGGCGCGACCGCGTTCACCCGGACATTGCGCGAACCGACTTCCCTGGCCAGCGACTTGGTCAGTCCGATGAGACCGGCCTTGGCTGCCGAGTAGTTCACCTGGCCCGCGTTGCCGCGCCGGCCGACTACGCTCGAGATGTTTATGATCGAGCCGCGGCGTCGTTTGATCATTCCCCGCAGCACCGCCTTGCTCATGATAAAAGCGCCTTTGAGGTTCACCGAAAGGACGGCGTCCCAATCGGTCTCGTCCATGACCAGCACCAAGCCGTCCCTGGTTATCCCGGCGTTGTTCACGAGAATGTCCACCGGCCCCAGCACGGATTCGACCTCGGCCACAGCCGATCGCGCCTCTGCCTCCTTGGAGATGTCGGCTCTCACGAACGTGGCGGTCCTGCCGGTAGCCTGCTCGATCTCGCGGGCAGTCTCGGCGCCCGTCTCGGCCAGATCGACGATGCCCACCTTGGCGCCGGCCTCAGCAAGCCGGAAGGCAATAGCACGGCCGATCCCTCTTGCGCCCCCAGTCACCAAGGCCACGCGCTCGTCCAGGGATGTGTTCCGCTCGCTCATCTTTGACCCCCAGCCTGTTCAAGCGCCTTCTCCAGCGCTGTACCGTCTCCGGTGGAAGCCACGGGAAAATCGCGTGCGATCCGCTTCATCAGCCCTGATAGGACACCGCCCGGACCGACTTCCAGGCCGGCTCTCGGTGCCTCGGCCCCCAGCAGGACCGCTTCCATGCTTTGCGCGAACTTTACGGGTGACATGAGCTGGCGCGCCAGCACATCGGCGAGTCCGTCTGAATCAGGATAGCTCAGCTCCGTTGTTGAGTAGAACTTGCCGTTCCCGGGTGCGAATCGTACGTTCGCCAGCGCGCGCTTGAGCGACACTGCCGCGCCCTCGATCAAAGGCGTGTGAAACGCCCCAGACACAGGCAGAGGCAGCACGCGCGCCGCCCCCTGGGCTTGGGCCAACTCCCCCGCCGCCCGGACCGATTCCTCGGACCCCGAAATGACCAACTGGCCGGGCGAATTGTAGTTGGCGAGCCACACGTCGGTAAGGGAGGCGCAGATCTCTTCCACGACGGCGTTGTCGAGGCCTATTATCGCGGCCATCGTCCCGCCCTTTTCGTCGGCGCAGGCCTGCATGCCCCTGCCGCGAACGTCCACAACCCGCAGGGCATCGGGGAAGCTCATGCGACCCGACGCGACCAGGGCTGAGTATTCGCCAAGAGAGTGACCCGCTGCCAGGGCGAAGTCGACTCCGCGTTCTTCGAGGACTCTCCACACGGCCACGCTGCAGGTCAAGATGGTCAGCTGAGTGCGATCGGTGCGCGTGAGTTCCTCCATCGAACCGTGGCGGCACAGCCCGCCGATGTCCCAGCCGAGAACGTCGCCGGCCTCGGCGAAGGTCTCCCGGGCGATCGGGAAGTCCCACAGGTACTCAGCCATGCCGGCCTTCTGGCTCCCTTGACCGGGGAACAAGATGAGCAGTCCGCCCATATCAGTCGCTCCCAAAGTTGACATCGCCCATGCGACCCCATTCCATCAGACAGGCGCCCCAGGTAAGCCCCGCGCCGAAGCCCACGAGCAGGACCAGGTCACCCTCTTTGAGCCGCCCCTCGGCCCGGGCCTCGCTCAGACACAATGGGATCGATGCGCACGAAGTATTGCCGTATCTCTGTAGATTCGTATACACCTTATCTTCGGGGATACCAAGCTTCTTGGCAGCGGCGTCGATGATGCGAGCATTGGCTTGGTGGGGCACGAACAGGTCGATATCGGCGACGGCGCGGCCGCAACGCTCCAGGACCCGGCCTGCGGACTCCGCTACCACGCGGGTGGCGAACTTGAAGACCTCGCTGCCGTTCATCTTGATGAAGTGCTGTTTCGTCTCCACGGTCGCGCACGAGGCCGGCAGCCGCGAACCGCCCGCGGGGATCGAGAGGAGGTCTCCGCCGGAGCCGTCACCGCCCAGGTCGAAGCCGAGTATGCCCCCTCCGACACGGCCCGGGGTGCTGGCCTGAGTCGGCGAAGAGAAGGAAGACGCTCCGAGCGGCGACACGACCGCCGCCCCCGCGCCATCGCCGAAGAGAACGGCCGTCGCACGGTCTTCCCAGTCGAAGAAACGAGAGAGCACCTCTGTGCCCACGACGAGCACATGTTCATGAAGCCCGCAGGCCACGGCGGAGGTCGCCATGGCCATGCCATAGACAAAGCCGGTGCAGCCGGCGGACAGGTCGTACGCCCCCGCGCTCCCGCAACCGCACTCGTGGGCGATGCGCGAAGCCGTCGCGGGCATGACTTGATCGGGCGAGACCGTGGCGGTTATTACCAGGTCGATGTTGTCGGGTTTGAGACCGGCGTCGGCCAGCGCCTTACGTGCGGCCACAATGCCGAGATCGGAGGAACAGAGGCCGGGTGCAGCGACTCGGCGCTCCCTGATCCCAGTCCGCTGCCTGATCCACTCGTCCGACGTGTCCAGTGTGGCCGCCAGATCGTCATTGGTGACCACCCTTGGGGGCACATGAACGCCGAGGCCGCTGATGGTGACAGGTCTCCCCAGCAGGGGAGCGGGTCCGCTTGCCGGCATCAGCTATGGCTCGGTGATCGCGAACGTGAGGATTCCGCTGCAAACAAGGTCGGAGCCAACAAAGGCGCGGCCCTCCCCCTTGCCTATGCGTCCGCGGCGCTCGGTCAGGCGAGTCTCCAAACGAAGCGTGTCGCCGGGCACCACCGGCCGACGGAAGCGGACGTGGTCCACACCCGCGAACAATGCGACCTTGCCCTGAGCCTCAGGCAGCGAGAGAAGCGCGACCGCCCCCGTCTGAGCTAGGGCCTCCAGCTGGAGCACACCCGGGAATATCGGGTACCCGGGGAAATGGCCGCGGAACACATCGTCCGCAGCAAGGATGTCTTTCTCGGCAACCGCGTATTCTCCGGGCACCATTTCCGTCACTCGATCGAGTAACAGGAACGGATCCCGGTGCGGCAAGATCGCTTCGATCTGTCTTTTGTCCAGCACTTCTCCCCCTGTTCGGCGGTGCCCGTGTATCCGGCCCCGGGGTGCTAGTATTTTCCAGGATGAGTCTGCCCTTTTCAAGGAAACGCTCCTTTCCCGGGATCTAGCGGCCGCCGATGCAGTTACAGCTTTCGCTTCGGGTGGCCGACGAACTCCACGAGACCCTGCTGGTGCGCGGAGAACCGCTCGATGCCGTCGAGGCCGCGCGGCTCCTGGTCGCTTCCGCCAATCCCCCGGCATTACTCTGCCGCGAGATCCTTATGGCTCTTGTTCATCAAGACCGCCGCTTCTGCTGGGATGGCTGCAGCGACAGCCTGCTATCGCTCCGGAACTGGGAGGGGCCCGATCCCGACCTAGCCGACGTGCCTTTCGTGGCCCTTGACTTGGAAACGACCGGCGCCCGCGCCGGCATGAGCAAGATCACCGAGATAGGGGCCGTGCGCATCGAGGGGTTCCGCGAGGTCAAGACGTTCGAAACCTTGGTCAACCCCATGCGGCCCATCCCACCCATGATCACCCACATCACAGGCATCACCCAAGAGATGGTGGCCGGGGCTCCTCGGATCGAGGACGTGATTCCCGAACTTCTGGAGTTCCTCGAGGGAGCCGTGGTTGTAGCTCACAACGCCTCGTTCGACGTCGGTTTCCTCAACTACGAACTGCAGCGTCTCAAGGGACGTCGACTTGGCGAGGGTGCCATAGACACGCTTCCCTTGGCCCGAGCGCTGGCGCCGGGTCTCCCCAACTACCGCCTGCACACCGTGGCTGAGGCTCTGGATGCCCCGGTCGCCGCGTGCCATAGGGCCCTCGCCGATGCCCAGGCCGCCGGTCACGTGTTCGTGACCTTGGTCGGCCGCCTTCAAGAGCGGGGGATCACCCGGCTGGAGGAGGTCAGAGCGTATGCCAATCCCGCGAGTAGGTCGCAGCTTGAGAAGTTGCGGCTAACGCGCGACCTGCCGAAGGCGCCCGGAACGTACCGTTTTTTGGACAAGGAGGGCCAAATCCTCTATGTGGGCAAAGCGGACCGTTTGCGCGAGAGGGTGCGCTCGCACTTCGTCACCGGCGCAGACAACGCCCGCAGGCTCCGGCAGGCCGTCAGGCTCGTGGAGCGCATCGACTGGGATGAGACACACACGCCGTTGGAGGCGGTGGTGCGGGAGCAGCAGCAGATCCTTGAGCATCGGCCATGCTGCAACATGTATGGCACGCGCCCGGAGACCTACGCCTATATCAAGGCCTCCAATTCAGGCCCGGGTCTCAACCTCTCCACCAGCAGCCGGGTACCGAGGTGGCTCAACTCCCCCGACGACCAGCCCCCATCGTCTCGTCAAACCATGGTCATAGGGCCGTTCCGCGGCCGCACTCGCGTCAACGCCGCACTGGAGCTTCTCCAGCGGTGCTACCCCATCCGCCGCTGTCCCAAGCACCCGGAAAGCCGGCCTTGCGTGCGCCGCGACCATGCTCGGTGCCTCGCTCCGTGCGTTGGGGATCCACAGGTGAGGATCGCCCACGACGCCCTCGTGACGGGCATCCTCGGGTGGCTCACCGGGCGGCAGGACATCGAGTTCCCCGATCCGCTCAAACGTGCGAACGAGGTGACTCGCTCTCTTTCGAAGCAGCGACGGTACGAGGAGGCCCAGCGCCTTCAGGAGGCGTGCGAGCACTTGCTCAACGTGCGCCGATCGTACGAGGCGCTCGCCGAGGCGCGCAGCCTGCGCTTCGCGACCCTGTGGCCCCAGACCGAGAACGGTAACGGCCACTCGGTGCGGTTGAACCTGGTGTGGAACGGTAAGCTTCGCGAGCCCATGTCGCTCTATCCGTCGACAGTCGAGAAGGAGATCGGGCAGGCGCTGGAAACGCTCTGGGGTGAGCGGGCTCCGCACGCCGCAGACGCAGCTTCCGCCCTGGTAGCCGTGCCCCAGATGGAACTCGACTCGTTCCTGGCTATCAGGCGATGGTTCCACGACGCGGAGCAGACCCCCAAAGTGCTGCTGCCTGCGCCCGATGCGGACGCCGCGAGCAAAGAGACGGTGAAAGCTCAGCTCAATGCTGAGGCCTTCAGGATCTTGTCCACGAGACCCCTCCACGAGGAAGGGCCGGCCGGGCAATCTAGACGGTAGCCACCTGCGTCCTGGGAAACTGGATGCCCTTGGCCTTCATCACCGCCGTAAGAAGACTGCGATCGATCTTCCCCTTGTAGATGGGGATGCCTTCCCTGACACAGAGCTGGATGACATCTCGAGTCTCGGTGCCCAGCTCTTCTGCCAGTTCTTCGGGGGTGAAGTGGTTGGCCATGGAATCTCCTTTCCCGGGTATGGAATCACCACGAGCGCCGCAAACAAAAAAAGCCCAGCAGCACTAGCTGCCAGGCCTCGCGAACCCACTTCGACCATCGACGCGGGTATGCCCTCTGCATCACTCCCGAGCCGGTGTCGACTTAGCTCCCTCATCGCGTCTATTGTACCCCCCCGCTCCCCGCGGCAACCGCTCGCTACCACCGACACGGGCTTCGCTCACGGCCCCGTGAGCTCCTCGTGCAGGAGAAGAAACTCGACTTCTTCTCCGGCTTTCAGACCGCGGGGGCCCCCCGGTACGAATGCCAGACCGTTTGCGCCTACCATCGACCGCAACATACCCGATCCCTGGGCCCCGGTGGAGCTGACGTGCCAGACACTACCCTCGCGCCAGGCCCGCGCTCGCATCACCAGTACTCTGCCATCGGGATTCACGACGTCCTCGGAAATGACAGCCTTGTAGGTCGGCCTGGTGCTCTTGCGGTAGCCCATGAGACGCAGCAGTGCCGGACGGACGAAGAGCTCGAAAGACACCATCGCCGAGACCGGATTCCCTGGAAGACCGAACACCAGGGTGCGATCCCGTACGCCAAAGACCAAGGGTTTGCCCGGTTTCATGGCGACTCCCCAGAGGCGCCTCTCGACCCCCAACTCGTCCTGCACGTCTTTGATGAAGTCGAACTGTCCCACGGAGACTCCCCCCGAAGTAAGCAGGACGTCGTATTCGAGGCCCTTCTCGATGAGCCGCTTGGTGGCCTCGTAATCGTCGGCGACAATGCCCAGAGCATAGGGCTCTATGCCGACTTGCTGGCATTGAGCGCGAAGCGAGTAGCTATTGGAATTGTGGATCTGACCGTGTCCCAGAGGCTGGTCCACTTCCACCAACTCGCTGCCCGTGGAGACGATGGCGATCCGGGGGCGCCTGTGCACTTGCACGGTGGCCAGGCCAAGGCTGGCGAGCAGCCCGATCTCGGCAGGGTTCAACACGCTGCCGGCCTTGAGGACTCGATCTCCCGCCATCACATCCTCGCCGGCCCGGCGGATGTTCTTGCCTCTCTTGGCGGCCTCGAAGACCAGTACTTGCCCCTGGGTCTCCTGCGTCACTTCCACCTGAACAACGGCATCGGCCCCCCCTGGGACCGGGGCTCCCGTCATGATCTTGGCGGCCTCGCCCGGCTGCACAACCCGGCCCGCCATGGTACCGGCGGGGATCGTTTCGGCTACTGTCAGGCGGACAGGGCGCTCGGGGGTCGCCTCGACGGTATCTCCCGCCCGCACGGCGAAGCCGTCCATGCCCGAATTGTCGAAAGGTGGCACGCTGTGTGCCGCCACGATCTCGCCGCCCAGCACGGCGCCCAGGACCTCCGCCAGGGGACGAGCTTCCAGCGACAGCGGAAGAGCCTCCGCCAGCACCCTCGCGCGAGCTTCGTCTATGCTTATCAACCTGGCAGTCAAAGCGCGACCCCTCCGACCGGAGAGTTCTTCTTGGCGTATTTTTGCACTCTGCGTGTAAACCATTTCCGGGTTCACGCCGATAGGAAGCATAGCATGAGCGATATGAGCCAGAAACCATCAACAGAGACCGCCATGAACACACGTGCGAGAGAGAACTCTTTTTCCTCCGGCCTTGGTTCGGGTAGCGGCACCGCCGGCACGCCGGCCGTCGCGCGCCTGCAGGCCATCCACGACCTCATCCGGACGGGCGATTACCACATACCCGCGACCGCCATCGCCGACCGCATGATCGAAAGAATGATCGCCGACAAGCGCAGGCGCAGCAACTGAGTTGCCTCCACGTTGCTAGGGGCTTAGAATCTCTCAGGCCCCAAGCGAACGGGAGTCCCGTATGCCCCTGACAATCCGCCGGCGCCTCGTCGACCGCGTCCGACAATGGAGAAAGATCGCGTACGCAGCTTGCGTCGTGCTCGTCGTCGTGGCCGGTGCTGCCGTCTTCCTCTCCATCTCTTCCCCGGCGTCCAGCGTCGAGGTGGTTTCCGGCCCTATCTTCTTCGACTCCGACCAGGCCTTCCGCTGGGCCACGGCCATGAATCAGATATACGACGAACGGACTCTTGGTTCTGAGGACGCGGCGGGTGTGATCGACTGGTTCGTGGAGAAGCTGCCCGAACCCGACTTGGCCAAGATCGACGAGTTCGAGGCTCGGATAGGGGATCGAGCGGTGACGCTGCGCAACGTAGCGGTGGTGCTGCAGGGAACTAGCCGCGAGGCCGTCCTCATCGCGGCGCCCCGCGACATGCCCACGGTTGTCAAAGTCGAGCCCCTCGCCTACGCGAGCGGCACGGCGATGCTTCTGGAGTTGATCCAGGTCTTCAGCGCCCGGCCACACCAGAAAACCCTCATCTTCCTCTCGACCGAAGACGGCACCACCGGCGGTCTGGGCATCGATCGCTTTCTCGACACCAGCCCGTTGGCGGACAATGTGTCCACCATCCTGTCGTTCCAGGAACTTGGAAGGGAACGCACCAAGGCGCTGACCGCCGGCGTGACGGCCTCACAAAACACGACTCCCGGATGGTACGTGCGTCTGGTCGGCCAAGTGCTCGGCGGTGCCGGTCTTCTCCTCGATGTCCCCGGGCTCCTGAGCCAAGCCGCCGATCACGCCCTGTCGCTCTCCAGAGGAGATCAGGTGGCCGGATTGAGCCGAGGCATCGCCTCCCTTCAACTGACCGACAAAGGTTCCGGGAATCCCACGGCCACGGGCCTCGCCAAACAGGGAGCAGCCATGGAGCGGCTTGTCCTTTCTCTGGACACGGGCGCTGAGGCACCTCCCGACCCGGGCACCGCGCTGCTTCTCCGGTCGGGCCGCTACCTCACCAACAGAGCCATCACCATGCTCGCTGTGCTCATGGTCCTCCCAAGCCTCGCCGCCCTTCTGATCTGGCTGTTCTCTTCTCAGATCAACGCTCGCGCGGCGCTGAGACACCTACGCAACCTGGCCTCGTTCGCCATACCGCTCGCCTTCTTGTTCTTGCTCAGCTACCTTTTGGCTCGCGCCGGCCTCATCCCGCTCTATCGCTTCCAGGTGCCGACGGCGGACGGGCCCGGAACTGAACCGCGCCTTGCGCCGACGCTCATCCTCGTTCTGCTGGGGGGAGCCGCGTTCGTTCTCTCCCGCCGCTTCCTGGGCTACTTCCGCCCGAAGGAGTCCAAGGCGGCCACCGAGATGGCGCGGCTTTGCGCCGGATTCCTGGGTCTTCTCGCCGGTCTGATCCTTATCCTGTCGCGTTCTCCATTTCTGGCGCTACCTTGCCTGACAGCGGCTTGGGCCTGGCCGCTGGCAACCTGCTTCGCCGAGCCTGTCTACACTGGCGCCTTCTGGCGCCACCGCCTCACGTCCAACGCACCCGTGCTGCTGCTCGGCTTGGTCGCTCCCGTGGCTCTCTACCTGTACGTGGCAGAAGGCTATGGGGTCGGATGGCTCAAGGCCTGGTGGTTCTTGATCGTGCAGACCGTCTCCGGCGCCTACGGTGTGCGCGGCCCGTTGGCCATGGTGTTCATCGCGGCCGCCTTCGCGGTGCTGCTCGGTGCCAAGCGCATGCGGGTGGTGCCCATCGAAACGCTCGAGATCACCGACGAGTTGAGCCTGCTCGAACCCCCGGTGCCGCGTTCTCGGCGGAAGCCGCGAGATACCTCCCGGCCTCCGCTGTCTCCCTGGGGCTAGCAGACTACAGGTACTTCTTCTTCCAGAACACCACCGCGAACGCCGCCGAGAACACGAGCGAGATGACAAGGGTGATGGTGAAGGCATGTCTGTAGCCCTCGAAGGGCACTTTGACGTTCATCCCCCAGAGCGAGGCCACGATGGTGGGGATGGACAGGATGATGGTCAGTGAGGTCAGCAGTTTCAGCACGCGGTTCAAGTTGTTGGAGATCACCGACGTGAAGGCGTCCATCATGCCGGTAAGGATATCCGTGTAGATCTTGGCCATCTCCGATGCCTGTTTGTTCTCGACCATGACGTCCTCGAGGAGCTCCTCGTCCTCTTCGTACATCTTGAGCGTCTTCGTGCGCGGCAGCTTCTGAAGCACCCCATCGTTCGAGCGAAGCGAAGTGGTGAAGTACACCAGCGATTTCTGCAGACTGAGCAGATCGAAAATCTCCGCGTTCTTCATCGAAGCCCGCAGCTTGGCCTCCAGTTTTTCAGTCTCGCGGTCGATCCGGCCCAGGTACCGCAAGTAGAAGGCCGACACTCGCTGCAGGATCTGCAGGAGGAACCGGGTCTTGTAGAAGGTCGTGAAGTTCCGGACGGTGCCCCGCTCGAACTCCCCTAGGATGGGGTTCGGCCTAAGACAGGTAGTAATGAAGTAGTCGGGATGAACCAACATCCCCAAGGGGATGGTGTTGTACTCCTGCTGGTCGTCCTCCCGCACCAACACAGGGATGTCCACAATGACGTGAGTCAGCCCGTCCTCCACGTCTATCCGCGACTTCTCTTCCTCGTCCAGAGGGCCCTTGAGCAGATCGAGCGGGATCTCCAACTCCCGGCTGACCCGTTCGAGCTCCTCCACCGTGGGGCTGACCAGATCGATCCAGGAACCTGGTTCGAACTCCTCCAATCGTTTGAGACCTGTTGGGGTCGTTTTGAAGATGGCAAGCATGACTCACCCCCTTTACCGGACAGGCGGACGCACCGCGTTTCATTCTGCTCTGAATCCTCCAAAGCGTGGACAACCGACAGCCCGGGTCGCCCATAGCCCGAACTCCGTGCATTCTCTCACGAACAGCCTGCTTGCGCTATTATTCCGACCCATGAGTGTCACCCCCGATTCCGTCAAACGCCACCTTCGCTCGATTGTTCGAGGCGACGTGGAGTTCGACGCTGTCACCAGACGACTGTACGCCACCGACGCCGGCCTCAGCCAGATCGAGCCATTCGGCGTCGTGTGCCCGCGCGACGAGGAGGACGTCGTTCGCGTGGTGAGCTATGCAGCCGAACAGGGACTCTCGGTCACGGCCCGCGGCATGGGTTCCGGGCTCAACGGCGCTGCCGTGGGCTGGGGCATCCAGGTGGACTTCACGCGCTACATGAACTCCATTCTCGCGGTGGCCCCCGACGCCTCATGGGTACGGGTGCAGCCGGGGGTAATCCTGACGGTGCTCAACCGGCACGTGAAGACCTACGGCGCTTTTTTCGCCCCCGATCCCTCCAGCGAGAACCACTGCAGCCTTGGAGGTATGATCGGCACCAACGCTTCCGGGGCGCGGACGGTGGCCTACGGGGCCACCAAAGATCACGTGCTCGGCCTCGACGTGGTCCTCGCCGACGGCAGCCTGTTCAGAGCGCGGCCACTGGAACTTGACGGAGATGAACTGGCGGCCTTCTTGGCCGGCGATTCCCTGGGGAGCAAGGCGTTCGCCACCGTCCTCCCCGAGTTACGCGCCGGGCGCGATCGTATCCGAACCGTAATGCCACGGGTGATCAAGAACTCGTGCGGCTATCGCATCGAGGCCGTGCTGGACGAGGGCCATCCTGCCGGCCTCCGCACAGGCGGCGGCGCCGGCGGCGCCACAACCCCTGTTGCTCATCTGCAGAGGCTTTTTGTGGGCGCTGAGGGCACGTTGGGTCTGGTCACGGAGGCCACGCTGAACCTGGTTCCGTTGCCCGCCAAGCGGGGCATCGCCATGGCCTATTTCCCGTCGGTGTTCGCGTCGGGGGAAGCCGTGCCGGGGATCCTGGCCCTGGCGCCGACGGCGCTCGAGATCATGGACTCGCGCTTCCTTGGCCTGGTTCGCTCGCACGATTCCCGGGTGGACGCGATGATGCCGAAAAGCACCGACACGGCTCTCTTGATCGAGTTCGAAGGAAGGGACGACGCTGAACTTGACGAGAAGTTCGGCGAACTCCGCCGCCACCTGGGTGGGACCGCGGCTCTGCAACTCGTCCGCCCGGCGAACGCGGCAGAGACCGACCATCTGTGGACCATACGCAGATCGGCCCTCAGCCTGGCGCAGCGGGCGCCTGGTCCGCGGAGGGCCCTTCCCTTCATCGAAGACGTCGCCGTGCACCCGACCGAAGTGCCGAGCTATGTCCATTTTCTTCAGAAGCTCTTCGACCGTGAGAACGTGGACGCCACGATGGTCGGCCACGTGGGTGACGGTAATATCCACACCCGGCCCATGCTCGACCCGAAAGACCCGGACGACCGCCTTCTCATGCAGCGGCTCTGGGAAGAAGTCACGGGCTATGTGCAAAGCATCCACGGGACCATGTCCGGAGAACATGGCGATGGTCTCGCACTCACGCCTCACCTCCGGAAGATGTACGGGGGCGAGATCTACGACCTGTTCGTGCGTATCAAGAAAGCGTTCGATCCCGCGGAAGTGATGAACCCGGGGAAGAAGGTCGGGCAGCAGGAAGAGACGTGCACGCTCTTCCGGAACATGCGTTATGAAGCCGATTATCGGACGTACCCCCAAACACTCGCGCTGCACTTCCCGCCCGGCGGATACGAGAGCGAGATCGAGAAGTGCCACGGTTGCGCCATGTGCAAGGCCGCGCTCTCGACGACCATGTGTCCGACCTACAAAGCCACGCGAAGAGAACATGCCTCCCCTCGAGCGAAGGCCAATCTTCTGCGGGCCATCATCAGTGGCGGCCTCAACCCGGTCAAGTCCTACGGCGAGTCCGCGGTCAAGGCGGTCACCGACTACTGCATCGAGTGCGGCATGTGCGCGGTGGAGTGCCCGTCCAACGTCAACATCCCCAAACTGATGCTGGAGGCCAAGAGCAGGTACCGTGCTGCGCACCGGGCGACGCCGGTCGACATGATCCTCGGCCGGGCGGAGACGGTGTCGCGGCTCGGCCACCTCGCCGCGCCCCTGGCCAACAGGTTGATGAACCGTCCGGTTCTCCGGCGCCTGGCCGAACCACTCGTTGGCATCGACCGGCGAAGGCCCATGGCGCCTTTCGCCCGGCGGACGTTCA
>Ga0154815_156_pt9 | contig 13861 bp, 12 predicted proteins | sample Rifle2008BG16ft_FD_105823 | JGI IMG/M metagenome (GOLD analysis project Ga0154815, IMG submission 105823) | Actinobacteria bacterium RBG_16_64_13
GCCGTAGCGCGCGAAGACGGCCTCCCCCTGGGTGATCACCCAGCGGCGCAGCGCCTGGTGGTCGGGAAGGACGTCATAGGTGCCCTTAGGAGCGGTGATGGGCTCAGCCATGAGCGCTTAGCCCCCCCAAGAAGGGGTTCTGCGCCAGCTCCTCGCCCAGAGTCGTCGACTGCATGTGACCGGGGTGAACGGGAGTCGCGCCGGGGTAGCGCGTCGCCAACTTCTCGACAGACAGCAGAAGCTGTGCGAAGTCGCCGCCCGGGAAGTCCGTCCGTCCCACCGATCGATAGAACAGAAGATCCCCTGGGAAGAGATGCCCGTCGATTTCGAAGGTAATGTCACCCGGGGTGTGTCCGGGGGTCGCGACGACAGAGACCTTGAGCGCCCCAACGGTGATGGAGCTTCCTTCGTCGACGGTCCGGACCGCCTGCGCCTCGAGCGCAGGTATAGGAAAGCCGGTGGCGGAGCACCCCTCGGTGCCTGTCAGCACGGGCGCCACCAGGGCGGAGCAGTAAACAGGAGCTCCCGTGGCCTCGGCCAGACCCTTGACGCCCTCGATGTGGTCGAAATGCCCATGGGTCACGAGGATGGCCTCGAGCGTTAGACCCTCCTTCTCGATCAATCGGGCCAGACGTTCAGGCTCGCCTCCCGGATCGACCGCACAGGCGCGCAGTGATCCGTCCCACACGAGATAGCAGTTGGCTTGTAAAGGCCCTACCGGGGCGCACAGCATGTTCATGACCCCAGATTCTACCAGAGGCTGAGTCGTGGCTGATCATGCCCGTCCGGATGGCGGACCGGCGGGCTGGGTTCAGTGAGGCGTGACTCGGTACGCGTCGTACACGGTGTCGATACGGCGGATCCGCTGCAGCACCGTCTCCAGATAGTCGATCTCCGGCACTTCGAACACGAAGCGGTCTTTGACCATGTTGTTCCGTGCGGTAGTGACCTGGGCGGCGATGATGCTGACGCCGCTCTCGCTCAGCGTACGTGAGATGTCCTCCAGCAGGTGATTGCGATCGTAGGCCTCGATCTGTACCTCCACGCGTAACGGGGCCTTCACCCGCGAGTCCCACACCACGTGGGCAAAGCGTTCGGGGTTCTTCTCGAGGTTCCTCACGTTGGGACAATCGCGCCGGTGGATGGTGATGCCGCGGCCCAACGAGATGTACCCCACGACGTCGTCTCCCGGGACCGGACGGCAGCATTGAGGGAGGCGAATAGCCACGTCGTCGATCCCGTCGACGCGGATGCCGAGATGAGCGGCCGACGGAGTGCCTTTGACCTCTCGTGTCGCCGGTGTGGTGACCGAGAGGACCGCAGGCGCCTCCCCTTCCTTGTTCAGGTTTTGGATGACTCTTTGGACGACGTGCTGAGGGCTGATCTTGCCGGATCCCACCGCGATGAAGAAGTCCTCCTTCTTCGCGTGGTTGGACTCCTTGATCACTTCGGCCAAGAGATCCGAGTTCATCAGTCTTTGCGCCGGCAGACCCTGCTTGCGGAACGCGTCGAGAAGTGCCTCTCGGCCCAGATGCTCCGCGTCCTCGCGCCGCTCCCGGTTGAACCACTGGCGGATCTTGTTGCGCGCGCCGGAGCTCGCCACAAACTGCAGCCAATCGCGCGAGGGCCCTTGAGTCGTCTTGGAGGTAAGTATCTCGACGATATCCCCCGACTGCAGCCTGTACGTGAGGGGTACGATACGATTGTCGACTTTGGCTCCGATGCAGCGGTGGCCCACGTCGGTGTGGATGGCATACGCAAAATCGATAGGCGTGGAACCCGCGGGCAGACTCTTGACTCCTCCCTTGGGCGTGAACACGTACACTTCATCGCGGAACAGATCGATGTGGAGCGATTCCATGAATTCGCCCGCGTCTTTCGTCTCCGACTGCCAGTCCATGATCTGCCGCAGCCACTGCAGCCTCTCCAGGTGCGCGTCGGAGCGCTGGGCCGCCCGCGTGCCCTTCTCCTTGTACATCCAGTGGGCGGCGATGCCGTACTGAGCGGTCTCGTGCATGTCCCGGGTGCGGATCTGGATCTCGAGGGGCTTGCCCTGGGGCCCCATCACCGTGGTATGGAGCGACTGGTACATGTTGAACTTGGGCATGGCTACGTAGTCCTTGAAGCGCCCAGGCAGCGGCTTCCACAAGGAGTGGATGATGCCCAAGGCCGCGTAGCAGTCCTTCACGGAATCGACCAACACGCGGAGCGCGGTGAGGTCGAAGATCTCGTTGAACTCCTTGCCTTTGCGGACCATCTTGTCGTAGATGGAGTAGAAGTGCTTGGTCCGTCCGGCGATCTCGGCCCCAATGTTGACTGCCGACAACTCTCGGCTGAGTATGCCCTTGGCCTCTTCCATGTCGCGCTCGCGGTCGGCGCGACGCTGGGCGACCATCCGTTGGATCTCCGAGTATTTCCGTGGATGAAGCGTGGCGAAGGCGAGGTCTTCCAGCTCCCACCGCACGGACTCGATCCCGAGCCTGTGAGCCAGCGGGGCATAGACTTCAAGTGTCTCCTTCGCCTTCTGGATCTGCTTGTCTTTGCCCAGATAGCCGAGCGTACGCATGTTGTGCAGCCGATCGGCCAGCTTGATGAGGATCACCCGGATGTCCTTGGCCATGGCCACGATCATCTTGCGGATGTTCTCAGCCTGCTCCTCCTCGACGGTGCTGAAGGACATCTGAGACAGTTTGGTGACACCGTCTACAAGTAAGGCCACTTCGTCGCCGAATTGCTCGCGAACGGCGTCGATGGACATCCCCGTGTCTTCGACCACGTCGTGCAAGAGCGCCGCCGCGAGCGTGGCACTGTCGAGCCCTAGTTCGGCGCAGATGGTGGCAGTGCCCAGCGGATGATTGATGTAGGCCTCGCCGCTGGCGCGCAGCTGCGATCGATGCTGGGCGGCGGCCACCTCGAAGGCGCGCGTCACCAGCTCGCGATCAAAGGTCGGGTTGCGCTTCTCGATGGCGCGGAAGAGTTCCTCCAAGGAGGCGCGGTTCTGCTCAACTGCCTCCTCGGGGCTCAGCGGTGGCGCCCCCTTAGGATGCGACGCCGAGCGAGCGGTCTTCACAGGGTCAGACAAAGTCTCGAGCACTCCTCATAGTCTGCCTCCGCCGACGCGTAGGCAGCGGTGTTCCGCGCCTGTAGTTTAGCCCCTCCGGGAGAAAGCCGTTCGACGCCCAGTTCGGCAAGGATGCCTTCCGCTCGGCCGAGGTCGGCGGAGGTGAGCACGACTCCACCCTCGGCCCACCCCATGGCGGCGGCTCTACGGTACATTTCCGCCCGGTCAAGGCCGTCTTCCTCCATCGCCCGATAGAGGCAGACCATGGCAAAACGCGGATGCACCAGGTAGCGCAGCAGTTGCGTGGTCGCCTGCCGCTCATCGTCGCCGTAGCAGAGATGGATGCTTACCTCCGGGCGCGCGGCTTGGCTCAAGACAAGCAGATGTTCCGGCCGGAAGGGAGGATCGAGAACGATCACGTGGTCCCGGGGACCCACGAGTTCCGTCAGGTCGTTTACGGCGTCCCACTCCAGCGTTACCACACGGGCCGACGCCAGGCGGGTCTTGTCGGCGAGCATGCAACCTCGTCCCAGACAAGCCGTGTCTCCGCAGAGGTCAGTCACAGGCATATGGCTCTCCATGGCCGACATCGAGTGAGCGACGGAACAGCAGAGCATGACGGTCCGCTCCCCCGTGGCGAGCACCTGGGCGACTGCGCTCCAGCGAGCTCGGTGACCTCGCAAGTCGTGCGTGGCGGGCAATCTCGGAGACCCCGCGGACTTCGCACAAGCCGTGTCGGCTGCACTTGCTCCACCGGCCTCCACGGGATCGAGAAGGTCGCAGTCGCCGCAAGCGCCGGCGATGCGACCTTCGTTCGTGGCGGAGGATCCGATCCGTTCGAGGAGGAACTCCGGACGCAAGGTGCCCTGCCACTCGTCGACCCTGAACTGGGCACCAAGGACTCGTCCACAGGGCTCGTCGCGTAGCATCGAGTTGGAGTCACCCATGCCGAAGCCGATGCCGCGCACCCTCACGCCATCGACCTCGACGGAGCAGCGTAAATGGGCTCCGTTGCGGGTAGTCTCGGGTTGCTGTATACACGCATCCAGGAGGAGTAGTCGTGGTCTCGGGTTCCCTGTCCCGAAGGGACCCAACGAGGCCAGTGCGAGGGCCGTGTCGGCGCTGACATCTTCCCCCCGCAGTACGGCATCGGCCTGGTATGCCGGAAGGAAGTCGGACTCTGTGAGAAGGGCTCCGGCATGCTCCTCCATCGCCAGGCGGAATTCCTCCACTCGCTCCGCCGCAAGCGTGAGGCCGACCGCCTGCTTGTGTCCCCCGTACACCGTAAGGTGAGAGGAGCATGCATTGAGCCCCGCCATGAGGTCGTATGTCCCGAGGCTTCGCCCTGATCCCTTCGCGACTCCCTCGCGTATGCCCAACAGGATGGCCGGACGGTGATAGCGTTCGACCAGTCTTGCTGCCACTATCCCCACGACACCTTCGTGCCAGGATGGCCCGGCGAGCACTATCGCGGGAGGTAGCTGGGCAAAGGCATCCACACGAGCGACGGCTTCGTTCAGAATCTGCCGCTCCATGTCCTGACGCTCTCCGTTCAGCTCGTGCAGCGTCGCGGCCAGGGACCGCGCCTCCTGCTCATCCTCAGTGAGCAGCAGACGCAAAGGCGGCGCGGGATCGGCCAGGCGCCCGGCTGCGTTGAGACGGGGAGCCAAACGGAAAGCCACCGTACCGGAGTCGGCGATACCCGTGCACGCTGCCACCGAGGCAAGCGCACGCACGCCGACGCGCTGCCCAATGCCGACCAGTTTGAGTCCTTCCCGAACGTAGTAGCGGTTCTCTCCTCTGAGCGGCGCCAGGTCGGCGACGGTGCCGATCGCCACCAGGTCGAGCAGGCCATGGAGTTGCGGAGGAAGCACGTGACGGTCCGAAGCGGACAGCGCCACGTGAAGCCCGTGTAGAAGTTTGAGCGCCAGGCCGACTCCGCAGAGATCACCATGCGGATAGTCTCCCACCACCTCGTGGATCAGGTGACATTCCGGCAAGCGGGGTCCTGGTTGATGGTGGTCGACGACGATCACCTCTAGCCCCCGTGCCCTGGCCAAAGCCACTTCGTCCGGGTAGTTGACGCCGCAGTCCACTGTGATCAACAGCGCCGGCCCCCCCGCGGCTATGGCTTCCACAGCCCCGCGTGAAAGACCATAGCCTTCGTTGAAGCGGTTGGGGAGATACCACTCAGCCTCGATGCCCAGATCTCGGAGCCCGAGGATCACGAGGGCGGTGGCGGTGATGCCATCGGCGTCGTAGTCCCCGTGGACGACGACTCTACGGCGCTGCGAGATAGCGTCGGACAGCGCCCGAACAGCCGCGTCCATGTCTCCGAACAGGAAAGGATCGGGAAGCGGGTAGGAGCAGTCAAGGAACATGCGCGCCTCGTCCGGGTCTACGATGCCTCGACCAGCCAAGACCGTGGCAGCCACCAGTGGCAACCCGAGCGCCTCGGCCAACTTCTGGGCCTTCTGCCATGGATAAGGGTTGACCACCCAGAAGGGCTGGCGGTTGATAGCGGTAGTGCTCATGTCCCCAACACTATAGCGAGCGCATCGGACGGTGTGGACCGCCTCGCTCGGGCGTCACAGCCTCCCCGAGCGGATGATGGCGTATATCAGCCAGGCACCGAAGAACAGGGAACCGGCGAAGCCCGGGAGACCCCAGACCGAAAGGCCGGCAACGTGAGGTCCACCATCCACAAGGATAACGACTGCTGTGCTGGTCACGCCAAGAGCAATGCTCACCAGGGCGACCACCAGCCGGTTGGTGATGACATCAAGCCGGTGGATCACATTCTCCAACCCCACATGCCGGTGCTTGATCTCCAATTCCCCCGCGCGGAGTTCCTCCAGCAGGTCGTGTAGCTGCAGCGGGTACTCGCTGAACACCTGCGCGTATTCGGCTGCGTATCGCTGGATACGCCGCGGGATCCTCCGGGGGTCCACGAGTCTCCTCTTCAGCTCCCCGCTGAACTGCCGCGCGACCTCGAACAGATTGAGATCGGGATAGAGTTGACTCACTACGCCGTTCAAGGTCAAGACGGCCTTGTCAAGGACAAGGAATCTGCTGGGCAGATGCAGTCGCAAGGAATAGATGATGTCGAGGATCTGGTGAAGGACGGCGCGCGCGTCTATGCCGCCCAAGGAGGCTCCAAAGTAGCGACTGAAGGCTTCTTCGACGGCTTCCGTCACGGCTCCGTCCACAGAAGGAGCCCACTGTACCCCCAGACGCTTCAACGATCGTTTCACGCCGGGGATATCGGACTGGACGACATGCAAGAACAGCTTCGTGCCCTCCTCCAGGTCGTCGGCCCTTAGAAGGGCGACAATGCCGAAGTCGAGCAGTCCGATCCTTCCCTCTCCCAGGTACACGATGTTGGCCGGATGAGGATCACCATGGACAAAGCCGTCTCGGAACATCTGCTTGAACCAGCAGGTCGAAATGAGCTGCGCCAGGTCTCTTCTTTCCTCCATCGGAAGATCTTGGATCTCGGAGTGGTTGAGCGTAGGTCCGTCGAGCCGCTCCATGGTGAGGACTCGCCTGCTGCAATAGCGTTCATGGACCTGGGGGATCCACACTGCTTCGTCATCGACGAAATTGGCGGCGAAGCGCATGGCGTTGCGCGCCTCGAGACCGTAGTCCAGCTCGCGGCCGATCGAGCGCGAGAACTCCTCGACGACTTCAACGGCGGAGAACCCAGCCCCGATATGGCCTTCGATCATCTCCGCGAATTGGTGCAGAAGATCGACGTCCCTGTGGATCTGTCGCGCCGCGTCGGGCCGTTGCACCTTGACCACGACCCGTTCCCCGCCGGGGAGCACCGCCCCATGGACCTGCCCGATGGAAGCTGAGGCCAGCGGCTGAGTCTCGAAGCTCTCGAACGCCCGAGCCAACGTTAGACCCAGGTCTTCCTGGATGACTTGTTCCACGGTCGAGAACTCGAAAGGCGAAACGCTATCCTGCAACTTGACAAGCTCGTGGACTATGTCCGCTGGCACGATGTCAGGCCGGGTACTGAGGAGTTGGCCGAACTTGACGAAGGTCGGGCCGAGCTCGTCCAACATCTCACGGATGTGCCGCCCGCGCTGAGCGTGGGGCGGCGGGTGCTTCTTACGCCTCCACGGCAGAACCGGGAAGAGCCTATGACGTTCGAAGAAGTACCCGAAGCCGTGACGGACCGCGACCTCGGTGATCTCTCTCATCCGCTCGAAATTGCGGACGCGGGTTATGAAGCTCGGATGCCTAACCTGTACTGGCGGCAAGACCACCCCCTGAGCGACCATGATCCGCAGACGCATCCCCCCGCCGACACGCCCAGCGCGGCAAGGCGCGTGGAAGACAACTCCGGTGGGACTGGCGGTTACTCCCCAGGCGGCCCGCTGGCCGCGCCCCCACCAACGCCGGCATCGGCCGCCGACTCGAGGAGTTGCACGCGATGCTCCAGTTGCCGAAGGCGGAATTCGACGTCTTCCGACTGCCGCTTTGTTGTCAATCCGAGATCGCGATACGCGCCCTGAAGCGACGAATCAGCCTTGCGAAGCACGGAACGAGCCTCTTCCCGACTCCGGCTGACGAGACGCTCCACGACCTCGCGGCCCTCGTCAGAGTTGAGCTGGCCCCGACGCACGAGTTCTTCCACCAGTTCCTGCACACGGTCCTTAGTGAGCGCGGCCGCCCCCATGCCGGCAAGAAACGTCCGCTCGATGAGATCCCGGACGTTCTGGGCGGTGGTGCTCCGCGCTTCGTCGGCTGTGGTGTTCTCAGCCTCGTTGGTCATAGCGTCCTCCTCTTCAGCGAGATGTCCGCTTTGCGCCTTTTGCTGCTGGTCGCTTGCTGGAGGTCTTCCCCTTGGTGGTCTTGCGCGAAACGCGCGGCTGAACCGCTTGACCGGCGCCAGGCTTCGGCGTTCCGGCCGTCTTGCCAAAGGCTCCTTTGCCGGCGGCATTCTCGCCGTCCGAGCCGAGGACCGATGATCCAAGCACTATTTCGCCACCCGAACCGGCGGCCACCACCCGCTTGCGGTAGCGAGGCTCCCGCTCCTTCCAGACCACGGCCAACGGCGTCGCCACAAAGAAGGAGGAGTACGTTCCTGTTACGACCCCGATGGTCAGCGCGAACGCAAAGTCCTTGAGCGTTGGGCCGCCGAAGACGAGTATGGCCACCAACGGGAGCAAGAGACATACCGTGGTGTTTATGGAACGGACCATGGTCTGGGCGATAGACAGGTCGGCCATGTCCCCGTAGGTCTCTTTCTTCATGAAGTGCGTGTTCTCACGCATGCGGTCGAAGACGATGATGGTGTCGTGAACCGAATACCCCAAGATCGTCAGGATCGCCGCGATCGTGGCCGACGTCACCAGCCGGTTGCTGGCCGCGTAGATTCCCAGGGTCAGACCGACGTCGTGAATGAGGGCGACGATGGCCGGGATGGCGAACTTGAACTCGAACCGGAAAGTCAGATAGCCAATGATCGCGATGACAGCGATGGCCACAGCAAGGAATGCCCGGTTAGTGGTCTCCTTGCCGAAGCTCGCTCCGACCTCCTCGACACTCTTGGAATCTGCCTTCACCGTGAACCGGCTGTTCAGCTCGCTTTCCACCTGCTGCTGCTGGTCGGCGGTCATCTCCTCAGCCGTGATCATGAATGAGTTGGCGCCGCTCGCGCCTACCACGGATTGCACCACCGGGTCTTGCACACCTAGGCCGGTCACAAGAGAACGAACCTCGTCGACCGTGGCCGGCTGCTCCAGGCCTATCTGCATCCGCACGCCGCCGCGGAAGTCGATGCCCAGATCGAGCCTCACGAGGAACACGAAGACTATGGCGAAAACGGTCACCGCCGACAACGAAAGCAGGAACCACCATTTGTAGCGCATGAAGGGGATGACTCTCACAACCGACCCCCTTCATTCACCGGTAGAGATTTCTCTCTGGTCACGTGCAAGCCAAGCAACCTCAAGTTGCGGAACGGCCTCCATCCACTGAGAAGAATCAGGATCGACCGAGTGACCAGCACTGCCGTGAACATGGAAAGCGCAACCCCGACGCCCAGCGTGAGGGCAAAGCCCTTGATGCCGCCGCTGGCAGCCCAAAACAGAATGATCGCGGTGATGATCGTCGTCATGTTGCAGTCGAACACCGCGCGGAAGGCCTTTCTGAACCCGGCGCTCGTCGCGGCTCCGACCGTCTTGCCGGAGCGCACCTCGTCCCGCATCCGGGCGAAGATGAGCACATTGGCGTCGACCGCCATGCCCAAGGTGAGGATCATGCCGGCGATGCCCGGCAGAGTCATGGTCACCCCGATGCCGTTAAGGATGCCCAGGAACAACACGGTGTAGATGATCAAGGCGAGACTCGCGATCAGGCCGAGTAGGCGGTAGTAGACCACCATGAAGACCATGATCAAGAGCAGCCCTATCGCCCCGGCCATAAGGGCCTGGTTGAGGGCCGATTTGCCCAGAACGGCGCCTACCGTGTTCTGACTGACTGAGGTAAGCTCGACCGGCAGAGCACCGGTCTGCAACACGAGGGCCAGGTTCTTCGCGTCGTCCAGAGAGAACTTCCCGGTTATCTCCGCGTTCCCGCCGCTGATCTGCTCAAGCACGCGTGGTGCCGACTCCACCTCGCCATCGAGGACGATGGCGAGCAGTTCATACTGCCCCGTGATCTTGTACGTATCGGCGAGGCGCCCGGTGATCTCGGCGAACAACGTGGCGCCCTCGCTCTCGAACTGCATGTCCACCTTGGGGTTGTTGTTCTGATCGAAGCCGGTCTGCGCGTCCTTGAGCATCGCGCCGGTGAGCTCGGGGGCCTTGGTGACCAGGAACCACTGGTCGCTGGAGGCGCCTCCCGAATCGACACCCCAATGGACCACCGCGTGGTATCCCTCTAGCGCGTCGAGAGCCGCCTCCGAATCAACATTAGCGGCGGCTAGGGCTTCCGCCTCGCTCTTGTATGGGGTACCGAAGTCGCTTACCTCGTGAAATTCGAGAACCGCGGTCTTGCCGATGATCTTCAGCGCCTCCTCGGGGTTGTCGATGCCCGGCAGTTGGACGCTGATCTTGTCCTGACCTTGGGTCTGGATCTCGGGCTCGGCAACACCTAGCTTGTTCACCCTGTTCTGGATGATAGTCACCGCTCGGTCTATGTCGTTGGTCGAGGTACCCTCGGGCGCCTGAAGTATCACTGCCAGGCCACCCTGTAGATCCAGGCCGAGGTTCGTCTTCGACAGCGGGAACGCGAAGTAGGCAGCGATACCTAGAAGTATCGCCACAAGCACGAGTATCCCGGCGTCACGCTGTATTCTGGACAAGGGCGCACCTTCCTCAGGAACGGTTCTCTAGCGAGTCTGTGGGCCGCTCAGGCCCCACCCCCGCGGCCACAAGGCACGAGGATAGGTCACTGCACGGTCACTGTCAACGAACCCCAGTGTAACCTGGGCTTCCGGTCAACCGATCACGAAATGCCTGCGGTTCGGACTACCGGCTACTATTTGGTGGAATCCTCGTCTGCCTCGTCGCCGGCTTCCACACCGAACTCGTCTGCCGTGGCTTCCTCGATCTCGGTAGAACCCCGCCGGCCGCGCGTCGTTGCCGTGCCTTCCGGGGCTACGGCCCTCGCCTCGGCACCCTCTCTGATGATCTCCGCGACGGCGCGCCGGGCGATCTTCATGTTGACGCCCTTGGCAACTTCGATGACCACGAGGTTGTCGTCGACCCGCTTGACCTTGCCGTATATGCCGGCTGCCGTCACGATCGTGTCGCCCTTCTTGAGCGAAGACAGCAACGCCGCATGCGCTCTCCGCTGCCTCTGCTGCGGCCGGATAGCCATGAAGTAGAAGATGCCGATGAACGCAACGACGTAGATGATCAGGTAATACGAGCTCAAACCGCCCTCCTTCGGAAGAACCACCCGCCTGATAGCGGGCGGATGCGGACTCTGTGTACGCGACCGATTATGTTATCACGACCCGCCCTCACCGCTGCGAAACACCGAAAAGCGCCCGCCGACGATCGCCTCGCGGGCCCGGGCCACCAACCGCGTCAAGAAGCACAGGTTGTGCTCCGTCAGAAGCATCAAGCCCAGGATCTCCTTCTGCATGACGAAATGCCTGATCGCTCCCCGCGAGAAGCCGGCGCACGCCGTGCAAGGACACCCCTCTTCCAGCGGAGCCGTCGACAGTGCATGCTCGGCGTTTCGCAGGTTCAAGCGTCCCGTGACTGTGAAGGCGGTGCCCATACGGGCGGTCCGAGTTGGCAGCACGCAGTCGAAGATGTCGACGCCGCGCGCGATCACCTCTACCAGACCCTCTGGGTCACCGATGCCCATGAAGTAGCGGAGCCGGTCTGGGGGAAGAACCGACGTGGTCAGCCCGGTGGTGTCCAGCATAGCCTCACGGTCTTCACCCACCGTCAGGCCGCCGATCGCGTACCCCGGAAAACCGATCCCGACGAGTCGCTCGGCGCTTTCGCGCCGCAGGTCCGGTAGCACTCCCCCTTGCGCGATCCCGAGGAGCATCTGCGGGCCGTCTGACCCCTCCCCGCCTCGGGCCAGGTGCGCCCGCTTGCAGCGCGCCGCCCATTCGAGCGTGCGCTTCACGGCGGCATCTACCTCGGTCGCGGTCGCCGTCCCCGGTGGGCACTGATCCAAGCACATGACCATATCCGCCCCTAGGGCAGCCTGCTCGGCCATGGCACGCTCGGGGCTGAAGACATGCTTCGAGCCGTCGTAGATGGAGCGGAACTCGACCCCCGAGTCGTCGATACGAGCCGTCGCCCTCAGGCTGAAGACCTGGTATCCGCCGCTGTCGGTGAGGATCGGGCCGTCCCATTGCATGAACTCGTGAAGCCCGCCCAGCCTCCGGACGGTCTCGCTGCCCGGCCGCAGAGCGAGGTGATACGTGTTGGCGAGGATGATCTGCGCCCCTACCGCCCGCAGACGCTCGGGGGCGATGGCCTTGACGGTCCCCTTGGTCCCCACGGGCATGAAGCAAGGGGTCTGCACGGTGCCACGCGGCGTTTCCAGCAGTCCTGCTCGGGCGGCCCCGTCACACGCGACGACGGAAAACGGGAAGTCGGGGAGTCCATCAAGGGTGTTCACGCCCGCCCCCCTCGATGAGCATGGCGTCACCAAAGCTGAAGAACCGATACCTCATGGCGATAGCCTCCGCGTAGGCTTCGCGCAGCCGCTCGGCCCCGGCGAAGGCCATGGTCAGAGCGAGAACGCTGCTCCGTGGCAGGTGCAGGTTGGTGAGCAGGACATCGACCGCCCGAAATCGGTGGCCGGGAGTGATGAAGATGTCGGTGGAGCCGGTGATCGGGCCCTCCACATGTGCGGTGGGCACACCCTTCTGCGCCAACGTTTCGAGCACGCGCGCGGCCGTGGTGCCGACCGCCACCAGACGGCCGTCACTGCCGAGGGCCTCTCGTACGATATTCAGGTTCTCGGACGAGACAGAGTAGGTCTCGCGATGGATGCGATGCTCCTCCACCACGGCCTCCCGGATGGGTTGAAACGTGTCGAGCCCAACGTGCAGGGTCACGTACGCCGCTTTCACGCCGGCCTCCCGCAGGGAGTGAAGAAGATGTGGCGTGAAATGCAGACCAGCCGTGGGAGCCGCCGCCGACCCAAGGACCGAAGCGTACACGGTCTGATACGCCGACGGTTCGTCAGGATAGGTCTTGATGTAGGGAGGTAATGGTAGACGCCCGTACGCTTCCATAGTCTCCACCAACGAGCAACCGGGAGGCGCGATCACCAGCCACCGTCCTTCGCCGAGATGAGCGAGCAGTTGCAACCGCTCCCCACCCGGCAACAACAACTCTCCACCGCTTCGGAGGCGATGTGACGGCCTGGCCAAGACCTCCCAGCACTCGCTCTCCGGTCTCTTCGTCCCGAGTGTGCCGTCGGCATCCGCTCCCGGTCGCAGGAACAAGAGCTCCACGGCTCCTCCACTGGGCTTCTGCGCCTGGACGCGCGCCTGAAGCACCCGGGAGTCGTTGAACACCACCGTGTCGCCTCGGCCGAGTAGACGTGGCAGATCCGCGAAGACCAGATGACGCCGCTCTCCTCCCTCAGCGAGGTGCATGAGGCGGCACGAGTCTCGCGGCTCGACAGGTTGCTGGGCGATCAGCTCCCGCGGGATGGCGAAGTCGAGTTCCTCCAGACGCACTTCAGTCGAGCCCTTCCACCGCATCTCGGTAGCGCTCCCATTCCGAGACCACGCACCCGCAGTACTTCTGCCGGTAGATCCCCCATTCTCTGCTGAGACGCCTGGATTCCCCGTACAGAGAGCGCAAGTCTTCATACAGGAATTCGACTCCGTGACGCTCCGCGGCGGCCTCACCACAGGCGAGGATGCCGGCGTGGTCCTGCCAGGGGCTGATGGACAGGCTCGTTGAGAAGGCGTCGCACCCCCTGGCTGCAGCCTCAGCCGCGGTCCGATCGAGGCGCTGATCGATGCACCGGCTGCAACGCGAGTCCCCGCCGCCACCCACCGCCGCGAACCAAGCTTCGGGATCGTAGGCGAGATCTTCCACCAGCTCGATGCCGACGTGCGCGGCCACCTCCCGGCTGCCCACAAGGCGGCGGCGGAATTCGAGCAGGGGATGGATATTGGGGTTATAGAACAAGCCCAAGACCTGTCCGGCTCTCTCTTTCCACCAGGGCACCGCCCCGGAGGCGCACGGACCGCAACACACGTGAAGGAGAAGCTTCATCCCGATGGCGCCCGCCGCAGACTACTGGAACAACGTGCCGGGCTGGGCGGGCTGGACGCCCGCGGGCGGAACCGCC
>Ga0154815_160_pt1 | contig 13670 bp, 14 predicted proteins | sample Rifle2008BG16ft_FD_105823 | JGI IMG/M metagenome (GOLD analysis project Ga0154815, IMG submission 105823) | Actinobacteria bacterium RBG_16_64_13
GCAAGGAACTGGGCGTCAAGAGCGCCTCGATTGCCTACATCGACGACCTGCACGGCATCGAGTATTCGTCTCAGGCGGAGATCTTCTTGTCGACCGCGGGTATCGATATCTTGAGCAGCACTCCGGTCCCGCCGGACATCAAAGACGCAACGAGCATCCTCAATCAATGGAAGAGCGAGAACGCGGACGTGGTCTGCTCGTTCCAGTACCCGCCCGCGAACATCCTGTTCATATCGCAGTTGATGCAGCTCAACATCAATCCCAAGGCGTTCCTCGGCGGTCCTGGCTGCTCGACCCAGGCCATTTTCGACATCTGGCAGGGCGCGGCGGATCAGATCTTGTTCGAAGGCGCATGGACCTACATGCAGAACGACGCCGTCAAGGCCTACTATGACAAACTCGCAGCCTTTGTCGGCGGCCCGCCGAACGTTGACTTCTGGGGCGCGCTGATCTACAAGGCTGAGCTGGACTTCTTCGAGCAGGCTATCAAGCAGGCCGGCACACTGGAACAGGCGAAGGTCGCTGAGGCCATGCGGACCGGGCACTTCAAGACTCTCATGTCCGACGATACGTTCATGACCGGCCAGATTCTCGACGTCTCCTGTTACGCCGGGCAGATCGGCCAGTGGCAGAACGGTGTCCCGCACATCATCGACCCGGGCGCCAAGCGCACTGCTCCGCCCATCTATCCCAAGCAGCCCTGGCCCGCGCCGCCAGCCTGATAGGGAGCAGGTACAGTCACCCTGATCGTGCGCTGAACTGAGCAGGCCCCCCGGGCGCCCACAGCGGCGCTCCGGGGTGCCGCTCAGCTAAACGCGCGGTCATGCATCGGCAGAGAACAACAAAGGATCTTGGATGGCAGCAGTCAGGGACATCATCATCACGGGACTGCTACTCGGAGGCATCTTCGCTCTTGTCTCCGTGGGGCTGAGCCTGCAATACGGAGTGGGGCGCGTGCTTAACGTCGCGCACGGCGAATTCATCATGATAGGGGCGTTCGTCACCTTTTGGCTCTTTAGTTCCATCAATCTCAACCCGATAGTGTCGATCGTGATCACGGCGCCCCTCATATTCGTGATCGGTTGGCTCCTCCACGCGACCTTGTTCCGCCGCCTCATGCATAACGCCCCCAACCTCGACGTTTTCGAGGGCCAATCCATGCTGGCCGCGTTCGGGCTCCTGTATGTGGCACAGAACATAGCCCGGATCATCTGGGGTTCGCAAACCTACCAGGTCAACTATATGAACACCACCGTCACCGGCGCGCAGATCCCTCTGAACCGTCTGGTGGCCCTGGCAGTAGTCATCGTCGTTGGTGTGGCCTTCTACCTCTTCCTGGCCCGCACACGGATGGGCAAAGCCATCCGGTCTTCGGCTCAGGACCCGACGACAGCCGGGCTCATGGGCGTAGACATCAACAGTGTGCTGGCGATCTGCTTCGGGCTGGGCCTGGCAATGGCCGGCATCGCCGGCAGTCTGATCAGCTTCGTCTACCCGATTCAAACGAGCATGGGGCTACAGTACACGGTCATCGCCATGATCGTCGTGGTGCTAGGGGGTCTCGGAAGCATCACAGGGGCCATGATTGGTGGCGTCATCCTGGGGATCGTGTCACAGCTCGTTACGCACTTCCAGCCGACCTGGACGATGATCGCTTACTACGTGGTCTTCGTCGTGCTGCTTCTGGCAAGACCTAAAGGGATCATGGGTAAGTAGATGAATACAAATCGACTCACACCAGCAAGATGGTTCTCCGGGGGGCTGTTGCTCGTAGTATTCGTAGTGCTCGCGCTCCTACCCCAGTACAATCATGGCTATACCGTCACCCTCCTTACCGACATCCTGCGATACGCTATCTTGACGTTGGCCTGGATGATCTTCTCCGGGCCCACCAACTACATGTCGCTGGCGACGGCCGCCTTCTACGGTATCGGCTTCTACATCGCCGCTATTGCCAATGGCCCCGTCCCCTTCGCAGTGGCCATCATCATCGCCGGGCTTGTGTCGTTCGTGGTTGCCCTGCTGGTCGGAGCGTTGACGCTCCGGCTGAGGGGCGTGTACTTCTGCATCTTCACGTTCGCGCTCACCTTGCTCATCCAGAACGTGGTATTGGAGGTCGAGCGCGTGGTGACCCATACACGCGGCCGTTTCGTCGAAGCTGAGACTACGGAGGTCGCCTACTACGCCATGTTTATAGTCGCCATCTTCACGATAGCGATGGCCGTCCTCATTCGGCGCTCGCGGTATGGGCTGGCGCTGCAGAGCATCGGCGAACACGAAGAAGCGGCGGCGCACAGCGGCATCAACGTGGTTCGGACTAAGGTGTTGGTCTTCGCGGCAAGCGCCATGCCCATGGCGATGGCAGGCGCGATCATCGCCACTCAGCGAACCTACATAGACCCCGGCATCGCCTTCAGCCTCCAGTCGTCCTTTCTACCGGTGCTGATGGCGCTCTTCGGCGGAATGAGCAACCTTGTCGGGCCGATCATCGGAGCCGCGGTCTTCACGTATATCGGGGAGCTTCTGCTCACCGAGTTCCCGGACCTATATATGCTCATCTTCGGAGTGGTGCTGATTCTCGCCATCCTGTTCATGCCCAACGGCATAGTGGGTCTGGCGCAGACGGTCTGGACGAAGATCAGAGGATCCCGGCGTTCGGCGGCGGAAGGAGGTCGACGTGCACCTGCTTGAAGGTGAAGGCGTCACCCGGCATTTCGGCGGCCTTGCCGCGGTGTCTGATGTTGACTTCTACGTGGACCAGGGGGAGATCCTAGGGCTGATAGGGCCCAACGGAGCCGGCAAGACCACACTGTTCAACCTGATCTCCGCCGCGCTCAAGCCAAAACCAGGGAAGATCACCTTCAATGGACGCGACATAACGCCGTTGCCCGCCTACCAGATTTGCCGGCTCGGCATCGCGCGGACCTTCCAGACGGTCAAGATATTCCCCCACGTCCCGGTGGTGCGGAACGTCATGGTAGGCGCTCTGTTCGGTACGGGCCGACGCACGAGTTCCGCGGAGGCACGCAAGAAAGCCGAAGAAGCCCTCGAGTTCGTCGACATGTTGACTCTCAAGAACACCGTGGCGGGAGACCTGACGCTGGCTCAGCAGAAGCGTCTCGAAGTGGCTCGGGCTCTGGCCAGCGATCCAAAGCTGCTATTGCTGGACGAGCTGATGGCCGGGCTCACCAAGCCCGAAGTGACGGAAGCCTTGGGCGATATCGCCGAGCTCAGGTCGCGCGGCATTACCATCATCATGATCGAACACGTGATGCAGGCCATCATGGCCGCGAGCGACCGCATCATCGTGCTCGACTACGGAAAGAAGATCGCCGAGGGCACACCCGCAGAAGTGGCGGCGAACCCGAAGGTGATCGAAGTCTATCTTGGGGAAGAATGCGATGCTTGAAGTCGAGGGTCTCAGCGCAGCATACGGGAGGGTACAGGTCCTCTGGGATCTTTCCCTCAAGGTCGAGGAGGGCGAGTTCGTCGCTCTGGTCGGCGCCAACGGAGCCGGGAAGACCACGCTGCTGAGGACCATCTCAGGGGTGATGCGGCCTTCGACCGGCACGATCACGTTCCTCGGCAAGAGGATCGAGGCGGCGCATGCCAACGACATCGTCAACATGGGCCTTTCTCACATCCCGGAGAGCCGCAAGCTCTTCACCGAGATGTCCATCAAGGAGAACCTGGAGATGGGCGCGTATCCCAGGCGCTCGTGGAAGGAGCGCAGGGAGACGATGAAGTGGGTCTTTGGGCTCTTTCCTCGTCTCGAGGAGCGCTCCAAGCAACTCGCGCGCACGCTCAGCGGTGGTGAGCAGCAGATGCTCGCCATGGGACGGGGGCTGATGTCCAAGCCCAAGATGGTCCTCATCGACGAGCCGTCGAACGGTCTGGCGCCGAAAGTGGTGTCGGAGGTGTTCGAGATCCTCAAATCGCTGCACAAAGAAGGGATCACCATCCTACTCGTGGAGCAGAACGTCCGCCAGACGCTCAATATCGCCGACCGGGCCTACGTGCTGGAGAACGGCCGTCTCGTGCTGCAGGGTGTCTGCTCGTTCCTCAGGGAGAGCGATCACGTGCGCAAAGCGTATCTGGGGGTGTAGCGACCGCGCCCACCTCGCATCTTAGGTATACATGCAGAATCCGCGCTTCAGGCGCCTGACTCGCTTCGTGGCTTCGCCCCCGCGGTGGACCTGCGAAGCGAGTCTGTTTATGGGACCCCATCTGGTGAGTCCAAAGGAGATGCTTCGCGATGAGGCTAGAAGGCAAAGTGGCGCTGATCACCGGAGGCGGAGCCGGCATCGGGACTGCTCTGGCCCGACGGTTCGTGGCTGAGGGAGCCAAGGTGTGCATAAGCGGCCGTCGGCAAGAGAAGCTGGATGAGGTGGCGCGTTCCCTTCCTAAGGGCAGCGTTGTCACCTGCGCCGGGGACGTGTCCAAGCTCGACGACGCCAAGCGGATGGTGGATGTTACCGTGGAGTTCGGCGGAAAGATCGACGTTCTTGTCAACAACGCCGGTATCGATCCCGGCGGCACCGTGGTGAGCCTCGACCCGGAGGTCTGGCATCAGGTGCTCGAGACCAATCTCACGGGCCCCTTCTACACCATGAAGTGCGCCATTCCCCATATGATCGCCGGTGGCGGAGGGTCCATCATCAATATCTCTTCTCTCGCAAGTGTCCGCTGCCTGCCGAACATGGCGGCCTACTGCAGCGCGAAAGCCGGCCTCAACATGCTTACCCAGCAGGCCGCCCTGGATTTCGGGCCGGCAGGGGTCAGGTGCAACGCCGTCTTGCCGGGTCCGGTGCGGACCGAGATGACCGAGCATTCGCTCGCCTCTATGGCCGACGCCATGGGTACGGACATAAACGGGGTCTTCAGCAAGCTGACGTCGAGCCTGCCGCTGCGGCGGGCCTCGGCGCCCGACGAGATATCAGGCCTCTGCGTGTTCCTCGCCAGCGACGATTCCAGATACATCACCGCGACCGCCATCCTGGCGGACGGGGGAGCGGCTATCGTCGACCCGTGTGGAGCGGCCCTCAGCAGCACCGGCGCGACCTGGGGAGCCGAACTCAGGTAGTACGCTATCATCTCGCCGTGACCTACGATGGCCTCATCTTCGACTTGGACGGAACCCTGTGGGATGCGGCCGCGGCCTCGACCCGCGGATGGAACGCCTCCCTCGCGGAGTTGGGCCTCTCCTCGAGAGTATCGATAGCCGGCATCCGTTCTGTTTCCGGCACTCCGTTCGAGCGCTGCGTGGAGATCCTCCTTCCCGAGCTACGTCCTTTGCCGGCCGCCACGCTCCGTGCCCTCGAAGCTCACGAACGAATGGCCCTCGAGTCATCAGGCGGCACTCTCTTCCCGGACGTGGCTGCAGGCGTCCGCGAGCTGGCCGGCGTGTACCCGCTTTTCCTGGTGAGCAACTGCTCGGATTGGTATCTCGAAGTCTTCCTACGCACGAGCGGCCTCCGCGACTGTCTAACCGGCTGGGACTGCCACGGAAGCTCCGGGTCTCCAAAATCTGGAATGCTCCTGGCCCTGGTGGAGACACACCGCCTGAAACACGCCGTCTACGTGGGCGACACTCGGGGAGACAAGGAGTCAGCGGAGGCGGCGGGCATGGAGTTCGCTTTCGCCCGCTACGGGTTCGGAGAGACAGACGCACCGTCACTTGCGTTCGACAGTTTTGGTGAACTGGTGGACTTCTTCGTCCAAGCGGGGCGACCAAGGGAACGCTGATTTTTCCCCCTCTGGGGCCATCTCCCGCCGCGCCTGGGGATCTCGAGTCGCCGTTCTGTTTCTGGTACCAGTCTGCAGCGATTTCGCCCTCCACTCAAATAATCCCGTCACCCCAGTTGCGGTATGGCACGAGGGTCTGCGGCGCGGCGAGGACGTACAGATATGGTATGATTGTTTCACTTGGTGGTAACTCCTACCCGAGAGAGGTGGAATTATATGACCCCGACCAAGGTCACCACGGACCCTTACTCAGGGCTGCAGATGGTGGAGCTGAGCCACATTTGGGGCGCCGACGCTCCTTCGTACCCTGGGCAGGCCGACGTCAGGATGCATCGCGGGGTGAAGCACGCCCAGCATGGCGTGCTGGCATGGCGCATCACCACGGTCCTGCACACGGGCACGCATATGAACGCCCCGCTGCACCTCATCCAGAAGGGCGCCGACCTAGCCTCGGTCTCACCCGAACACTTCTTTGGCAACGGCGCGATCCTTGACGTCCCCAAGAAGAACTGGGAAGTCATCACTGCCGCCGACCTGGAAAAGGCCAAGCCCGGCGTTCAGGACGGCGACATCGTCGTAATCGTGACCGGCTGGCACCACAAGTACTCGGATGGCCTGGAGTACTACGGGGAAGCCCCGGGGCTCTCCAAAGACGCGGCCGAGTGGCTGGTCAAGAAGAACCCCAAGCTCGTGGCCATAGATACGCCTCACGTGGACCATCCGCTGGCGACCTCCATGGGCCCTCATCGTGGCGGTCCGCAGATGAAACGGCTGGCCGGGGAATACACCAAGGCCACTGGGCTCGACCCCAAAGTCGCACACTCCGAATGGAACATCGCCCACAGGACTCTCCTGGGAGCCGGCATACCGACAATCGAGCAAGTCGGGGGTGACGTAGACCTTCTCGTGGGGAAACGGGCCACCTTGGCTGCCACGCCTTGGAAACTCGAGCACGGGGACGCGTGCCAAGTCCGGTTCGTCGCTATGTTCGACCCGAGCGGCAAATGCCGGATCGAACCGGGCAAGTAGACGTCGACCTAAAGCGAAAGGAACCAGGACATGAGCCTGAAGGTATACGACCTCAGCCACACGTTCATGCAGTTCATGCCGGAGTGGCCCTCGACCCCGAGTGTGAATCTCACCGTGGACAAGTTCCACGCGAGGGACGGCGTTTCACAGATCCAGTGGGAAGGCATCATGCATCGATGCACCCACATGGACGCGCCGCTTCACGTGACCGAGTGCACCCCGACCATCGCCGACTACCCGCTCTGGCGCCTGTTCGGCACCGGGGTGTGCGTTTCGATCCCCAAGGGCAAGTGGGGCACCATCACCCCTGAGGATCTGGAGAGCGCCACTCCAAAGATCCAAGAGGGCGACATCGTCGTCATCAACACCGGTTTCCATCACAAGTGGGCGGACACCGACGAGTACTTCGCCTATGGCCCCGGCATCTATCAGCCCGGCGCCCAGTGGCTGGTAGACAAGAAGGTCAAGATGGTCGCCTACGGCTCCCAGGCAAACGACCATCCCATCGCCACCAAGCTGGTCAATCACGGGCTTGGCCCGACGCACCCACATCTGATCGAGGAGTATAAAGCTGAGACCGGCCACGATGCGCTGGAGGACTTCCCGGACTGGGAAGCGGCCCACAAGACCCTCATGGTCAAGGGCGGCATCCCCGGTATCGAGAACGCCGGGGGCGAGCTGGATGCCGTTTCGGGCAAGCGCTGCACGTTCATGGCCTTCCCGTGGAGGTGGCCGGGTGGCGACGGCTGCATCGTCAGGCTGCTCGCGATCGTCGATCCGGATCAGACCTTCCGCTTCGAAACGGGCAAGTAGCAGGCGCGGGGCAACAGGCGCCGGGGAATTCATCCCCGGCGCCGCTGTCTCTAGCTCACGGCTTTGTGACTTAGGGTTTGGCCGTTGTAATCGTGGGGGCGGCGGTAGTGATGGTCTCTCCGGCCGTCGTGGTGCTGCTTGCCGGCACAGTGGTGCCTGTCTGCCCGGAGACGGTGCTCGTGGTTTCGCCCAAGACCGTGGTGCTCGTGGATTCAGTGGTCGTGGTGGGCTCCATGCCCTCCTGGTACGCGACCCCTAGTTCGGCCTTAGTATCTTCGATCCATTTCTGCCAGGCCACCGTCTTAGCCTCATTGAGCAGTGCACTGGTGATCTCCTCTTTGACTTCTTCAATGGCCTGCTGCTTCGCTGCGTTGATGGTCGTCACCTGGATCACGTGATAGCCGTACGTGGTCTTGATGGGCTGCGAAATCTCGTTGAGCTTGAGTGAGAACACCGCGTCCTCGAATTCTTGCACCATCTGACCCTTAGAGATCTCGCCGAGGTCGCCGCCGTTGACGGCGCTGCTCGGGTCGTCGGAGTATTCGTTGGCCAGCGCGGTCCAGTCGCCACCCGCAGCAAGCTTCGTCCGCACGGTATTGGCGGTGGCCAGCGCGGCAGCCCAGTCCGCGTCGGTCAGCTCACTCGTGGTGGGGGTGCTCGCGGCAGTGGTGGTCGTGGTCGACACGTTGGTCTCAGGACTGCCCGGCGCAATGAGGATGTGCCGGCCGGCCCGTGTTTCGTCGACGAAGTAGGAGTCTTTGCTCTCCTCGTAGAAGGCAGAGATCGCCTCGTCGGTGGGAGTCGGCACCTCGCCGGTGACCTTCTCGTACACCTTCTGCATCATCATGGACTCCCTGTAGTTCAGCTTGAGCTGATCCAGGGTCATGTTGTTCGTCACAAGATCTGCGTTGAACTTCTCTTGGTCACCCTGGTAGTAGGTCGTGACGATGTTGTCGATCTCGGTCTGGACTTCTTCGTCCGTCACACTTACGCCGTACCCATCGGCCTTCTGAACTACCATCTCGTAGGTGACCAGGTAAGAGAGAACGTCGCCTTCGAATTGCGCCCAACCCTCCGGGTCTTCCTCTTTGCTGGGGACCTGGTATTGGGTCGCGAATTCCTGCACGCGCTTGTCGAAGTCCGACCTCAAGATGAGAGTGTCTCCGACCTTGGCCACGGCGTCGCTGGGCACGTTACCGCCACAACCCACCACGGAGCCGGCCGTGACGGCAAGGGCGAGCAGAAGGACGACGGTTAGGAGTCTCTTTATCACGAGCACCTCACTTGATGTTGTTCGGACAAGCCGACTCTGGAGTATAGCCGCATATTCGTAAGAATGCTGTAAAGTCCGTCGTGAAACAGCCAGCCAGCAGACGTGATCGCTTGCGATGGGGGTGTCCCCGCCTCATGAGAGACCTGCCAGTCAGCCGACGCGAGTTCTTGAAGGTCATCGGCGCGGCGAGCACCGCCGGTTTGCTCTCCGGCGGCCTCGGCGGCCTGCTCGCCGCTTGTGACCGGGACACGGGCAGCACCAATACCACCGCGACCCTTGCCGGCGGGGGGACCACGACCACGACCGGATCTCCGACGACTGTCAGTTCGGGCCCCGAAATGGGCCGTCCCGTCAGGATCGGCCTCGTGTCGGCGAATTCGGGTCCCCTCGCGCTTTTTGGCACAGCCGACGACTGGTGGACGGAATACGGACTTGCCGCTGTCTCCGACGGCGTAGTGTGCGGAGACGGAAAGCTCCGCCACGTTAGCATCGTAAGGCAGGACTGCCGCTCTCGCGCCGACCTCGCCGGCAAGGTTGCCCGGAGTCTCATCGCCGATGCCCGCGTCGACATCATCCTGTCCGCCGGAAGTTCCGACGTTGTGAACGCCGTAGCCGGTCAGGCGGAAACGCTCGGGTGCCCATCGATCTCGGACTTTGTCGATTGGCGCGCGTTCATCTTCGACCGCGGCGGCGCGATCGACAGGCCTTTCACCTGGACCTTTGCCCACGCCATCGGAGTGGAAGATATCGGGGCCAACTTCTTGTCCATGTGGAGACAGGTGCCGACCAACAAGAAGATCGGTCTCCTCTTGCCCGATGACGCCGTCGGCCGGTTGTGGTCCGATGCCACCAGCGGTCTCCCGCCGATGCTCAGCGCCGCCGGCTACGAATATGCACTGCTCGCCCTCTACCCGCCTGCGACGGAAGACTTCGGCGCGCATATCGACGAGTTCAAGAAGAACGGCTGCGAGATCTGCTGCGGCGCCATGGCCACAGCGGACCTCATCACCTTCTGGAAGAGCGCACATGCGCAAGGGTACATGCCCAAGGTAGTCACCATGGCCGGCGCCCTGCTGTTCCCGCAGGCGTTGGAAGCCATCGGGGCTACGGCGAGCAACCTCACGGCCGAGTGTCTGTGGCACCCCAGCTGGCCGTATGCCGATTCCATTACGGGCAGGACCGCCCGGGAGTTGGCGGATGACTATGTGAGCAAGACCGGCGACCAATGGACGGCAGCCATCGCGCAGTACGCCAAGTTCGAGTGGGCTATCGACGTGTTCAGGCGGACAAGGAGCATCATCGACAAGGACGCCGTCGTCGCTCAAGTGAGGACCACCCAGTTGCGGACATGTCTGGGCGCTATCGATTTCGGCGCCCCAGTGGGGGCAGATATCGCCACGACCAGGCGTCCGGCAGAGAACGTCTGCAAAGCTGCGGTGGGCGGAGCTCAATGGGTGACTGGATCCGCCTTCGCGTTTGAGCCAAGGTTGGCAGCCAACGTCAACAACCCCGAGCTGCCGCTCGCCGGGACGATCGCACCTATGGAGTACTAGAGAGCGAGGAACGCGTGGAGGTACGATTCCGCACCGTCGCACTGGTCAGGACCCTGCTCGGCCAAGGGGAGATCGAACTCTCTCTCCCCGATGGGAGCACCATCGAGGGACTGTTCGAACGTCTCGGCGAGCTGGGCGACGAGAGGCTGGCTCCTTACGTAGCGGTCCCCAAAAAGGAGACCGAGCACTTGCCGCTGCGAGTGATCGTCAACGGTCGTGACATCAGCACGCTGCAGGGCCGGCGGACCGTCCTCAACGAGGGCGACGACGTGTTTGTCTTCATGCCTCTCGCCGGAGGCTAGGAGTTGAGCCGCCCGCGGAGGCATCTGAGCGGCCCGGGCGTTGTGCGCCGAACGGCGTGCGTCGTCATCGCGGCCATGTTGTTGGGGGCTCTTGTCGTGGCGGTGACACCAGGCGAGGCGGCTGCTCAGGGGTCCGGCGCAGGCGCCGGACGGATCGCGGTAAAACTAGCCCCCGGCATCCGGCTCGCCGAAAACGCCGATGGGTCCCTCACAGTCGTTCGTGACTGGGACTCGCTCGCCTCGGCTGCGGTCTTGCCCGGGCTGTCGCTGAGGGCGTCGGGCCGGATCGAGGGTATTGGCGTCAGCGTGTTGGAACCGGTCCAAATCGGCGGTTCATGGCAGGCCGATCGTATCGGTCTGGACGCCATGGTGCGGGCCCTCCAGCTCATGCCAGGCGTGCTCTGGGCCGAGGTCGCGGTTCCTCTCCAGATGTGCCTGGTGCCGGACGACCCCTGGTACGCCCCTCACCCGGGTTCAGTTGGTCAGTGGGGTATGACGCGCGTGGGCCTGCCCGAGGCTTGGGACATCACCACGGGGGACCCGGATGTGACGGTGGCCGTGATCGACACCGGCCTCAACCGCGACATCTCCGACTTTGCCGGCCGGATAGTTCATCCGTACAGCGTGATAGAGCGAAGCGCCGCCTGGCCGGCGTGGCAGGACGACGAAGGCCATGGCTCCGCGGTAGCCGGAGTGGCTGTGGCTCGTGGCAACGACGGCGCCGGGATCGCTGGGACTGCCTGGAACGTCGGCGTCATGCCCGTGAAGATATCGGTGGACGGGTATTCCGACTCGGTGACTCTGGCTCAGGGCGTCGAGTATGCGGTGGATAGCGGCGCGGACGTCATCAACATCAGCTTCGCGACTTCGCCCGGGCTCGGTGCGGGGGCGACGCTCAGGGAAGCGATCGCGTATGCGCTTGATCACGGGGTCGTGGTGGTGGCTGCTGCGGGCAATGACGGCGCCTCCTCGATCAGCTATCCGGCCGCTCTGCCCGGCGTGATCGCCGTGGGCGCGACCGACAGCGCCGACGCAAGGTGGAGCGATTCCGAAGGAGGATCCAACACCGGAAGCGCGCTTGACTTGGTCGCCCCGGGCGTCGAGATCCTCAGCTACTATCCGCGCTCGGCGAACACCTACACCGACGATTACATAGGCACTTCGTTGTCTTCTCCGCTGGTCGCGGGGGTGGCGGCGCTGATGTTATCCGTGAACCCCGCTCTCACCCCTCAGGAGGTGGCCGAGATCCTTGGCCAAGTGGCCGAAGATCTTGGTTCCGCCGGCTGGGATAGAGACTACGGCTCGGGATTGGTGGACGCAGGTGCGGCAGTCGCGAAGGCGGCGGGTGTCAACCCGGCCACCACCACGACTACCGGCACACCGATGTCGACTACAACCACGGTCATCACCCCGACAACCAGCACGACCTCAACGACAAGCTCGACGACCACAACGAGCATCGGGCCCCGCTTCTCCGACGTTTCGGAGGGCAGCACTCCCTACTGGCACGAGATCGAGTATCTCGCCTCTCTCGGCATCGTGACGGGTTCCGGAACGGGGCTCTTTCACCCGGAGGATGGCTTGACCCGTCAGCAGTTCGCGAAGGTCATCGTGCTCACCCTCGGCCTTTCGGTCAGCGAAGCCGATACGTCGCCGTTCACCGATGTCGCGCACGTCCCCGGGGACTTCTATCCGTATCACTTCGTAGCCGCGGCTTACAACGCCGGCATCACCCGGGGCACCACGCCGACGAATTTCTCGCCTTACCGGGTCCTCAGCCGGGCCCAGCTGATCACGATGGTGACGCGCGCGACCCAACTCCCCGAGCCTCCCGCTGGATTCAAAGCGCCGTTCCCCAACTTCTCAGCGACGCACTTCCCGTACGCGCGCCGGGCGGCCTACGCCGGCTTGTTAGACCGGGTGGTCGGGATCGGACCCTCGTACGCCTTCGCCGCTCCAGCTACTCGCGGCGAAGTATGCGCCCTGCTCTACGTGCTGCTGCAGTAGCGGGCGTCGCAGCGGGCGCGCTCGCGCCCCGTCTCCCCGGTGACCACGCTGCCCTACTGAGACGACCCGGCCGCGGTCGCCCTGCCGGGCTTGAAGCTGACGAGGATGGCGTGGAAGCTTGTCTGCTGCGCATCCCACTCCTCGGTCGCCGCCTGGAGCATCAGCTCGTACTGGATGCTGCCGTTGAACAGAAAGTAGAGAGTGGCCGTGGTGGGTGTGTCATCCATGAGGTAGCTGACCGTCGTCTTGAACCCCGTCAACCCACCCACGCTGGTGTCCGACAGCGCCTCGACAGTCTCCCAACTTGGATCCTGGCTTGCGAGGTCGGCAAGCACCGCTTCAACTTGCGGCTCGATGTCGGGCATCATGGAGTCGTCGACGGTCACGGATAGTTCGTATACCGAGACCTCGCACAGATCGATGTAAGAGCCTCCGCTGCTCGCCCCGTCGGGGTCGAAGACCGAGACGCTGTTCGTCGCGGTGAGCCCGCTCGTCACATCGACGTTGCTGCCTTTTTGCAGCTCCCAAGCGCCGGGGTACTCGATGCTGTAGCCGTAGTCGGCGTCCGTGTAGGTCTTGACGCCCTCATCGCCTCCGCAGCTCAGGCTGAAGCCGGCACTGCAGGCGCCGACCACGAGAGTGAGCATCAGCAGAAGCAGGGCGACCGTGATCATCGGCAGCGACCGTCGCCGGGAGCGTGTTCTCATTTCCCTCTCCTTGTGTCCGCGGGGCGAGAAACGCCCACATCCGTTGGACGTATTGTGCCATGGTTCGACGCCGGGGTCCGCTCGTCCCGTTTGACACGAGACAGTTCAAGGCTTAGAAAGGACTATAAAGAGGGAACACACAACCTGCGAACGACGGAGAACTCCTAAGCTAGGGGGAATAGCCATGAGTCGAAGTCTGCTTGTGTCCCGGTTCTCGCGACGGAAGACGTTGATGGCCTCG
>Ga0154815_170_pt9 | contig 13614 bp, 13 predicted proteins | sample Rifle2008BG16ft_FD_105823 | JGI IMG/M metagenome (GOLD analysis project Ga0154815, IMG submission 105823) | Actinobacteria bacterium RBG_16_64_13
GGCGGCTTCAGCGCCTACTTCGTGATGCTCTCCCCCGAGATACAGGACGACATCATCTATAGGAGCGAGCAGGGCTGCTAGTAAACGAGGCGCGCCGGTCCCCGGCGGCAAGGAGAGAGACGTGGTGAATGACGTCAGCACGAACAAGGACGTGGTGTCGCGCTTTTACGACGAAGTGTTCATCCGGCACGACATGAGCCGGATCGACGACTACATGCGCGACGACTACATACAGCACAACGGGGATTGCCCTCAGGGCAAGGCCGGCTTTCTGGATTTCTTCGCCACCATATTCGCGGCAGTGCCGGACTTCAGCTACACACTCAAGAAGATGGTGGCTGACGGCGACATGGTCGTGACCTACAGCACGACCACCGGCACGCACACGGGCGGCGAGTGGCTCGGCCAGACGGCCACCGGGAACAAGCTGGAGTTCGACGTGGTGGACATCTTCCGGTTGCAGGACGGCAAGATCGCCGAGCATTGGGATGTCGCCGATACCTTCACCTTCTTCAGTCAGCTCGGCATCGTACACGATCGTAAGATGTGAGAGGCTCTTCGATGGTCCCGAACACAGCGGATACCGAGCGCAACAAGCAGGCCGTGCGGGACTTCTATGAGGAGGTCTTCCACAAGCACGACCTAGGCGCGGTTGACCGGTTCATGCACGACGACTACATCCAGCACAACGCGGACTGTCCCCAGGGCAAGGCAGGGTTTCTCGAGTTCCATAAGGGCTTTTTCACCGCGATCACCGACTTCCGCGCGACCATCAACCAGATCGTCGCCGAAGCCGACCGGGTCTTTGTCTACAACACGATCACGGGCACCCACACAGGGTACGGCTTCCTCGACTATCCGCCGACCAACAACGAAATCCGGTTCGACACGGTCGACATGTACCGCCTCCGGGACGGCAAGCTCTGTGAGCACTGGGACGTTGCGGATACGAGGGCGCTCTTCACGCAGGTGGGGGCCATTCGCCAGTAGATAGCGCACCAAGGCCCTGCAACTCCGTGGGGTTTTGTTGTTCTGAGGCGGCATCTCGATCAGCCCTCCTCTCGCGAGGACCCTGTAGAAGCTGCGCTCTACCCCCGGTTCGCTGCGACCACGCCGATAACGGCATACGCACTTGAGGAGCCGATGGCCACGAAGCTCCGCGCCCTCTATCAGCGCCGAAAGGGTCGTGATCTCTACGATCTGCTTGCCGTAGATCGCTGTCGTATGAAGCGCCTTTCCCATCACTCACAGGCAGGTAGGGTGCTCGGAATGACAGTAGACGTCCACGCCGTCGGTGCCGTGCGAGGCGCACAACACGGCGGTCGGAGACAACAACAACCTGCCAACATCTCTCCAACGCACCGGCCAGAACGGGCCCACACCCGCGTTCGGGGTCCTTTGGAGAAGTAGCCTGTTTGCAGCCAGGAAGGCAGCAGGCGGTGCTAGAAACTATGGCTATATCGTCTATGTCACCACTCATAACCCGAAGGTCACAGGTTCAAATCCTGTCCCCGCTACCATACAGGAAAGGCCCGGAAATCCGGGCCTTCTTGCTTTCTCAAGAGAGTCGGCCCAAAGCGGGTACCTGGACTTGACAACGCTCTGCCGAGGGCTTTGGCTCGTCCGGACCTGTGTTCCCCCGCCCCCGTCGGCTCGACGGAAGCACCTGCCCGCCGCCAGCAGGGGTTCGGCGCCGTGGCGCCGTTTTGTTTAGTGACCCACCCTTATCAGGAACAAGCCTTTCAGGAAGACCGCGAGAACTCGCACGGCTGAAAGGGGAATGTCAATGCCCAGTTATGTTCTTCTCGTCAACCTCACCGACAACGGCCGCAAGACCATCCGGGACAACCCGAACCGCATCAGAGAAGTGAATGCCGAGATGAAGGCCATGGGCGTCACTATCAAGGACCAATACGCCCTCTTCGGCCCGTACGACTTCATCAGCATCTTGGAGGCGCCGGACGACGGAGTGCTCGCCAACGCTCTGATTCAACTCGCTTCTCGGGGGACTGCCACGACGATGACTCTTCCCGCCACACCCACCGAAGAATGGGTCAAGAGACTAGTAGGCTGAGACCGGGGTGCAATGAACCCGGTCTTGCCCACAAGCTGCCCACGGAAGGGATCGGAGAGTGGTCTCTGCTCGTTCCTGTCCCCGCTACCATATGAAAGGCCCGGATTTCCGGGCCTTTTGCTTTCTCAGGCGCTGCCGTCCCGAGGCCCCAAGAAGACCGATGCGCCGGCGCTTTGCCAACGAAATGACGAAAAGGTGATCGAATGACAGCGCAGTCTCCGTGCAAGACGATCCTCGAAACGGCGCGAGAGATAAGAGTACTAAGAGAGGCCGATGTCGTGGTGGTCGGCGGTGGACCCGGCGGTTTCGCTTCGGCCATATCCGCGGCCAGATCCGGGGCCAAGACGGTTCTCATCGAGCGGTATGGTCACCTTGGCGGAATGGCTACGGGCGGCCTGGTCAACATCTTTCCGAATCTCAGCGACATAAGTGGAAAGCAGCACATCTTCGGCCTGAACCAGGAGATCATCGACCGGATGAAGGCCAAGAACGCCGCCTTCTGCCCCGATGAAGAAGACCTTGGAACAACCGACAGCAAGGTGCTCGAGCACTACCTGAACGCAAACATGGGCTGGTTCTACGTGCGCCAGGATCCTAACATCGGCGGACGGGAAAGGTTGCTCTATACCGCCGTCTTGGATCCCGAAGTGCTCAAGGCCGAACTCAACGACATGGTGATGGAAGCCGGAGTCGACCTGCTGCTCCACTCGTGGGGAACCCGTCCGATCATGGAAGGGAACACGGTCAAAGGTGTCTTCTTCGAAAGCAAGTCGGGGCGGCAGGCGATACTCGCCAAGGTGGTCATCGACTCGACGGGTGATGGGGACATCTTTGTTGGAGCCGGAGCGGAATTCGATGACGAACTCCAAAGCAACTTCCGGACCGCGCTCGCCTTCAGTTTCTGGATTGCAAACGTCGACACAAGCAGGTTGGAGGACTTCCGGAAATCACATCCGGACAAGTTCGCCCTTCTGATGCGGGATCTCACGGAGAAGGGCGGCCATTCCTTCTATTTCACGGGCCTCTTGCAGAACCAGGAGGGTGTCCTCTGGTTTCACCCGATGCACGTGAAGCAAGTGGCCTCCGACGCCATGGACGTCGAAGAGTTGACACGCTGGAACGTGCTGGGCCGCAGGGGAGCGCAGATCACCTACGAATTCTTGCGGGAGCACGTACCCGGATGCGAGAAGTGCTTCATCATGCAGACGGCGCCGCAGTTGGGAACTCAAGGCGGCCGGCGCGTTATCGGCGAGTACATCCTCACTCCCAGCGACATGGAATCGGACGAAGTGTTCGCCGATACGATCGTGATTCTGGCCAATAACGACAACGGCGAGATATCGGCGAGACATCCTTGCATCTGTGTTCCGTACCGATGCCTTGTGCCACTCAAGATCGACGGCCTGCTGGTCGCGTGCCGCGCGTTCTCGTCGAAGGCAAGCGTCAATCAATGGTTCAACATCATCCCGCACTGCATCGCGTACGGCCAGGCCGCGGGCACGGCCGCGGCGCTCGCAGTCAGGGCAGGGATTCAACCGCGCAGAGTCGACTACAAGGAACTGCAGGCGAACCTGAGAAAGCAAGGAGTGAAACTGCCTGAGTGACCAAGAGCGCGGGGCCTTGAAGATGCCGCAGCGCCCCCCGCCTGTCGGACCAAGGGAGCGCGCCAGCTCGGAACACCCATCTTCTCTAGTCCTCCTCCAGAGTGCTGGTGTCCCCTTCCGGAAGACCGAGTTCGCGAGCCTTGAGCAGACGACGCATGATCTTTCCGCTTCGGGTTTTTGGCAGGGAGGGCAGGAACTCGATCTCCCTCGGGGCTATCCCCGCAGCCATTCTCTCGCGGGCAAAACCCATGATCTCGCTTCTCAACTTCTGCGAAGGCTCGAACCCGTCCTTCAGGGCCACAAAGGCTTTGACGACTTCCATGGCAATCGGATCGGGTTTGCCGATCACCCCTGCCTCGGCCACGGCTGGGTGCCCGATCAGGACGCTTTCCACCTCGAAGGGCCCGACCAGATGCCCCGCGGTGTTGATGACATCGTCTTCCCGCCCCACGAACCAGTAGTAGCCGTCTTGATCAACTCGGGCTCGATCTCCCGTGATGTACCAGCCCTTGCGGAAGCGGGAATTGTATCTCTCTGAGTCCCTCCAGTAGGTACGGAACATCGACGGCCAGCCGGGACGGATCGCCAGGTGCCCTTCCGTTCCCACAGGCAATCGGACGTAGTCGTCGTCAAGGATGGCAGCTTCGACGCCGGGGATCGGCTTTCCCATGGACCCGGGACGAACATCCATGGCAGGGTAATTGGCGATGAGGATGGCCCCGGTCTCGGTCTGCCACCAATTGTCGTGGATCGCCTGTTGGAACACAGGGAGGCCCCACATGATGGCCTCCGGGTTGAGGGGCTCGCCGACGCTGAGGATGTGGCGGAGGCTGGAGAGATCGTGCCGCTTGGGCACGTCCGTCCCAGCCTTCATCAACATGCGGATCGCGGTAGGGGCGGTGTACCATACCGTGACTCCATGTTTTTCGATCACTTCATACCAGGCGCTTGCTCTGAACCCCCCCTCGTAGATCACCTGGGTGACACCGTTACTCCAAGGGGCGAGGATGCCGTAGGAAGTACCCGTGACCCAGCCCGGGTCTGCGGTACACCAATAGATATCGTCCTCATGCAGGTCTAGGACCCATTTCCCGGTGGCATATTGCTGCACAATAGCGTGGTGACAGTGCACGGCGCCTTTGGGCTTGCCGGTCGTCCCTGATGTGTAGTGCATGACCGAGTGGTCATACATGGTGGTCTCAACGATCTCCCATTCTGATGACGCCTCGGACATGAGGGCTTCGTAACTCAGATCGCCCTCCGCGAGGGGACTTGGATCCCGCGACGCCGTGTTCGCGACGATGACATGCCGTAGCTGTTGCAGATCGGGAATGACCTCGGCGATGCGGCGGCGCAGCCCCGGCTGGGTGACGAGGATCTTGGCCCCGCTGTCGAGCAGGCGATCTTTGACCGGCTCGGGGCCGAAAGCGGAGAACAGTGGGCCCACGACTGCCCCCACCTTCAGTCCTCCGAAGAAGGCGACATAGAGTTCCGGCACCCGCTCCATGAGCATGAAGACGCGATCCCCCTTCTCCACCCCAAGCCCGTTAAGCACATTCGCGAATTTGTCGCTCTCCCTCTTGAGTTCGGCAAAGGTGTAGGTCTCCACCTCTCCGTTCTTGCCTTCCCACACCAGGGCCTTCTTCCCTTGATTGGGGCCGAGGGCATGGCGATCGATGCACTCGTAGGCCTTGTTGAGAAAACCGCCCGGCAGCCAGTCCAACTCCTTCTGGACCGTTTCCCAGATGGCCGCATCGTGGGGATCCCCGGGATCGGGCAAACGAGGCTTCACCCGGGACTCGTCCGGCTTGGGTTTGCGAATGACCTGGTAGTCCACTTCTTGCCCCCATTAACGGTGCACTGACATCGACCAACAGCAACGAGCAAGTACCCCATTTCCGCGGCCCATAACCCGAAGGTCGCGGGTTCGAATCCTGGCCGCCTGACCAGCCACAAGACTGGCCACGAGACTGATTCGGTGCCGATTACCGCACCGTAGACTCGCGGCAGGACCGGAACCCGCGGTCGGCATGTCTAATCGACCAGAGGAGATCCGCAATGTCTTCCGGTAACACCGATCATGCTTCAAGCACGCACCTAGGTACCGCGAGGATCGCGGGGGCACTCTTCATAATCGCGACCGCCGCGACCCTACTGAGCCTTGCTTTCTTGGGATCAGTCGGCAGTCCGGAATATCTCACCAAGATCGCTGAGAACGAAGGTCAGGTGGCACTGGGCGTACTCTTTCGCCTGATTGCGGCGTTTGCGTCCGCCGCCATTGCCATCTCGCTCTATCCGGTTCTCAGAAGATACCGGCAAGGTCTGGCCCTTGGCGCCGTCGGTTTCAGGGTCATCGAGGGTGTCTTCTATGCACTTGGTACGGTCAGCGTTCTGCTGCTGCTGACGCTGAGCCAGGAATTCGGATATCCCGATCGGTCTGCAGGAAATGGTTCTGGCTGTCTGGCTGATAGTCAAAGGCTTCCGCCCGTCCTCAGTCGCGACCGGGTCTGCCGTACTCCCATCTAGCGAGTAGCCCCCTCGGAGCGACTCCTCGGGGGCTACGTGCGGTGCAGACCTGTGATTCTGCTAGGACGTGAGGTCGGACTTGCGTCTCTGGAACTCCTCTCGATCGATTTCCCCCCGAGCGTAGCGCTCTTCCAGAATCCCAAGCGCGCCAGACTTGCCTTGCGGGGATCCTTGCGGCCCACTCCCTTGCCAATGCTGTGGCCCGTCGCGCCATCGATCCGTTCCTGGGCGGGCCAGATACCTGACCAGATAGACAACACCGATTATCACGACGATCCAGAACAAGATCATGAAACCCATGCCGATCCAACCTCCGGCACCCATATGGTTACCACCACTCCACCACATCGTGAACAATCACCCTTCCGTTTCAGTTCCCTAGGATCAGATGCGGGCGAAGATGCCCGCATCTGGGGTCGAGACGCACTACCTGCGGCCCGGTCCTCCCATCATGCCGCCGCCCATCATGCCGCCAGGAGAAGAGCCGAAGTCACCACCCTGAGGACCAGGGGTGTTGGGGGTGGTGCTGGGGGTGTCGCTGCCTTGGCCCGAGGGCACCGCGTTAGGGGCTGGGGCTGCACCCATCATGCCGCCAGGGTAAGTACCTGAGTTGCTCCCCTGAGGGCCCGGGCGGTTGGGTGTCGGGGCGTTCTCACCTGAGGGTCCGGCGTTGGGAGCCGGTGCTACGCCCATCATGCCCCAGCCGTCGTATCCCCCGTCGCTGCCGTTCATCATGCCGTAGCCGCCCGGCGTGCCGTAGCCGTTCATCATGCCGTAGCCGTTTGTCCCGCCGTAGCCGCCCATCATGCCGTAGCCGCCATAGGCCTGCGTGCCGCTACCGGCGTATCCGCTGCACCACTCGACCATCTCCTGGAGATCGAAGTCGGGGTCGATATTCTGCATGCGGGTGATCATCTGGTCTGCAAACTGCTCGGCGTCCGGTCCGGTCAGCCCCATGCGATCCCTGAGCATGTCCAGGATGTTTGCGCGCAGTTGCGGGTCGGTCGCGGTCTGGGCAACCGGGGCTGTGACCGGGGACGCGGTTGCACCTCCTCCAGCCAGTGCCGCTGTAGCGTAGATCGCTCCACTGAGGGCCACGACCCCGACCAGGGCGAGGCCGATGATTCTTGCTTTTGTCGCTCTTAACATTCCTCTCCTCCTATTCGATGCTCGCCGGAGCCATGTGTCGCTCCGGTGGTTCTCCTTCGTGTCTGCTTCGGAAGATCGCTATCAGCGACTCCTACGTGCATGAAACGAGTATGCGTGGGCCATGTTGAGCCGGTGCCAAGGCAAGGTAAAGATTGGGTGAAGATTCCGGGGCGCCCCGATTCCGTTCTCACCAGGCCTCGACAGGCGTTGGTCTTCGGAGGCAGGAGCAATCTAGGCAGTCTTCGGCCTTCTCCACGGTTCATCCGCGGCGGACTTCCAACGTCGCCGTTTAATCCAATCCTGAGCTAGAGTAAAGAAACGAACCCCACCGAGCGTCTTACTCAGCAAAAAGGCGGAAACGGACGCCGGAGGAGCCACGAACAAGGTCACAGCCATAGACACCGCCGGTAGGGAGAGGAGCCGAACTCTGGGCCGGGACCAGGAGTGGCCTGCCGACTTCGAGGCGTTCGTTCATCGTCACAGCGCCCGGTTGGTGAAGAGCCTCGCGCTGATCACTCTTGACCGGGGGCTGGCGGAGGACGCGGCTCAGGACGCCTTTCTTCAGCTCTACCTGCACTGGCGCGAGGTGCCGGCTATGAAAGACCCGGCGGCCTGGCTCTATCGCGTGGGGATGAACCGATGCAAAGACTACCGGCGGGCCCTGCGCCGCGGGTTGCGGCTGGTGGAGCGGCTCGGCCGATCCACCTACGATGATCTCCAGAATGACCCCCGAGAGCGGTGGTCGCCCGAGGCCGGCTTTCTCGCCATCCTCGGGCCTTTGCCCAAGCGCCAGCGCATCGCTGCCTCCCTTCACTATCTGGCCGGCTTTTCGACCTCCGAGATTGCCGCGGCTATGAGCATCTCCGAGGGGGCGGTGGGCAGTCATCTTCACAAAGCGCGGGAATCCCTGCGCAAGACATTGGAGCGAGAGCAGTGGATCGGCACAAGCTAGACGAGCTGGAAGAGCGTCTGGGTGACGCGTACGAGCGGAACTCGCCGCCGGTCGACGAGGCCGCGTTTGAGGCCCGGCTGCGCAACATGACAGCGGCCGCGAGACGTCCGCGGCTACGTGCGCCTGGCACGGGAAACCGCGTGCGCGTGGTGGTCTATGCCTGTTTGGCGATCGTCTTGGTGGCTGCCGTTGCCATCGGCACCCTGGCGGCCGCCAAGTATCTCTGGGATGGGACCCCGGTGGTGGTCATCAACGACGATGGCACCGGGATGTCTCCGGGCGGGACGGGGCAGACCCAGCAGACGTCAGCGACGACCACACCCACCGTCGGCCGGCTGGGCGAACTTGTGTGGAAGTTCCTGTCGGGCGGGCGGGTCCGCTCCTCGCCGACCATATCGGGCGGGGTGGTCTATTTCGGCAGTGAGGACAGCTACCTCTACGCCGTGGACGCGCAGACCGGGACGGAGAAGTGGAAGTTCCAGACCGGCGCTGCGATCTGGTCCTCCCCGGCCGTGTCCGACGGGGTGGTCTATATTGGCAGTGACGACGCCTATCTGTACGCCGTGGATGCGCAGACCGGGACGGAGAAGTGGAAGTTCCAGACAGGCGCTGCGATCTGGTCCTCCCCGGCGGTTTCCGACGGGGAGGTCTATGTCGGCAGTACGGACACTTATCTCTACGCCCTCGACATCCAGGACGGCGCGGAGAAGTGGAAGTTCAAGACAGGCAACCAGATCACAACACGCCCGGCCGTTTCCGACGGTGTGGTGTGCTTTGGCAGCTTCGACCAGTATCTCTATGCCCTCGACACCCAGACCGGCAAGGAGAGATGGAAGTTCAAGACAAACGACGCGGAGGTCGGGCCCCCGGCTATCTCCGGCGGCGTGGTCTACTTCGGTGGAGTGGTCAACCCCCCGGGCTGGGATACCTGCCTGTATGCCAGGGACGTCCAGACTGGCACGGAGATGTGGAAGTTCAGTACGGGCTCAACCTACGGGACCAAGATCGATTCCACGCCTGCTATCTCCGGCGGCGTGGTCTATTTCGGCGTCTCGGAAGCCTCCCTCCACGCCTTGGACATCCAGAGCGGGCAGGAGAAATGGAGGTTCAGGACGGTTGGTGACTACCTATCGGTCGGTGCTTCCCCGGCCGTCTCCTCTGGAGTGGTCTACTTCGGCAGTCCGGACGGCCATCTCTACGCCCTCGACAGCCAAACCGGCGCGGAGAGATGGAAGTTCCAGACCGGCGTTCCTATTCGCACTCGCCCCGCCGTCTCAGAGGGGGTGGTCTATATCGGTAGTGAGGACGGCTATCTCTACGCGGTGAAGTAGGTTCGGATCTGTCGAGTCAGGAGGGACGTGTCAGATGAAGCCCAGAGGAAGCACGGCACTTACCGTGCTCGTTCTTGTCCTGATTGCCGTCGGCCTGGTTGTGGCCGCCTGCGGTGGTGAAGAAACGACGACCACCGTCGCGGCGGTGACCACTACGACCCAGGCCGTGACCACTACCACTCAGGCGATTACCACCACGACCGAAGCCACCACTACAACCACCGTCGGCCGGCTGGGCGAACTAGTGTGGAGGTTTCAAACGGGCGGGCGGATTGGCTTTCCCCCCGGCCTGGCCCCGATCATCGCAGACGGGGTGCTCTATTTCGGCAGTGAGGACAGCTACTTCTATGCGGTTGACATCCAGAGCGGCAAGGAGAATTGGAAGTTCCAAGCCGGCGGTCCTATTCTCTCTGCTCCGAGCATCTCAGACGGGGTGGTCTACTTCGGCGCACTCGACAACTGCCTCTACGCGGTGGATATCCAGAGCGGCGTGGAGAAATGGAAGTTCCAGACGGGGGGAACGGTTGGCTCCCCGGCCGTCTCCGCTGGGGTGGTCTGCTTTGGCAGCATGGACACCTTCCTCTACGCGGTTGACGTGCAAAGCGGCACGGAGAAATGGAAGTTCCAGACAGATGATGCGTTGGTCGGGTGCCCAGCCATCTCCGGCGGCGTGGTCTACTTCGGCTGGGTAGGGCCCGGCGAGGGGTGGAGCGAGTACCTTTCTGCGGTGGACCTCCAGACCGGCGCTGAGAGGTGGAAGTTGAAGACGGGCTCAACCTACGCGATAAAGATCGAGTCAGCCCCGGTCATCGCAGACGGGGTGGCCTACGTCGCCGACTCGGGCGGATATCTCTATGCGGTGGATATCCAGAGCGGCGAGCAGAAGTGGAAGGCGGAGACTCTGGGCGGAGGGTTTTGGAGCGCAGCCTCCCCAGCCGTCTCGGATGGCGTGGTCTGTTTCGGTAGTCAGGACGCCTGCCTCTACGCAGCAGACATCCAGAATGGCACGGAGAAGTGGAGATTCCAGACGGGCGGCCAGATTTCCTGCTCCCCGGTCATCTCAGATGGGCTGGTCTATTTCGGCAGCGAGGACGGCTACCTCTATGTCCTAGACACCCAGACAGGCCAAGAGAAGTGGAGGTTCAAGACAGACGATGCGATTCTCTCGTCCCCGGTCTTCTCCGCCGGCGTGGTCTACTTTGGCAGCAATGACACGTACTTCTACGCAGTGAAGTAGGTTCGGCTCTGTCGAGTCATACCGGCGCCTAATTCGACGTTGACGGAGGTCCTTCGGGACCTCCGTTCTTCATTGCAGCCTGGTTCTGAAACGCTATCGCTTGCTCGATGATCTTGTCGGCGAATCGCTCGTCGTTGATGTGATAGGGAAGAACCACCACGGGTACATCCTCGGGCATCACCTTCTTCAAGTGCTCGGCAAAGACCGGTGGCAGCGACGGGTCGTGCAGATGGCCTTGTTCGCTGTCGTGACTGGAGAAACCGAGCAGCGGGACAAAGAAGGCAACAGGACCCTTGGCTTCCTTGATGAGTCCGGCCATATGCTCAGCAAGACGTTTGAAGTCGTTCGCGTCCGCCCGCACCGCGGTGACCGAGGCGTTGTGGATGTGATAGGTCCTACCGGGGAAGCGTACTTTGGCGCCCTCGATGGGACCATCGACCAGGAAGTCGATGTTACCCGGCGCAAAGATGGTCGGGACGCCCTTCTCGAGAGCGGCCTTGCACCTGTCGGGCCCTCCGGCGTACAGGCCCTGGGCCAGGTAGTCGCCGACCTCGATCAACGAGAGATCCACGACGAGAGAGACGTCCTGGTCGCGGACGATCTCGTCCATGGCGGCTCCGCCGGTTCCTTGAGTGTGGAAGACCATGACCTCAGACCCCCTCTGTTCGAGGGCCTCGCGGATCTTGTTGCAGCATTTGTCCGTTGTGGCGAGAGTCGTGATCGTCGCGAGGGGTTTGCCCGAAGCCACTATGGGCTTGTATCCGTGAGCCATGCCGGCAAGCGCGAGGGCACCGTTTTCGAACACTCGCCGCGTGACGGTGTTGAGACCCGCCACATCGCAGATGGAGTTCAGCATGACGATGTCTTTGGTGCCCACGAACGGCTTGGTCATGCCGGAGGCCATGGTGGAGATCAGGACCTTGGGTAGTCCGAACGGGAATGTCCGCATGACCGCCGAGCCGAGAGTGGTCCCCGCGGAGCCTCCTGCCCCGATGATGCCGCTAAAGCCCACGCGCTGGTCCAACTCATGAGCACAGGCGATCGCGCCTTGGATCATGAGCGCCAGGCACTTGCCCTCGTGGTTCAGGGCGCGGATCTCGGGCATGGTCGTTCCCACCGCCGCGGCGATCTGGTCGGGGGTGATGTGGGCGCCGCTATCAACGGTGCGGCGGATACTGGCGTCCAAGAGGTAGACGTCCAATCCGTTGTCCTCGAGGCATTTCTTGATGAACCGGGTCTCGACTTCCTTGGTATCCAGTGTGGCGATCTGCAATACCCTCGGCTTCTCACCCATGTGTCCTCCCAACAGCTATCGTGGCGACGTCTGTTCGCAAGCACGGACTACGGCCGTCACGGCCGCTATCGCAGCTATTCTCTTCTTGTCCTCCGAGAGATGGGACAGTCTTTCCCCCAGATTCTGCTGCAGTTCAACGATCTGCTTCATGTCGTCGATCAGAGTGACCTCCCGGTCTACGAAATGAGTCCCCAGTTCCCCTCGAGCGAACCGCTCGTTCCCCATGACTGCTTGGTGGAACGGGATGTTGCTCTTGACGCCGACGATGGCGTACTCGTAGAGAGCCCGCTGCATTCTGCTGATCGCCTCATTCCGATCCCGGCCCCACGCGATCAGCTTCGACATCAGCGGATCGTAGAAGGGCGGTATGGTGTAGGAGCTGTAGACTCCGCTGTCCACCCTGATCCCGGTCCCCCCGGGAGGATGGTAGCCCTTGATCTTGCCGGGCGTGGGCGCGAAACCATTCAGAGGATCTTCGGCATTGATGCGACATTCTATGGCGCTGCCGTTCATCCTGACGTCCTCTTGGTTCAAGCTGAGGGGAAGACCTGACGCGATGCGTATCTGCTCTTTGACGATATCGATCCCGGTTACCATCTCCGTAACAGGGTGCTCGACCTGGACCCGGGCGTTCACTTCCAGGAAGTAGAACTCTCCGTCGGACCAAAGGAACTCTACCGTTCCCGCTCCCTCGTATCCCACCGCTCGGGCGGCGTTGACCGCCACCTCACCCATCGTTCGCCGGAGTTCGGCATCGAGCGCTGGGGAGGGAGATTCCTCGATCAATTTCTGGTGTCTCCGCTGTATGGAGCATTCCCGTTCACCCAAGTGGATGACGCTCCCTCGTGAATCGGCGAGTATCTGGAACTCGATGTGACGGGGATCGGGCAGGTATTTCTCGATGTAGACATCCCCGATACCGAAGGTGTTCGCGGCGACGGCCCGCGTGGACTCCAGCGCCTGCAGCAGCTCCCCCTCGTTCGCCGCGATTGTCATCCCGATCCCACCCCCGCCTCCGGACGGCTTGATGATGACGGGAAAACCGATCTCGCCGGCGACGGCCTTTGCCCGCTCGGGCTCGGTGATGCACTCGTTGGTGCCCGGCACGACCGGAACTGCCGCCTGCACCATTTCGCGCCTGGCAGCCACCTTGTCGCCCATGAGCTCCAGCACCCTGGTCGGCGGCCCGATGAACTTGAGTCCCTCCCGCTCACAGGCGGCGGCAAAGCTTGGGTTCTCGGCCAGGAAACCGTAGCCGGGATGGATCGCGTCGGCGCCGCTTTCTTTGGCGGTGTCGATTATCTTCTGGATATTGAGATAGCTCTGGGAAGCCGGCGATGGTCCGATCAGGAATGCCTGGTCGGCGTATCTGGCGAACAGCGCTTCTTTGTCCGCCTCCGAATACACAGCCACCGAAGCGATCCCCATCTCCCGGCACGCTCTCATG
>Ga0154815_136_pt8 | contig 13012 bp, 11 predicted proteins | sample Rifle2008BG16ft_FD_105823 | JGI IMG/M metagenome (GOLD analysis project Ga0154815, IMG submission 105823) | Actinobacteria bacterium RBG_16_64_13
GTGGTAGGGCCGGCCGTCGCCACTTCTGGCTCTTATGGGCCGTCCCACTGGCCGTTCTGATGCTCGCCGGCGCCGGCCTGGCGATCTACTTCACGACATCTGGGCAAGCGGGAATAGACTCGTTTGTCACCGTCAACGGCGTTGAACTAAGAGTACTGACCGTCGAGCTTCCGAAATCCTATGACACCGGCGTTTCCACCATCAGGCCGCAGTCATCCGCCGATACGCTTGTGGCCGTGGGATGTGAGATGAAGGGTGAAGACCTCGACAATCCGATCCGGCCCTCACTCGTCGATGAGAATGGCGGCGATGGTCATCTGGCGCTCACCGAGAAGACCTTCAGCCCGCAGGGGACAGGGGAAGTGACGTGGGTATTCGTGGCCAGCAAATCCGCCAAGTCCTACACTTTGGGCCTGCCCGACGGACAAATGGTGGTGCTGGATTCACTGATATCGAGGTAGAGCCCGGTACTGGCGTCTTTGCGAGGCGATGCGTCGATGCGGTCGAGGAACTCGGCACCTGGGGCGAAAAGCGGAGAGCCCCGCTCGCGCGGGGCTCACTCACAAGTCTGACCGGCGTCCCGGACGGGGGACGCACACTCCGGGGGCCGGATCGACGTCTAGAGGACTATGTCTCCCAGATACAGGCTTGAGGTGGTGCGCACCTCGAGCTCCTGAGTGTCGCAGCTCGGGGCTGAGACCGTGATCTTGAACCACTTGTTCGCCGGCAGGTCCTCGAATTCGAAGTCGCCGAACGCGTCGGTCTGCGTGGTCTTCGTGTGGTCCTCACCCACGAGGGTGACGGTGACGCCCGTGGCGCACTCGTCGGTGTCGCCGAAGACCACCGAGCCGGCCACGAAGTTCTTGGGCAGGCCGATGAAACGCACCTTCTCGCCCAGGCCGTACTCCGGGTGCAGGACCTCGGCGCGGCCCGAGGCCAGTGCCTTGGACACCGGGCTCTCGGGGTCGTCGAGGTCACCGAAGATGAGGGTTCCGGTGGGGCAAGCTTCCACGCACCGGGGCTCTTTCCAACCAGCGTCCAAGAGGTGGGCGCAGAACGTGCATTTTTGACCAACGTTCTCCTGCTCGTTCCAGTAGATCACGCGGTACGGGCACTTGGTGACGATCTCCTGCTGCCCCGCGGCTCTCTGGGGATCGATCATGACGATGCCGTCGGCACGTTTGTACACGCCGCCGTTGGTGCCGCTTGCGCAGGCGGGCGCGTCGCAGTGCATGCAGGGCATGGCGATGTAGTCCTGCTTGACCTTCGGGAACTGGCCGCGTTCTTTCGGCACGATCTTCATCCACGCCTGGCCGGTCATGGGCTGCGGCGCGGTGTAACCGGGGTGGGCCTGCTCGCAGTGCTCGTCCTTGCAGGCCAGGAAGCAGTTGTAACAGCCGTTGCAGCGGGTGACGTCGACGACCATTCCGTATCTAGCCATGCCTCATCCCTCCCACTTGGCCATCTCGACAAGACAGGAGTTCGGCGCCATTCCGGGGACGTTCTTGGACATCATCCGCCCCGGGGTCAACAGATTGACGCAGCCGCCCCTATCGGTGCTGCCGGCCTTGCCCGGTTCGATCGGATCGTACCGGGAGGCCCCTTCGTAGGAGTGCACCACCCCCGGTCTGACCCTCTCGGTGACGTACGCCGCGAGTAGCACCGAAGCCCGGTCGTTGTAGAGCTTGATCACGTCGCCGTGCTTGATGCCTCGGGCCTCCGCGTCCTCAGGATGGATACGGCAGATCTGGTAGTTGTAGCCGTCGATCCACATTCGGTGCTCGGGTATCTCCGACAACCAGGGCACGCGGGTGTCGTGATGGGAGTGGAAGGAGAACCGGGGATGCGGCGAGATGAGTTGCAGCGGGTACTTCTTGAAGAGCTCGGACGTGTGGCCCTCCCAACTGGGGATGTACTTGGGCAGCGGGGCCCGTTCGTCGTCGTCGGGCGTATGCGCAAGCAGGGTTTGAGATACGAACTCCACCTTGCCGCTGGGGGTTGCCAACTCGTGGGCCTTGTCCGTGGCCCGTTTGGGGTTGCTGGTATCGGGCGTGTCGCAGGGCCGGCCTTCGTAGAACCAGCGTAGCGACGGGGTGGGCTTGTAGTTCTCGATCTGGGGGACTACGAAATAGCCCTTTTCCTTGAATTTCTCGAAGTCCATGTACTTGGGCATGTCGGACCAGTCGTACATCTTCTTGATCCACTGGTCCATTGTGTTGCCTTCGGTGAACTCCTGTTTCACTCCCAGCCGGTCGGCCAGCTCGACGAAGATATCGTAGTCGCTCTTGGATTCACCGACCGGGGCGACGCACTTCTGTTGATAGACGATGACCCGGTGATTGGCGCTGCCGGAGGCATGCAGGGAGTACCCGCCCGAGCTCGCCCACTCGCTGATGTCGTCGCGCTCCAGGTTGGTGCAAGCGGGGAGGATGACGTCGGCCATCCTGGTCTCGGTGCACCACCAGCAGTCCTGGTTGACCACGAACTCCAGCTTGGGGCTCTGGTACATCCGCACCCACTTGCTGGTATCGACCATAGTGGAGAGGAAGGCGCCCCCGTAGCGATAGAACATCTTCACTTCGGAGTGGCCGGGCAGCGGGTAGGTGAACTTGGTGAATTGCTGCTCGATGGAATTGCCGCAGAAGCCCTCTCCCATCCAGGAGATAGGTGGGTTCAGGATGGCGTCGGGCGCCGTCAGGCGGTAAAGCCGCTGCTTGATCGGGTTGACGGCCGGTTTCTCGGCTATCAGATTGAACCCGCCCTGGGCATAACCCGGGAACTCCAGCGTGTGGTTGTACGGCGGCCCATTGGCCGTCCCCCAGATGCTCACGCCGGGTTTGCCCAATCCCTGCATGGCTTGCAGCATGACCATCAGCCTGGCGCTCTCTGTGGCGTAGGCCTGCCTGCACGCCCCGCCTTCTCCGCCCTTGGTGCCGCCGGCCAAGCTGGTTCTGTGGGACGCCCACTCCCTGGCCAGGGCCGTGATGGTCCGGGCCGGAACGTCGCAGATCTCCGCGGCCCACGCGGGCGTCTTGGGAACGCCGTCGTCTTCCCCGAGGACGTATCTCTGGAAGTCCTCGAAACCGACGGTGCGGGCGGCCACGTAGGCCTCATCGTAGGTGCCTTCGGTCATCCAGACGTGGGCGATGGCCAGGGCCATCGCCGCAGTCGTGCCTGGCCGGTAGGCGATCCATTTCTCGCCCACGTGCGCCGCAGTGTAGTTGTGGAACGGGTCGATGAAGATGGTCTTCTTGCCCTGGTCGCGGAGCCAAAGGCGCCAGATGGCCGAGTCGTTCCCGCCGTAGATGCCGTGGGTCGAGTCGGGGTCGTTGCTCCAGGAGATGAGGAGTTCGGTGTCTCGCAGGGCGTCTTCAAGGAGGTCGTAGTGCTCGGGATTGCCCAGTCTCCAATAGAAGCCGTAGGTATGCGTCGCTCCCCAGTGCCAGCCTTCCCAGCTATCGGGGTTATCGAGGATGTCGGTGAACCCTATGAGGTTGAAGAAGCGGGCCCAGGCCGCTGAGCGGTAGCCCAGGTTGCCCCAGTTGTGGTGGGAGCCCGCTCTGGAGGTGATGGCTTCCGGCCCGTACTCGGTGCGGATGCGCTTCATCTCGCCCGCGACGAGGTCCAGAGCTTCGTCCCAGCTGATCCTTACGTAGCCGGACTTGCCACGGTTTTGGGGATTTCGATCCCCTTTGGGATCGAAATCCACCCTCTTCATGGGGTAGAGGATCCGGTCGTCGGAGTACACTCTCGCCCGTTCGGTCAAGGAGAACCCGGCGACGCACGCTTTTCTCGGAGGCGTGTACTCCTTGCCGTCCACCTCGATCGTCCACGAGGCGGCATCGGTGTCGTCAAAGATCAGGGGCCGCACCCGGGTTATCTTGCCGTTCTCGACGTGGACCCGGATGGGGCCACCCGCCGTGCAGTTCACAAAGGTCTGCTCTGCCATACCTTGCCCTTCCTCGAACAAAGTCGTAAACGATGCTGATCTACGCGATCGGTGCTCCGTTTAATAGGGCCATTTCCGTCGTGGCGAAGCCGTGGAGCATGCAGTAGATGTCGCGTAGGTGCTTGCCGAACGGCACGTCGTCGTCGGTAGTGCCGTACCCTCCCATGATGCCGCAGGTGATGTTCACGAAGTTCACTCCGATGTGGTCGACGAACGCTTTGACCAGCATGCCGGATTTGGGGTTGTACTCGTACTTCTCCTTGTACGACCAGGCGGATTGCATGAGGTATGCGTGTGCCGCCTCGTACTGCATCTTCATCTCGGCCAGCTTCATGGCTACGTGCTGATGCCCGATGATGGGTTTGCCGCCCTGTACACGCTGCTTGGCATATTCCAGAGCTTCTTCATACACCGATCGTACGGTCCCGAGGTTGGCCGCTGCGCCGAGAAGCCCAAATGGCGGCGGAACACCCTGCGGAGTCTTCGACCAGTCGAACTGCGGGCCACCCCATTCGCCCTCGGTACCCCAGGCCTCTCCCTCGTTTCCAAGCAGGTACCTGGCCGGGATGCGGCAGTCCTCGAAGATCAGCGAGGCATTGGCGAGGAGCCTTCTGCCCAGCTTGTTATGGAACCGGCCGACCTTGAAGCCAGGCGCGTCGGCGGGCACCAGGAAGCAGCTCAGGCTGGTGGAGACGGGTCCCTTCCTATCCGTACGCGCATAGAGGAAGTAGAGCTTCGCAACACCGCCGCACGAGATGTAGTGCTTCGTGCCGTTGATGACGTATTCGTCGCCCTGTTTCACGGCGTAGGTTTGGATAGAGGCTCCGGGCTCGTCGTACAGGAAATGGGAATCGGTGCCTGCGTCCGGCTCCGACCGGGCCAAGCCCAGCAGGAACGTATCGTCTTCCATGAACTTGGTCAGCCACTCGTCCCGGAGTTCAGGGGTCAGCTCGCCGACCAACCTGGGCGATTCGGTGTAGCAGCCCCTGATGATGGTGGCGAAGCCCTGGTCGGCGGCACCGAGTTCCTCGAGGATGAGCGCGAGCGTCGGGTAGTCAGCCCCCACTCCACCGAACTTCTCGGGAATCGCGGCCGTACGCAGACCCAGGCCCGACGCCTTCTTGAGCAGGTCCCAGGGGACGCAGTCCTTCGGGTCTGTCTTGTGGTCGTAGTCCATAGCCACGGGCTTCACTTCGTTCTGCGCGAAGTCCCGGACCATGTCGCGGATCATCTCCTGCTCTTCAGTCAGTCTGAAGTCCATGCAATCCTTCTCCTTCAGCCGGGTGGTTGCTTCATGATAGTACTCGCGCCAACCCCCGGCACCACTTCCCCCGAACTTTTCATCGGTGGCGCCAAGTATTACAGCGACGTATATCAGTTCGGCCGGTGACGGCGGGTGCCAGCAGGTGGACGCCGGCGTCTAAGCAGGTCTCACGGCGTCTGGGCTTGCTCCGTTCCGCCACGGCCGGAGACCGCCGCTCGGATGTGCACCATGAGCGCGCGCGCCCCCGCGGAGAGGGGCCGGTCTCGTGGGTAGATGATGTTCAGATCCCGGTACAGCGGCTGCTGAAAGGGGATGGCGACAAGGCCTTCCAAGGTCTCGGGGCCCAACAGCGTCTTCGGCATCGGCGCCACACCGAGACCTCTTCGCACCAGGGCTTTTGTCAGCTCCGGGTAGTTCGCCCGGTAGGAGAAGCGGGGCTCGAAGCCGGCGCGGCGCAAGGCATCGGCGATGACGTTGCTGGCGTTCATGGTGCCGCGGGGGAGCAAGATCGACTCGCTGGCGAGCTGGCCCAGGGCGACGGCCGACTCGTTCGCAAGGCGGTGGCCACGGGCGACGACCAAGAGTATCTCTTCCGTAAGCAGGTGCTGGTGGGCGGCGCGGGTGGATCCCCAAGGGGTCATGACGGCGCAGTCGAGTTCACCGCTGATCACGGCCTCCTCCAACTGGGCGTCGTCCTTCTCGATGAGGTCGATGCTCACTCTGGGGTAGGCCGCGAGGAACGACACCAGGGGAGCGGTCAAGAGTGCGGCCATGACGTTCCCGACGGCTCCGAACCGCACCGTGCTCGACCCGGTACCCGCCTGCTCACGTATGAGGGTGATGGCCTCCTCGGTGCGGGTGATGATGGCCTGAGCCAGAGGCAGCAGCAGTTGCCCGCTGGTCGTACATTCCACATGCCGGCCGTAGCGCTCGAAGAGTTGAGTGCCAAGCTCGCTCTCCAGACGGGCGATCTGACGGCTGAGCGTGGGCTGGGTGGAGTGCACGGCTCGCGCGGCTCGGCTGAAGCTGCGGGCCTCCGCAACGGCAACGAAGGTTTTGAAGAGATCGAGTTCCATCTATACGCCATCGTAATACTTTGCCCTCCCCATGAAAAGTTCTGCTATAACTCTTCACTTGTAGGGTCGCCGGACTATCATGTAGTCAACCCGCTGCTCCGGGTGGCGGCGGCCGGGTTTCGTCTTACAAGGGAATGGATGACTGATGAAGATCGCGGTGTGCGTCAAACAGGTGATCGATACAGAGGCTGTGAAGAAGCTCGACCCCGCTTCTTGGCGTCTGGACCGCAGTGTGGCGTGTGTTCTCAATCCGTACGACGAGTACGCGGTGGAGGAAGCTCTGCGGATCAAAGAGGCCCACGAGGGCGAAGTCGTCGCTGTGTGCATGGGGCCTGAGAAAGCAGAAGAGGCCGTCCGCAAGGCACTGGCGATGGGGGTCGACAGTGCGGTTCTGGTGACCGATCCGGCTCTGGCCGGCTCCGATGCCCAGGGCACAGCCTACGTCCTGGCGGAAGCGCTCAGGACTTTCGAGTGGGACCTGGTGCTTTTTGGCGTGAGGTCCACCGACGGGGAGACAGGCTGCGTACCAGCGGCCGTTGCCGAGCAGCTTGGTGTGCCGTTGTTATCCACCCTGGCGAAAGTCGAAGTGCAGGGATCCACTTTGACGGTCCATCGGGAGACCGAGCAGGGCTACGTTGCGTACGAGTGCCCCGCGCCGGCCGTTCTCTCTGTCATCAAGGGGATCAACGAGCCTCGCTACCCGTCGATGAAGGGCATTATGGGCGCCAAGAAGAAGCCGCTGGATGTGAAAGACGCCTCTTCCCTCAATCTAGATGTGTCCCGATTCGGGCAATCCGGCGCCAAGACCCGCGTACTGTCTGGTCGTTCTCCCGAGCCGCGCAAAGCGGGAGTGAAGATCGAGGACGATGGTACTGGCGCCCAGCATATCGCCGATTTCTTGGCGAGCCAAAAGCTCATGTAGGGGAGGAGATAGATAAGTGAGCGATAAGAACGGCATCCTCGTTGTAGCTGAGCCCAAGGACGGGAAGCTCGCCAACGTCACCTTGGAAAGCATCACCCGGGCCAGCGCCCTTGCCGCCACGGCAGGCGGACCGGTGAGCGTGGTCATCATAGCCGCCGACGCCGGCGCGTTGTCGGCCAATGCCGGCCGTTACGGCGCCGACCGCGTCTACGTGGTCGAGACCCCGGAGGCCGCGGTCTTCAGGCCCGGTCTTTTCGTCGACGCGGCGATGGCCGCCATCCGGGCGGCCGACCCGGCTCTGGTCCTGTGCGCAGGCTCGCCCGACGGCCGGGACGTGGCTTCCGGCTGCGCGGCCCGTTTGGGTGCCGGCCTTCTGGTGGACATCACCGGTCTCGAGATCCAGGACGGCCGTTTTGTGGTGACTCACCCCTGTTTCGGGGGCAGCGTGATCGTGGAGAAGGAGGCGACCACCAGCCCGGCTGTCGCCACCGTGCGCCCGAATGTCTTCGCTCGTGAAGAAGCGCCCAGGGATGCGGAAGTCGTGGCGCTGTCGGTCGGATTCAGCCCCAGCAGCCTCTTGACCAAAGTGCTGGAGGTCGTCTGTGAGAACGCGGGTATCGTCAGCCTCGAGGAGGCCTCGGTCATAGTCGCGGGCGGGCGCGGTGTCGGCAGTGCCGAGAACTTCGCTCTCATCCGCGAGTTGGCCGTCGAGTTGGGCGCCGCGGTCGGCGCCAGCCGGGCCATAGTCGACGAGGGATGGGTCCACCATCAATATCAGGTCGGGCAGACAGGCAAGACCGTTTCGCCCCAGCTCTACATCGCCTGCGGCATCTCCGGCGCTATCCAGCACGCGGCCGGCATGCAGACCGCCAAGTGCATCGTGGCCATCAACAGGGACCCGGAGGCGGCCATCTTCAACTTTGCCGACTTCGGCATAGTGGGCGATCTGAACGTGGTGGTGCCTGCGCTGACAACGGAGATCCGCCGGCGCAAAGCGGCGTCGTAGGCCCAGGAGGCTGCAGCAATGACTGAAGCGCGAGACGTCATGGACGTCGATGTCCTGTTTGTCGGCGGCGGCATCGCCTCTTTGAGCAGTGCACTCCATCTGTCCAATCTGATCGCGGCTCATAACCAGAAGGGCGGAGACAAGAAGCTTGGCGAGGTGACGATCGCCATACTCGAGAAGGGGTTCTCCATCGGCGCCCACGGCATCTCGGGCGCGGTAATGGACCCAGGGCCCCTCAAGGAACTCATCCCGGGTTTCCTGGAGAAGGGTGCGCCGCTCGAAGGAGAGGTCAGGAAGGAATCGGTCAATCTCCTCACAAAGAGCGGAAAGATCAAGCTGCCTGTCACGCCTCCTCCCCTGAACAATCATGGGAACTACGTGGTCTCGATGTCCAAGCTGAACCAATGGATGGCCGGACTGGTCGAGAAGAATGGAGTCGACTTGTTCCCGGAATTCGCCGGGGTCGAGGTCCTCTATGACGACGGCAAGGTCATCGGCGTGAGAACCGGTGACAAGGGCGTAGACGCGAACGGCAACAAGAAGCCCAACTACGAACCGGGGACAGACCTTCACGCCAGGGTCACCGTTTTCGGCGAAGGGTCGAGGGGAAGCCTGACCAAAGATGTGATCGCGCAGTTCCACCTTGACGAGGGCAGGAACCCGCCAGGGTTCGAGGTCGGGGTCAAGGAAGTATGGGAACTGCCTGAGGCGCGGGTCGAGCCGGGAGAAGTCATCCACTGGATGGGCTACCCCCTCAAGAGCGACACTTTTGGCGGCGGCTTCATCTACGGCATGAAGAACAACCTGATCTGCGTGGGGCAGCTCACCAGTCTTGACTACTCCGACCCCTACGTCGACCCCCACAGGGAGTTCCAGAGAGTCAAGACGCATCCGTTGGTGGCTGGTCTGCTGAAAGACGGCAAGCTCGTCCAATACGGCGCCAAGACGGCTCCGGTGGGTGGATACTTCTCCATACCCAAGCTTGCCTTCCCCGGAGGCGTGATCATCGGCGACGGGGCCAACCTGTTCAACAGCCAGAAGATCAAGGGCATCGATCTTGCCATGAGGTCCGGGATGCTGGCCGCTCAGACCATCTTTGAGGGCCTTGTCGATGACGATCTCTCCGACGTGAGGCTCGCGGGCTACGCGACGGCCATGGGCGAGAGCGCGGAGATCAAGGGACTCTATAAGGTGCGCAACTTCCATCAAGCCATGACCAGAGGTCTCCACCGGGGCATGGCGACGGCGGGTATGCAGTACCTCCTCGGGGGACAGGTGCTCAGCGAGAGGCTTCCCGCCCACCCCGACCACACCCACATGAAGACAGTCGTGGAGGAGTATGGCACCGCCACTCCTTCGAGCGAGGCGGTGGGGGACATCAAGTACGACAAGCAGCTTACCTTCGACAAGGAAACCGACGTGTACTACTCAGGCGCGACGCATGAAGAGTCACAGCCGTGCCACCTGAAGGTCAAGGACCTTGGCATCTGTTACGGCGAATGCTCCGCGAAGTATCACAACCCCTGCGCGAGATTCTGTCCGGCGAGCGTCTACGAGATGACCGTCGATGAGTCGACCGGGAACAAGACGCTTAAGGTCAACTTCTCCAACTGCGTCCACTGCAAGACGTGTGACGTCAAGGATCCGTTCGAGAATATCCAGTGGGTGCCTCCGGAGGGCGGAGGGGGACCCAAGTACACCCTGATGTAGGTGGAGATCCTGGGGGCACGGCGGACAGGCCGGGCCGGTCCGGGTGCGGGACCACTCAGAAAGTAGAACCGACGGCAACAAGAAGGAGTACTACATGCCAAGACCAGAGGAAGTAGAAGTCGTCAAGGCAATGAAGGCAGCTAAGACCGGCGAGGAGATCCTGGCGTCCTGGGCGAAGCAACGGCCGGGCTACGGCAAGCCGCCGGATGACCCCACCTTGGACTTCTGGGTCGAGCGCAAGGTTGAAATGCTGCACACGTACGCGCAGAACCAGCTGACGCAACTGCTGGACCGCGGCATCCTTGATCCCAAGACCCGCTACCTGCTCCTCGTGGGCCTGTACATGATGAACGGCCACTGGGAGGGCGTGCTGCCTCAGGCGTGCAACGCCAAGGCTGCCGGCGCGAGCGACGAAGAGATCATGGAAGTGGCGTTCTGCGTCTGCTACTCGGTCGGCAAGGCCAAGATGCAGGAAAGCGGCGCGTGCTTGAACAAGGTCTTCAACAGCGAGACGTTCAAGAAGATCGAGAAACTGGACAAGTAGCGCCGACACGCGCCCGGCGCGCGATCGAGCGCCGCGGCCGACCGGTCGCGACACCTGGGCTTCTAGGTGCAGGAACCCCGCCACAAAGCGGGGTTCCTGCATTCTCGGGGCCCGGTTTGCTCAGTTTCGATCCCTCGGGCAAAGGGAAGCAACTACAGTATCGTGAAACGGGGCATTCTCTCCAAGCGTTTGGGTGGAAGACCGGCGTGGGTGCCGATCGCCCTTGGTCTCGGCCTCGTCGGTCTCGTTGGTATGATCGACCGCTTCAGCGGGTTCGAGATCTCTCTTTCCGTCTTCTACCTGGCACCCATCGGACTGGTCACTTGGTACGGGCCGCGTTGGGCCGCCTTCTTGCTCTGCGGGGTCTCTACGTCGGTCTCGATTCTGGCCGACGTCGGTCCCGCCCACACCCACAGCCACTGGCTGATACCGGTGGAGAACGCTGTCGTGGTGCTGGTCTTCTTCCTTGTGACCGCATGGCTGTTGAGCGCTCTGCGGTTCCGTCTGAAGCACGAGGTCACCATGGCGAGGATAGACAGCCTGACCCAGATCCTCAACGCGCGGGCCTTCAACGAGGTCTCCGACGGGCTGCTGCGGATGGCAGACCGCACCCAACGTCCTCTCACCCTAGGGTACATCGATGTCGACAACTTCAAAACCGTCAACGACACGGAAGGCCACTCCGCAGGCGACCTGGTCCTGCAAAAGGTGGCCGAAAGACTGACCCGGAGCATCCGTTCGAGCGATGTGGTGGGCCGCCTGGGCGGCGACGAGTTCGGCGTGCTCATGCCCGAGACCGGTGCCGACGGGGCACATGTGGCGTTCGCCAAGATCATGCAAGACCTGAAGCAGGACGCAGCCGAGCATGGCTGGCCGATCGGGTTCAGCATCGGCGTGGCCGTCTTTCCGAAGGCCCCGGCTACTGTCGACGAGATGGTCAGAATCGCCGACGGTCTGATGTACCGTGCGAAGCAGGCCGGCAAAGACTACGCGCTCTACGAGGAGGAGGACGGATAGGGCGCTCCGATGGCGCGCCCGGGCGCCCCCCGGCGAGGAAGGATTCCCGAAGCCGGGAGAGAATGGATGAGCGGCCGGAAAATCAGTGATCCACAGACTCGGCCCTCCCCAGCGGGGAGGGCCGAGCGCTGTAAACGTCAAGCGGACTGACTACCGCCGCGCCGAGGAACTGCCTACCGTCTTGCCAAGCGGCGAGAGCGCTCCGACCGGGACAGTCTTCTCAAGCAGACCTGGCACCCCACCGCCAAGAGAGCCATCAGCACTATGATGATCACGTTCTCCATTGCCGGCCTCCTCTGGCGGACGTTGTACTCTCACAGCGGAGGAGTTCCACCCGGAGGCCGATAGTCCTACTTTCTGTCGGGCGGGGAAGCCGCCGCCTTCGGCACCAGAGGTATCGGCGCCACACCGGCCAGTTCGCCGATCACGTTGATCAACTGCGTATCGGCCGGAATCACCACTTTGGCGTTCTGGACCAGAGCCCGTTCCACGGCTTCAAGCTTCCGCAGGACCTGAGCATTCCCGATGAAGTACTTCTCGGCGGCTTCGTTCACCAGTTGTATCGCCAGGGCCTGGCCTTCGGCCTCGAGGATCCGCGCCTGCTTGGTGCCCTCGGCCTTCTTGATCTCGGCGCGGCGCTGACCGTCGGCCTGGGTCTCGGTAGCCGTAGCGAAGTCGACGGCCGCGACCTTCTCGTTCTCGGCCTTGACCACCTTGTTCATGGTGATCTGCACGTCCTCAGGCGGATCGATCTCCTTCAACTCGGTGCGCAGGATCTCGATGCCCCAGCTGGCCGTTTCGGAAAGCAGGGTGTGACGCAGCTCCTCATTGATCCTGCCGCGTTCGCTATTGGCCGATTTGAGCGTCAGGGTCCCGATGATGTTGCGGAGAGTGGTGCGGGCCAAGTTGACGATCTGCAGCTTGTAGTTGGCCACGTTGTAGACGGAAGCTTTGACGTTGTCCTCGTCGGCACGGACCTTGAGATACACCTGAGCGTCCACGCGGGCGTTCAGGTTGTCATTGGTGATGATCATCTGCGGCTGAGCTTCGACCAGCATCTCCCGGATGTCCACCCGGAACATGCGCTCGACTAACGGGATGATCCAATGGAAGCCAGGATTCGCGTAGCGGTTGTACTTGCCCAGGCGCTCGGTCAGCCCGCGATGGGTCGGCCGGACGATCCTGATCCCGGCAAAGAACACCACAACGATGACGACCACTACCACGATCACTACGGTGGTCATTGAGAGGCCCCCCTTTTCTTGGGAAACTTGGGTTCTGTGCGCCGGGAGGTGTTCCCGGAGACTCCATGCTAGGGGTTTCGCCGGTCGCCGTCAAAGGTGTCGTACACTGTGGCGAAGGCCATCATGGAAATCAGCCGCTCCCCTGGGACGGTCGCGCCCCAGGGAGCAGAGTGGACGGAGGCGGATTGTGAGCGATCCTTCGGCAGCCGCGCGCAGTTACCGGTTGCCTATCATCGCGCTGCTCCTCATAGCCCTGGTGTGGGGGTACAACTGGGTGGTC
>Ga0154815_150_pt1 | contig 12202 bp, 13 predicted proteins | sample Rifle2008BG16ft_FD_105823 | JGI IMG/M metagenome (GOLD analysis project Ga0154815, IMG submission 105823) | Actinobacteria bacterium RBG_16_64_13
CCTCTGGCTCTCGAGAGGGCGGCTCATTCCTCCACGCGCCGCCAAGGAGGTCTATGTGAAACCCAAGACCCTGGACTACGCCATGGGGCAGTGTCAAGTGTGTAGCCTTCTCGTCCGCGGGCCAGATCACCTTCGACCCGGATATCCTGATGATCACGGCCAACGCCGCTCAGCCGCCATGAACCCGTCACCCTTCCTGTTCGTGCCGCTCATGTTGTTGCACGGCTTGAGTTACACGCAGTTAGGGTTTCTAGTCCTCGTTAACTTCGTCGCGCAGTTCGCCGCGGACATGTTCTTCGGCTGGCCTGTCAACAAGTACGGTCAGAGGCCGTTCTGTGTGCCAGTTCCCGCTCAAGAGACTCGCGCCACACCGTGCCGCCTCGGCGGTCGAGTCCACCCAGTCTGTCGACGTCGAGGGCCAGCGGCGTAGCGACCACGGCCACAATGAGAGAACAAGGCATGAGCGGCTGATGTTAGTGTCTTCTGCTCATCTGCCTCTCTCTGGCCTGACTGTCGGCGCCGCTACCATGTGGATGAGTCCGGTTCTGCCGCGCTTCTTCATTTGTGCCTACCAGCCGAAGTGCATGGCAGGCAGATCTCGCTTGACCTTCTCCAAATAGAACCGCTCGAACCCCAACTTCAGATAGTGATAGCGGGCGCCGCGTTTCAGCACCACGCTGTTCCGCGGCGGCAGGAAGGGATCGGCCTTTATGAACATCGCGACATCCCCCGCGTCGGCGACACACGTGACCGGCAGGTAGAGACCGTCGACCAGTTCGCCCTTTCCCGTGACCTCGACCGCGATGTTCGTCGCGGCACTGGTCGCCATCTGCTCGGACATATGGCCGGTCTTGGGCACCGCGACCGGCACCGCGGTCGGTGCCGGGGGGGCGATGGCGACCGACACTCCCACGGCATAGATGTTCGGGTAGCGCGTACTGCGAAGTTGGCGATCCGTAGGGATGAAGCCCCGAGGATTCCCGAGGCCCTCTACGTTGCGCACCACCTGGGCGCCGTAAAAGGCGGGGATGAGGATGGCCAGGTCGAGCGGCAGCTCGGTGCCGTCTGCTAGGATCGCCTTGTTGGGCTCGACGCTCGCCAGCGCGGCGTTGGTCGTCCAATTGAGGTGCCGCGAGCGAAACTCATCTTCCATCATGCGGCTCATGTTCCCGATTCCGTTGACCCCGAAGTGGCCCAGAAAGGGCTCGGGGGTGGCGAAGTGAATGTCGAAGAGGTGGCGTCGCTTCTGGCGCCGCAGGAGCGTGTCCAGCATCATTGCCAGCTCGTAGGCGGGGCCACTGCAACTCGCTCCCGGATTGGCGCCGATGACCACCCGGCCGCCGTCGGAGGCGACGAACCGGGCGACGGCCTCCCGGGCCGCCAGTGCCTGCTGGATAGTGAAGCACGTGTGCACAGTGCCTTCGGCCGGATCCGAGCCGGGCACATTCGACCAGTCGAGATCGGCACCCGTGGCGAGCACCAGATGGTCGTAGGGGAAGACCGTGCCGCTCGCGGTCGTCACTGTCTGCGCCTGCGGATCGATCGCCGTGGCCTGATCGTTGACGAAGTTCACGTGCCTGCGCCCTAGCGGTCTGGCCAGCGGCACCCGGAGCTTATCGGCTCGTCGCCAGCCCATGATCACCCAGGGGAGGCTGGGGATGAAAGTGAAGTCAGCCTCGGCGGAGATGACCACGATGTCCGCTTGGTCGTTCAGCTTGCGCCGGAGTTGGTAGGCGGCGTTCACTCCGCCGAACGACCCTCCGACGACGACGACACGATGCTTGATCGCCATGGCCCTCCCCCTAAGTCTTTCTCGGATACTTGTAATATCGCAATTTTCGCATATTATCCTCTCTGGATGGATTCGAAACAAGGAGGTCCCAGTGTCGACGATACTCTTCGTGCTGAATGATGGTCCTTATGGGTCTGAGCGCTCCTACAACGCCCTTCGGCACGCTTCGGCGGTGGCCAAGCAGCCGGACACGGAAATCAGGGTGTTTCTCACTGCGGATTCCACTGCTTGCGCCCTGGCCGGCCAACGCCCGCCGGAGGGCTACTACTCCATCGAGCGCATGCTCAAGGGGCTCCTGGTCAAGAAGGCCATGGTGGCCTTATGAGGCACGTGCATGGATGCCCGTGGATTGGCATCCCTACCCCTGGTCGAAGGCACCACACGGGGCTCGATGGATCTGCTTGCCCAGTGGACGCTCGAGGCCGACAAGGTGATCGTGTACTAGTCATGCGGGCGCAGGGGAACACCGATGGCCGGTAGGATCGACTCCACCATTCTCGAGCTGCACGCACGCGTGTGCAAGACGATGGCGCATCCTGTACGTCTGGCGCTACTCAATGCTCTTCGCGATGGTGAACGCGGCGTGAACGATCTGGCCGAAGCCATCGGAGCGACCCAGCCGCTGGCATCTCAACATCTCGCCGTTCTCCGAAACCAAGGTCTGCTTTGCCATCGGCGAAACGGGAACGAGGTCTACTACAGCATCGCCTATCCCAAGATGATCCAGGCCTGCGATCTCCTTCGTGAGGTGCTCTTCGAGCACTTACGAGCCCAAGAGGACCTGTCTCGGAGGGCGGAATGACAGACCTATCGGGCATGACCATGGCCGACTTAGAGCAGCATGTGTTGGTGTTGAAGGCGGACCTCGGCGAGGTCGAAGAGGAAAGAATGTACGTGCTGAGTCAAACCGGTCTTCACGTTTCTGCCGGGGCAGTCAAGAAATACGAAACTGAGATCAACGCGCTGAAGGCTAGGATCGAGGAAGTAGAGCAAGTCGTTCGCGCGAAGAAGGGGGAATGAACACGTTGGCCGCGCCTGTGACAGGGACCCGCCCCATTTATCTGGACTACAATGCGACCACTCCGGTCCTGCCAGAAGTGCTGGACGCTATGCTGCCCTTCCTGGGCGAGCGCTTCGGGAACCCCTCGAGTCTCCACCCTTACGGTCGGGAGGCGCGCTCTGCCGTGGAGCAGGCACGCGTTGAAGTGGCTTTGCTGCTCGGGTGTAGTCCTGAGGAGATCATCTTCACCTCAGGTGGCACGGAATCGAACAATCTGGCGATTCTCGGGAGCATCAGGGCCACCGCCTGTGGCGGTGACGTGCTCACATCGGTGATCGAACATCCGGCGGTCAGCCGCCCGTGCGAACTGTTGGAGGGGCGCGGCTCCGTGGTGACGAGGCTCGGAGTCGACGAACTGGGTGTTGTCGACGTTGAAGAGGCGCGGAAAGCCCTCGATCACCTGCCGCTTCTTCTAACCGTCATGCATGCCAACAACGAGACCGGAACGATCCAGCCGATCAGGGAGATCGCGGACGTGGCGCGGGAGCGAGGCGCCTTGGTTCACACGGACGCCGCCCAGTCGGTGGGGAAGGTACCGGTCGATGTTGACGATCTTGGTGTCGACCTTCTGTCCGTCGCCGGCCACAAGCTCTACGCTCCCAAGGGGGTCGGAGCTCTGTATGTGCGTCGCGGGGTACCTCTCCGCCCCGTGCTGGTGGGTGCGGGTCACGAGCGCGGCCTTCGTCCGGGGACCGAGAACGTGGCTTCCATAGCTGGGCTGGGAGCTGCCTGCGCGTTGGCGCGAAACACGCTTCAGGCGGAGTCGACCAGGGTCATGGTCCTGCGGGATCGCTTGTGGAACGTGCTGAGCGAGGGAGTGCCGGGCCTGAAACTGAACGGTCATCCCCTCCGCCGTCTCCCCAATACGCTCAACGTCGTGTTCCCCGGCGTACGGAGCAGCCGCCTGCTCGAGACTGCGGTCGGAGTGGCGGCATCCGGAGGATCGGCCTGCCACGAAGGGGGCGAGACACCCTCGCCGGTGCTCACGGCGATGGGTGTGGCCCGTGTCGACGCACTCGGTGCGGTGCGTCTCTCATTGGGGCGGGGGACAACAGAGGTCGATGTCGCCGTTGCCGCAGAGGCGCTTGTCGCGGCGTGGCGCGTTCTGAAGGGCACTCCAGCCTCGTAGCGCCGGAGTGAGACTCAGTCCTACTGACCTTGTCTTCGGCGGGAGCCGATGCGGGGTCGCGGGCTCGTTTCGACCGCGTCGAGCCGGGCTAGGATCCCGCAGTCGCCCGCCATCCGTGGGCTCTCACAGCAACCCCGCAACTCGCGCAGATACTCCTCCAAGCGATGAAGCTCCCGAAGCTGTTCCCCTAGGTGGTCGATGTGAGTATCCAGAAGCTGATTGATCTCGTGGCACGCGAGCTGCGGCCGATCGCGGAAATAGAGGAGCCTTCGCACTTCTTCGAGGGTCGTCCCGATGGCCCGGCAGTTGCGGATGAAGCGTAGACGCTCAAGGTGTTCCTCATTGTAGATGCGGTAGTTCCCCTCGGTCCTCTCTGGATGGGGGAGCAATGCCAGTCGTTCGTAGTAGCGCACCGTTTCCGGTCGAGACCCGGCCCTTCTTGCTAGTTCGCCGATACGCATGCGGTTCTCTCGACCTCCCTTGACCCTGTAGCGACTATAGACTTTAGAATACCCCGGACGACTCGCGACTAACCTACTGGCGCCCTGAAAGAAGCAACATGAACGACTCCGACGACTCGACCCGATGCACGCGGACCGTGCTTTCCATCGGCAAGATGGACTGCCCCACCGAAGAGGCCATGATTCGCGGCAAGCTCACGGGTATGGCAGGTATCGAGGGTCTGGACTTCAACCTCATGCAGCGACGGCTCACCCTCACCCATCGACCGGCGGCGCTCGGAGTGGCGCTCAAGGCTCTCAAATCACTCGGTCTTGAGGCTGTGGTGGACGCAGGCTCTGGCGACCGAGAGAGCGTGACTCACGGCCCCACCGTCTCGCGCCACACCTGGGCCCTGCTGGTGGTCGCAGCCTTTGCCGCCATTGCCGCGGAGGTAGTCGATCTTGCCGCTCCGGGCAGCAAGTGGCTGGTGATCGGCCTCAGCCTCTTCGCGGTCGGAGCCGGCGGACTCAAGACGTACTGGAAGGGAGTCATCGCCCTCAAGCATCGTCGCCTCAACATCAACGCCCTCATGTCGGTCGCCGTCACTGGAGCTATGGCCATCGGCGAGTGGCCGGAGGCTGCCATGGTCATGGTCCTCTTCGCCCTCGCTGAGGTGATCGAGTCCCTGTCTCTAGACCGGGCGCGCCACGCCATCCGCGGGTTGATGGCCATGGCCCCCGAGAGGGCCACGATAAAGGCAGAAGACGGTACCTGGACTGAGGCCCTGGCCAAGGATGTGCAGGTCGGATCTCTGGTCAGGCTGGTCCCTGGTGAGCGCATTGCTCTTGACGGCACCATCAGCTATGGCAACTCTACCGTGAACCAGGCTCCCATAACTGGGGAGAGCATGCCCATCGAGAAAGGGCCTGGGGACCAGGTCTTTGCCGGTACCATCAACGGGGCGGGCTCCTTCGAGTACCAGGTGACCAAGCCCGCGAGCGACTCCACCCTGGCCCGGATCATCCACGCGGTGGAGGAAGCCCAGAGCAGCCGTGCTCCCACTCAGCGTTTTGTAGATCGGTTTGCGCGCGTCTACACTCCGGCCATTTTCGCGCTTGCGGTGCTGGTGGCGTTGGTTCCTCCCCTGGCCTTCGGCCAGCCGTTCCTTCCCTGGATCTATCGGGCGCTGGTACTTCTCGTCATCGGCTGTCCCTGCGCGCTCGTCATTTCGACCCCGGTGACGGTGGTGAGCGGGCTCGCTTCGGCAGCCCGTCGCGGCATCCTCATCAAGGGCGGCGCTTACCTGGAGGAGGGCCGAAGACTCAAACTGGTCGCCTTTGACAAAACGGGCACCATCACCAGAGGAGAGCCGGCGGTCACTGATTTCTTGCCCCAATCAGGCCAGGAGGCCTTACAGACGCTCACGTGGGCTGCCGGTCTTGCTGCGCGCTCCGATCATCCCTTGTCTCGTGCGATCTCGACCTATGCCGAGCAGAAGGCAATCTCCCCGGTCGAACTCACCGAATTCGCGGCGCTGCCGGGCCGAGGGACCAAGGGACGCCTGAATGGGGACTGGTTCTACCTGGGCAGCCATCGTCTCATCGAGGATCTGAACCTATGCCATCCGGACCTTGAGGCGCAACTCGACGCCCTGGAGCGTCAAGGCAAGTCTGCGGTCATCCTCGCCACCGACCGGCGGGTCCTTGCCGTTCTGGGGATCGCGGACATGGTGCGGGAAAACAGTAGGAGCGCCATCGCCGAACTGCACACGCTTGGGGTTCGGACCGTTATGCTGAGCGGTGACAACCAGCAGACGGCGTCAGCCATCGCTGCTCAGGTCGGCATCGACGACGCCCGCGGGGGTCTCCTCCCGGAGGAGAAGCTCGTGGCCGTCGGCGATCTGGTCGAAGAGTACGGAGAGGTGGGAATGGCGGGGGATGGGATCAATGACGCGCCCGCGCTCGCCGCCGCGAACATCGGCTTCGCCATGGGAGTAGCCGGCTCAGATACCGCCCTCGAAACGGCCGATGTCGCCCTCATGGACGACGACCTGCGCAAGTTGCCCATGTTCATTCGCTTGAGCCGCCTCGCGGTGGGCATCTTGACCCAGAACATCGGCCTGGCTCTGGGCATCAAGGCAGTCTTTCTGGGACTCGCACTCGCCGGAGAGGCCACGCTGTGGATGGCTGTTCTGGCCGACATGGGAGCCAGTCTCTTGGTGATCTTCAACGGTCTTCGCCTGTTGAGAGCCAAGACCCCGTATTGTCTGGCCTCCTAGCCCCCGAGAAGGTCCTGCTTGCGTTGCAGGAACTCTTCCCGCTGGATCTCTCCGCGCGCGTAGCGCTCCTCCAGTACCTGCAGCGCCCTTCCGCTATTAGGACCGGACACAGGCTGCGGAGGCGAGCCTGGCTGAACCTGGTCATGTCTCGTCAACCCCCTGACCAGAAGGACGATCCCGACCACGATCAAGGCCAGCACCGCGAGCATGACCACCAACATGACCACTTCGCCTGCGCCCCAACCATTATCCCAACCCCACATCATGATATTTCTCCCTCCGGCTGATCTGGTGTCTTTGCCCGTGTTTTCGAGCCAGGCACTGTCTATGTTCAGGATTACCCCAGAGCCCAGGGATCCTGGCTCGCACTCAAATCGGCGTTCGCTTCGAAAAGGAGTTCCTCCCGTTGATCCGCGTCCAACGAGTCCAGCCACTCAAGAACCTCGGAGCTCTTGCAGTCCGGTCCGTAGTGACCACACATGTCGTCGGTGATCACCTCGCGCACTCTTACGAGATCGGTGTCCTTCCAAGGACCGCCGGGCAAATACTTGAGCGCTTCTTCGATGACTTTTTCGTACTGATGCGGGCGCATCATCTTGCCATCCCTTCCGCCACGAGTGAGCTTGTACCCTGGTTAGTTACCCGGCGCGTTCGTGCAAGAAACAAGGGTCAAATCCTTTCCTGCTACTCTAGGAAGGCCCCTCCGAAAAGCGGAGCCTCGCCGTGAGAGGGAATCAGGCATCCCAGCACCCGCGGGCTCTCACTCCTGCTCTCCGCGCGAGGGGAACTGGCCCCCGAACTGGCGTGCACTTCACGAAACGTAATGCGGACCAAGAACGTTGACCGAAGCGAGGCTGTCTTGTAGCATGGCTCAAGGCCCGGGGGCCACGGTAACCACGTGTGGCCGACCGCCGGACGTGAGTCGTCAAGGAGGGAGGAAGCATCGCCGAGGCTTTGACAACATCCGCTCTCGAGAAGAGGACCGGTGTCCCTCGCACCGCGATCTACTTCTATATCCGCAGGGGCCTTCTGCCGGCTCCGCAGAAGACGGCCACCGGGCGCTCGCTCTACGGCGAAGCCCACGTGGATCTTCTACGGAAGATCGGCGAACTCAAGCGAGGGGGCCGTTCGCTCGTCGAGATCAAGCGTGCGTTGGAGAAAGACCTGGCCCGAGGCCGCGAAAGCGAGTTAGATCTCGCTACGCTGGAGAGCGCCCGCGTCCGCGCTGCGATCATCGAAGTCGCGACTGAGCAGTTTGCGTCCAAGGGATACAAGGGAACCCACGTGCTTTCGATCATCCAGAAACTGGGGATCAATCCGCATATCTTCTACCGTCACTTTCCTAGCAAACTGGAGCTTCTGGCGGAGTGCTTCAAGAGCTCCACTCCCTTGCCCATCGTTGCTGCCGACCGGCAGAGACTGCCGTCTCACGACCCGGGCGAGAACGTGTTGCGGGGCCTGACGAACGACTATCCGTGGCACCGCCTTAGTGCGGTTCTTTCGGGGGCCATTCGGTCCGAAGGATTGCAGGACCGCCCCGCTCAGTACCGGCTCGCCGAGACGTGGGACGCCATCATCGTCAACATCCTGGAGGATTTCCAGAGCGTCCGGGCCGCTGGTTCCCCGGCCCCCCCGGTGTCGGACGAACTGATAGCCTACAGCCTGATAGGCGCCCACCGCAGCGCGAGCATAAGGGCGTCGTGGGACGACAAGTTCAAGGGCCCCGATCTGTTGAAAGCGCATCTCTTCGTATTTTTCGCGCTGCTGGCCGCGGTGAGCGGAGAGGTGGACATATACTCCCGAGTGGCCCGGTATGAGGGCCTCATCGAGGAACTAACGGCGGGCAAGCCGGATCTGCCGCCTGCCCTCGAAATCTAGCCTATTTCCCCGGAGCTCTACTCAACGTCGCCGAGCCCTTGGTACACATAACGTAACCGCGTTAAATAACGTTGACACGCCGCGAACCATCTTGTAGGATGGCGGCCACATCGAGTTGGAGGACGGGACGCACGTAACCGGGCAATGCGGAGACGTTCTCAAGATCGGGGTGAGCCTCTGAATGCTCTCAACACCAGAATAGCAGTAGAATCCTCGTATAGAGCGAGCGCTCCATCTATGATAATGTTACTGTTAGGCGAGATGTACTCCTTGAGGGGGTTTCAGTGAGCGATCAGCACAGGGAAACGAACGAGAACGATATCCAGACCGGTTCGTTGTTCGCCGAGAGTGTCAGCCGCAGGCAGTTCCTCAAGCTGGCCGCTCTGGCGGGGGCCACACTGGGAGTAGGCGGAGGGCTGGCAAGCCTCGTGGGCGGGTGCGGGACCGAGGAAGCCGCATCAACAACTACAGCGCCGGCGGACGGCGTCACAACCACGCTGGGAGCGACGACGACCGTCAGCAGCGGCCCCTCCGCTCCCGCGGTGATCAAGATCGGCAACCTGACCGACTTTGCCATTCCCCCGCTGGTGAATTCCCGGAAAGCCCTGGAGGCTGTTGTCGAGGGAATCAACTCCGATGGCGGTTGGGACGTAGGCGGCCAGAACTACACGCTTGAGCTAATCAGCTACGACACCAAGTCGGATCCCAACACCGCTCGCTCGGCGGTCGAGCGCCTCATCAGCCAGGACAAGGTCAACGTCATCTTCGGCGATATGACCGCGTCCAACTGGGCCAGCGAGACGGAGGCCGCCAAGGTCCTCGCTCTGGTCGGCACCCCGCTGACCGACGTCTACAAGCCCGAGTACAAGTACACGTACGTCACCAGCAAGCTGCCGACCGAGGCTGCCGCGCGGCTGGGGTACTTGCCGACCTACATTGGCAAGCCCATCAACAAGTACGTGCTCATCTTCCCCGATGATCCGCCTGGCCAGAACCAGATGAAAGACGTGGTCGGCACACTGACGGCTCTGGGGGCTAACTTCGAGTCGGTCACCTTCGCGGCCAGTACCACCGACTTCAGCGCCGTTGCGACCAAGGCGCTGTCGATCAACGGCGACTGCGTCATCATCGGGGGCAGCCCCGTGATGTTCGGCCAGATGTACCGGGCACTCGCCGCGGCCGGCTCCAAGGCATTCGTGACCATAACCGCGGAAGTTTCGCTTGGGGAGCTCAACACTCTTATCCCAATCACCGAACTCGATGGGACCGTGGTCGGCCTCATGAGTTGGGACACCGCGACCCCCAACCCGGTGTGCCAGGAAGTGGTCGATTACTACGCCAAGAAGTACGGTAAGTGGGACGACCCGAGCTTCGACATCGACATCTTCTACTCGTTCAAAGCGGCCCTCTTCGCCGCCGGCGCGCTCGATAACGACAAGATGGCCGAAGCTCTCGGCGGGGGACTCGAGTTCGACGGACCGCATGGCAAGTCCAAGATGATCCCGCGGGCGGATGCCGGAGTAGCCGACCGGACCGTGTGCTTGATCATGGAATACTCGGACGCCACTCTCATGGGCGGCGAGGCCACCAACTATAAGACTATTCCTCTTGACCAAGTCGAGAGCTACGTTCTTACCGCGTGGGCGGCCAGGAAACCCTGACCGAGCGAGATTCGAGCTAACTGAGACGCGTCCCTGGGGCCCGGCCCGGCCGGGCCCCAGGGACCGCTATCGCTGGACTGGGATGAGGCAGTGACTCCAAGCATATTCGCGCAACTGATCTTCAACGGCATAGCCATCGGACTGGTCTATGTCTTCATGGCCGCCGGCTTCAACCTCATCCTCTCGGTTACCGGCATCTTCTTCATCACTTTTGGCATGTTCTACGCTCTGGGGGCCTACACCACATGGTCCCTGGTGGTGCAGTTACATCTACCCTTCTTCTTGGGGCTCGCGATTGCCACTGTGGCGACGGCCTTGGGTGGCATCGTGCTCTATCTCTTAGTGATGCGCCAAATCCGCGTAGGTGAGCAGGCTCTCCTCAGAGTCCTTATCGCCTCCATCATGCTGGTAACCCTCCTGACGCAGTTCGTGCTGCTCATGTTCGGCACCAGCCCTCGGGGGATCCCGCCTGTATTCGAGGGATATTGGAAGGTCGGGGGAGTGGTCATCGGCATCGACAGGGTGGCCATAATCGTGGTAAGCATCGCCGTCCTGCTCGCACTGCATTTCTTCCTGAACCGCACGCGGATAGGCCGCGGCATGAGGACCGTGGCCTTCAATCCCGACGTGGCCGCCCTGCTCGGCGTGAATTCCGCCAGAGTGTTCATCGTCACTATCGGGGTCGGTCTTGGACTGGTCGGCTTCGCCGGCGGCCTCATGGCCCCCGTGCTGGGCGTCGACATAACCATGGGCTCCGCGGGCTTCGTCGTCCTCCTGGTCATCATCCTCGGGGGCATTGGCAGCTTTTTTGGCTCAATTCTGTCCGGCATCTTCTTGGGCATCGTGATGGCTTTCAGCCAGTTCTTCGTGAGCGCCGGCGTGGGGCAGATGATCTTCTTCCTGGTGGTCGGGGTCTTCTTCTTCTTCAGGCCCGGAGGCATGTTCGGTCAGCCTCCGCCAGATCCCGTCGGCGGAGTGGCGTCGATGACCGGGGCGAAACTGCGGCTGAAGGGGCGGCAGGTCTGGATGGCGCCCGCTGTGGCCATCCTCGTTGCTCTCGTGCTCCCGCTTGTGATCAGAAACTCCTATTACAGCCACCTGATGATCCTCATCGTCATCTTCGCCGTCACCGGGATGACCTTCACCTTCGGCATGCGGTCGGGGATGATCAACGTTGCCGCGGCTTCGTTCTGGGGCATCGGGGCCTACGCTACGGGACTGCTCATGGTCAAAGCCGGGTTGACATTCTGGCAGGCACTGCCCCTGTCCCTGCTCATATCGCTGGTCCTCGCATTGGTGTTGGGGGCCGTCATCTGCCGATTCGCGGGAATGAGCGGGATGATGTTCGGCATAGTCTTCGCCTCCATCGTCCCCGTTGCCTTCGGGACCTTCGAACTTTTCGGCAAGCAGTCCGGTCTCACGGGCATCCCGGCGGTGAGCAACCTCGGGCCTATCCACTTCGGGTCCAAAGCCTCCTATTACTACCTTATCCTTGCCTTCGCGGTAGTCTCCATCATCATCATGCTGGCCTTTACCAAGGCTTGGACGGGGCGGTCTTGGCTGGGTCTCGGCAGCAGTGGGAAACTCGCGGAATCGGTGGGCATCGATCCCTTCGGCTATCGGATCATCAACTTCGCCATCATGTCGTTCATCCCGGCTTTGCTCGGGACCGCCTACGCCTGCTACCTGGGGGCCATCCAGCCGGTCACGTTTGGGCCGTTCATTGGGATCAACTTCCAGATCGTGGCCTTCGTGGGGGGGCTTGGCTATCTTGTCGCCGGACCCATAGTGGGCGCGCTTTTCATGACCCTGCTTCCGGAGCTGCTGAGAGTCGCGGGTAGCTACGAGCCCATCATTACCTCCATTCTCATCATCATGGTGATCATGTTCATGCCCAGCGGCATCATCGGCTCCCAGGACCAGCGGCTGTTCCGGCTGTTCAAGTGGCTGCGGGGGGGTCTCG
>Ga0154815_120_pt3 | contig 12011 bp, 11 predicted proteins | sample Rifle2008BG16ft_FD_105823 | JGI IMG/M metagenome (GOLD analysis project Ga0154815, IMG submission 105823) | Actinobacteria bacterium RBG_16_64_13
TTGGGCTTCGTCTACCTGACGTTCGGTTTCGCCTACATGATCTACTTCACGTTCTTCCAGAAGCGGCTCACTGCCGACCTGGGTCTGAGCAGCGGGGCTGCCGGGAATCTGTTCCTCCTCATCGGGGTGGCCAGCCTGGCGTGCGGCGTGCTCTGGGGCAGCATCTCCGATCGTATCGGGCGCGGCCGGTCGATCGCCCTCAGTTGCTTGATCCAAGCTATCGCCGCGGTCCTTTTTGCCTGGTGGCCCGCGACGCCCGGGCTGATCACCTCCACCATCATCTGCGGGCTGACGGCGCTGGCGGTCCCTGGCATCGTGGGGGCTGGGTGTGGCGATCAGTTCGGCCCCATCCTTGCCTCCGCCTCCCTGGGCTTCGTGACCATCTTCCTGGGGATCGGGCAGGTGCTCGGGCCCTATCTTGCGGGGGCGATGGCGGATGCGTTCGATACGCTCAAGTATTCGTACCTGCTCGCGGCGGGTGTGCTCTTTCTGGGGGCCGTGTCGGCTGCCTTTCTCCGCGAGACCGGATGGGTCGCGGCGACCCGTGAGTGCGGCGGTGGCGGCAAACCGGGGGACAAGCCCGTTGACACTGGAGGCTGATCCTGGAGATCCGTCCCGACCACGCAGGCATCAGTGTGGGCGATCTCGAGGGTTCGATCGCTTGGTACCGGCACATGCTCGGCTTCGAGCTGGTGCGGGTGGTCGATATCCCCGAGGGCACCGGGAGAGTAGCTCTGATCCGGCGCGGCGACTTCATCGTGGAGCTCTTTTGTGTTCCCGGCGCGAAACCGCTGCCCGACGAGCGTCGTCATCCGGCCGCCGACCTGCTCACTCATGGGATCAAGCACATAGCTTACGCGGTGTCGGATATCGCTGCTCTGATGGACGAGCTCAAGGCTGGGGGTGTGGACGTGGTGTGGGACGTTGTCGTGCATGACGGCGACAAGTGCGCGTTCGTCCGCGACAACTCCGGCAACCTGGTGGAGTTCGTGGAGCGCCGGTAAGACTGCCGCGCCTGGCGGGTTCGACAGACTTGACTCCAAGTCATAGAAAGACCCCAGGGCCGGCTGACGCCGGCCCTGGGGTCTTTCTGCCTTGCGAGGCTACCACTGGGAAGGTAGCTCGCTCCCGCGTCTCGATTCGATCACATGTCCTCCTGGCTATGGGGCGGCACGAAGCCGTACTCCTCGTTGCGGAAGACCTCTTCCTTCAGTTCCTCGTCCTTGGCCTTGTAGACCTTGCACAGCAGGCAGGTCAGGTCCGGAGAACCATACATGGGGTCCAGGTGGTCGTTGCTGGTCAGGACGTTGGGGTTGGAAATGAAGACGCCGTGATAGCCCTTGGCCGGCTCCTCTGGGTAGAAGCAGTTGGCCGTGGCCATCAAGACGCCTCTCTTGATGCCCGGGAACGTCCGCAGTTTCTGCCGTATCCTGCCCCGGGGCCCTTCGATCCAGACGATGTCGCCATCTTCGACGCCGTAGAGCTTTGCTGTCTCCGGATGGAGCTGGCAGGTCGGGAACTCCATGAAGCTACGCAACCACGGTATGTTGCGGTACTGACCCAGGAAGTAGAAGGGCTGGCGGTAGCCGCTGCTCATCACGAGCGGGTATTCCTTGAAGAGGTCGGGGGTCGAGACTGGGCTTTCCCCGGGCTCGGCATAGACCGGCAGGGGATCGTATCCCAGAGACTCCAGGTGATTCGACTTGAACTCGAATTTGCCCGAGGGTGTAGGAAAGCCGCCGCCCTCTCTCCAGAAGTCGGTCTTGTACTTGTAGTAGACCTGGTCGGGGCCCCAGCACCCGCTGACGAGCTTCTCGCTGAAGTCTTTCCACTTCAACGGGCCGCCATCGGGGCCCTCGCCTCTCCGGATCTGGTAGTCGAGCATGTCCTCGACGGTGTCCCACCACTTGTCGGGCACGACCCTCTTGCCGATCTCGTTGAAGATCCAAGCGTCGGACATGGCCTCGCCGGGCGGTTCGATGACCTTGTTATGAGCTTCGATCATGAAGCGCGGGTGCATATCGTAGACGTCGTCCAGTTCCAGCCAGTGGGCGGCCGGCAGCACGATGTCGGCCGCTTCGGCCATGGGGCCCATGAAGAGGTCAGTATGCGACATGAACTCGACCCTCTCGATGGCCGCGACAACCTCTTTGGTGTTGGCCATGTGGACGATCTGTTGCCCGCCAACGCTGAACCAGACCTTGATGGGCGCGTCGCCGGCGAGGAGCCTCTTGACCATGGTGTCGGGGTTACAGGTGCGGGTGGCGCCCATCTTGAACCTGTCGCCACCGATGATCTTGGATTTCATCTCGTCGGTGATCGGCAACTCCAGGTTGAAGTCCTCGATGAGGCCGGTGTCCGGGAGCACCCAGCTGACCATGCTGCCCGGCCGCTCGATGTTGCCGGCCAGACCCATGAGACACGTGATGGCGCGTAGAGTGTGGCCGCAGTTGGCCTGCCGCTCGAGAGAGCTGCCGACCTGGATGGTGCCCGGAGTGTCGATGGCCCACATGCGCGCGGCCTCGATGACGTGCTCCTTAGGGATCCAGCAGATATCGGAGACCTTCTCGGGGGTGAAGTCCTTGACGCGTTCCCTAAGTTCCTCGAAACCGAAGGTCCAGTTGTCGACGAACTCCTTGTCCCAGAGCTCCTCCTCGTAGATGACGTTCATCATGCCCAGCGCCAGGGCGCAGTCGGTGCCCGGGCGCGGCTGGATCCAGAGATTGGCCCGCGTCGCATAGGCGCTCGCGCGCGGGTCGATGATGATGAGGTTCTTGACGTAGTCGAGCGACCGCATATACCAGTAGCACATCTCGGAGTCGGCGCTGCTGATCTCGAGCTGCTTGGCCCACATGATCTGGGTCTTAGGGAATTCGCCGCCCCAGCCGTGGTAGTCGCAGTACAGTCGCCCGTAGCCGGTCACGAGGGCGTAGAGGCCAAGCCTGGGGCTATGGCACACATAGCCCGGAGTGATGGCGTTGCCGGTGCCGAGGGAGCGCGCCAGCCGCATCGTGTAACGGTTATACCCGCGCCCCGTTCCCTGAGAGATGGCGATGGTATGCGGCCCGTAGTCCTTGATCGCGGCCTTCATCTTGTCTGCGATCGTGTCGAGGGCCTCGTCCCAGCTGATCCTCTCCCACTTGCCCTCGCCCTTCTTGCCCACCTGTTTCATGGGGTATTTGAGGCGATAGGGGTTGTCGATATGCTGGATGCTCGACAGGCCCTTGGAGCACATCGTGCCTCCGGTGAGGGAATCGGGGTTGCCCTCGATGTGGACGACGACCCCGTCTTCCTTGGTCACCTTGACGCCGCAACCGCCATGGCAACTCTTACACGTTGAATAAACGACTTCTCTGTTTGCCATCAGTGTCTCCTCAACACAGACCTTGCGCCTAGTAGGCGTGGGCTTTAGGAAGGATGGGCCTGTAAATGCCGACCTTGAGCACGCCGTACTTCAGGGAGAACGCCCCGACGGTGTGGCAGCAAATGGCGAAGATCAGCAGTCCCGTCGAGGCCTCCTGCTCGGTGAAGTAGCTGACGACGGAGATGACCAGCGGCACGAGGATGCCTAGGAGCACGATGCCCAGCCAGAAGACCCAGGCCACGTGTCCTCGGACCAGTTCCTTCACCGACAACTCGGCCGTGGTCGACTGGTAGTTGGCGTTGATGAGGTAGGTGATGATCAGGAGCGCGTTGACGATGAGCAAGATGCGGGTCACCGACTCTGCCGTGCCGATGAGCTCCTGGCCGGTGACCATTCCGACCCCCATGATCAGAGCCAGGCCGTCCGCTACTCCCATGATGAGGAAAACGAACGGCAGCAGCCCGGTGTTCCAGAAGGGGACGCTCTTGCAGTAGCTCATGGCGAAACCACAGTACACCGCGGTGAGCACGCAGAAGACGCCGGCCAGGATCATGAAGATCCAGTTGGCGGCGTCGACACCCGCGCCGGCGGTCGCGCCGTAGGCGATGATACCCTGCAGGACGAGCTGAACCACCCCGAACCCGAGGAAGATCATGGTGAAGACGATCCCACGGGCGAACCAGGAAGTCTTCCAGGCGTTACTGAACGGCGGGAAGCTTCTCCAGAAGCGCCACGGCTTACCGAGGTAGGCCAGGTGCAGGGGCAGTTTGAACACGGCGATCCCTATCCAGCCGAGCAGCCCTCCCCAGAAGGCCGCAAGGGGATGCGACTGGCTGAAAAAGATCGCTACCAGGTAAAGGCCGGTACCGAGGGCCGAGAAGACTTCCGCCAGCCAGACGAGCAGTCCTTTGCCCTCGATCCATTCGACCTGAGCCATAGGCTTGATCATCCACTCATGGGTGACCATCCACTGGCGGGGTGTTCTAGCATTCATGTGGCCACTCCCTTACCTAGTCCGCGTTCTTCTTGGCAAGTTTTGGCTTCGACGGAGCGTAGACGGTGCTCAGGTGCTGAATGTGGCTACCCGTCTGGGCCTCGACCGGAGCTTTGTTCGACGGGTTCCCGCCGAGCTTATAGTCGATGTAGTACACCGACGGTTCCGTCCCGTATTCAGAGTGGAGCACGAAGCCGCTCTTCTCGCGGATCAGCTTGGAGACGTTGCTGTTTGGATCGTCGAGGTCGCCGAAGGTAAGGGCCCTGGGCTGGCATGTGTTCACGCATGCAGGCGTCGCGTCGCGATCGATGCCCGGCTTCAGATCTTTCTCCCGGCCGGCGTCGATGCGCTCATGACAGAAGTTGCACTTCTCGGTGGTTCCGACCTGGTGGGGATACAGCTTCTTGCCCATCTTCTCGAACCTAGTCTGAGCATGCTCGGGGAAGTAGTTCGGGTTCCTCTTTCGGGAAAGGTAGGTCCGGTTCTGGTACGGACAAGCGATGACGCAATACCTGCAGCCAAAGCACTTGTCGTGATCAATCGCTACGATCCCGTCCTCGCGCTTATACGAGGCCTGAGTCGGGCAGGCATCGACGCACGGAGCGTCCTTGCACTGATTGCACCGAACCGGATATGTGGACACGTCCACGTCGTAACCGTTGTCCGTTTCGAGAGCGATCAGTCGCGGCCAGGTCACTCTGAGCGGAAGAAAATGCTCGATCCTGCAGGCGGCAACGCACGCGTGGCACCGGGTGCACTTCGCGAGGTCGATCACCATACCCCATCTCATGACACGACTCTCCCTTCCTTGCACCCGGATCTGCTAGGCATTGCCATAAGGCACCCCCTTTTCCGTTGCCGGCGTTTGACGTCGCATCTCGCCCTGGGATCGGTCGCGCCCATGCCGGCTGGACAGAAGACGGTTACGATATTTCAATATTGTCCAGTAATATTGGAGATATCGTAGACCAAACATGGCCGAATTGCAAGGCGTTTGGCCTCGCGGGCCCTTGTTTGGACGGAGCGCTCCGAACCGCTGGGCTGGAGTCTAGGAGAGGATGTCCTTCCGCCTGAAGCGCAAATACCCTAGGCCGGTCATCCCTACGGTCCAGACGACGAAGTTGACCAGCGCCTTCGCGACCGGGTCCCAGACCACCGGCGACCGCGGCAGATTGGTCCACGCGGAGAAGTAGTGAGTGAAGAGATAGGGCTGGAGGAAGTCGAACTGGCTGAAGGCCTGGAGGGCCTCCATGATGATCACCAGGATCAGTCCGCCCGCCACCGCGGTGAGGCTTGAGTTCGTCAGGGTCGAGAAGAAGAACGCCAGCGACACGACCGCCGCCATCGCCAGCAGGACGAAGAGGTAGCAGGCGGCGATCAGCCCGATGCCATGCGCGATGCCTACAGTCTGGCCGGTGAGCAACCGCATGGGATGAAGCCCGAAGAAAGCGCCGCCCGCGACGAGCCCGGCTACCGCCAGTATCAGCAAACCGATGGCCACGTAGACGTTGGCCACGACCCACTTCGAAAGGAGCATCGTTCCGCGATGGATAGGTTGCATGAGGGTCGTCCGCAGTGTGCCGTTCTCCGCCTCGCCGGCGACCGCGTAGCTGCCCGACATCGAAGCGAGCAGGGGAAGGAAGAAGGTGGCCAAGGCGAACAGGGAGGCAAGTCCGACGTATATGCCGTTGCCACGGATGAGCTGCATGATGGTATCCGCGGGGTCGGTGCCTTCGGCATGTGGTCCGCCGCTCGAAAGACGGAAGGCGAGGCTGACGAGCCAGGGCACGACGAACAACCCCGCCCAGCCGATGTACGTGCGTTTTTGAAAGAGCATCTTGATGAATTCGTGGCGTATGCTCTTCATTTTGACTCTTTCCCCGTGCCTGAGGAGGCGACTCTGGGCCCTCGCCCTTCTTCACCGGCCGATGTAAGCTCGAGGAACATGTCCTCCAGCCCTTGCTCCACGGCCGGTATGACGGCCAGGACCTCGACGCCGTCGGCGACCAGCCGCCGTACCATCTCCGGAACGAGCCCCTCGACCGATTCGGTCACGATGTAGGCTTCGTCTCGCCTGGTCTTGCCTGGCGCCGCCAATCCGCTGATCACTTCCCAGGCCCGCGATTGGTCCCCGGTCAACACCTTCACCGAGGTGCTCGCGGGGTGCAGGTCTGTCACAGGCCCTTCTATGATGAGGTGCCCGCGGGTCAGGATGGCCGCGCGGTTGCAGACGAGCTCCACCTCGTGCAGCAGGTGGGAAGAAAGAAAGACCGTGATCCCGCCCTCGCCCAGCCCGCGAATGAGCTCGCGAACGTCTTTCATGCCCTGGGGATCCAGGCCACTGGTAGGCTCGTCGAGGACGATCACGTCGGGACGATGGATCAGGGCCAGCGCGATGCCGAGGCGTTGGCGCATGCCGTGCGAGTAGCTGCCCACCTTGGACTTGGCGCGCTCGGACAGCCCGACCACCTCCAAGACCTCGGAGATCCGTTCCTCGGAGACGTGGCCGTTCATCTCTGCCAGGAGGCGCAGGTTCCGTCGCGCGGTCATGTTGCGGTAGAACATGGGGTCGTCGACGAAGCCGCCCAGATGGCGCAAGGCTTGGGTACGGTCCTCGGGGACCTTGTGGTCGAGTACCTCCACGTGACCGGCCGTGGGATGAATCAAGCCGAAGATCAGCCTGATGGTGGTCGTCTTGCCGCATCCGTTGGGGCCGAGGAAACCGTACACGTCGCCGCGGCACACGGAGATATCGAGGTTGTCTACCGCGCGGAGTCGCTTGAAATCCTTGGTGAGCCCGTGAGTGGAAAGAACGACGGGTCTGCCGTCGCACGCTACCGGTAGCCGGTCGTCCTTGTGAGTGTCGAAGTGCTCAGCAGACATGCAACTGAAGAGCCGTCAGATATCTACGGTCCACGCTACCTGCCTTCGTGGGCAATTCCTTGTGGCGTTCTCGTCGTATTGTAGACCACGCCGGGCCTCAAGGGGCCGAAGCATCGCGCAAGACCGCCTCAGCACATTTTTACCCGGCCATGTAAAAAACGTTGACAAAACCACCCGCAACCGTGGTACTGTGTGCACACTCATGCTGGGCCGCAGCGGCATCCGGGGCGATGAGGCGTCCACTCTACGGGTTGAGGGGTATATGAGCCAGGCGCTAGTCACGGGACTAAACGGACTCTCGTATTCTTTCATCCTGTTTCTGCTGGCCGCTGGTTTCTCACTGACTTTTGGGGTCATGGGCGTGCTCAACCTCGCGCACGGCGCCCTCTTCGTCTTCGGAGCGTACGTAGGGCTGCAGGTGATCGAGACTGTGAACGCCTTCTGGCTGGCCACCATTTCGGCCGCCGTCGCGCTGGCCGTGATCGGGTTCCTCCTCTACTACTTGTTTCTCAAGCGTCTCTACAACAAGGTGCCTGAGCAGGCGGTGCTGACGATCGGCCTGAGCTACATGGCCGCGAACGTCATTCAGTGGGTCTGGGGACCAAGGGCCCAGATCACGCAGGCGCCCGAAATCTTGACGGGCGCGCTCAAGGTGGGGGGGCTGAGCTTCCCCATCTACCGTGTCTTCATCTGCGGAGTCGGTCTGCTCGTTCTCGCCCTTCTCTGGTGGATCCAGGACCGGACCCGCTGGGGGGCCATCATCCGGGCGGGGATGGACAACAAGGAGATGACAGTAAGCCTGGGCGTCAACTACGGCCTGGTGAGCACCCTGGTCTTCTTGCTGGGAATCGCGCTTGCCGGTGTCGCGGGCATCCTGGGAGCTCCTATCACGGGCGTATATCCCACGATGGGTGACAACCTGTTGCTTCTGACACTCATAGTAGTGGTGGTAGGCGGCACCGGCTACATCCAAGGGACCATGCTGGGGGCGCTCGTCATCGGCCTCCTTGACACCTTCGGCAAGGCCTACGTGCCCAAGACGGCCTTGTTCTTCGCGTACATCTTGTTTCTCATCATATTGCTTGTCAGGCCCAGCGGATTGATCGGCAGGAAAGTCTTCTGATGGGCGACTCCCCGAGAGAGCTTCCCGCGGGCGACACTCGGGTCGCCGATGGCACGGCGACCTCGTTGGCTAGAAAGATACCGCGCTCGCTGGTCGAGATCGGGCTGCCGGTGCTGGTCATAGCCGTCATCGTGCTGTTGTTGCCACTCTTCATTCCCTCGTTCGTCTCGAGCCTCGTCTCCAAGATGATGATCTACGGCCTGTTCGGCATGAGTCTCAACATCATCTGGGGCTACGCGGGCATCCCGAGTTTCGGGCACGCCGCCTTCTTTGGGGTCGGAGGGTATGCCGCTGGGATCCTCTTCCTCAAAGTCGGCATCTCCAACTTCTGGCTCATCCTGCTGCTGGCCATCGTCGCCGCGGCGGTGGTCGCGGCGATCCTGGGCTTCCCCGCTTTCCGCGTGTTCGGCGTGGGGGCCGGGGCCGTCAACCCCATCTACTTCCTGCTGGCCACGATCGCATTCGGGGAGATACTGTCGCGAGTAGCCATCGCGGTGCGGCCGGTCACGGGCGGCTCGACCGGTCTGTCTGGGATCAAGAAACTCGATCTCGCGGGTTTTGGGTTCAGGATGACATCGGGCCGCTACTACTATCTCGTCTTCTTCATCGTGGTCGTATGTCTCTTCGTGATGTACCGGGTGGTCAACTCGCACTACGGGTACGCGCTCAGAGGGATCCACGACAACGAACGCCGCATGCAGGCTTTGGGATACAACACCTGGCTCTACAAATACACGTCGTGGATCATTGCGGGAGTGTTCGGCAGCGTTGCCGGCGTCCTGTTCGCGTTCTTCGGCAGCACCATGATCCCCAACAACTTGGCGATGGTGACGAGCGACATCGCTTTCCTACTCGTGATCATGGGGAGCACGACCACGTTCTTCGGACCGCTGGTGGCCAGCGTCGTGTACGTGGGAGTTGAGTACCTGGCCAGCCTCTACCTACCCGACCGCTGGCCTCTCATCTTCGGCGCCATGTTCGTCTTCACCATCATGGTCATCCCGCAGGGGCTGGGCGTATTCATCCTCAAGTGGTGGAGGAGGCTCTTCAGTGGCTCCCCTGCTTGAGGTCAAAGGCATATCGGTGCATTTCGGCGGGCTTGCCGCCGTCGGCAACGTGAGCTTCGGCATCGAACCGGGCGAGCGGCTGGCGCTCATCGGGCCGAACGGGGCGGGCAAGACGACGCTCTTCAACGTTCTCACGGGGCAGCTCAAACCTTCGGCGGGCTCTGTGTACTTCAAGGGACAAGACATCACGCGCGCATCGGTGTTCGCCCGGACTCATCTGGGCATGGCCCGGTCCTTCCAGATCACAAGCCTCTTTCCCTATCAGACCGTCCGCGTGAATGCGCTCATCGCTCTCCAGGGGACCCGAAAGGGCCGCTACAACGTGGTCCGGGGTCTCATGGGGGACAAGCAGATGCAGGCGGCGGTCCAGGGGCTGCTCGAATCCACCGACTTGTGGGAGCTGAGAGAGGAAGTGGTGAGCTCCCTGGCCTATGGCCAGCAACGGAAGTTGGAGATCGCCCTGAGCCTGGCCAGCGATCCCGAACTCCTCCTGCTGGACGAGCCGAGTTGCGGATTGACGACTGCCGAGAGCGCCGACATAACCACGCGCATACGGGATCTGGGGTCGAAGATAACAGTGCTCATGATCGCCCACGACATGGACCTGGTCTTCGGCGTGGCCGAGCGGGTGATGCTGCTTCACTATGGGCAGATCGCCTGCGTAGGGACCTGCGACGAGATACGTGCGAACCCGATGGTGCGAGACATCTACATGGGCACGCGCAAGACCTTCGGGTCGAACGGGTGAGTGAGCCATGATCGAACTCAAGGACATCCACACCTGGTACGGGGATTCGTACATCCTTCAGGGTGTCTCACTGGCGGTGAACGATGCGACCATCGTCACGCTTCTTGGCCGCAACGGTATGGGCAAGACCACCACCGTCCGCTCCATCATGGGCCTGACCCCGCCACGCAAGGGCAGCATCGTCTATAACGGCCAGGAGATAGTGGGACTCCCGCCCTTCAAGATCGCCCGGTTGGGTATCGGGCTCATCCCGCAAGGAAGGATGATCTTCTCGTCGCTCTCGGTGACGGAGAACCTGAAGATGGCGGCGCGCACCGGCGGCAAGCCCGACCCGTGGACGCTGGAGAAGGTGTTCACGGTCTTTCCGAAGCTTGCCGAACGTCGCAAGAACAAGGGGAACCTCCTTTCTGGAGGCGAGCAACAGATGCTCACCATCGCCAGGGCGCTGATGACCAACCCCGACCTGCTGCTGTTCGATGAGCCCTCGGAGGGCCTGGCCCCCGTGGTGGTGGATGAGGTCTTCCGGGTGATCAGGGAGCTCAAGGCCGCGGGCCAGTCCATCCTCCTTGTGGAACAGGACTTCGGCATGGCCATGAGCGTGGCCGACTATGCATATATCATGAGCAAGGGCACCATCGTCTACGAGTCTACGCCGGACAAGCTGATCGACAACGAGAGTGTCAAAAGCACGTACCTCGGTGTCGGTGAGTAGGGGACGGGCGCGACGAGCGTTGAGGGAACGAGGACAAGGAGGCAGGGAAATGGGCAAGCGACTACTGGTACTAATGGTCATAGCGGTTCTGGGGGTCTCCGTGTTCGCTGTCGCCTGCGGCGGCGAAGAGGCCAGCGAGGCCATCAAGTTTGGCTTCGACGAGGGTTTTACCAGCTTCATGGCGTACGACACCGAGCTGGCTGACAAGGGCATCAAGACGGCTCTTGCCATGTTGGACAACCAGTTCGACGGCAGGCCGATCGAGTATTTGCCTGAAGACAACGGTTCCGACCCCGTCGTCGCGGTGGACAAGGCTCGGAAGCTGGTGGAGAGTGACAAGATCAACTGCATGATCGGCCCGATCTTCTCGCCTTCAGCCAAGGCTGTGGCCGGCTACCTGGGTGAGTCGTCCGGCATCCCGCAGATGTCTATCGTGGGGCAGCCCACGGAGAACCTGGAGACCGCCAGCGGCCTCGCTTTCATCCACACCGGCTTCTTTGATTCCCACGGGTATTACTTCGGCAAGTATCTGGCGTCGCTCGGGTTCAAAACGGCCAACGTCATAAACTACGATGACACGCCTGCCTACGCGCTGACGGCCGGCTTCAAGAAGGCATTCGTCGACGAGGGCGGCGGAGAGGTGCTGAGCGAGAACTACGTGTCTCTGGACGTGGTCGATTTCAGCGCCTACCTGACGACCATGAAACCGGCTGACGTCACCGTGTTCTGGATCTTCGGCAACGGGGCGGTCCCCTTTGTTCAGCAGTACCACGACTACGGTCTTGAGGCTCCGCTCGCCGCGCCGATGTCCAACAACTTCAGCGACGCGCAGTTGGCCGAGTTGGGCGACGTCGGACTGGGCATGCTGGCCTGCGACTACTATGCGTACACCATAGACAACGCGGAGAACGAAGAGTTCATCGCGGCATACCAGAAGCTCTATCCGGGTGAGTTCCCGACCCCGCAGGGCTATGGCGCCTGGCAGGGCGTCATGATGTACATCGAAGGCTTGAAGGCGACCGATGGCGACACCACGCCTGCCAAGGTCATAGAGGCCATGTCGGAGTTGAGCATGGACACGCCGGCAGGCCACGTGCAGATCGTCGCCTACCAGAACGCG
>Ga0154815_106_pt9 | contig 11724 bp, 9 predicted proteins | sample Rifle2008BG16ft_FD_105823 | JGI IMG/M metagenome (GOLD analysis project Ga0154815, IMG submission 105823) | Actinobacteria bacterium RBG_16_64_13
GACGAACTCAGCGGTCACCGGCTCGAGGTGCCGTGCGCAGGCCCGTTTGTCCCGCCCGCCTTCGCTCACCGAGCCCACCGGGCAGCGGTCGACACACGCCGTGCAGGAGCCTCGCGTGAAGAAGAGGCAGTACTCGAAGGGGTCGGTGTAAGCGTGGGGGGTGGGCGGTGTCTGTGCGCGGACCACCAGCGAACCGAAGCGGACTGCTTGACCGCGCTCGGTGATCAGCCCGCCCGCCAACCCGAAGGTGCCGAGGCCCGAAGTGTAGGCCACGTGGCGTTCGGACCAGGTGAAGGCGTCTCCGTAGGTAGGCGATCTCCTTTCCCCTGCCTGGGGAAGGAGACCCGGGGCCACAGCCTGGCAGCCGCGCGCCTGCAAGGCGGCGACCAAGGCTTTGTGCAGCGCCCGGTTGCAGCGCTGGCCGAAGATGCGGGCTCGAGCCCAGGGCTCCGAGGGTAGGCGGGTCTGCTGCCTGTTGGCAGCCTTGGTCTCCTCGGTCTGGCAGAGAGCCCAACTGACCACCGTCAACTCTTCCGGGGAAGGGGGCTCGACTCCGCCGGCCAGGTCGCCACTGCCGGCCTGCCCGCCAGCTGCGCCGAGTGCGAAGGCCTCGGCCGGAGTCCAGTGAAACTCGCCGATATGGTGTTTCCAGAAGGCATAGAGGTCGTCGGCGCCGCTGGAGAATCCCAAGAGGAAGCCGTCCCAGGCTTTGCCGCTGGTGCCGAGACCAAGATTGTTATTCTCGGGCACCTCGAGGAAGTCCGCGATGAAGGTGCGGATGAACTCGTCGACCTGTGTGCTCACGAGTCGGCTGCCGGCATGGGGACGATCCAGACCTTCCTGGTGCGGGGACCGTCGAAGTCGGCCAGGTAGATGCTTTGCCAGGTACCGAGGCGCAACCGCCCGTGCTCCACCGGGCAGATCACGTGGCATCCGACGAGGCTTGCCTTGATGTGCGCATCGGAGTTGCCCTCGGCGTGACGGTAGCCGGCCTCGCAGGGGACGAAGCGCGAAAGACCTTCGACGATGTCCCGGGCTACGGAAGGGTCGGCCCCTTCGTTGATAGTCACGCCCGCGGTGGTGTGCGGCACGAAGACGCCGATCATACCGTTCAAGTCTGGGGCGGACCGGGCCAGAACGTCCTGGATGCGGTGAGTGATGTCGACAAGTACTTCACGTGCCGGCGACGAAACGGACATCTCGATTAGCGACACTGCTCCCGTCCTTCCGATGAGGTGGAGGTAAGGGGACTCGAACCCCTGGCCTCCGCGATGCGAACGCGGCGCTCTCCCAACTGAGCTATACCCCCGGACGGTTGCACGGCTCGGTATTTATAGCACACGGTCGGCAAGAGAAGCGGATCGTTTACGCCTTGTTTCCTGAGAGGCAACATTGGGCGACCCCAATGGCCGTAGCCTGATTTGCGGAGGTCCATGATCTAGGAGGAGGTGCGATCCGTGACGCCGGACGAGCCAACAGCGGAGATAACAATCGAGCGGGGGAGGTCGCCCAGGTCGCCCATCAAGACAAGCCATACTCCACAGACCGGATCCGGCTCGCTGGGCCCTCAGCCGGCAAAGGTACTTCAAGCGTTGCGAGGTTCCCGTGCGCCACTGACCGCCGGGCGACTGTCGACCGTGACAGGCATGCGCCGGGCCGATGTCGAGGCCGCGGTGCGCGAACTGAGAGTCCACAAGATGCTCAAGACCCTGAATACGGTGATCGAGAGCTTCGAGCCACGCGAAGATCCCGTGAGGTGCACTCGAAGAGATTGAATCCAGCGGTCGGAGGCTATGGGGGGCTTCGTCAGAACTGGGCGGCCGCGGAGTCGACCGACAACCCGCCACCTTGCAGCTGAGTGTCGCCCACCGGGCGACCTTTGGTGGGCGCGACGGCCAGCCCCCTGGCGAGGCAGCCTACGAACGCGATAACCAATTGTGGGTCGAACTGCGTCCCCATGCCCGTCTTGAGCTCGGAGACCGCCTCCTCGACCGACAGGGCGGCTCGATAAGGGCGATCAGTCGTCATGGCAGAATAGACGTCCGCGACCGACAGAATGCGTGCCAGCAGGGGAATGCCCGAGTGTTGCAGCCCCGACGGATACCCGGTTCCGTCCCACCGCTCATGATGCGAAGTCACCGCCAACGCTAGTTCCTCGCGGGCAGGCAAGTGCTGCGATATCATCATGCCACCCATGAGAGAATGGTGCTTCACTGCCTCCGACTCTTCCGGAGTCAGGGTCCCCGGCTTGCGCAAGATGCGGTCGGGTATGGCGATCTTTCCCACGTCGTGTAGGAGCGCCGCCACCTCGAGCGTGGCCTGTGTTTCCTCGTCCAAGCGAAGTGACCGCGCGAGCGCCAAGGCGTGTTGGGCAACCTGAGCTGAGTGGCGGCGCGTGTAGTGGTCCTTGTTGTCGACCGCGCTCACAAGGGCGTCCAAAGTTGTGAAGCCCCTTGAACCCGGCGTCTCGTTGCTGAAGTTCTCTCTTTCGACGGTCACGGTGTCCCCTCCCCACCGCTTGGACTCATAGAGATTGGCGTCGGCTACGGCGATGAGCGAGGCTGCGTCGAGACCATCATATGGGAACGACGCTGCTCCGAAACTCATGCGCAGGGGTATGCAGGCGCCATTGGGAGCGACATAGGGAAGCGCTCCCAGGGCAGCTCGCAGGTGGTCGGCAGTGACGCCTGCCATGCTTCGATAGGTCTCCGGGAGAATCAAGATGAACTCGTCGCCTCCGTAGCGGCCGACGAGATCAGAACTACGAGTCCCGTGCTGCAAGACTCCGGCCACTCGCTTGATGATCACGTCGCCCGCGGGGTGACCATAGGTGTCGTTGAACAGCTTGAAGTTGTCGATATCGGCGACCAGGACCGAGAAGGTCCCTTGATAGCGGCTCGCGCGTTCGACCTCGACCTCTAGCTGCTCGAGCGACTTACGCCGGTTGTACAAACCGGTCAAAGAGTCGATCTCGCCCAGGACCTTGATCTCCTCGTAAAGCAAGGCGTTCTTAAGAGCTTGGGCAACCTGGCTGGCAAAGAGCAGAATCGTTGACTTTCGGCTCTCATTGAACTCAATTGCCGACAGCGAGGCGGAGATAGCCACGCCGACCGGCTGGCTCTCGGCTAGAAGAGGGACCACAGCGAGCGAGCGAAGACCACCCAGTTCTGGCGGAGGCCCGCCGAAGAGCTGTTGCTGCTCGGATGGCTCCATGCGTTGGACGGAATCTACGAAGCGGGGATTGCCGTCGAGTACGGTGCGCAGGAGCCGGTTGATTTTGACCGGCAGCCAAGCCTGCTCATCTTGGCAGCCGAAGAGCCTCGGCAGCCGTGAAGGGTTTCCGCGCCGCGAAAAAGCCCGAAGTCCTTCCAGTCGATGATCCTCGTGTAGACGAAGAAGCCAGAGTTCGTCGGCTTGGAAGATGTCTAGAGCTGCGGCCTCCAATTGGGCCAAGGCGTCGCGAATCTCGAGGCTTCCGCCAAGAGACACGCTGGCCTGCTGCAGTTGCTGCAGGTCGAAGTGCGCCTTCTCGAGGTCGCGGTGCCTTCCCTCGAGTTCCCTAAGTGTCGAGACCAGGCTGCCGGCCTGCTTCTCTTGTTCACTGCGAATGCGATCAACGCAAAGAAAGCTCCCGTTGATCGCCCGGGCCAACTCCGAGAGCTCATCCTTGCCATGCATTGGCAGAGGAACGAACTTCCCCGTGTTCAATCTAGCCCGCCGCACCTCTCCGGTGAGACCTGCCAGGCGCCGAAACAGCGAGCCCTCGAGCGCGATGGCGACCACACCTGCCAACACCAAGATCACACCCATGAGCCCCAGGGCGAAGTGCCACCAGGCGCTGGTGATGCCCCCCGCGTCAAGCGGCGGCATGATCACCCTCAGGAAGACGGCAGTCGCCCCGAATATGTCGTCCATACTTAGGTATCCGTACACGCTGTCCGAGCCCGAGGGAGTCAAGGAGACAAAGTGGTCCCGCAGCGCCAGACTGGAAGCGGTTTCGGCCTCAGCCGGAGGGTCATCCGGCGGGATTTGAAGAAGCTCGAGGCCGAGGAGTGTCGGACCTGCAAGCTCAGCGAGCAGGGAGTCATTGAGCCAGCGTCCGGTGATCAGCGTCGCTCCGGATAGACTCCTGCCGTCTTTGCTCACGATCGGACGGGAGTCGATGAGCAGCGGCCCCCCAGGAAGGGCCAGGATCCCCGAGACGTCGCTACTTGCCGTTTTGTGTTTCACAAGCAGACTACGCGCGGAAAGCTGCCCCGCCAACCCGACCGGCAAAGAGCCGGTCTTCTTCGTACTGGCATCGAAGGAGGCTCCCCAGACTATCCCTGCATCGTCGTCGACCAGCGCAGCCACGTCAGCGCGCACCAGAAGGAAGAACGAGGCCTCCAGGCGGGGATCGGCGGAGGACGATCCGTCCGCTGCGACAAGCGCGGCAATGTCATTTGAGGAGTGGTACGCGAGGGACCTGGAGCTCAAGTCGGCCACGCACTGTTCCACAGAGTTGTAGGCTCGCAGCATTTCCTGGCGAGCCTCTGACTGCGCGGCACTTTGCAGATCGGGGATGACGATAAGCCGGGAGACTAGGAGAATGGCCACCATGGTCACCACCAAGGCGGACCCTCCAAGTAGATATATCCTTCTGCGTAGGGGCATGAGAGTATCTCCAAGGTGTCTGCGCTCCACACGAGATATCGGCCATCCCGGGGCGCTCCTTAAGCGCGAGCGACCCCAGCATGTCAGCTACAACAGCCTCCGCCAGGCTTGGACCGTCGGCGGGGCAAAGATCGTAGAGGGCAGGGTCGACCTTGTGATCTTTTCTGGGATCCGCCGGAACCGCATCCCACGACGTCGACGTCAGGGCCCCCTTCGCATCACGGCGGTCTACGATGTTCCTCTGGCCTGCAACCGGTTCTTCACACCGGCCTACTACTGCCTGCCTCCGCAATGGGTGGGCACCGCTTCGGGCTCGCGCGCTGGAGCCCCGCCGCCGAGTACGCTCGCAGCACGGGGTCTCACTTACGAGTACGAGACACCAAGGGAACCCACCGCCACGATGGAGACCACGAAAACAAGATCCCCGGACCCGCTCCGACGACAACAATGAGTGCCAAGGCCACCGTCAGCAGTGCGCCATTTCGCTGAAGAGCAGTTGGCCTCTCAGTACCAAGTCTGCGGCTATGACCCGTGGCGCCTCTCCCCATTTGTACGCTTGAACCCCTGTGGCGCCTTGAAGGAAGAATCGTGAAGACGCAGCTGGGACAAGGGGCCATAGGGGTTCAAGGTCACAAACGTGGTTGCGCTATGAGGCCAGGTGCTTCTTCAGGAACGGCTCTATGAGGTCGATCGGTATCGGGAACACGGTGGTCGAGTTCTTCTCGGTGGCGATCTCGGCCAGCGTCTGCAGGTAGCGGAGCTGAATGGCGGCTGGGTTCTTCGACAGGACTTCGGCGGCCTGTTGCAGCTTCTCTGAAGCCTGGAACTCGCCCTCGGCGGCGATGACCTTCGCGCGCCGTTCCCGCTCGGCTTCGGCCTGGCGGGCCATGGCTCTCTGCATGTTGGGGGGGATCTCCACGTCCTTGATCTCCACGATGCTGACCTTCACGCCCCAGGGCTCGGTCTGCTCGTCGATGATCTCTTGCAGGCGCGCGTTCAGCTTGTCACGCTCGGTAAGCAGGTGATCGAGGTCGGACTGGCCGAGGACGCTCCGCAGCGTGGTCTGGGCGATCTGGGAGGTGGCCAAGATATAGTTCTGCACCTCTATGACCGCCTTCGAGGGATCGGTGACCCGGAAGTAAGCCACTGCGTTGACCTTGGCCGGGACGTTGTCCTTGGTGATGACCTCCTGCGCGGGTACATCGAACGTGATGGTCCGCAGGTCCACCCGCACCACCCGGTCGACGATCGGGATGATGAGAAAGATACCGGGGCCCTTCGGCGGGTTGATGCGGCCCAGCCGGAAGATGACTCCCCTCTGGTACTCGGGAAAGACTTTGACCGCCGAAGACGCGATGATGATCACAAGGAACACCACTATGACGATGACCGCTATCACGCTTGAGTCCATTACCTCTCCTTGCCTCCGCTAGTCCTGTTTCTCTTGTGCTCTCTCTTGTTCACCGGGCCGCCGAACCACCAGGGTGAGTCCCTCTATCCGTAGTACCTCCACCGGTTCGTCTCTAAGCAGGTCGCCTGCCTCGGTCCTTGCTTTCCAGGTCTCGCCATGTAGCCGCACCTGCCCCAGAGGACGGAGCGACGAGATTACCACGCCGGTGGTGCCTACCAGGCTCTCCGTACCCGTGGCGTGGGGCTCGCGCGTGGCTAGCGCGACCTTGCGGATCACCAGGGTGAAGAAGGCCAGCACGATAAGCGCCGCGATGACGAGCACGAGCCAGCTCACCTTGAGGAAGGGCGCCGAGGTGTCGAACAGCAGCAGTCCGCCGGCAATGAGAGCCGCGGTACCCCCGATGCCGAGGATGCCGTGACTCTGGATCTTGATCTCCGCGACGAAAAGGATCATCGCGAGGACGATGAGCGCGATGCCGGCCAGGCTCACGGGTAGCACTTGGAACGAGTAGAACGCCAGGATCAGGGATATGACCCCGGCAACGCCCGAGGCGCCCAGACCCGGGCTGGAGAATTCCATGATGATCCCCAGGACACCTATCGTCATCAAGATGTAGGCGATGTCGGGATTGGCGATGGCGTGCAAGAAGCGCTTGACCCAGCTCATGCTGACTTCTTTGACCGGCGCTCCCGCGGTATGCAGGGTGAGGTTCTTGGGAGTGGTGACGTAGCCGTCGACGGCCTGGAGGAGGCTGGGTAGATCGGGGGCCACGAACTCGATGACGTTCTGCTGCTCGGCGTCCTCCGCGGTGAGGGAGACGGCTTCACGAACCGCTCGCTCGGCCCACGCGGCGTTGCGACCGTGAGTGGTCGCCAGGCCCTTGATGTAGGCAGCGGCGTCGTTGGTGACCTTGGCCTGCATGATCGCGTCCATCTCGCCACCCAGCGACACCGGGGTAGCCGCTCCCAGATTGGTCTGAGGCGCCATAGCCGCCACGTCGGCGCCCATGAGGATGTAGACCCCGGCGGAAGCCGCCCGGGCGCCTTGCGGGTGGACGTAGAAGACAATGGGGATGGGCGAGTCGATCTCCGCCTGGATGATGTCACGCATGGAGGAGTCGAGGCCGCCCGGCGTGTCCATCTCGACGACAAGGGCCGCGGCCCCGGCGTCGGCGGCCCGTGTCATCAGGTCCACCAGGTAGCCGGCCAGGGCCGGATCGATGACACCTTTGACGTTGGTGACCCAGACCGCGCCGGCGTCGGTCTGACCCTGGGCGAGCGCGGCGCTGCCCGCTTCCAGCAGAGCGGCGTCGGCGGTTGGGACGACAAGCAGAGAGGAAACTGCGAGAAGGGTGGCGACCAAGACGACGACGCAGACCGGTAGGATCGCCGGATTCCGCGACCAGGCTGTGCCGTGGCGGCGGGTCGGGGGCCGCCGGCTCACGATGTCCCTCGGCGCGTCCAGGCCGCGGGACTGGGGGTGGGCTCGTTGCGCAAGACCCGCTTGACGACCGTCTTGGCCTGGCCGATGAACGACAACAGCCCGCGTAGGTCGGCGCGCATAAGGACCATTCCGCCGTTGTCCATGACTTGTTCGAACCCATTGGCCGAAAGCAGGTCGGAAGAGAGGAGTCCGCACCCCCGCTCTTGCACCGTGTCCGGAGCAGCGGATTCGGCAAAAGACCCTGCAAGTGCGTAGGCTTCATTCGCGCTTCGAGCTTTGAGCTCCGCCAAGGCTTTGTGAAGCAGCCGTCTCTCCTGGTGGCGGCTCTGTTCTGGCTCCAAGCGAAGGCAGAAGATGAAGGCCGAGCCTGCCGGCAGAGAGATGAACGGAAGCGTGCGCAGCCGGGGCAAGGCGTTCGCCGGGGCGAAGTCGATCGAGCCGAGGACTTCGGCCCCATCTGGGCCGTCGCCTTGCAGGAGTATTCCAGGGGAACCCCACACGCCTTCGAGCGAAGTAACCCAATCGCGCCGCTTTTCGCCCGCCGTCTCTGAAGACAGACGCTCTCTCCCCGTGGTCTGCCACCACGCGCATGAACTGCAAACGGCTGGAAGAAGTCCCTGCCGAAACGCGCAGAGAGGGAGGAACACGGGCACGCCTCAGCCCTCCTGGGGACTACCGACCTCCACCGGTCCAGCGATCTCATCGACGAAGAGGGTGACGGAGCCAAGATCGATGTTGAGGAGCGCGGTGACCTGCCTACGCACCGCGTGTTCGACTTGGCCGGCGAGTTCCGGGATGAGGGAGCCCCACCCCACCTTGACATGGATCCCCACATCCACCACCCCAGGTTGCGGTTCCTTGATGGCGACCCCGCCCGAATGCGTCTCTCGAACCCGGGACGAGAAGCCCTTCCACGGCGACGAGTGCAGTTCCACGATGCCGTGGACGCCGCGAGCGGCATCGGCGACGTAGCTCGCGATCACATCATGCGAGACCGACGGGGCTTGCTCGTCCTCGAACTGCGCCGGGGCGACCGGCAGGTCTCCGGATAGAAGTTCGTCGTGCGGTTCGGCCATGCGCTCCCCCCTTCGGGTTCATTGATCTGCCACCGCCTTAGCGTTCAAGGGAAGTGTATACCAATCTCCATAGGGTTGCTTCTGGCCTGGTGAGGAGGCGGAAGGGCAAGAAACTGGTGCCGACGCCCGGGGAGACGACGAGAAGTCCGCGGCCCCACGCATGCACGCCCGAGAGGTACTCGCCGTCGCTCTGGTTGAGCGGTGTCAGCCCGGATGGGGCGGGCACCCGGAGTTGCCCGCCGTGAGTGTGGCCGGCAAAGGCCAGGGGGAAGACCTCCGTAAGAGGCGAGTCCGAAGGCGGTGGCTCGTGGATGAGGAGGATGGGGAAGTCGCCGGCCTGCGTCGCCGGGCCGGAGGACGTGAGTCCGTAGCCGCCGCTCAGGTGGTCCGCACCGCAGAGGACCATGCGGGAATCCTCGCGAAGCAGGTACACGCACGAGTCAGAGAGCAGAGTGATCCCCGCCACGTCCCAGAGCTTGCGCGTGTCTCGAGGACGGGCGAGAGGGCCTTTGCCAAGTCCGTATTCGTGGTTGCCCGTGACGGCGAAAAGCCCAAGGGGCGGATGGAGCTGGGCAAGGAGATCCAGACAGGGGCGGCTACGCCGGGGATCGCCCAGGATGTCGCCGGTCAGTACGACCAGGTCGGGCTCGAGGGGTGCCGCCCAACGCACGACTTTGCTCAGGCTGCGTTCGTTGGTGAGGAAGAGGCCGGCGTGGACGTCGGACAGGTGAAGGACGGTGAGACCCGACCACTGCGAGGGGAGCCCGGGTACGGGCAGGTCCGCTTGACGGCATCGTACCCATTGGGCTTCGAAGCCCATGTACGCGACCGCGGCTACGCCGGCGGCCGCCGCTCCCGTGGCGAACCGACGGGCTCCAGAGCTGTCGGGGCGATGTCTCATACGGGTATGGTAACCCGGCAGGACCCGGGGAGTGGTATGTTGAACGCCGATATGACCCCGGACGAAGCAAAGTGGCTGAAATGCGCCGCGCGAATGGGCATGGCCGGCAAAGAGGCCGCCCGGCCCCTCTACGGCACGCCTTTGGGGCGAGTCACACTGGGTCAGGGCGCGGGCGGCGACCAAACCCTGGAGATCGACCGCGCCTGCGAGTCGGCCATCGAGCGGGTACTCGCGAGCGACGCGCCGTCACCCTACATGCTGGTGTCGGAAGAGTCGGGCGTCACCGGTGAGATAGGCGCGCCCTGGAGGGTGGTGGTTGATCCCCTCGACGGCAGTCTCAACGCCAAGCGTGGTTTGGAGCCCTTCTGCGCCTCAATAGCTGTCGCCCGTGGCGACACACTGGGCGACGTGGCCGCGGGTTATGTCGAAGACTACACGCGCCCGCGCTACTTCGCCGCGGTCAAGGGGGCAGGGTTGCTCGCGGTGGACGGGGAGGCCCCGGCGACCGGGGAGCCGCCGGCGGGCGGGGAGGCCCCGGCGACCGGGGAGCCGCCATCCGCCGTCCTACCAGACCCACGTCGCTTCGAGAGCGAGCTGATCGAGATCGTGCTTCTGGAGGCCGGCAGGCCCGACATCCACCATTTCGACTACAACGAGCTGAGCGCCATGGGCGCGATCGGGAAGAGCAGTGACATGCGCATCCGTCAGATCGGGTCTTTGGCTCTTTCGCTCTGCTACGTGGCCGTGGGTGTGGCCGACATACTCATCGCCGCGGTCCGTTCCCGGTCCGTGGACCTGGCCGCGGGACTTCTCATCCTCCGCGAAGCAGGCGGGGGCGCCGCCGCCTTGGGCGACCAGGATCTATGGGCTCAGCCGCTCGATCTGGAGAAGCGCTGCGGCTTCGTGGCGTGGCGAGCCGGGCTCGATGGCACCGAGCTGGCACGTCGAGCGCGTGATTTGGAGCGGGTTCTGCTAGCTGCCCGCCCCTAGGAGCCGGTCGGCGGCGTCGAGCGCGTACATCTGGAGGAGGGGGTCCGGATCTTCGAGACACTCTTGAATGACATCCAGGGATGCCGGGCTACCGACGTGCTCCAGAGTATCGATGACGGCCTTCTTGAGGCCTGCGTCATCCGAGGACTTGAATACCTTGCCGAGCTCCGAAGGCTCTAGGAAGGCCAGGAAGTCAGCGCGGTCCGCAGCCGGGAGCGCCAGGATGTCGACGGCCGTGCTTACCCTTCCGTGGAGGCCCGATAGCGAATCCTCAGTCGCGCGCACGCCGGCGGTAGCCGTCTCCTCCAGCTGAGAAGATTCGGGAGCCGCCCAAAACGCCGCCGCAGCCGCCGCCACGGCAGCCTCAGCGCCCAAGGCCACTTCGGCCGACCGATCCGGGGAAGCCTCCGTTTCGACCGGCGCTGGGGGAGCCTGCACCTCGACCGGCTCCGCCGGCGTTGCCTCCCAAGCGAATTCGGTCGCCCTCTCCTCCTCGGGCATCTCCTCGACCATCTCGTCCTGTGCGTCATCCCAGGCGAGCTCCGTCGGCTTCTCGGTGGTGGCTTCTTGCTCGGCCGTTTCCACCGAAGTCTTGTCCCAGACGAACGCGGCCGCCGTTTCCTCCGCTGCTCCGACTTCTGGTGACGACTGGTCGGAGGGGGTCGGGGCGACGGGTTGGGCGTCGGCGGCGTCCGCCGCCGGCGCGACCGCGACCGCGACTGCCGCTGTCAACGCCACCGCGGGTTGTCCGACGAGTTGGCCGGTCGGCCCTTGCGCTGCCGGCACGCCGCCGATTCCGGCGAACTCCGGTACCGTGGTCACGGGAGGTTTCTCTCCTTGTTCCAGGTAGTTCGCATATCGCTTGAGCTGGATCAGGCGAGTCCGAGCGTACTCGTTGCTCTTGAGGTCCTTGGGAAGATCGACCGCTGCGAGGGCGGCCAGGACTCTGTCGCGGCGGAATACTTCGAGCCTGTTGGTGTCCTCGGTAGTGAGATCCCCCCAACCCTGCAGGATGCTGGCAAGGACGGCACTGATGGGGTCGCCATGGTGGGCGCTGATCTCACCTGTCTGTAGTTGCGCGTGTTTCGGGAGATCGGCGCTGAAAGGGGCCGGCGGGGGAGCTGAGGCCGGGGGCGCCGTGAACAGGTCGGCGGCGGCCGCGGGAGTAGTGGCAGCGGCGAGCGCTGGGCCCGGCTGGGCTTCCAGCCTCGGTTCTTGGCGTAGCTCGTACGCCTCCTCAGCTGCTATGG
>Ga0154815_122_pt11 | contig 11618 bp, 8 predicted proteins | sample Rifle2008BG16ft_FD_105823 | JGI IMG/M metagenome (GOLD analysis project Ga0154815, IMG submission 105823) | Actinobacteria bacterium RBG_16_64_13
CAGCAACGTGCTCGACAAGCACGAGCGGGCCAACACCGTGGCCGCCGTCAAGCAGGAAGTTCTGGCGGCCTGGCCGCCCGCCGAGGGCGCCGCAGACCCGGCCTCTGAAGCCGCCGCGCTGGCAAAGGCTTTCGACGCGGTGGAGAAGGAGACTGTCCGCAGGGTCATCGCCGTGGATAAGAAACGGCCGGACGGCCGTAGCGCGGACGAGATCAGGGCGATCGACTGTGACATCAGGGTGGCCCCGCGGACTCACGGCTCGGGGCTCTTCACGCGAGGTCAGACCCAGGTGCTCACCCTCCTTACTCTCGGTGCCGCTCGTGACGAGCAACGTATCGACGGGCTCGACCTCGAAGAATCCAAGCGCTTCATGCACCACTACAAGTTCCCGCCCTTCAGCGTGGGCGAGGCCGGCTTCATGCGCGGCCCCGGCCGGCGCGAGATCGGGCACGGGGCCCTGGCGGAGAGAGCGTTGTCTCCTCTGATCCCCGATGAGGAAGCCTTCCCGTACACCATCCGGTTGGTGTCGGAAACCCTGGAGTCTAACGGTTCCAGTTCCATGGCGAGCGTATGTGCGTCGACTCTGGCCTTGATGGACGCCGGTGTGCCCATAGCCCGCCCGGTCGCCGGCATCGCCATGGGTCTCGTCAAAGAGAAGGACGATTATGTCGTTCTCACCGACATCGCCGGGGTGGAAGACCACCTGGGCGACATGGACTTCAAAGTGGCCGGCACCGAGCGAGGCATCACGGCGCTGCAGATGGACATCAAGATCAAGGGTGTCACCTTCGAGATCATGAAAGACGCCCTCGAGCGCGCCCGCCAAGCTCGGCTGTTCATCCTCGACAAGATCACGACCGCCATCAGCGCTCCGCGGTCCGAGCTTTCCGAGTTTGCGCCCCGCATAGGCACCATCCGCATCGATCCAGACAAGATCGGCGCGGTCATCGGCAAAGGCGGGGAGACCATCCGCGGCATGGAGGCGGAGTTCGAGTGCACCATCGACGTGGCTGAGGACGGTCTGGTAAAGGTCTTCGCCACCGATGGGAAACTTGGCGACGCTTGTATCGAGCGCATCGGCCTTCTGACCCGTGACACCCAGGTGGGCGACATCATCGAGGGACGAGTGGCTTCGACCACCTCGTTCGGCGCGTTCGTCACGCTCAAGCCGGGCACTGACGGACTCGTCCACATCTCTCGCCTCGCCGACCGCCGGGTGGCGACCGTGGAAGAAGTGGTCAATCGCGGCGACCTGGTGCGGGTGGAGGTCCTCGACGTGCAGCAGCAGGGCGGCAAGGAAAAGATCAGCCTCCGTCTGCTCGCGAACCTCTCAGAAAAGGAAGGCAGTGCCGACTGACGAGTACCGGCTGGAAAGGCTCTCTAACGGACAGCGGCTGGTAACCGAGAAGCTCGACCGTCTGAGATCGGTCTGCATGGGCTTCTGGATCCCCGCCGGTTCGCGAGATGAGCCCACGCCGCTCGTCGGAACGACGCATTTCATAGAGCACCTGCTCTTCAAGGGGTCGTCGAAGTACACGGCGGAAGAGATCGCCCAGATTTTCGACACCCTTGGAGGGGAGTTGAACGCAAGCACGTCTCGGGAGTACGTGGTCGTCTACGGACGCTTCCTCGACGATCAGCTTCCGCTGGCCATGGACGTGATGACCGACATGCTGCTCACCCCGGCCTTTACCGACCTCGACAGGGAGCGCGAGGTGGTGCTGGAAGAGATCGCGATGGTGGAGGACTCGCCTCAGGATCTCATCCACGACGTGCTGGCCGAGGTCGTGCTCGATGGACATCGGCTGGCTCACCCCATCCTGGGGACCCGGGAGAGCATCTCGAGCGCCTCCGAAGAGGACATCCGCGCCTATCATCGTGAGCGCTTCCAGTTTGACGACATGGTGGTGGCGGCCGCGGGTAACATCGATCACGAGGAGTTGGGGCGGCTGCTACTGGAGCGGCACTCGTCAGCCGACGGCTCAAACCCGCAACGCTCCACGTCTGCGCCTCAGATGTCGCCTCGGCGGCACTTCCTGAGCAAGGAGACTGAACAGATGCACGTGTGCCTCGGCGGTATCGGCATGGCTCGCGACGACGACCGGCGCTTCCAGCTCTCGGTTCTGGACAGCCTATTCGGCGGGTCACTGAGTTCGCGGCTCTTTCAGGAGGTCAGGGAGAAACGAGGCCTCGTCTACAGCGTGTACTCGTTCTCGAGCCTCTACCAGGAGACCGGACTTTCCGGCATCTACTTCGGCTGCCGTCCCGAGCGCCTGGAGTCCGTGATGGAGACGGTGGGTCGCGAGCTGCTGCGCTTGGTCAAAGAACCGGTTCCCGCCGACGAGCTACAGCGTGCCAAGGAGCACCTCAAGGGCCGCATGATCCTCGGCCTGGAAAGCACGTCGAGTCGCATGACCCGGCTTGGCAAGGGGGTTCTCACAGAGACCGAGATACTCTCCCTGGACGAACTCGCGCAGCGGATCGACGCCGTCACCAGCGAGCAGGTGCTGGAGCTCGCCGCGCAGGTATACCGCCCGGGGGCACTGTCGGTGGTCGGCATCGGCGCCGACGATGACCAGTTCAACAAGGCGGTCCCGGAGAACTGTCTCGCGGGGCTCATCTAGGGGCGCAGAGCATGAGTGGCAGTGACGCGCAAGGAGATCGCCGCATCAAGGTGGCCGTTTCGGGTGCCCGGGGCCGCATGGGCAGCATGACCTGCGCGGCGATCCAGGCCGAGGGAGACCTCCTGCTGGTGGCTGAGATCGACCCGGCCTTCTCTGTGCAAGAGCTGACCGACTCCGACCGAAGGCATTGTTTCGCGGGTCTAGAAGAGGCCATCGCCGCGGTCAGGCCGGATGTGGTGGTCGATTTTACAACACCGGCCGTAGTGCGGGACAACGTCCTCGGCTGCGTGCGCCTGCGCGTGCCGGTCGTGGTGGGCACCACCGGGCTGAGTGCGGGTGATCTGGCCGAGATCGAGCGCGAAGTCGAGGCTCGGGACATTCCGGTGCTGGTGGCCCCCAATTTCGCCATGGGCGCCGTGCTCATGATGCAGTTCGCCCGGCAGGCCGCGGAGCACTTTCGGGCATGTGAGATCGTGGAACTACACCACGAGGCCAAGCTGGACGCACCCTCGGGCACTTCGCGGCTCACTCGCCTGCGCGTGGAGGAGACGTGGCGCGAGGCCGGCTTCGACAAGGAGATCCCCATCCACAGCGTTCGCCTGCCGGGACTCGTCGCCCATCAGGAGGTCATCTTTGGCGGTCTGGGGGAGACTCTCACCATAAGGCACGACTCGCTTTCGAGGGAGTCGTTCATGCCGGGAGTCGTGCTGGCCGTCCGGCGCATCAGCGGGCTGCAAGGACTCGTTGTAGGTCTGGAGAACATCCTATAAGACCTGCGCGAGTTCTCTCTCTCGCCTGCAACAGGACTGGCGCTCCGCGGGTCCGGATCGAGTTTGGAGGTTCTGACAACCACCCGTGACGACACGATCGCTTAAGGTCATACCCCTGGGGGGTCTGGGGGCCATCGGCAAGAACATGATGGTCCTGGAATACGGCGACGCCATCGTCGTGATCGACACCGGCCTCATGTTTCCCGATGACGAGATGCTTGGCATCGACCTGGTGCTTCCCGACTATTCTTACGTGCTCGAGAACAAGGACCGCGTCCTTGGCATTGTGGTCACCCACGGGCATGAGGACCACGTGGGGGCGCTACCGTACATTCTCAAAGAAGCCGACCTGCCGGTGTACGGGACTCGGCTGACTCTCGCACTCATCAACGCCAAGCTGGGCGAGCATGGGTTGCAGGGAAAGAGATCGCTGAACGAGATATCTTCCGCCAGGAGTCTCAAGCTGGGGCCATTCGAGATCGAGTTCCTCGAGGTGTCTCACAGCATTCCCGACGGAGTGGGCCTCGGCATCCACACGCCCGTGGGCACGATCATCCACACGGGCGATTTCAAGCTCGACCAGACACCCATCGATTCACGGCCCACGGAAATGCAACGTTTCGCTGAACTCGGGCGAAAGGGAGTGCTCCTTCTTCTCTCCGACAGCACTAACGCCGATGTTCCCGGATTCACCATCCCCGAGCGCAGCGTGGGTCAGCGCCTTGAGAGCATCTTCGCGTTGGCCCGGGGGCGGATCATTGTGGCCTCGTTCGCCAGCCACATCCATCGTATACAACAGGTCATGGACGCGGCCTCCCGGCACGGCCGCTCGCTGGCCATCGTCGGCCGGAGCATGGTGAAGAACGTCAACATCGCCCAGAACCTGGGCTACCTGACGGTACCCGAGGGACTTGTCGTCAAGCCTCAAGACATCGCCCTGCTGCCGCCCGAAACCGTGACGGTGTTGTCTACCGGCAGCCAGGGGGAACCCCTGTCAGCTCTCGCGCGGATGGCGGCGCACGATCATCAGTCGGTGGAAATAATGAAAGGCGACACGGTGATCATCTCCGCGCGTCCGGTGCCGGGGAACGAGACGAGCGTGTACCGCACCATCGATCGCCTCTTCGCGAGTGGCGCCAGAGTCATCTACGAGGCCTCGGCCGGAGTGCACGTGTCGGGCCATGCTGCCGCTGAGGAACTCAAAGTGATGTTGAACTTGGTGCGTCCGAAATACTTCATGCCCATCCATGGGGAGCATCGTCATTTGTATTTCCACGCGGAGTTGGCGAAATCCACCGGGATACCCGACGAGAACGTCTTCTTGCTAGAGAACGGCGACGTCCTCGAGCTGACCTCGAAGCGGGCCGAGATCACCGGGAAGGTGCAGGCCGGAATGATCCTGGTGGACGGGTTCGCCATGGGCGACTTCCACGATCTTGTGTTGCGCGACAGGCAGCACCTTGCGACCGACGGCTTGGTGATGGTGGTCGTGGTCCGCAGCGCCCAGGACGGCAAGATACTTGGGGAGCCAGAAGTGGTCTTTCGAGGTCTGGCGCACTCGGGAGAACTTGACGAGCTCACCGAGCAAGCGCGCCGACTGGTGCTGGATTCGCTTAACACCCGGGAGATGCGGCTGGTGACCGACATCGGGCTGGTGAAAAATCACGTGCACGACGTGCTGCAGAAGTTCTTGCGCAAAGAAGCCGGCAGACGGCCCATGGTCCTGCCGGTGATCGTCGAGGTGTAGGCGATGGGCTCGACGGTGGCCAAGCCACGTCGGCAGCCGGCGCCCGCCAACGGCGGTAGCAGATCACGCGGGTCCGCCGGTGGGGGCCGGACTTCGCCCCCGCGCAAACAGGCTCCCTCGGGCTCGGGCCCGGACCGCGTCCGGGAGATCGTGGCCCTGGTCTTGTTCGCGGTTGCAGTCTTCCTCATCTTCTGTCTCGGCGCCACCGAGAAAGCCGGGGTGATGGGGCGGGGGATAGAGACCGCCCTCGTCTATGCCTTCGGCAGGCTGGCCTTCCTGGTGCCCGTGATCTTTATCGCCGTGGGCGTCACCACGGTGTTCGAGTTCAAGCTGCGCCGGTCGTTGCGTTTCCTGGGCGTAGGGTTGTTCCTGTTCGGGCTGTTCTTGCTAATGGCAGGGGGATTCCCTCCGTTCGGCGGTCATAGCGCGGACCTTTTCGTGCGCAACGAGTTCGAGACCCACGCGGGGGGCCTCGGCGAAGCCTTCTACGGGGCTTTCCATGCCTTGGTCGGCGTCGTCGGGGTGGGCATCATCGGATGGGTGCTCGAGCTTGCCGGCTTCAGCCTGGTCACGGGCGTCACCGCCCGCTGGCTGGGTAAACGGACCACGCACGCGGCCCGGGTCGTGAAGACCACAGCCGAGCGAAGCACGCTGATGACGAGGCGGCGCGAAGACGACTCCGGAGAGATCCTGGGGGAATTCGATTTCCCGGCGAGGAGCGCCACCTTGGGCGGCGGGCTCCACGACGAGCGCCCGACTGCCCCAGGAGTGCGCGTCGGACCGATCGACTTGGTCGCCGGCTCCGGCGACGCGCACATGGGCGCGGCTGGTCAGGGCGCAGGGAGTGCCTTTGGGGACGCTTTCGACGAGTGGACGAGTGGCCGCCCAGCCACGCACAGCCCGGTCGCCCCGATGGGTGTAGGCCTTGCCCAGCACTCCGGAGGGAAAGCGGTACTGGACGGAGCGGAGGCTTTCGCCGACCTGTATGGACATGCCGGCGGCGGGCAGGCGGCCGGAGTGGCAGCCCCTGCGGCGGGCCAGAGACAGGCCGGAGAGAGCGGAGCTCCAGAGCCCGCGGCTCTCGCGGCGCCGGATGGGCAGCACGCGACGGCGGAACACGAAGCCATGGACATGGAACAAGAACCGCTTCCTGGCCTGGCAAGGACGCCGCGTCAGATCGAGTTGGCCGTCAGCGAGCCCAGCTACGTGTTGCCCTTGCCGGACGTGCTGCGAAAGAGCAGCCCGGCGGTGTCCGGGCCGGCGAGTGGGGAGCGGGATACCGCCGCCGTTCTGCTTCAGGCGCTGTCTCAGTTCGGCGTGCAGGCTCGAGTCATCGGCATGGTGGTGGGCCCACGAGTCACTCGCTATGAGCTGCATCTGGCCCCGGGCACGAAGGTCGCCAAGGTCTCCCAGTTGAAAGATGACCTGGCCTACGCCCTGGCCAGCACGGAGATCCGCATCCTCGCGCCCATCCCGGGCAAGTCGGCTGTGGGAGTGGAGGTACCCAACCAGCGCCCCGACTTCGTGACGCTCGGCGACATCTACCGGGAGTTCCCCAAGTCGGCCGGGCCGCTCATGGTGTGGCTCGGAAAGGACATCTCGGGCAAGGCCGTGTACGCCGATCTCACCCGGCTGCCGCACCTTCTCATCGCCGGCACTACCGGCTCGGGAAAGAGCGGCTGCGTCAATTGCCTGGTTTCTTCGGTGCTTTTGCGGAGCAATCCTGAACAGGTGCGGATGATCATGATCGACCCGAAGAAGGTCGAGCTCTCGCACTACGACCGCATCCCTCATCTGCTGGTGCCCGTGGTGACCAACATGAAGGATGCCGCCGGCGTGCTGCACAACGTGGTCAAGGAGATGGAAGACCGCTACGAGCTTATGGAGCTGGACCACGCCCGCAGTCTGGGCGAGATGAACAAGACCCGCGCCCGCCGGGGGGAACGGCCTATTCCCTACATCCTCATCGTCATAGACGAGCTTGCCGACCTCATGATGACCTCGCCGCAAGAGGTGGAGGACTACGTCATCCGTATCGCGCAGAAAGCGCGGGCGGTGGGCATCCATTTGGTGGTCGCTACTCAACGCCCCTCCGCCGACGTCATTACCGGCATGATCAAGGCCAACATTCCCTCGCGCATCGCCTTCGCGGTGTCCAGCCAGACCGATTCGCGGGTCATTCTCGACATCAACGGAGCCGAGACCCTGCTCGGCATGGGCGATATGCTCTTCAAACCCTTGGGGTCGAGCCATCTGCAACGCGTGCAAGGCGCCTACATAACCGAGGACGAGATCGCGCTTCTGGTCAGCCACTGGCGGCACCAGGCAGAGCCGGAATTCCGGGAAGAGCTCCTCCGGCGGCCCGCGGAGGTCAAGAAGAGCGAAGACGACCACTTCGATCCTGATTCCGACGAGCTTCTGGCCGACGCCGCCCAACTGGTCATCGAGACCGGGAGCGCCTCGGTGTCGATGCTGCAACGGCGTCTGCGCGTGGGCTACACCCGGGCCGGCCGCTTGATCGACATGCTGGAGCGTCGAGGCATCGTCGGCCCGTGGGAGGGAAGCAAGCCCCGCCAGATCCTCATCGACCCAGACGAGTTCGAGCACGTGCTCGGTGCTCTGAGAGCTGAGGAGCACTTCGGGGATGGGGAGGACCTTGACTGACCTGCCGGTGCCCTCGGTCAGCGCGGCCGAAGCGATGGAGGGCGGGTTCCAGGTAGTGGATGTCCGCTCTCCGACGGAGTTCGCCGATGGTCGCATGCCGGGCGCTCTCAACCGCCCACTGCTCGACGACGCTCAGCGGGTGGCGGTGGGTACAGCGTACAGGCGCGAAGGAGCCCCGCGTGCCCGGCTTGCGGCCATGGAACTGGTGAGCCCCGGCCTGGCTCAGTATCTGAACGGTCTCGCGGAGATCGCACGCGCACAGCCGCGCGGGCGCCGGCTGGCCATCATGTGCTGGCGGGGAGGAGAGCGGAGCCGCAACGTAGTCCTGCTCCTTGCTCTGATAGGCATCCATGCGGTGGCGGTCGCCGGGGGCTACCGCGCCTACCGACGGGAGGTAGTGGCCGCTCTCGCCCAATGGCGGCCCTCGGTCCCGGTCATCACGCTTTATGGGCCCACCGGCGCGGGGAAGAGCGCCCTTCTGCGGGCCTTGGCGTCCATGGCGCCCGGCGTGCGCGGGCCGCGACCCTGGCCAGTCGACCTCGAGGAGCTGGCGCTTCACCGCGGCTCGCTACTGGGGGGTTTGAATCAACCGGGGGAAAGGCGCCAGAAGGATTTTGACGCCCTTGTGTGTGACGAACTCCGCCATCCGAGGGGCGACTATCTTGTGTTGGAGGGCGAAGGCGGCAAGATAGGCAAGGTGTTCCTGCCCACGAGCGTCGCCGAAACGATCCGGGGAGGGATGCCGGTGCTGGTCACCGCGTCAGTCGACGACCGCGCTCAGCGGATCCTGAGCGAATATGGGCCGGAAGGCTGGGACCGTGCTGACGTTGAGAGGTTCCGTCATAGTCTGGGATTAATCGCCGAGCGACTCCCGCGGGAGACGGTGGTTTCCTTGGAAACGGCCTTTGATGATGGTAGATTTACCGACGTCGTGAAGGGGCTCTTGGTCGAGTATTACGACCCTCTGTATCAGAGATCGTCAGTGGAGGGGAGAGATTTCGTCCTTCGATTCGACACCGGTCCCGACCCAGTCCAAGCGGCGCGCCGGTTTGTCACTGCCGCCAAGCGCCTGATCCGAGAGGTATCGCCCACACCCCGTGCCGGACATAGGTAACAGCCTGCGTGAGGCCCGTATCCGTAAGGGTCTCAGTATCAAAGACGTCGAAGCCGTCACCAAGATTCGCACGAAGTATCTGGAGGCCCTGGAACAGGGCGACTACGAGATCCTTCCCGGCTCAACGTACGTCAAGGCCTTCTTGCGCAGCTACGCGACCTTTCTCAAGGTCGACGGGGACGCTCTGGTGGAGGAGTACAGGCGCACTCATGAGCTGCGCAGAGAAGAACCCGGCGTCACGCGTGTCGATGTGGCGCAACCGCCACGTTCGAGGACCGTTGCCGAGAAGAGGAAACGCAAGGCGCGCCGGGGTCAGCGCGGACATGCGCTCATCGGGGCCCTGGCGATTGTGGTGGTGGTTCTCCTCGCCTGGTTGGGTTCGAGTTGGGGGCGCCAGGATGGAGCTACCCTCAGTAGTGACAGCATCTCCAGCACGGGCTCGGTCACCAGCGTGGCCGGCGTGAGCAGCACCACCACCGTGTCGGACCCGACCGCGGTCTCCTCGACCACCGCATCGGTGGTGGTCACCACGGGGCAGAACGTATCGCTGGTCCTCACGGTCACTGAGGGCAGCTGCTGGCTCGTTGTGCGCGAAGACAGCAACCAGGGCGCCGAACTCTACGCGGGGACGCTCTCGGCCGGGGGGCAGAAGACCTTCGACAGTTCCAAGCGCTACTGGATGATTGTGGGGGAGCCCGAGGTCCTCGCACTCACGGTGAACGGCAGGCCGCTTTCGCTGGAAGGGGAGGCCGGGGCGTTCGTCGTGACGGAGACCGGCGTGGAGTCCTCCGAGTAGCATGCCGTCACGGCCTGCTTCTCCGTCACGCGTTTATGTTCACACTCTGGGCTGCCCGAAGAACGAGGCCGACAGCCGGTCTCTGAGCCGGTCGCTGGCGGCGTCCGGGGCGGTTCTGGTGCCCACGCCGGAGCAGGCGACCCACATTCTCCTCAACACCTGCGGCTTCATCAAGGAAGCCAAGGAGGAGTCGATCGGGGCGATCCTGGATGCCTGCGCCTCCTACGCGGACAAGCGGGTGCTGGTAATGGGTTGCCTGGTCGAGCGATATCGGGACGAGCTACGCGGCGGCATACCCGAGGTGTCGGCTTGGTTCGGGCTCGCGGGCGGGGATGACGAGCGAGCGCTGCTTCGGGAGCTCGGCACCGAAGCGTCGCACGTCGGAAGCCTAGCCCGCGAGGAAGCAGCAGAAACACTCGATCGCTCTCGTGCCGGGTATGCGTACCTGAAGATCTCCGATGGTTGCGACGAACCCTGCACGTTCTGCGCCATCCCGGGTATCAAGGGACCTTATCACTCGGTCGACGCTGCCGGGATAGTCGAGGAGGCGCGGGCTTGCCTTGCCGACGGAGCCCGCGAGCTGGTGCTGGTGGGCCAGGACACCACGCTGTGGAGAGATCACGACCTCGACCTGTTCGGATTGATCGATCTGCTGGCCCAAGATGAGAGGGTCCGCCGGCTGCGGGTCATGTATCTCCAACCCGAACGGGTGACCGACGCCTTTCTCCGCCATATGGCGCGACAGCCGAAACTGTGCCGGTATCTCGACGTGCCATTCCAGCACTCGCATCCCGATATCCTGCGGAGGATGGGACGCTGGGGCGATGGCGACGCGTATCTCGGCCTGGTGGAAAGAGCTCGTCGCTTGATGCCGGAGGTCGCCATCAGGTCATCCTTCATCGTAGGTTTTCCCGGGGAGACCGAGGAGCACTTCGAGCACCTCCTGAGCTTCGTGCGGGATGTGGGATTTGATTACGCGGGAGGCTTCGTATACAGTCCTGAGGAAGAGACCGCGGCGGCGAAGCTCAAGCCGCGCGTCCGTCAGTCGATCGCGCAGGAACGTCTGAACCGGCTGAACGAGTTGCTGGAACTGTCCGCCGAGAGCCGCCATCACGCCCTTGTCGGCGCACACATGGAGGTAATGATCGATTCGTTGGACGCGGAAGAGGCCGGTGAGGGCATTTCCGCGGTCGGGCGGACCGCAGGCCAGGCCCCCGACGTGGACGGGGTCACGTATGTTGAGGGCGGACTACCGGAGGGGACCATGCCTGGCGATGTACTAACGGTGACGGTTGATGCGGTTGTGGGCTACGACCTGATGGGAACGGTGAATGCGCCCTAATCTGCCTAACTCCATAAGTATCTTCAGGGTGCTGCTGGTGCCGGCCCTGATGGCGTTCTTGTTGGTCGAGGTCCCCGCAGGCGACCTTGTTGCCCTGGTCGTGTTTCTCGTGGCCGCCGCAAGCGACATCCTCGACGGCTACCTCGCCCGGCTCACTCATCAGACGACCGTGCTGGGCGCCTTTCTCGATCCCCTGGCCGACAAGCTGATGGTGATAGCGGCGATGGTGTCTCTGATCGCGCTCGACAAGCTGTCCGCCTGGGTTGCTATGGTTGTCATAGCGCGCGAGCTCGCGATATCCGGGCTGCGGATGGTGTCTGCGGCCCAGAACGTGGTGATCTCCGCAAGCCGTTGGGGCAAAGTGAAGACGGTCTGGCAGATGTTCACGCTCTCCGCGCTGATCATGGAACCCCGGCTGTTCAAGCCGGAGTGGACCCTGGGGGGCCACAAGGTGACGTGGTACTTCGTGGTGTTGATGCTGGTGGTTACGGTAGGCAGCGGAGCTGAGTACTTCATTCGAGCGTGGCAAAAACTGCGCGGGCCGCTGACTACCGAGGACTA
>Ga0154815_137_pt6 | contig 11618 bp, 14 predicted proteins | sample Rifle2008BG16ft_FD_105823 | JGI IMG/M metagenome (GOLD analysis project Ga0154815, IMG submission 105823) | Actinobacteria bacterium RBG_16_64_13
GTCGTGAGATGAGACCCCATCGCCGCGCCGGGGACCTCGCGACCGCCGCGTGTACCAGAGAACAAGGGTGACGACGAGGCCTAGTATTCCAACCAAGAATACGATCAAGCCCGCCAGTTGAATGTCGAAGCCGGACACGTCCCAGCTCACTGCCCAGCGAAGGATCGCTCCCACTGCTATAAGGATCATGGCGCTGCCGATGTACATGTCTTCCTAGACCTCCGTGTTGTTTGAGACTCGTGTCCCCGGCCAGGACAGAACCGCCCCGCCGGGACACGACTAGAGGGATCTACAGCTACCGGCGCCTGCGATACCCCCAGCCACCCCCACCGAGGAACAGCACTACTAGAACTATGATCAGTATTACGAGCCACAAATCCATCTGACTTCACCTCTCCTTCACCGAGAACTTCAGCGCTTGCCGGCCTCATCTTGGTGCTTCGCGTCCTGATGCTCAGCCCACTCGCGGGCCCGCCGGGCGGCCTCGTCACGCAGCGAAGTCCAACGGTCCCTGTGGCCTCTCCTAGTCTTCCCTTCGCTACGGCAACGCAAACGGAGCACTCCGACCATCTTCGCCTGGGGGGTTTGGTCCCTGGTGATTGCAGGTACACAATCCAGAAGGGCAACCGGATTTCGGAGGGGTTGGATATGGGCATTCTGGCGTGGATCTTGTTCGGCGGCTTGGCCGGCTTGGTAGCCGGATTCCTCACCGGCGGTGGCGGAGGCATCATCTACAACGTCATCGTGGGCATCGTGGGAGCGCTGTTGGGTGGGTTCATCATGAACCTGTTCGGCGAGTCCGGCGTCACCGGATGGAACTGGCGGAGCTTTGGAGTGGCCGTCCTTGGAGCGGTAGTGCTCCTCATCGTTCTGGGATTCGTCCGGGGCGGGGCCCGAGGGCGTAGCCGCTAGGCCGGATGGTTCAGGGAAGTCAAGGTCGTGGCCTGGCCATCGTTCCGCGCTATCGGTCTGGACGCCGTCATAATCGACGACGAGGCGAGCATCAAGAGAGCCTCACGGGTCGTAGCCTTCGTCGGTCCCCCCGCCGTGAAGACCATCATCGATCTGAAGGAGGCCCTGCGAGGCGCGTGACAGACACCCCGTGAACTCCGACGATCAACGAGACCGGGCTGTTCTGCAGAGCATCGCCCGCAGGGCGATGCTCGAGCGAGGATTGCTGTCTGACTTCTCCACCGCTGAGTTGGCGGAGCTCGGTACGATCCAGGTGCCCGCGACAGCTAACAGCCTGTCGGCGCGCGACCTCAGGGATCTTCTTTGGGCTTCCATTGACAACGACGACTCGCGTGATCTGGATCAACTTACCGTGGCCGAGTCGCTGCCCGGAGAAAGAGTCAAGATCCTGGTTGCCATAGCCGACGTGGGCGCGCTCGTCAAGGACGGATCGGCCATTGACGACCACGCTCGCCACAACACGACCTCGGTTTACACCGCGGCCCAGATATTCCCGATGCTCCCCGAGGATCTTTCCACCGGCCTCACCTCTCTGAACCCGGGCGAGGATCGCCTCTCTATTGTCATTGAGATGGTCCTGGCCGCGGATGGTGCGCTCGAGGATTCGGACGTCTACCGTGCTCGCGTACGCAGCCACGCGAAACTTGCCTATGACAGCGTTGCCGCATGGCTGGAGGGGAACGGACCCGTGCTTGGGGCCATCGACGAGGTGAACGGATTGGCCGAGAATCTGCGCACGCAGGACCGCGCGGCGCAGGGCATGAAGACACTCCGCCACGTTCACGGGGCGCTCAGTCTGGAAACGATCGAGGCACGACCTATCTTCGAGGGTGACACACTCCGCGATCTGAGAGCAGAAAGCCCGAATCGAGCCAAGGACCTCATCGAGGACTTCATGATCGCTGCAAACGGCGTGACCGCCCGGTATCTTTCGTCCAGGCAACTCCCTTCCATCCGCCGAGTGGTCCGCACTCCAGAACGGTGGGACCGAATCGTGGAGATTGCGGCGGAGCACAGTTACACGTTGCCAAGCCGTCCAGACTCAGCAGCGCTCGAGAGATTTCTGACCAAGGAGAAGGCCGCCGACCCAGTTCGATTCCCTGATCTGTCCCTAGCCGTGACAAAACTCCTGGGCGCGGGTGAATACACTGCAGAACTACCCGGTGACGTGGCGCCGGGACACTTCGGCCTGTCGGTCAAGGACTATGCACATTCCACCGCTCCGAATCGCCGGTATACCGATCTGGTAACCCAGCGCCTACTCAAGGCCGCCATCGCAGGAGAGCCGTCCCCATACGGCGGTGATGAACTGGTCGCTCTCGCGACCCACTGCTCAAGACAAGAGAATGCCGCCAACAAAGTCGAAAGGCAGGTCGCCAAATCCGCGGCAGCTCTGCTCCTGCGATCGAGGATCGGCGAGGAGTTCGACGCTATCGTCACCGGCGCTGCCCCCAAAGGTACATGGGTGCGGCTTCTCTCCGTACCTGTGGAGGGGAAACTGGCTCAAGGTTTCGAGGGCGTTGATGTTGGCGACCGACTCCACGTGCAGCTGATGTCTGTGGATGCTGGCCGCGGATTCATCGATTTCGGGAGGGTGACCTGACCTTCGACGCTCAGTTCTCCTGCGTCGGGCCCTCGCCCTTGCCTCTCCTGAACCACCACCTTGCCCGTCTCCTCGTTCGCGTGGGACCGCCGGGGCCTCCGGACCGAAGCAGCAGGGCCAGCGGCTCGGTCTCGGGCGAACCCTCGAGGAGCACCGTCCTCACCATCATAGTCATGGGCACGGCCAGAAGAGCCCCGATGGGGCCCAGGACGAAACCCCAGACCAACAAAGACAGGAACGAGACCGCCGCGGGCAGGTCCATTCCGGTCTTGAGAAATCTGGGCTTGAAGATATTGTCGGACACGAAGTTGATCACTATGTATCCCACGAGCACTCCAACGACCATGCCCCAGCTTCTTTGGAGAATGGCCAGGATCACGGGAGGCAGCAAAGCGATGAGGAACCCCACGTTCGGTATATAGCTCATCACGAAGGAGAGAAACGCCCATGTGAAAGGGTGGGGCACGCCGAGGGACCATAGCAGCGCGAAGTTCAGGATCGCCACGACCACGGCGAGGACCGTGGTGATCCACAGATAGCTACGGGTATCTCGCGCCCATATCATCCATCTCCGGAGTGCAGGCCGGTCCTCTCCCAAAGCTGCATAGAACCGCTTGCCAAAGCCCGTTACTTCCACGAGCATGTACGCCACGATGAAGACGATGAGGCTCACGCTCTTGAGAGCGCCATAAAGTGCGGAAAGAGCGGCTGATACCCAACCGACCACGTTCTCCGGTTTCAAGATCTGTTCTTCGATCACTCCCGATATGTCGATCCCCCAGCCGGCAAGGGTACCCACAAAATCTTGTTCCAGGGCCGCCAACTGGTCTTCGAGTTGAGGCAGAAGATCCTTTGTCAGGAAGATCATGTACGACATGAGAAACAGCAAGGCGATGATCACGACCACGATGACGATCAGGGAGACGATGTACGCGACTACGGGTGGCACGCGTCTCTTGGTCAGGTTGGCGACGAGGGGACTGGCCCCGATGACCGCCACGAGTCCCAGGAGAATCGGCGCGGTGACGCTGCGGGTGGCCCGGATACCAAGAGCGAGCCCAACCACGACCCCCAGGATGAGGAGCGTTCGCGCCGCTGAAGACCAGGCGTTTGTTTGGAGCGGCTCCTTTGGTTCCATGCTCACCACCCTATCGTCCGCGGGCGATATGACTGTCTAGGGGGCCGCGGGCGTCTCCGGCTGCGTCGGCTTTGTCTCGGGCGGTGGTGGTTTTTGCGGCGACCGAGCTAGACGCGGGCGCCGCGCTCCAAGGACTATGAGCAAGATGCCGATCGCCAGAACCACGAGGCCCGCCACGACGAGGCCGTACGCGATCGGCAGAATGACCCCGAAGCGGGCTCCCAGACTCACGTTGGCGGTCACCGGAGCGCTCGCATCGCCGTTCATGATCACCGCGGTCCAAGTACCGTCCTGCACTTCCCACTGGAGTACCTGGCTGCCCATTCCTTCTTGCTCGGCCACCCAGAAGTCCTGTTGGCTGGGAGCCGAAGCTGGAGCGCCTCCATCCACGTGACGGTAGTCGACCGCGGCAGACCACCAGCCGAAATTGGTCACCTCATCGTGGGCGACGTTCGCGAGGTACTGGGAGACACGATCGGTCGGGCCGATACCGATGAATACCGGAGTCGCACCAGATGACGCCGCCCTGAGCCGAACCGCCGCCGTTCCGCCCGTGGGGATCCAATCTCCCAGATCGGGGCCAACATTGATGTCCACATTGGGCGTAGTCAGAGCGTAAGCGCTCGTGGAGACGACTCGGTTCGAGGTCTCGAAGAAGCCCGCCGAGTCTCTCTGGGTGCCATAAGCCCACAACAAGAAACCGCCCGGGGCCAGCAGCGCCAGCCCAATCACCAATAACAGGGCCCCGACTACAATTGCAGCCACCTTGGCGGGACGCATCATGTACCTCCCCAGGACGCGAATGCCGACGATCGGCGGTATGGTTCCCCCGGCGCGAGGAGTCTAATCGCTTCTGACGCCCGCTCGTCCTAGCCGGCGCAGACCGTACCGGCCCGCGACCTCGAGACGCCGCCGACGGTTTCGGCGTATAGTGCATCTTAGCTGAGAAGTTCTCCGCTCTTAGAAGGGCCAGAATGGGCACCACGGCCTGTGGAATGCGCCGCGCAAGTGCAACCGCACCGTCGTTTTCCCGTCCTCTTCCTCCTCCGCCAATCTCAACCGGCGCATAGTCGCGAGAGGACACTTATACCGTGAAGATCGAAGTACGCGAGGCACAAGCATCGAAGCCCGACCGGCCGCTGTGGGTCTGGCGGGTCTGGCGCAACGGCCGGCTGACCCAAGGGTTCAGCCCGAGCGAAGAGGACGCCAAGCACCAGGCAAATCTCGCGCAGCATCTCAGCCACAGCCACCGGCGATAGCGCTGGCTGGCGGAGGAGCCAGGCATAGTCTGCTTATGACCACGCTCTTCGTAGATGCCGACGCCTGTCCCGTCACCCGCGATGCCATAGCCATGGCACGGTCGCGCTCAACGCCTGTTGTCCTGGTCGCGAACGAGTCGCAAGATCTTGCCCGTTTTGCCGGGAGAACGGCAGTGGAGATCCTCCAGGTGGGATCGGGAAGAGACTCAGCCGACTTCGCCATGGTGCCCCGGCTGACTCCAGGGGACGTAGTGGTGACCGGCGACCTTGGGCTCGCGTCTATGGCCCTCGCCCGAGGGTCGCACGTCTTGAGCCCGCGGGGCCGCCAATACTTGCCGGCCACCATCGACGCCGAGATGGCCATCCGTCATGCCGAGCAACAGCATCGGCGCGCGGGCGGACGCACGAAGGGACCTACCCCGTTCCTGGATGAAGACCGGCAACGGTTCCGAGAGTCGCTGGCGCGGCTGCTGACAGAGAGCGCGCTCGCCGGCTAGTCCCTGTTTTCGGTCACCCCCCGTTCGGGTAACCAACAGAAGCGTCATGACGTTCCGGCCCGGAAAGGACGGAGGCATCACATGTTCTATCCATACAGTCTCGACCTGGGCGACACGGCCAGGCTTAAGCAGGGTTTGATCGTGCTCACTCCGGCTGAGTCCAAGCGGCTGCTGGCCAAGGCGGTGGTGAGTCTACCCCAGGTGCAGTGGGCTTTCGCCAATGGGCGACTCGCCGTCACCGCCGGCACCACGAATTCGTTCGTGCTCGAGGAACTCACCGGGGAGAAGATCGAGCCAGACCGTTTCTGCGTCGGCATGAGCGCAGCGGGCATGCTGACCATGAGTCTCGAGGAAGGCAGGATCATGGGACGGTTCTTCCAAAACAGCGAAAAGGTGGACACCCCATACCCAGACTTTCTCAAGAGCCTCGGCAAGGGCGACGTGATCGTGAAGGGCGCCACCGCAGTCGATCCCATGGGCAACGCGGGCGTGCTCATGAGCAACCCGACCGGGGGAGCAGTCGGCGCCATGTTCGGCCCCGCGTCTGCGCAAGGGATCTCGGTAATCACTCCCATTGGTCTGGAGAAACTGGTGCCCTCAGTGCCCGATGCTGCCGCCGGGTGGGGCCAGCTCAGCTTGGACTATGCGATGGGGATCAAAGTGGGCATGGCCTCGCTGAGCAGTGTGCTGGTCGTGACCGAGGTGGAGGCGTTGGCAGTTCTGGCGGGAGTACGGGCGCGGCTCGTATCTTCGGGCGGCATCGGAGGAAGCGAGGGCGCCGTCATCCTTCTATTGGAGGGCTCCGAGGGGAACCTCGACAAGGCCACAGGGGTAGTCGAAGGCGTCAAGGGCGAACCGCGGATCGAGGTCCCGGCGCATCAACTGAGCTAGGCGAACCGACCCATCTACCGCGGCCGCTGAAATACCGCGTAGGTGAACTCCTGGGCTGCTCCGGCAGGGGTCAGGTGCTGTTTCTGGAGGCTTTGTACTAGCTCGAACTCCGGGCCGAGGAACTCGGATAGCTTGTCCGCGTCGTATCGTTCCACCTCGAGACCGCTACAACGGTCGGGGCCCCCCAATCCAAAGGTAGCGATCACGACATATCCTCCGACCCGGAGAGCGGCCCGAAGGGAGTCGAGGTAGGCATGCCGGTCGGTCTCCGTAGTCAAGAAGTGGAACACCGCCCGGTCGTGCCAGACATCTACCTGCTCGGGCAGGCGCAGGTATCGCGCGTCCCCGGCAAGCCACTTCACCCTGTCGCCGCGATCACCCAGCCGCGTCCGAGCCACACCCAAGGCCGCCTCGGAAACGTCCGCCACCATCACGTCGACATAGCCTTGATCAAGGAGCCGGTCGACCAGAAGCGACGCCCCACCTCCGACATCGATGATCCGGCTGTTCTTGCCCAGCGCAACTGCGCCGATCAAGTTCGCTCAGGTCGCGGGTTCTGCCTCGAACCAACCGACCTCGTCAGGAGCCTTGCTCGTCCACATCTTCTGCCAGTGCGACCGAGGATCGTCCATGGGGGTATCCTTTGGGATATGGATATGAGCGCGACTATGACAAACATGATTCCGTGAATGGGGATCGGCGAAACCGCACGAGGATCCTCGTGGTGGACGACGACGAGAATCTGCGGCGTCTGGTGGCCGCCTACCTGGAGAGCGAGGGCTACGAGGTCGGCGAGGCGGCCGACGGCCACTCGGCTCTGGCGAGCGTCGAGGAACACGAGCCCCAACTCGTCGTACTCGACCTCATGTTGCCGGGGGTCACAGGCCTCGACGTTGCCCGCGCGATCCGTGCGAAGCAGACGATCCCGATCCTGATGCTCACCGCCCGAGGAAGCGAAGAAGACCTGCTGCAAGGATTTGAGGCCGGGGCTGATGACTACCTGGTCAAGCCCTTCAGCCCCAAGGTGTTGGTGGCCCGGGTCAAGGCGGTCCTTCGCCGTTCGGGGGTGGTATCGGAAGATGAGGCAGGAGGCTTGGTCGGTCTGGGCGACCTGTCCATCGACCCCAGGGCGCGCGAGGTCAGCATGGGGGACCGCCAGATCGAACTTACCAACACCGAGTTCGAGCTCCTACGGGTGCTTGCCGAGCACCCGGGTTGGGTCTACAGCCGTGAGGAACTGCTGGAATCGGCCTGGGGCTACAGCTACCTAGGAGACTCCCGGCTTGTGGACGTGCACATCGCCAATTTACGCAAGAAGATCGGCGACGACCCGTCGGACCCGCGTTTCATCCGCACCGTTCGGGGCGTAGGCTACAAGTTCCAGCGGCAGGGCACTGAGCGTCCGCCTTCGTCGAAGGATGATCTATGAACACACGCTGGAGGTTGTTCTTCTCGTACGTCGCGGTGATCGTCGTTCTGGTGGCCGTGCTCTCCGTCGCGGTCCGCAGCATAGCCATCCGGGCGGTCAACGGGCACATGGCGGGGATGGGGGGAATGATGGGCACGGGTGACGGCCCAAACGGGATGATGAACGGAGATATCCAGAGCGCTGTCAGCGCGGGTGTGAATGAGGCCATCCTCTGGGGGGCCCTTGCCGCCGTCATCGCCGCGGTGATAGCCAGCTACCTCGTGTCCGGATGGATCACGCGGCCTCTGGGACATATGGCCGAGGTCGCCGGCCGAATTGCCGCCGGTGATTTCCGGCAACGGGTCTCACACGCGAAGGGAGATGAGATCGGCCGCTTCGCGACGGCCTTCAACGATATGGCCGGGCAGCTCCAAGCGACTGAGGAGATCCGGCGAGAGCTCCTGGGAACCATTTCGCACGAGATACGAACCCCCCTTGCGAACATCGAGGGCTACATGCAGGGACTCATGGACGGGGTCGTCCAAGCGGAGCCCGAGACCTACGAGCTGGTGAGGCGCGAAGCGGCAAGACTGGGCCGCCTGGTGACCGATGTCGAGCGGCTGTCGCGGCTCGAAGCCGGAGCCGAGATCATCACGCCTGGACATCTCGCGGTCGCCGAAGCCATCGAAGCTGTGGTCGCGCCTCTCCGGCCCCAGTTCGAGCACTCGGACCGTTCCCTGGTGGTCGACTGCCCCGAGCCTTGCCCGAGTATCTGGGCGGATCCCGATAAGTTCGCGCAGATCCTCGGGAACCTCCTTTCTAACTCGCTGCGCTTCACGCCGCCTGGTGGCGAGGTGAAGGTGGACGTCAGGACCCAGGGCGCGATGGTCGCCTTCATCGTGGAGGACAACGGAACCGGCATCCCATCGGCTGACTTGCCTCACATCTTCGAGCGGTTCTACCGGGTTGACAAGTCAAGGTCCAGCTCCGGGGGAGGGAGCGGAATAGGCCTGGCGGTGGCAAAAGCTCTTACCGACCAGATGGGCGGCTCCATCAGGGCGGAGAGCCTTCCCGGGAGCTACACTCGCTTCATCTTTCTGCTGCCCCGCGAAAGCTCCACCTGAGGGTTGAAAACACGAGCAAGTACAACATACAATGCTCCTCACCTGTCAACGGTATCTGGAGGGGAGAGGCATGCGCAAAGCGTACAAGATCGTCGCCGTCCTGGGCATTCTGCTGGCCATGTCCGCACTCGTGTTCCTCGCGGGGGGATGCGGCGGAACCGACACAACCACCACTGAATCCACGGGTCCAGCGTCGACCGACACCACTGCCGGCGAGGTGACCGGAAACTTCACCATAGGGGTCACTCAGATCGTGAGTCACCCGGCTCTCGACGCTACCGTCGAAGGCTTCAAAGAAGCCATGGCCGAGCAGGGATTTGTCGAAGGCAAGAACGTGACCTACGACCTGCAGAACGCTCAGGGCGAAATGCCCAACGCGTCCACCATCGCTCAGAAGTTCGTGGGCGACGGCGTCGATCTGATCCTTTCCGTGGCGACGCCGACCAGCCAAGCCGTCGTCAAAGCCACGACGACCATCCCCATTGTGTTCGCGGCGGTCACTGACCCGGTAGCTGCCGGTCTCGTGACCAACCCGGACGCCCCGGAAGCCAACGTCACGGGCGTCTCCGATATGCTGCCCGTCCAGCCCCACCTCGATCTCATCAAGAAGATCGTGCCCAACGTCAAGACCATCGGCCTCCTGTACAACGCCGGCGAGGCGAACTCGGTAGCTTTGGTCGAGAAGGAGAAGGCGGCTGCCGAAGCCATGGGCCTCAAAGTCGTCGAGGCTACCGCCTCCAGCTCTTCGGAAGTCCTGGCGGCGGCCCAATCTCTGGTGGGACGCGTCGACGCGATTTCGGTGCTCACCGACAACACGGTCGTCTCGGCACTCGAGAGCGTGGTCAAGGTATGCCAGGAGAACAAGATCCCCCTCATCGCCGGCGACACCGACAGTGTGAAGCGCGGTGCAGTCGCGGCGCTGGCGTTCGACTACAAAGACCACGGGAAACAGGCCGGGATAGTGGCCGCACAGATACTCAAGGGCACCCTGATCTCTAAGATCGCCGTCCAGTACGCACAGAACCTTCAGTTGGCCATCAACCAGGCCGCGGCTACTGCTATGGGCGTGACCATCCCCGACGATCTCAAGTCCGAGGCCGATCTGACGTTCTAGCGGAGCGAAGTTGACGACAAGCGTCAAAATCTGCATGAATCTAAACAGACACCGGGGCCTCAAGGCCCCGGTGTCTGTTTACGACAAAGACCCGAGCTTGGCCCCGCCCGGACGTGAGGTGTTCGGATAATGGAGACCGTCTTCACAAGCGCGTTCGAGCAGGGACTGCTTTACTGCTTCATGATCCTCGGTGTCTTCATGACCTTCCGCATCCTCGACTTCCCGGACCTCACCGTGGACGGCAGTCTGGCCCTTGGCGCCGCGGTCACCGCCATCGTCATCACCAAGGGGTATTCTCCATGGTTGGCCACCGTGGCGGGCGTCGGCGCGGGAATGCTCGCGGGGCTCGTCACGGGATCGCTCCACCTTCTCCTCAAGTCGGGCCACAGCGATTCGACCAACTACGGCCCCAAACTGCTCGCGGGCATCCTGGTCATGACCGCTCTCTACACCATGAACTTGCGCATCATGGGCCGCAGTAACATACCCCTCCTGGGCAAAGACAACGTGTTCGATCAGACCGGTAGCTGGCTCTCGGTCAAGATGACCGGCTGGTGGCTCGTCCTCAGTCTGTTCATGTTCATGCTGGTAGTCAAGTACATCCTCGACTGGTTTTTGCACACTGAGCTAGGTCTGGCCATGCAGGCCACCGGCGACAACGAGCAGATGCTCCGCTCGCTGGGAGTCAACACGAACGTGGTTCGGGTGATCGGCTTGGGGCTGGCGAACGGCTTCGTCGCGCTGAGTGGATCGCTTGTTGCGCAGTACCAGGGATTCGCGGATGTGGGCATGGGCATAGGTACCATCGTGGCCGGTCTGGCGGGGGTAATCATCGGCGAGGTGCTGTTCGGGACCAGGAACATCAGTTGGGTGCTCTTCAGTGCCGTGGGCGGATCGATCGTCTACAGACTGCTCATCTCGGTGAGTCTGAGGTTGGGGATCGCTCCCACCGACTTGAAGCTGCTGACGGCCGCGCTCGTGGTCGTTGCCCTGTCGATGCCCGCCGTGAGACGAAAAGTGATACGGCTTTGAGCGAGTCCGCCGGCCTCACCCTTCAAGGCCTGAGAAAGGTCTTCTACCCGCACACGGTCAATGAGGTCGTGGCGTTGAACTGCATCGACCTCCGTATCGAGCCAGGCGAATTCGTTACTGTGATCGGTTCCAACGGCTCGGGGAAATCGACCCTTCTGAACGCCATCGCCGGTACCTTCCCCGTCACGGCGGGCTCCATCGCATTGGACGGAGAGGACATCACCCGTCTCCCCGAGTACAGAAGGGCACGATCGATCGGACGCGTGTTCCAAGATCCGCGCGCAGGAACGGCCCCCTCTATGTCGATCCAAGAAAACTTGGCCATGGCCTATCTCCGGGGTCGCCGGCGCGGACTGCGCCCGGGTGTCCCGGCCAGAATGAAGCGTGACATGAAGGAGCAGCTCGCCCAGCTGGGTATGGGATTGGAGACGCGGCTCACTGCTCAGGTCAACAAGTTGTCGGGTGGTCAGCGCCAAGCTCTTTCTCTCCTCATGGCGACCGTGGCCAAGCCCCGCTTGCTACTGCTCGACGAACATACTGCGGCCCTCGACCCCAAGGTGGCGGCGACGATCATGGACCT
>Ga0154815_120_pt10 | contig 11468 bp, 14 predicted proteins | sample Rifle2008BG16ft_FD_105823 | JGI IMG/M metagenome (GOLD analysis project Ga0154815, IMG submission 105823) | Actinobacteria bacterium RBG_16_64_13
TCAGCAATCCGCCCTACGTGACTTCCGCCGATCTGGCGTCGCTCGCGCCCGACATACGCCGGTTCGAGCCCGTGTCGGCGTTGGATGGCGGGCCGGACGGGCTGTCTGTCTTCCGGCGCCTGGTGCCGCAAGCGGCCGGGGCGCTCCGGCCCGGGGGCAGCCTGCTCCTCGAGGTGGGCGACGGGCAGGCGGCGGCAGTAGCGGCGCTCGCTCACGATGCCGGGTTCGCCATCGTCGACGTGCACAGGGATATGTCGCAGAAAGAGCGCATTGTGGAGGCGACGCTTTCGGGGGCCTTTGTGGCCGCGCCGGCCGAACTGGACGATCCGTGGTTCGATCTCGTGGTGAATGCGCTGGCCGCGGGTGCGGTCATCGGTGTCCCGACCGACACGGTGTACGGCATCGGAGCCAGGTGGGACTCACCGGCAGGGGTACGCCGGCTGTTCGCGGCGAAGGGACGGCCACCCGATCAGCCGGTCGCCGTCTTGTTTCCTTCGGTGGACTCCATCGAGATGGCCCTTCCCGACCTGGGGCCCGAAGCCGCCAAGGTCATGCGCGCGCTCCTACCAGGTCCATACACGTTCGTGGTGAGCACCAGCGTGCCCCGCCAGGATCTCGTCGGCACCGCCGATTCTCTAGGAGTACGGGTGCCCGCGCAGCCGGTGCTTCTCGAGCTGCTCAGCTCGCTGGGGACTCCTCTCGCGGCGACCAGCGCCAACCGGACGGGTGAAAGAGACCCCGCTTCTCTTGGCGAGGTCGACCCCGCGGTGCTCGCCCACTGCTCCCTGGCCTTCTCCGCGCCGCGCCACCTGCCCGACGCCCCCAAGGAGAGGGCGGCTGGCCCGCCGGGCCGGGGGCTCGCCTCCACCGTCGTGGATCTGCGGCCTCTTTCCACCGGCGGCGCACCGCTGGTCATCAGGGAGGGGGCAGTGCCGGCGAGCGAGGTGCTGGAACGCATCTCGGCGCTTGGCTGAGGCGGGGCCGCGGACCTCATCTGATATCCTTGTCGCGCGTGGATCTGGGCGTTTTGATCTGCGATCGCCGCTTCGCCCGCACGTCCCGCCGTCCCGCCGAGGCTACGAAGGAGGCCTTGAGAATTGAGTACCGTTTCCCGCCGGACAAGCTATGCCGACCTGCCGCTCCGAGACGTGGACCCTGCTGTTTCGGGGCTCATCAGCCAGGAGCTCGCCCGGCAGCGACAGAACATAGAGCTCATCGCCTCCGAGAACTTCACCTCGGCTGCGGTGCTGGAGGCAGTGGGGAGCGTGCTCACCAACAAGTACGCGGAAGGCTACCCCGGCGAGCGCTACTACGGGGGTTGCGCGGTAGTGGACCAGGTCGAGGCGCTGGCCATCGAGAGGGCCAAGGCGCTCTACGGGGCCGAGCACGCCAACGTCCAGCCCCACTCAGGCTCCACGGCCAACCAGGCGGTGTACTTCGCCAGTCTCAGGCCGGGAGATCCGGTGCTCGCCATGAGCTTGGCCCACGGCGGACATCTGACCCACGGTCTGTCGGTCAACTTTTCGGGGCGTGGGTATCGGTTCTTCCACTACGGGATCAAGCGGGAGACGGGGTGGATGGACCTCGACGAGGTGAGAGCTCAAGCGCTCAAGCATCGGCCCAGACTGATCGTCGTGGGTGCGAGCGCGTACCCACGCACCCTGGATTTCGCCGCCTTCAGGTCCATCGCCGATGAGGTAGGCGCGGAGCTCATGGCCGACATGGCGCACATCGCGGGACTCGTGGCCGGCGGTGCGCACCCCTCCCCGGTCCCCCACTGCGACTGGGTCACCACTACCACGCACAAGACCCTGAGCGGTCCTCGGGGAGGAGCCTGCTTCTGCCGGGCCGAGAACGCGGCCCGCCTGGACAAGGCCGTGTTTCCGGGTTTGCAGGGCGGTCCCCTGGAGCATGTCATCGCGGGCAAGGCCGTCTGCTTCTTGTTGGCCACCACCGATGAGTTCAAGCAAAAGCAGAGGCTGACCGTCGACAACGCCGCCGTACTGGCCGAGACCCTCCTCGAAGGTGGTTTGAAGCTGGTCTCGGGCGGCACCGACAATCATCTGCTGCTGGTCGACTTCACCGGTACGGAGATGACCGGGCGGCACGCTCAGGATCTGCTCAAGCGGGTGGGCATCACCGCGAACAAGAACGCGGTGCCGTACGATGACCGTTCGCCGACGGTCACGTCCGGTCTGCGCTTGGGCACGCCGGCGATGACCACCAGGGGCTTTCGCGCCGACGAGATGCGAGAAGTGGGCCGGATCATCGTCGAGGCGCTCACCGACGCGCCGACGGAAGCGGATCTCGATCGACTCCTCACCCGTAGCCGCGCCCTCACGGCCGCCTTCCCCCTCTACCCGTTTCTGGGGGACTGATGTCTCCGGCGGGGGATACTCCGCCTCGAGCCGGCCGCCCCAGTTGGGAGGACTATTTCATGGAGATCGCCCGGGTGGTGTCTACCCGGTCGAGCTGCCTGCGCAGGCAGGTGGGCGCGGTGCTGGTCAAGAACCGCCAGATCCTGGCCACCGGTTACAACGGGGTTCCCCGCGGCATCCGTCATTGCGAAGAGCGCGGCTGTCTGCGCGACCAGCTGGGGATCCCCTCGGGCGAGCGCCAGGAGCTGTGCCGGGGGCTTCATGCCGAACAGAACGCGATCATCCAGGCGGCGTACCACGGGGTGGCGGTGAATGGCGCGGAGGTATTCTCGACGCTTCAGCCTTGCGTCACCTGTGCCAAGACCCTGATCAACGCCGGTATCGTAGCCGTGTATTTCTGCGGGGTGTATCCCGACGAGCTCTCCATGGAGATGTTCGAGGAGGCGGGAACCCGCCTGGTGCGGATGTCCTGAAAAAGATAATCATGGTAGTTCTGTTTCATATTCTTGCGGTCAGGGGAGGCACCTGTTTATAATGCGACGGGTGACGTGATGAGTCGGGATTCCCGGCGAGATCCACCGGAGGCCGGAAGTCTCGCCTTCACGTTCGTCGCTTTGGTCTTGGTCTTCACCGGACTTGGCTACCTGGCGGACCGCTGGCTCCATAGCGGGCCGTGGGTCATGGTGGCCGGAGTGTTCGTGGGCGCGGGCCTGGGCTTTGTATACTTGGTGTTCATCCTGTTCTCAGGGTCCTCGGGCAGCCGGGGCCGGAAGGGCAAGGATGAGGTTGGCAAAGACAGGGATGCCGCCCAGGGTAATGGGCGGATAGATTGATGATGTGGAGGATTCTCTGGGGCTGACGCTGATATCCGTGGCCGTTGGGTTAGCTCTGGCGGTCGCCTATCATCTGCTCTCCAGCCGGCTGCAGAGCTTGGTCGCGAATCGCAGTTCTGCGATGGTGCCGGTCGTCACGATTCTTGGCTTCCTTGTGCGGCTCGCAGTTCTGGCCGCGATCCTCGTGATTCTCGGCTTGTGGACTTCGCTTAACATGCTTGCTGTATGCGCCGCCTTCGTCGTCGTGTTCACCGCGCTGACGGGCTTCTCGGTATACTCCATGCTGTCCAAACGCCACGGTGCGCCGCCTTCGGCGGGCGCTACCGGCGCTCACTAGAGGAAGGCCCATGCTGCTTGCCGAAGAAGGCTCAAGCAAGATCGTCGAGGCTCTTCACGAGCTGAACGTACAGACTATCGTCTCTATCCCCAAGGTGGGCCCGTTCGATTTCTCCATCAGCAACGCGGTGATCTACATGTGGGCTTCGGCGGTCATCGTGTTCGCGTTCTTCTTCATAGTGAGCCGGAGGCTGCGCAAGCAACCCGACGGCCTGCAGATCGTGGCCGAGATACTTCTCAACTTCGCGACGGGTCACCTCACCGGTCAGATCGGGGAGAAGGGGAAGAAGTACTACTACCTCATCCTCACGATCTTCTCGTACATCCTGGTGACGAACCTCATCGGGCTGATTCCCAAGCCGGAGTTTCTGAGGCCATACACTCCCACGACCAACATCAACGTGACCTTCGGCATGGCCATGGTCGTCTTCTGCGTGACGCAGTTCCAGGGGATCAGCAGGCATGGCGTCGGTGGATACATGAAGACCTGGCTGACGCCGCCAGGCGTGCCCAAGGCTTTGGCCGCTCCGCTCAACGGCATCTTCTTCGTGGTGCACTTCATGGGCGAGTTCTTCAAACCGCTCTCGCTCTCGGTCCGGCTTTTCGGCAATACCATCGCCGGACACCTCATCATCCTCGTGATGCTGGGTCTCTTGCTCGAGTACGCGAGCGCCGTGGTGATCATCCCGGCTGCTCTGTTCGTGGTCATCATGACCGCTTTTGAGGTGTTCGTGGCCTTTATCCAGGCCTACATCTTCTCGTTGCTCTCGGTCGTATACATCGAATCCGCCATCTACGCTGGTCACTAGCTTCAAGCCCGCAACAAGGAGGACAAGACAATGGACGCTGACACCGCCGCCAGACTCGCCGCCGGCATCGGCATGGGGCTGGCCACTCTGGGCCCAGGCATCGGCATCGGGTATCTCACCGGCCGTACCTCGGAAGCCATCGCGAGACAGCCCGAGGCCTCGGGCGACATCCGTACCGCCTTCATCATCGGTATGGCTCTCACCGAAGCCCTCGCGCTGTACGCGTTCGTTATCGCGATCATCCTTCTCTTCGTAGCCTAAGAGCGGGACCGGCAGTCTACAAACCGCGCTCAGGCGCGGGTAGAGGATCCATAGGAAGAGCATGAAGATATTCGAGATTAGCCCAGGGCTTTTCATCTGGTCGGTGATCACGTTTCTGATCCTGGTCGGGCTGCTCTACAAGTTCGCCTTCAACCCGCTGATGCGGCTGCAAAAGGCCAGGCAGGACAGCATCCACGAGGCCATAAACGACGCGGAGAGACTGCGCGACGAAGCGCAGGACCTGCTGATCAACTACAAGCAGCAGTTGGCCGAGGCGCGGGAGGAGGCGGCGACCATAATGGACCGTGCGCGCAAGGCGGGCGAGTCCACCAAGGCGGAGGTCTTGGAGGAAGCGCGAGTGCAGGCCGAGGCCACTCTCGCCAAAGCCCGGCAACAGATCGAGCGCGACACGAACCAGGCGCTGCAGAAGATTCGGGAAGAAGTGGCCGACCTCACCGTCGCCGCCACCGAGAAAGTGGCGCGGACCAGTTTGTCGGGCGAGGACCAGCTCCGTCTGATCCGGGAAGCCATAAACGAGATCGACCTCAGCAAGATCAGCGAGAACTAGAGGAAACGGGAACGAGGACAAGACCTTGAGCGAAGGCAAGATTGCACGAGTCTACGCGACCGCGCTCTACCAAGCCGCCCGAGAGGAAGGGCGCGTGGAGCAGGTCCGCCGCGACCTGGGTGAGTTCGTCCAGGCCATGGGTTCGTCGCCGGAACTCCGTCAGCTCCTCGTGGCGGAGGAGATAGCCGACGTGCGCAAGACGCAGGTCTTGCTGGAACTCACCGAAGGCGGCGACGAGCTGATGCGCAATCTGCTTCGGCTTATGGTGGACAAGAAGCGGGAGAGCGAGCTTGCCGGCGTCTTCCGGGCGTTCGTGCATCTTGTCGAAGAGGCTGAGGGTCTGGTGCACGTGGAGGTCGTCTCCGCGGTGCCGCTGACGGCGCCACTGCAAGACGCGCTCCGGACCAAGATCGAGCAATCGCTGCAGAAGACGGTCGAACTGACGTTGACTGTGGACAAGGAGATCCTCGGCGGGCTCCGGCTGCGCATCGGCGATCGCGTAGCCGACGCGAGCGTGCGTCACCGGTTGGAGCGCCTCCGTGCATTGTTGATCACCCCTATGGCTAGCTTGGAGGGTTCAGTTGAAGCTGCGTCCTGAGGAAATAACCAGCGTCCTAAAATCCCGCATCCAGCGGTATGAGGCGGGCGTCGACATCCAGGAGGTGGGCACCGTAGTCCAGGTGGGCGACGGTGTTGCCCGTATCCAGGGGCTGGAGAACGCTGTGGCCGCGGAGATGCTCGAGCTGCCCCACGGGGTCATGGGCTTGGTGCTCAACCTCGAAGAAGACAGTGTGGGCGCCGTCCTGATGGGCGAAGACACGCTCATCAAAGAGGGCGACCAGGTCAAGCGGACGGGCAGGGTCATCCAGGTTCCCGTGGGCGAGGCCCTCGTGGGCCGCGTGATCAACCCGCTCGGGGTCCCGTTGGACGACAAGGGTCCCATCGAGACCACGGAGTTTCGCCCGGTCGAGTTCAAGGCCCCCGGCGTCATTCGCAGGCAACCGGTGAAGGAACCGCTGCAGACGGGGATCAAAGCCATCGACTCCATGATCCCCATCGGCCGTGGCCAGCGGGAACTGATAATCGGAGACCGAGGCACCGGCAAGACCGCTATCGCCGTCGACACCATCATCAACCAGAAGGGCCAAGGGGTCATCTGCATCTACGTGGCCATCGGCCAGAAAGCCTCCACCGTGGCCGGTCTCGTCGCCAAGCTCGAAGAGCATGGGGCCATGGATTACACCATCGTCATCATGGCGTCGGCTTCCGCGGGGGCCCCGCTGCGCTATATCGCCCCCTACGCTGGGGCGGCCATGGGCGAGTACTTCACCTACTCGGGTCGGCACGCGCTGTGCATCTATGACGACCTCACGAAGCATGCCGACTCCTACCGGCAGATGTCGCTGCTCCTGCGGCGCCCGCCGGGCCGCGAGGCCTTCCCGGGCGACATCTTCTATCTGCACAGCCGTCTGCTGGAGAGGGCATGTAAGCTCAATGACAAAGAAGGCGGGGGTTCCCTCACGGCTCTGCCCGTCATCGAGACCCAGGCGGGCGACGTGTCCGCCTATATCCCCACCAACGTGATCTCCATCACCGACGGCCAGATCTTTTTGGAGAGCGACCTGTTCTACTCGGGCATCCGTCCGGCCATCAACGTGGGCATCTCGGTCTCCCGGGTGGGTGGGAACGCACAGATCAAGGCCATGAAGAAGGTGGCCGGAACGCTGCGGCTCGACCTCTCTACATTCCGGGAGTTGGAGGCGTTTGCCAAATTCGGATCGGAACTCGATCAAGAGACCCAGAGAAGTCTGGCGCGCGGCGAACGGCTGGTGGCTTCGCTCAACCAACCCCAGTACGTGCCGTGGCCGGTTCAAGACCAGGTAATGATCATCTTCGCGGCTACGAAGGGGTACGCCGATGACGTGCAGGTGCGGGACATCTCGCCTTTCAACGCCTCGCTCCGCGATTACTTGGGCCAGCAGCACCCCGAGATCGGCGCCGAGATCGCGGCAAGCAAGGATCTAAGCCCAGAAACCGAGGCGAAGCTCCGCGGCGCCATCGAGGCGTTCAAAGAGATGTGGTCCGTGGACAAGGTCCTCCTCTAGGATCATATGGCGTCACAGCGAGACATACGCCGACGGATCGCCTCGGTCCACAACACGAGGAAGATCACCAAGGCCATGGAGATGGTGGCGGCGGCGCGCCTGCGGCGCGCCCAGCAGCGCATCGAGGCTACCCGGCCCTACGCCCTCAACATGCTCGAGTTCATCGGCCAACTGGTGAACTATCTGCAGGTCGATTTGAGCCTGCATCCGCTGCTGAAACCACACGCCCACCTCAAGAAGGTCGCGGTGATCGCCCTGACGGCCGACCGCGGCATGTGCGGGGCCTTCAACGCCAACATCGTACGCCGGGCGCTCGACCGGGTGAACACCTACGCCGCCGAGGGCGTCGAGAGCGACCTCGTGGTCATGGGACGGAAAGGTGTAAGCACGGTCCGGTTCCAGGGCTACAAGATCGACAGGGCCTACCTCGACGTGACCGAGCGCACCGCCTTCTTGGAGGCGCAGGCCTTGACCAACGGAGTCATCCGGCGCTACGCGAACGAGTCCATCGACCGGGTCCATCTGGTGTTCAACCGCTTCAAGAGCCCGATGGAGCAGTTCGTGACCGACCAGGTCATATTGCCCATCCAGGAGGAGATCACCGGCCAGTACTGTCCCGCCGATGCCCAAGAGCACATGGACTTCCTGTTTGAGCCCGATCCGGAGACAATCCTCGCCGACCTGCTCCCTTCGTACGTGGAGATCACCATCTACCGGGCCATCCTCGAGGGCATGGCCAGCGAGCACGGCGCGCGCATGACGGCCATGAGGGCCGCTTCCGAGGCTGCGGACGAGATGATCAACGATCTGACCCTGGCAATGAACCGGGTGCGGCAAGCCTCCATCACCCAGGAGATCCTGGAAGTGGTGGCCGGTGCGGACGCACTGTCCGGATAAGGAGGACGAAAGGGCGATGAACAAAGGCAAGATCGTGGAGATCATCGGGCCCGTGCTCGATGTGGAGTTCGCCGAGCAGTTGCCGGCCATCTACAACGCTCTCGAGATCGATGTCACGACGGCGTCGGGTAGGATCCACCTCATCGCCGAAGTGCAGCAGCACCTGGGAGACAACAAGGTGCGTGCCGTGGCCATGGATTCCACCGACGGCCTCGCCCGCGGCATGGACGTGGTCGACACCGGGCAGGCCATCTCTGTGCCCGTGGGACCGGCTACTCTGGGCCGGCTCTTCAACCTGCTGGGTGAGCCCATCGACGAGGGCGAGGCCCTTCCGGCCGACGTGGAGAGGTGGCCCATCCACCGTCCCGCGCCGGCCTTTGAAGAACTCGAGCCGACTACCGAGGTCCTCGAGACCGGCATCAAGGTCATCGACCTGCTGGCGCCGTACGTCAAGGGCGGCAAGGTGGGCCTGTTCGGGGGCGCGGGCGTGGGCAAGACCGTCGTCATCCTCGAACTCATCCATAGCATCGCCACACACCATGGCGGCATCTCCGTCTTCAGCGGCGTGGGCGAACGTACCCGCGAGGGCAACGACCTCTACCTGGAGATGAGCGAGTCGGGTGTCATCAACAAGACCGCCATGGTGTTCGGCCAGATGAACGAGCCGCCGGGCGCCCGTCTCAGGGTGGGGCTCTCCGCCTTGACCATGGCGGAGTACTTCCGCGACGTCATGGGCCAGGACGTGCTCCTCTTCATCGATAACATCTTCCGTTTTGTCCAGGCGGGGTCGGAGGTCTCGGCCCTGCTGGGACGCATGCCCTCCGCCGTTGGTTACCAGCCCACCTTGACTTCCGAGATGGGCGAGCTGCAGGAACGCATCACCTCCACGCGGCGCGGCTCGGTGACCTCGGTGCAGGCCATCTACGTGCCGGCCGACGACCTTACCGACCCGGCTCCCGCCAACACCTTCGCCCACCTCGACGCGACCACGGTCCTCAGCCGGGCCATCTCCGAGATGGGCATCTATCCGGCGGTCGACCCGCTCGACTCGACCAGCCGGGCGCTCAGCCGCCAGGTGGTCGGCGACGAGCACTACGAGGTGGCCATCAAAGTGCAGGAGATCCTCCAGCGTTACAAGGACCTGCGCGACATCATCGCCATCCTGGGCATGGACGAGCTGTCCGACGAAGACAAGGTCACCGTGCGCCGGGCCCGCAAGATCCAGCAGTTCTTGTCGCAGCCGTTCTTCGTCGCCGAGCAGTTCACGGGGATCCCCGGCAAGTTCGTGCCGCTCAAGGAGACCGTGCAGAGCTTCAAGGAGATCATCGAAGGCAGGCATGACAACCTGCCTGAGCAGGCCTTCCGTATGCAGGGCAGCATAGACGACGTGATCGCCGCGGTCCGGGCCACGCAGGCGGCCGCCTCCGCCTCCGCGGAGGCTGTCGAGGCCCCCGTTACGGCCTAGGGCGGGTGAGGTAGTGGTGGATCAGGAGGAGAGCTCACAGCTTCGCTTGGAGGTCGTTGCCCCTGCGGGCCGGGTGTTCGAGGGCGGCGTGCAGATGGCTGTGCTTCCGGCCGTGACCGGCGAGTTGGGCATTCTGCCCCGCCATGCGCCCCTGGTGGCTCAGCTGAGCATCGGCCGTCTGCGGGCTCTCACCGTGGATGGCGATTGGCTCACGTTTGCCGTCGCCGAGGGGTTCGCCAAAGTCCAGTTCAACAAGATCATCGTCCTGGCCGACGCGGCCGAGGAGGCTTCACAAATAGACGTCGCCCGCGTCCACAAGTCCATCGAACAGGCTAAGCAGCGCCTGGAGATGCACCGGTCGGGAGCGGTACCCGAGGGTGAGGACGTCGATCCTTACCGGGAGCAACTGGCCTTGCGCCGGGCATACAACCGCCTCAAAGTCGCGGAGAGACCCGACAAGTGACGGCAAGAACGGCCGCGAGACCCGGGGAGCCTCGCCTCCTTGTTCGCGGCGGGCGGCGTCTCTCCGGACAGGTCGCTGTCTCCGGCGCGAAGAACTCCGCTCTCAAGCTCATGGCGGCTTCTCTCTTGGCGTCCGGGACGAGCGTGCTTCACAACGTCCCCGACATCCAGGACGTCCGCACCATGCAGGAGGTGTTGGAGCACCTCGGCGCGGTGGTGGACTTCGCCGACGGCACCATGACTGTGGACACCAGCGCCGTGCAATCGCACGTGGCTCCCTACGAGCTTGTGCAGCGCATGCGGGCTTCTATCCAGATCATGGGCCCCTTGGTCGCCAGGTTCGGGGAGGCTAGGGTGGCCATGCCGGGTGGCTGCAACCTGGGTCCGCGCAAGATAGACATCCACCTGCGCGGCTTGGCCGACATGGGCGCCAAGGTGAGGTCCGATCACGGCTTCGTGGAAGTGACGGCCGCGAAACTGCACGCCATCGACATGTTCCTCGACTACCCGAGCGTGGGTGCGACCGAGAGCTTGCTCATGGCCGCCGTCATGGCGGAGGGGACGACTACTCTTGAGAATGTCGCCCGCGAACCCGAGATCGTCGATCTCTGCAAGTTCATGGTCAGCATGGGAGCGGACATCACGGGAGCGGGAAGTTCCACGCTGAAGGTGAACGGCGTGCGTGAGATGCAGCCGGCAGAGCACACCGTGCTCGGCGATCGCATCGAGGCGGGGACGTTTCTCATAGCAGGCGCGGTCACGGGCGGGGAGATCGAGGTGACCGGCATCAGCCCACACGTGCTCGACCTGTTCCTCTCGAAACTGCGGTCGGTCGGCGTCCAGATAGCCGAGAACACCCGCAGCATCAAGGCCAGCGGCGATCCGGCCTCTTACACCACCGTGGACGTGGCTACCCTGCCGTATCCTGGCTTCCCCACCGACCTTCAGGCCCAGATGATGGTGCTGCTTTCTATCGCCGGCGGGGTCTCGGTGGTGACCGAGAACGTGTTCGAGAACCGCTTCGGCTTCGTGGACGAGCTCATCCGGCTGGGCGCGGATATCCGTGTGGACGGCAACCACGCCGTCGTCACCGGCGGGCGGTCGCTGACCGGGGCCATCGTCCGCTGTCCCGATCTGAGGGCAGGGGCGGCGCTGGCCGTGGCCGGTCTTGTGGCCGAGGGCTGCACCGAATTGCGCGAGGTCTACCACATCGACCGCGGCTACGAACGCTTCGAGGAGAAGCTCCGGGGCCTTGGCGCCGAGGTGGAGAGGGCCGGTTCCGGTTTCGATAGCTGCGCTTAGCGCCGGCATTGGCCCCAAAAGGGGTCCGCGCTACAATCTCCCTGGACCACGG
>Ga0154815_171_pt4 | contig 11386 bp, 8 predicted proteins | sample Rifle2008BG16ft_FD_105823 | JGI IMG/M metagenome (GOLD analysis project Ga0154815, IMG submission 105823) | Actinobacteria bacterium RBG_16_64_13
GCATGAGTGTGCGGACCACGTTGTCGTGAGTGCCGGCGATGATGTTGACCACCCCGTTCTCGTAGAGCCTGGCCCGGTAGGCTTTGGTCAGCGCGGTAGCCGGTTCCTTGGTCATGGGATCGGTGACCAATTCAAAGGCGATCATGGCTCCGAGCCCGCGGACGTCGCCTATCTGTGAGAAGCGGTTCTGCATGGCGGTGAACCGCTCCCTGACCCGCCTGCCGATCTCCACCGCTCTCAACGGGAGTCCCTCGTCTTCCAGGATGTCGAAGACTGTCAGGCCGACCTCACACGCCAATGGGTTCCCCCCGAAAGTCCCACCGATGCTGCCCGGGCCCGGCGCGTCCATCACATCGATCTTGCCGGTGATGCCGGCGATGGGATAACCGGCCCCAAGCGATTTCGCTGTGGTCATGAGGTCGGCTTCGACCCCGTAGTGCTCCATGGCGAAGAGAGTGCCGGCGCGGCCCATGCCGGTCTGCACCTCGTCGGCCACGAACAGGATGCCGTTCTCCTCGCAGATGGCCTTGAGCTTGCCGTGGTACTCCATCGGGGGCGCGATAAATCCGCCTTCGCCCTGCACAGGCTCGGCGATCAAGCAGGCGATCCTGTCGGCTTGGAATCGATTCTCGAATCCCTCGCGCAACAGCTCTGCGCACTCGACGCCGCAGGCGGGGTACTCGAGGTTCAGGGGGCAGCGATAGCAATACGCGTAGGGGATGCGATAGATGTCCGCCGGGAAGGGACCGAAGTCCTTCTTGTACGGCACGATCTTCGAAGTGAGGCCCATAGTCAGATTCGTGCGGCCGTGAAAGGCGTTGTCGAAAACTACCACCCCGGGGCGCCCTGTAGCGCAGCGGGCGATCTTGACCGCGTTCTCCACGGCCTCGGCGCCAGAATTGACGAAGAAAGTCCGCTTGGGCGAGCTGCCGGGGGCCTTCTCGTTGAGTTTGGCCGCCAACCTGATGTAGGCCTCGTAGCCGAAGACGCTGATGGAGGTATGGGCGAAGCGGTCCAACTGAGCGCGGGCCGCCGCCAGCACCCGTGGATGGGCATGGCCCACGTTCATGACGCCTATGCCACCGGCGAAGTCGATGAACTCGCGTCCTTTGGTATCGACGATTATGGAGTTCCGGGCTTCCGCGATCAGCGAAGTTGTGGCGCTTACCACACCGCGTGGCAAGGCTTGCGCTCGCAACTGGCCGTAGTCCATCTCCATATTCGTTCCCCGAGTCCTCGGTGGAAAGCCGCCTTGACTGCTGCTACACGGGCTGTTCTGCCGCCGACGGCGCTGGCGGTTCGGGCGCCTCGACCGCTTCTGCTGCCGCGGGCGCCTCGGGTGCAGCCGGTGGCCTAATCTGCTCTTCCAGCGCGCCCTGTCTGCGCTGCATGCGAGCAGGTTGGACGAAATAGAACTCAAACAACGACTGGAGAACATCGAGCAGCCAGTCGGCCTCACCCGGCTCCGCCGGAGTCAGCGCTTCAGGCTGCAGGCTCTTCGCCCCGTCGGGGTCGAGCTTGGCCACGCGGGCAAGTGTCAGAAGCGCCTCGCTAAGATAGGCGGGCACCTCGGGCGAGACGCTTGCCTGGCGGATCTGCTCGGCCAGTCCGCCACGGCCGGCCTGGGCGTGCGAGGCCAGGAAGCGATGCAACAGCCGCCTGCTGATGGCTGCAGAGGCTTCGGGGCTGTAGAAGATGATCTGCGAGGCGGCATGGTAGTCGCCAGCGAAGTCGGCTGGGATGTCTTGGCTCAACCTGGCCCGGGTCGTAGACGCCGGCCAGGCAGGGTACGTACACCCGTCATTGGTGCAAAGACTGATGATAAGGCGGTCGCAGGTAGGACACCTGTTGTTGGATACCTGCCAGGTGCCGTCCTGATCGTCTCCCAAGGCGAACACGTGGGGCTTCTTCTCAAACTCCGATTGGCAGTGCGGACATTGCATGCCTCTATGACCCTCCTTCAGCGCTAACGGCCGGACGCGCCGGAACTATTGGCGCTGTAACAGAGAATACTCGCGAACCGGCTACGGCGGCAACTCCACGGTAGCCCGGTCGCTTTCTGCCCGGGCAAGTCAGGGGACAGGATTGCCCGGCCGGCCGACGAAATAGTCGGCGCGATCTTGTAGGCACAAAGTTGCTTGCGAGCGACACCCCGCAGACCACTATTGAATGCCCTGACAGGATTGGCAGGGAGGTTGGCGAATTAGTCGAGACTGTCAAACGCCTTGCCAGTCGGGTCTGTGCGGGCGATGAAGGTCGCGGGGATGGCCGCCATCGGCGGAATAGGGACGGAGGCTGTGGATGCCATGAGGATCGGAACTCTAGCTCCTACCTCGGTAGGTTCGACAATCCGTGCAGCTTGTCTGCACTTTTTTGCTGGCCTGAAACAGCCTGGGGCTCTTGCCGCCTTGGGCTCGAACAGAGTTTGCCACTCCGCATTGGTAGGCGCGGCAGTGAGCCCAAAGAAGAAAGGAGGTGACGTGTTCTTTCTTCCTACTCACTACCGCTACGAGAGACATAAGTAGGAATTGGCAAGCAAGTAGGAACGGCAAGAACCATGTTGCTATGCGTACACAAGAAGAGAAACAAGCAGGGAAACAAATGAAGAGGAGTGGTCAAATGAAGAAACGCACCCTAAAGGTCGCGCTTCTGGCCGTCCTCGCCACCGTCCTGTTGCTCGGGATCTCCACCGCGGCCCTCGCGGACCAAACGTGGAAGGACCTCCCCGACACGGTGACCGCCAAGTACGGCATCACCGACAACCAGGTAGCGGCGATATCCGAAGGTTTTGCTGGTGGCCTCTGGAAACCATTCAAGAGCGTCACCCGTGCACAGTTCACCAAGATGGCTGTGTCGGCCTTCAATATCCCCCAGGCGAATTCGGCCATCGCGTCCTACACGGACGTTCCGAAAAGCAACTTCTATTATCCGTATGTTGAAGGCGCGAAAGCCGCAGGTGTCGTTAGCGGTACCACGGCTACCACCTTCAGCCCGAATGTGAACATCACGCGCCAGCAGGCTATTGCCATCGTGGCCCGTTACATTGCCAAGGCTCAGGGCTATGACCTGGCCTCGATGTATACGGCCGCAGAGATCACCGCCTTGCTGTCGCATTTTGGTGATGCCGCGAGCATCTCGTCCGATCTGCGAGACGAGGTGGCCTTCGCCTTCGACATGGGTCTCACCAACGGTGACGACTTCGGCAACATCAAGCCGCTGGCCAACCTGACCCGTATCCAAGGCGCTGCCTTCCTGATCCGAGCGCAGGCCCTGGTCCCGCCGCAACTGTGGATTCCGGCCAAGATCGAACTGGTCGGCGCCGATAAGACCGAAGGCCTCATCGGCCAGACGTACACGGCCACGTTCAAGGTCACCACGGCAGACGGCCATCCGGCCAAAGACGTGCTTGTTGACCTGGACTCCTTGGGTGGCGCCGAATTCTACGTCGGTAACGTCACCAAGCAGGCCGCGGTCACCGATAGCTTCGGCGAAGTCAAGGTCAACCTTATTTCCATGGAACCCGGCACGCAGCGTGTGACTGCCACGGTTGCGGGCGTCGGCACCATCGTCACCACCAGGTACTGGCTGGTTCTCGATGAGGTCTACAACCTGAAAGGCTACACCGCTCAAAACAACGCTGGTGTGGAACACGAATGGGCTGTCCGTGTGGTCGTCTTCGGCCCGGGCCCCATGTCCACCAGCCAGGGCGACTGGTACAACGCCATCGATATCTCCAACACGTTCGATCCCACCAATATTGACGCCAGAGACGGCGTTGACGTCATCTGCGACTATCCTGCGGTGGACGACAACATGACCTACGAGGGCGACGAGATCCCCATGGCCCAGGCCCCGTGGTTCTTCAAGCCCCGCACCATGGCCGGCATCGACGTCGAGTGGGCTATCTACAATGTGCCCGATAACCCGCTGACCAAGCTGACCAACGAGGCTATCACCTCGGTGGGCAACATCATCAAGGTCGACGGTGTCGCGATTACGCCCGCCAAGACCGCGGTCGGCAAGACCAACGCCGATGGTCTCAGCTCCATCACGGTCTACTCCGAAGTGACCGGCAAGACGCTTACCGAAGCGGTCGCCGATTACGCCGCTAACCCGTACCCGGAGCAGCTCTTCAACCACGACACCTTCCAGGATTGGCAGTGGCACGACGAGGATTGGGACGACCAACCGGTTGTCAACGCCCTGCAGACGAAGACCTGGATCGCTCATACCATCGGTGGAGGTGGGACGGGTCCCATCAGCCCGGCTTATCAGGCTCCCAACCTCGGTGAAGAGAAGATCCTCACCATCACTCTGGTGGATACTTACGGCAACCCGGTTGCCGGCAAGTACGTCGAGTGGTACATGCAGGGTGTCGGCTTCTTCCAGACCGATGACTCCGGCGACACCTCCGATCCGGAAGTAGCCGCCAGCAACAAAGACTACGACGTAACGAACGCCCAAGGTAAAGCGACGCTCTTCGTCAAGTCTTATGAGTCCGGCGAGCAGATCATCCACGCCAAGGTGCGCGATAAGGGCACCGGCGGCGCGGAAGGTCCCTATATCACGTACACCGCCGAGGTGCAGTGGTTCGATGTTGACATCGTCACCTTCGACAACATCACCACAGTAAGGCAGTGGGTGTACGACTACGATCTCATGAAATACCTGCCTGTCGACAACAACGAAGCCCTCTCCGAGAACCCGGTGAACGGCTCGCACACCTTCGACCTGCACGTGTATGGTCTGAAGCTGGAATACGATTCCACCACCGACGAGCCTGACGGTCAGACCATGTTCATCGATTCCGATGCCGCGGGTCACTCCTACGACGGGATCATCGACTATAGAGACGCCGCCTATTTCGGTGGCATCTTGATGTGCCCCTCGGGCCAGCAGTTGTCCATCCTATGGGACGACAAGATCAAGCTGTTCTACGAGACGCAGCCTGGCTTGCTCCCGTTCGACTACAACAACAACGGCATCATCGAAGCCAACGCGGAAGTATGGGTGGATGCCAACGTCAACGGCCTGAAGGACGCTGGTGAAGTCGTCTGGGTGGATGAACGCGGGACAAGCAAGGTGAAAGTCGCCGGCGTCTGGCTGACCCTTTCGTATGAGGGCGCCTACACCATGTACGACTTCGACGACGACGGTCACAAAGAAGCCTTTGCTGGTCTCCCGGGCGTGTACCTCCCGCTGGCGGGCAAGAGCGTAGTCTTCACCAGAGCGAACGAAGACGGTCTCAACTTCAGCAACCTCGGCACCTATTTTGATGGAGCCAAGGTGGCGGCTGTTGGGTCCTTCACACCGACTTCGGCCGTGACCACAGATGCCGCCGGCAAGGCCAGTGTCACCGTCACGTCGAATGTCAAAGGTCCGGAGACGATCAAGGCTGTCGTCGACTGGCCGGGCAACCCACACAACGGTCCGGAGCTTCTGAGCGCTTACGCTAAGAAGAACTGGGTGGCCGGGACCGTGGGTGCCGCCACCGACGTCACCATCGAGGTCTTCCTCGGCGGGGTCAAAGTCGCCACCAACAAGGCTGGCGAACTGGCCGAAGGCAAGAAAGCCGCTTGGACGTCGGACCCCAATACTGGCAACCTCGTTCTGAACTCGACGCACGTGTCAGTCCACGTGAAGGATGTGTATGGTAACGACCTGCCCGACTACGAGGTCGTCTACCTGCTTGAAAGCATCGACAGCTGGCTTGGCGGTAGCCAGAACGCTACCGACACCTTCATTCCGTGGGCGTACTTGGTCGACATCGACACTGCTGACGACGACCTCAACCCTGATGGCACCGTCTACGATCAGAACGGGAGCCGTCCTGACTCCGATGAGCCGCTACCCTCTTCCGATCCGTACGCCTACATTGTAGGCCCGGGCGGTACCGAGGCCTTCTTCTTCAACCAGTGGCTCGGTAGCCAGAAAGAGACCGATGCGGGTCAAGCAGGCCTCAGGACGTGGTGGGTGAGAGTGTCCGGTTACCTGTTCGACGACTACGTGAGCGCCCTGGCGGACGTGAACTACACGTACACCTGGCCGCGCCCCTGGCTGCCGAACAATGATCCGGACGGACTCTTCAACGGTTTTGACGGCGTTCTCGAGACTCCTGATCCCATTGCTCCGATCGAGATCGGTCTCGCAACCGACGGCGCCAAGGCATGGACGCTGGATGGCTACTTCATGTACAGGGAAGGGGTGGTACCGAACCTCCTCACCGGCAGCAACGTAGACATCCAACTTGCCGAGGACATCCGGGGCACGGGTGCTGAGGGCATTCATGTGAAGTCTATCCTCCGCGTCATGGTCTATGCGCCGGCGAACGGCTTGGTGCAGGAAGGCGCCTACATCTGGAGCACGCAAGTTCATCAGGTGTGGGAAGAACCGGTTGTGACCTCAGTGATCCTGAGCCCGGCCGCCGACTATGCCATAGCCGGTCTTGAAGACACGCAGGTCGTCGCTACCGTCAGAGACCAATTCGGCAATCCCATGCCTGGTGTGGACGTGTACTTCGACAGCGTCGATAGCGTCGGCGCGAGCGGTGCGGCTCTTGAGGGCTCGCTCAACAACCTGTTCAACGGCACTCTCATCAACGTCATGGTCACCACCGACGCCAACGGCAACTCCGCCGTGTCGTGGGGCCAGGACCCGGGCAACTGGGGCGTGGAGAAAGTAGTGGCAACGGCAGGTAGTGTGACTTCGAACGCCGCTCTGATCCAATGGATCTACATCGACGACTCCGGTACTCTGGGCGATCTGGTAAACGCCGTGGAGGGGCAGCAGAAAGTCACGGTGTACGCGGGATTCGCCCTGTGGAACGGACGGACCGCCAGGGTCTATCTGAACCCAGGCGGAACAGTGCTTGGGTCCGGGACGTACGTCGACTCGGTAGACCTGAGCATCAGTACCAACACGCACACTTGGACGGCCGCAGAAACGTTCTTCGTTGGTGCCACCAGCACGAACGTTGACGGCGTGCCCAACTGGGTGTACGACGTGGTCCCGACTCCATAGTTGGGTCGGACCAAAGAGTAGGTCGTCCGGCGCCAGCCGGACGTGAAAGGGAGGCCCGCTTCGGCGGGCCTCCCTTTCTTCACGACCAAAGCAGCGTATCGGAGTGATGCAATAGATGCTGCATGTTGGCAGCAGTGCAAAAGCGGTTGCGTCTATAGCCTGCTTAGAACTGACGGGTCTGGGGTAACCACAGGAGAAGCTGAGTCTGAGGGCAGGGCGCGATATGAAGGCAGGGGAGGCGGTCGTGGGCTATGACGTATCCGTGATACGGCCAGAGATGCGGGCCGAGCAGGTGAAGGCACGGGGAGCTGAGTTCTCGCCGGGCCACAGGGCAGAGGTTAAGAAGGCACTTCACACTCTGCACACTCTGGAGATCATGGCGACGAACATCTACAAGTGTCAGATCAGCGGCAGGCCCAGTGTTCTCAACACGGCCCTGACGACTGCCATGTGCAACGAAATGACCCACGTGCAGGACTTTCAGACGAAACTGTACGAACACGGCTTCAAACCGAGCAAGGTACGATGGATGTACTGGATGATGGGCTACGCTCTGGGGTTGGGATCACGCACGCTGGGGACGCGGCGCGTCCTGAAGACCGGCGTTTGGGCTGAAGCGAAGGCCGTGCATCACTACTCACGGTTTCTTGCCGATATCGAATGGGACGAGGAGACTCGTGTGTTCATCGAGAAGGACCAGGCCGATGAACGTGGGCACATCGAGCGCTGGAGGAGTCTCCTGGAACAGCTCTAAGGTGTGCTCAAACGGCTATCCGGCCCCGGGTTCTGGCGCGGTGGGATGGTGGACAAGGGTAAGGAGGATGCTGTGGCACGGTGTGACGAGATGCGCGAAGGCGACGTGTATTGCTGCGAACATTGCGGGCTTGAGATCGAGGTGGTCGGGGAGTGCAGCCACGAGGAGGGCGAGGAAGCGGAGGAGGTGTGCCGTATCGAGGAATTCGTGTGCTGCGGCGAACCGATGACGTCGAAAGAGGAATGAGGTCATAAGGAACGTCGGCTATACCGAGGAAGTGTCGTTAGGTCCCGGGTGTGCAGATGCCGGCGCGCCGCGCGGCTCCTCAGCCATAGCCAGCCAACGCGCAGGAACTCACCGGCCGCGAACGCTCCCAGGGCGAAGTACAGGCCCGTGACGGCTCCCCAGAGAACCCCGCCAACGAGGAGCAAGGCGACGACGGCCAGGAACAGCGCGACCGACTCGGTGATGCCTCGGGTACGGCGGCTGTGAAGGATGCCTCCCTGGAAGTAACTCTGCACCCCCGCGATCGCCGGCATTGGCAGCAGGATCAAGAGGCTCCCGCGGACCATGCCCGGTAGAGGGTCGACGAGGCCCAGAAGGTCACCGAATATAGCGTTGGCGACCGGCGGGATCATAAACACTCCGAGGAGGGCGGTCGCTGCGACCGCCAGGCCGACGCCGAAGCGCTGAAGCACCGGAGTGGCCCGCTTCTCTTCGACGAGGGCCACTACGACCTCGTTGTAAGCCCCTCCAAAACCGCGCGTGATGTAGTTGACCGCGCCCACGATGGGCCAGGCGGCGAGCGACTCCAGGGCCAGGGGCATGCGGCTCATGGCTGCGCTGCCGATGGGGTTGGCGATCAGGAGTAGCACCTGGGTGAGAGACAGCGGGATGTAGAAATCGAGCATCGCCCGCGTGGTCAGGGGCCGTTCGGGAGAAGGGGAAGGCTTGAGCTCGTCGCGTAAAGTCTTGCGGACGGCGAGATGCACGTAGACAGCCTCGGTGACGACGCCCGCGACCAGCGTGCTGGCCGCGATCACGATGCCAGAGACGCCGCCCACGGAATAGCCGATGGTGAGGACCGTGGCGTCGGCTGAGAAGCGGACTCCCGTGCCAAGGCCGACTTTGAGCGAATGGCCGAAGCGGATGAGCACCCCCTGATGGAAACGGCGGTAGGCGATGGCCCAAGTCCAGGGGATGGTGATAAGAAGGCCGATACGGGCCGGCGCGATGATCTCTTCGGGAGCGTGGATGACGTGGTGGGCCAGCAGGTCGTAAAGCGGCGTGGCCGCTATGATGATGTGGAGAGCGGTGAGAACGGCTCCCAGGCGGTTCATGAACCTCCGGAGCTTGACGTACGAGGCCCAATCACGGCTCAGGGCCGTGGACGCGGCCAATAGCATGATGATGGGGGCCTCGATCATAAGCGTGAGCGGAAATACCAGGCCCCCGTAGGCGGCAAGGTTGATCTTCGGCTCGGCGAGGCGGGAGACGACGGAGCTGATGGCGGGACCCTCCAGGCCCATCAAGATCCAACTCGCCGCGAGCGGCCACCAGGTACGCAGGATGCGGCGCGTGGCAAGAGGACGGCGTCGATCGACGCCGGCTGAGGACGGTCCTTGTGTCGCCGGTTCCATGACTGTTGGAGATTCTCGCCCAGGACGGTCGCACTATCAACGGGGCAGGTGCCGCTCGTCCGCGGACAGGCGCTGGGCCGGACCAGTGGTGGCCGGGTTATAATGCCGTTGCCCCGTGCTCACCGGAAGTATCAGAGAGAGCCAGCGATGATCCTAAAACTCGGCGTCCCCAAAGGCAGCCTGGAAGGCGCTACCATCGACCTTTTCCGGCGGGCCGGCTACAACATGACCACGACCAGCCGGTCGTACTTCCCCGTGATCGATGATCCCGAGATCGACTGTCTGCTTATTCGGGCTCAGGAGATGGCGCGCTACGTGGAGAACGGCATCCTGGACGCCGGGATAACCGGACTGGACTGGGTACAAGAGAACGACGCGGACGTGCATGCCGTGTGCGACCTCGTATACGCCAAACAGAGTTTCGGCAAGGTGCGCTGGGTGCTGGCGGTACCGGAGGCGTCGCCGGTCAAGAGCGCCGCGGACCTCGAGGGCAAGATCATCGCCACCGAACTCGTGGCCACAACCAAGCGTTATCTGGCGGAAAAGGGCGTGACAGCCAAGGTCGAGTTCAGCTGGGGCGCGACCGAGGTCAAGCCACCGGAATTGGCCGACGCCATCGTGGAGGTCACCGAGACCGGCAGCTCTCTGCGAGCTAACAAACTCCGCATCGTCGAGACGGTCCTCGAGTCCAACACGCAACTCATCGCGAATCTCGAGTCGTGGAAGGACGGGGACAAGCGACGCAAGCTCGAAGACATCAGCATGCTGCTGCAAGGGGCTATCGCCGCCTTGGGCAAGGTGGGGTTGATGCTGAACGTGCGACGCAGCGATCTCGCCACCGTGCTGCAGGTCTTGCCGGCCCTGCGCAGACCGACCATCTCTTCGCTTAGCGATGAGGAGTGGCTGGCCGTCAACACCATCATCGACGAGTCGGTGGTGCGCGTCATCATTCCGCGCCTCAAGGAGGCCGGCGCGCAGGGCATCGTCGAATACCCACTGAATAAGATCGTCATGTAGCTCGCACAGCTGCGCCAAAGCGTCCTGAGCGAGGCTATTGGCTTGACTGTCGCCAACCTGGCTGGGGAACCGGCATTGCGCTGGCCAAAGGAGGTGGCATGGATGACACAGGCCATTTGCTGGCGGATCGCCACGATGCTGGGCGCCGGCTTGCAGCTGGACTGACGCACGAAGCCGGTCGGAGCGACACCGTTGTTCTCGGTCTGCCGCGAGGCGGGGTCGTGGTGGCCTTCGAGGTAGCCAGGGCCCTGGACGCACCACTGGACGTGTTCGTGGTTCGCAAGCTCGGCGCTCCCGGGCAAGATGAGTTGGCCATCGGAGCGATAGCGAGCGGTGGGGTGCGGGTGATGAACGACGATGTGGTGAGGGCGCTCGGTGTTTCCGAGAGCCAGATCGAGAGAGCGGCCGCTCGAGAGCAGACGGTGCTTGAAGAGCGCGAGCGGCTGTACAGAGGCCACGCGCAGCCCCTCGATCTGCGGGGACGACAGGTCATAATCGTGGATGACGGACTGGCCACAGGGGCGAGCATGCGGACAGCCGTGCAGGCGCTCAGGCGGTTCGAGCCCGCGCGGACGGTCGTCGCCGTTCCTGTTGCCCCGGCGGAGACCTGCCGGTCCCTTGAAGAGCAGGTCGACGAGGTCGTATGCCTCATGACGCCGGCGCCTCTCTACAGCGTGGGCTCGTGGTACCAGGACTTCTCACAGACATCTGACGAAGAGGTCATCGACCTGCTCGAACAGGCTAAGAACTTCGGCCGGGGTACTTCCGGAAGGGACAGCGCCGGGAGAGTAGGTTGATGGACGGATCGGCCGGCGAGCACGAGATCACATTCGGGCTAGGGGAGCTCGAGCTGCAGGGGACGCTCGGCATCCCCCCTGGCGCGACGGGACTCGTGCTCTTCGTGCATGGCAGTGGAAGCAGCCGTTTCAGTTGGAGGAACCGGTATGTGGCCGAA
>Ga0154815_144_pt3 | contig 11313 bp, 12 predicted proteins | sample Rifle2008BG16ft_FD_105823 | JGI IMG/M metagenome (GOLD analysis project Ga0154815, IMG submission 105823) | Actinobacteria bacterium RBG_16_64_13
ACCTCGGTCTCCTGCGCCAACTGCACCCCCTCCATGGTCGTGGACATCCTCGTTTCCCGTCTCGCCCTCTACACTAAAGTTCCAGGGGGTCGGTGTCTCATCCACGTTGGCAGAGAGGGTCTCGTGCTGACGCTCCTTGCTGGTCGTGTCCACCCAAGTGTAGCCGGTGGCGACTGTGAACCGGGACGCGCTGATTCCGCTCGCGAGCGTCACGGAATGCGGGTCGCGGGTAAGGTTGCCGATGAGCGTGACTTTGTTGAGATCCATACGCTTTCTCCTTTCCTTCGCACCCTACACCCCTGGTGAAACCTGTCTAGATGACTTCGCCTGATTCGGCCACGCGGAGTATGAAGTTGCCAATCTTCATGTTACCGCCGGTCGAGCTGGTAGCGGTTGGCCTCGCATGGCCTCGCCTGGCGGGGAGGAGGGTCCTGGGGCGAACCCGGCCGGTCCCTGCCTGCTTCCCGGACCGCTCCCCAACCTCGAGCCTGCCGCCACGCTGGGAGCCTTCCCGCGACCGAAGTCCGGCCGACGGCCAAGCGCCTCTCTGGTGCGAAGTTGGCCTCGTGGCCGAATCAGGCGAAGTCATCTAGGGGGTAGCTACATCAGCTGCCGCGCCCGCAAGGACACCACCCCGCGGCCGGCGACGATGACGTGGTCGAGCACCTGGATCCCGTGCAGCTCGCCGACCTGGACCAGGCGCTTGGTGATCGCCAGGTCCTCATCGCTGGGTTCGGCGTCGCCGCTCGGGTGATTATGGGCCAGCACGATTGACGCTGCGGAGTGCAGAATCGCCGGCCGGAACAGCTCGCGGGGTTATGTTGCGGCCGCAGTTATGTGATGTAGCGCCGCTAAGTCGTTCTGGCCGTTGATCCCGCCGTCACGGGACGCAACATAACTTCGACCTTGCTGCGCCGCCGAGAAGGTGCGCGAGGTGCAACTCAGCCGACACCAGATCCCTGGAGGTGCAGTCCACTGCTCGGCCGGAGGGGGGGTGAACCTACTGCAGCGTCAGGGCACGCCGGACGATCGCCTCACACTTGAGGTTCACCGCGACTGGCCCGTTCACGCGCCGGACGGCGCGATAGCGGATCACGGTCAGCCTTGCCTCGCCGGGGGGGAGCGCCTCTAGCGCGAACCTCTGGATCGTCGCCGCGCCATCCAGGTCGCGAGCGTGCAAGCCTGGCGCGATGTTCGAGTTCACCGCGGAGCGCACGAAGCAAATCATTTGGACGTCTGGATCACTACCCGCGTCTGACCAGTTCACGATCAGGTCGGAGGTGCGAGGTACAGTCGCTCCGATCGCCGGCGCTGAAACCACGGGCGGCCTCACCGATAAAATGCTGTCGTCGAACGCCGCAAAATCGACGGAGCCCGAAACTCGGAAGTGGTGTTGTGCCACGCCATCGAATGTCACAGGCGGGAGCGCTGCTAGGTTGGGCACCGAGGTGTAGAGATACCAGGGTGTGCCGTAGACGGGAACGGACCTGCGCGCCAGAGTATCGACGAATGAGGCAATCGGGGGCGACTGTCCCACCCGCACCGTGCCGACGTTGACGTAGCGCCCCCCGGCTCGAATCAGCGCCGCGGCCACGGGCAAACCGTCGACGGTCATGGTCACGAGCTGCCCTGCGGTGTCCTCCCCCGACGAGAAGAACGCGGCACCGTCGACGTAGGACGACCCCCACAGCCTGTAGAAGTCGCCCGGGACACCGTTGCTGGACGCAATCGGCGCTGTGGGGTTGTGCTTCGCGCAGCCCGCGAGTACTCCCGCGGCCAATGTGATCAGAACCGTTGCCCTGAAGGCGGCCCGCATACCTTACTCCTCGATGCACCGCAAAGGCGGCATTCACCGCCGTATGGCGCTTGGATCCTACCACTCCTCTGCGGACAGGACGAAGGCGCTCGGGCGGACTGTCAGAGCGACCGGAGAAAGGCCATGAGCCCCGGTTGCGCGTGCCACGATCGGCGCGGCGTATCCGGAACCGAGCACATGCTCAGCGCCTGTGCTTTCATCACGAGATCGACCTCCGCATAGATGTTGGTGGTGTCGATGGACACGTGCCCGAGCCAAGCCCGGATGGTGTTGATGTCGACGCCCGCCCGCAGCAAATGGACGGCCGTCGTGTGCCGGATCACGTGCGGGCTGACCCGCTTGGTGGTAAGTGATGGAACGCGGCGCGCCGCCTGAGCGGCGTAGCGCCTGACCAGCGCGTAGACGCCGAAACGCGTGATGCCTTCCCGGCGCCGATTGAGGAAGACGGGATCTGAGCCGCCGCGCCCGGCCACGAGCGCCTTGAGCGCGCTTGCCGTCGAGGTCCACAGGGGACAGAGGCGGGCCTTGCGTCCCTTGCCGATGATCGTGACTGCCGGCGACGGCCCGAGATCGAGATCGGCGATCGTGAGGCGAGCCCCCTCGTCGGCGCGAGCTCCCGCGTTATAGAGGAACAAGAGCAGGGCATGATCGCGGGCGCCCAGGCGAGTTCGGCGATCCGGGGCGGCGAGCATCGCATCCATCTCGGGCTTCTCCAGGTAGGGCAGCGTGCCCTTGCCTGCCTTCTTGAATGGGATCGCGGTTAGCTGGGCGCACCACGCCAGATGCTCGGGGCTGCGTGAACCGATGAAGCGCGCGAAGGCGTGGATCGAGGCCAGCCGCTGGTTCCGCGTCGAGACCGAGCAGTGGCGTTCGTCCTCGAGATGGACCAGGAATCGTCGAACGACGTCTGCAGACAGGTGCTCCACCTCCAGCTGATCGATCGCCTTACCTTGCCGCTTGGCCGCAAATGGCAGCAGCAGGGACAAGGTGTCGCGATAGCTGGCTTGTGTGTTGCGCGACAGGTTGAGGTCCCCGATCACGTGCTCGAGCAGAAAGCGCCGGACCCAAGTCGCCACGAGCTGCTTGTTGGTCATGGCTGCACCTCCAGGTGGGCATAGCCCTCGAAGCGCCGACCGGCCTCGCGCAAGAGATCCGGCGTCATGGTGAGATAGGCTTGGGTCTCGGCCAGGCCGATGTGGCCGAGGTAGGTCGAGAGCTGCGGCAGCAGGCGTTGGACGTCCGCGCCCTGGCGATACCAGGCGATCAGCCGGTGCACGGCGAAGGTGTGCCGGAGATCGTGGAGGCGCGGCTGGAAGTACGCGCCGTCACCACGCTCGATGCCGACGCGGCCGCGGATGATCCTGAAGTAGCGCTCGGCCATGGCGCGCGTGACCGCCATCCCACGCCGGTCGAGGAAGAAGGCACCTGGGGCCGGACGAGTGACGAGGCCAAGGCGGTGTATGGCGCATCGACCCAGCGCCGATGAGAGCTCCGGCCCGATCGGCAGCAACCGAGTCTTGAAGAACTTCGTGCCGCGCACGAGGAGCGTGCGCGCCGCAAGGTCCACGTCATCAACGGTCAGCGCCAAGGCCTCGCTGATGCGCAGCCCCGCGCCGTAGAGGAGCAGGAGCAGCGTGCGAAACGTCAGCGCCGGGATCGTTGGCAGCTTGTGACCCTTCGGATGTCGCTCGTCCAGCACGCTCGTCGCATCCAGCGTCCGCCGCAGCTCGTCGGCGGAGTAGATGTACGGCTTGGCGTAGGCGGGTCGCTTGGGTACCAAGACCGGTAACGGCGACTTCGAGACGAGCCGGCGCTGCTGCGCGAAGCGGAACAGTCCGGACAACGTGTAGTGCTTGAGGTGCCAGGAGGACCGTATCGGTCCCGACCCGTTCAAGAAGGCCAGCACGGTGTCCGGGTCGACGTCACGGACGTCGATCGGACCGACGGCGCGAGCGAAGGCGGTGAGGATCCCAGCGGCGGTCCGGTAGCGCAATCCGGTTGCACGCTTCAGCACGACGTAGTTCTCGACGACCTGAGCGAGCTTCATACGACCTCCCCCAGGTCGAAGGCGGCGACCTTGCGCAGTCCCTGGAGGTCCACCTTGGCATAGATGCGCGTGCTGTCGGGGCTGCGGTGGCCGAGATGATCGCCGATCTCCTTGAGCGACAGTCCGTGCGCCAGCAGGTGCCCGGCACAGGCATGGCGCAGCGCATGCGGGCCACGGCGTGGCGTTTGAATGCCGAGACGCTTGATCCGATCCGAGACCATCCGGTACAGGCTGCTCGAGGTCATCGGCCCGACGGGAGCGATGATCTTGAGGAACAGCTCGCGGAAGGCGCAGCGTGGCCGAACGTCTCGCACGTAGCGCAGGATGGCTTGGCCGACGACCGGCACGAGCGGATAGATCTGAGCGCGCCCCGGCTTCGACCGACGCACGGTCAGACGGTCGTGCTCCCAGTCGATGTCCTCGAGCCGCAGATGGGCCACCTCATTGGCCCGCAGCCCATAGACGGCGAAGAGCAGCAGCATGGCTCGATCGCGCACGTCCACGGGATCGTCGGAACCGGCGTCCGCGATCAGTCGGCGCACCTCTTCCCAGGATGGTCCGAGCGGCAGCCCGTGCTCACGATAGATATGCGGACCGTGCAGCGCATCGGCGAGACTGCCGGTGCGCCAGCCTCGGCGCTCGGCGTGGCGGAGGAAGGCCCTGATGGCGTTCGTGTGGATCTTGATCGTGACGCGCGAAAGGTCCTTCGCGTGCAGGTGCTGGAGATATGCGTCGAGGTCTTGCGGGGTTACCCGCGCGACCGGCCGTCTGCGCCGATGAAGCCAGGCCAGGAACTGCCCGAGATGCCAGCGACGGTTCCGCACGGTCCTCGTCGAGAGCCCGCGCTCTTCGGTCATCCATCGGGCAAAGTCGTCGAGCAACCTGGCCGACGGCTGTGGACGAGTCCGGCGAGTCCGGAGCCGCCCGATGAACTGCAGCCACCGCGTCGTGATGCGGAGAAAGATGCGACGATAGGCGCTCGCGGCGCGTCGGAAGCCTGCCTCCGCGCGAATCGTCTCGAGCCGAGCCAACGCGGCTTCGAGTCGAGCCCGATCGACGTCCAGGCCGCCGTGGGCGTGCAGGTCGCTGGCCGCGGACAGCAAGACGCCCGCGATCTGCTTGAGGTAGTGCTGCCGGTAGCCCTGCTGGCGGCAGTGCTCCAAGAACTGCCGACGCTCAGCCGCGTACGGCCCGATCGTGTGGTACACGACATCCGACACCTTCCCGAACAACTTCTCGAACATGAGCTGGCCCTCCTCTGACGGAAACCCGCCCGAGGGTGGACCCACTTATGTTGTGTTGCGAAGGCGATGTCCGTTGCGGGGTCAGCGGTTCGGGCCACTACGCAACATAACTGCGGCCGCAACATAACCGCGCTTATGTTCTGCAACACATAAGCGTGGGTGGACGATCGAGGCGTTGAGCGCACCGACGCTGACTGTTTCCCGGCCGATCACTTCGTGGCGGGCGTTCAACAGCGGCACCACGAACTGCTCCTGGCGGAGCCTCGAGAAGCCACGGCCCAGCACCTGGACCAGATCGTCCGGGTCGCGGATCGGGTCAGGGGGCTTGCCCCGGTACTTCCGTGTCTTCAACTCGCAGACGTAGTAAGTCATGGGTCCCTCCGGATGATTCCACCCGCGCACCATGCGTGGGCAGAAGGCCGCAGAGTCCGGAGAAAAGAGCCGCTGTTCGCACCCTACACCCCTGACGAAACCTGTCCAGAGGGCCGGTTCTGATCTCCCGGATTGGGGATTCTCCGCTCTTGGCGATCCGAGACCTGTCCTCTCCATGCGGAGCGGCCCTGTCTCGAGTTCCGCGAATCAGCGATAGATGCTCTTCAGGCGCCCCCAGGACGTCCCTGTCACAGCCGTCGGGAGCGTGTCGAACACTTGGATGCGGACATTGCCGCCGTCCACTACATAGACGCGACCAGCGCTGTCTAATGCAATCCCCGTTGGCCTGTAGAACTCCCCGGGGCCAGCCCCCTCTGATCCCCAGCGCATAACCAAAGCGCCATCGTAGTTGAACACTCTGACCTGATGGCCGTCGTCAACAACGTATGTGTTTCCGCCGGCATCAAGTGCAATCCCCTCCATTGCATACAGATGTGTTGCATCGGGTCCGGGTAGTCGCCATCCAGTCAGATAGGCACCGGAGCTCGTGAAGACCTGAACTCGTCCGAGCCCATAGTCCCCCACATAAACGCGGCCATCTCTATCGACAGCAACACACCTTGGACTGTAGAACTGTCCCGGACCGCCGCCCAGCGATCCCCAGGCGAAGAGGTACACGCCATCTCTGTTGAAGACCTGAACCCGGTTATTGCTGAAGTCAGCCTCGTACACTCGCCCTTGCCCGCCTAGGGTGATACCAGTCGGAGTATCCATCTGCCCCGGCGTGCTCCCCATGGAGCCCCACTGTCTCAAGTAGACTCCATCACTGGTGAAAACAGTGACTCGAGCGGATGCAATGTTCGTCACGTAGACGTTGTCGTCTTCCCCCAGCGCGATTCCCCAAGGGCTCGGGACGCCCCACTGAGTCACGTATGCGCCAGAAGAAGTGAAGACTTGAATTCGGTTGTTCCCGAGGTCGGCGACATAGACGTAGCCTCGCTCGCTCACGGCGATCCCCTTCGGGCCCGAGAACTCGCCCGGCCCCTGGCCGTAAGTGCCCCACTCGGTAACGTAGACGGGCGTCTGCCCCTCCACGGGTCGAGGGTTTACCAGCCCGGCCAGCAAGAGTCCTGAAAAGACCCCCAGTGAAATAACGGCGCGCATGGCCACCCCCTGGCTATTTCTTCGGCGTCGCAAACCGGTCACTCGTGTCCAGCCGTGGGCAGAATAGACCAAGCGGCTCCTGAACACTGAGCCCAAGGGGCGCTGCATACTCACCCGTCCTTCCGACACTTGCGGTGGGTGGCAAGCAAGTTGCTGCTTGGGCGAAACGCCCTTGCAATCTCCGGCGTTCATCGCGTCGTAGCCACCCCCGTCAAGTAGACAACCCAGAAGTAGAGAGTTCGGCGGTTTCGTAGTGACGTTGGACCCGTTTGCAGACAGTTCTCAGCCAGAGCAGGCGACCTTTTCGGTGGTTCCGGTGCACTGCTGTTGACGCATGAACTCGACCGGCGTCTGATGCCCGAGTGCGCTGTGCGGCCGGTGGTGATTGTAGTCGATCCGCCAGGCTTCGATCTTCGCCCGCGCGTCCTCGATCGACGTGAACTGGTGGACGTTCAGGCATTCGTCCCGCAGCCGGCCGTTGAATGACTCGATGAAGGCGTTTTCCGTGGGTTTCCCGGGCCGCGTGAAGTCGAGCTGGACGCCCCGACGATACGCCCAGTCCTCGAGTGCGCGCGACTGAAATTCGGTCCCGTGATCGACCGTGATCGAGCGCGGCACCGGGCCTGCGAGCAACACGAAGTCGAGCGCCTCGCCGACCCGCTGGCCCGACATGCTCGAACCCACCATCAACAATGGGCTCTGGCGACTCCACTGATCGACTACGGTCAGCACTCGAAACGGCCGGCCGTCGGCGAGCGCGTCGTGGACGAAGTCCATGCTCCAGCGCTCGGTCGGGCCTACCGGTGTCGGCGCCGGCCCCCGATGCAATGCCGCGTGCTTGCGCCGTCGCACGCGCTTGTGGTTGATCCGCCAGCCCTCCCGGCGCAGCAGCACCCAGATGCGCAGGTACCCGAACCTCGGACGAGCGTGCGCGATCTCCCGGATCCGCATCCGCAGCGCGGTCTGGTCCGCTGCACGGCTCGCGCGGTACCATGCCGCGCGACTGAACTGCGCCAGCTGGCAGGCCCGAACGCAGCTGACGCCGAAGGTCGCCAGGAACCATCCGGCCAGCTCACGACGGCGCGCGGGCCTCAGACTTTTTTTCGCAGCGCCTCCGACAGCATGTGCTTGTCGAGCGTCAGGTCGGCCACGACCTGCTTCAGGCGCGTGTTCTCGTCCTCGAGCTGCCGCAGGCGACGCAACTCACCGACGCCCAGGCCGGCGTACTTCTTCTTCCACACGTAGAACGTCGCCTCGCTGACCCCGATCTGCCGGCAGACGTCGCCGACCGGTGACCCGGCCTCGACCTGGCGCAGCACGTAGGCGATCTGTTCCTCGGAGAACTTGGAGCGCTTCATCGATCCCTTCCCTCCAGGGTTGGGGACTTCGAAGCGGCCAGCCTACTCCAGTCTAGAACTGCCGTCGTTTTCGGGGCGGACGTCAGGTTTCGTAGCGCTCCCGGAAGACCGTCGGCGGGATGCGGCCGAGGGCCTCGTGGGGGCGCTGTTCGTTGTAGTCCCGCATCCAGCGGGCGGCGATCTCGCGCACGTGGCGCAGGTCCTCAAACAGCCAGGCGTCCAGCACCTCGTGCCGGAAGGTGCGGTTGAAGCGCTCGATGAAGGCGTTCTGGTTGGGCTTGCCGGGCTGGATGTAGCGGATCTCGACCTCGTGGTCCCGGCACCAGTCCACGAACGCCTGCGAGAGGATCTCGGGGCCGTTGTCGCAGCGGATCGCCAGCGGCAGGCCGCGCCAGCTCTTCAGCTGCTCCAACACGCGGACGACGCGCCCCGAGGGGATCGAGGTGTCGATCACGATGTCCAACGCCTCCCGCACGCCCTCGTCCAACACGTTCAGCACGCGGAAGCGCCGGCCGTGGTAGAGCGCGTCACTCATGAAATCCAGCGCCCAGATCCGGTTGGGTGCGGCCGGCACGTCCATCGACTGGCGCTCGCGGGTCGGCACCCGCTTCTTGGTCCTTCGCGGCAGGTTGAGCTTCATCTCGCGGTAGATCCGCCACACCCGTTTGTGGTTCCAGCCGCGGCCATCCAGCCGCAGCCGGTCGAAGCACTTGCGGAAGCCCCAGCCGTGGTGCTCGCCCACCAGTCCGTTCAGAGCTTCGATCACCGGCGCATCGCGATGATCCCGACTGGCCGGACGGCGGTAGTAGGCCGCCCGGGAGAGCGCGACGGCGGCGCAGGCTCGCCGCACGCTCAGCTGCTGCTCGGCCACCAGGAACGCTACGGCCTCGCGCCGCTCCGGTGGCGTCAGAGCTTTCGGTGGATCAGCTCCTTGAGCGCCTGGTTCTCGAGCGAGGTCTCGGCGTACAACTGCTTGAGCCGCGCATTCTCACGCTCGAGCTCACGGATCTTCTTCAGGTCCGAGGCCTGCAGTCCGGCGTACTTCGACTTCCACTGGTAGTAGGTCGCCGGGCTGATGCCGTGGCGGCGGCACAGGTCCTTCACCGTCGCGCCGGCGTCAGCCTCCTTCAGCACCGCCAAAATCTGGTGTTCGGTGAACCGGGACCGCTTCATGGAGCCCTCCTGACCTGGTCATCATGCCAGAATGCTCCACTTCCCGGTGTCTACGCTGAGGGGCATGCTATGGCGTCAGGGGGCTTTCAATCGACGATCGCGCAACCGCGGCAAGACAGTTCAAGAAGCGCTTCCTCTAAATGCCTTCGCCTGATTCGGCAAAGGTGTGGTCAGGCAGCATAGGCGAGGACCTCTCGGAGATCGAAACGTCAACCTCGCCATTGGGGATGCCGAGTCGGCAGTATGCCGAGCTGGTGCTGCAGGGCGGCAGCCTTCCGCAGCGGAGCCTTCGCGCCGCCCGATAGCTGGGACTCTTTCCGGGCGCCGGGTACTTCTATGCCGGCTTCCGCCAGACCGGTATCTCGGCGTTCATCGTGAACGTCGTCTTCGCTGAAGCGGCCCGCGAAGCATTCCGCCATGACCGACCGACGCTTGGTGGTTTCTTGACGGCATTCGGAGCGAGCTGGTACGTCGGAAGCATCTATGGGTCGGGAAAGAGCGCTGAGAGGTACAACGAGTTCTACCGAGCCCGCTTCATCGACCGATTCGCCTACTGACACGAAAACGGGGGCCGAACAGTTGTCCGCCCCCCTGGCGATCCGAGACCTGTCCTCTCCATGCGGAGCGGCCCCGGTGAACGGGGGTTCTCAAGTTTGCCGACGAAAGGCCGATAACGAAGAACGCTGGCGACCTAATGGCGCCAGCGCTAAACGGCCAATCACATGGCTTGCAGGAGCAGAATCAGCCCTCGCCGGGAACGCGATTCATCCTCCGGCACGAAGGAGCCGCCCATGAGTCCATCGCTGAGACTTGTCAGCCGTCAACTTCTGCGGCTCATGATCATTCTGACCGTCAACTGCTTGATCCGCGGGGGGGTTGCGATTGCCGCGACCCCATCCGAAGAGAGCGCGCTTCTCATCAGCCACCTTGGCCTTCCTGACAGTACAAGCGTCTCCGTCGCATCCATCCCTCGACTTCCTGCCGTTGACTCGATGCGAGTCTATCTCGGGTTCGGGATGGACATGGGTGTGCGCAACAACTTCGGGAGCTGGATCAACAACTGGAACGCAAGGGACGCGAAGAAGTACGGGACCATCGTGCTCGTGGAAGAGATTGCGGACGCGGACCTGGTCTTTGCACGCTTCGTCGTGCGTGAACAGACGGAGAAACACGTGGGCACGAACAGCTATGTCGTTCCCACGCGGAGTACGGAGACGACCAGCGGCGGGGTCTTTGGGGGCGGCGGATATGCCACGGGCAACGCTCAGACAACCACCACGGGCTCGAGAGTCGTGACGGATACATACTCATTCGTCACTGTCCCCGTATATGCCTACATGCTGACCCGTGGACCTTCAGGTCTCGAGGTAATCTGGCGCTATGCGTCGGAAGTCTTGCTGCAAGAAACGAATATGTCTGGCAGGCAATTGTTTGAGGACTTCAAGACCCTGGCAAAGGCGCGACGACGACCGAAATCGAAATAGCGAGCTCCACGCTGCCGCAGGAGATCCGGGGGTTAGGCGCATCAAGGGGCCGGCCGTCGTGCTATCCGACCCCTGGCGATCCGAAACCTGTCCTCTCCATGCGGCGCGGCACCGGTTGTTGGTCCAGTCTCGCCGGCGAGGCCGACGCGCGTGGTCCGCTCCCGAGCGGGCTTATAGCTCGAGGCCGAGTTCCTTGGCCCTGGTCTTCACGAGGTAGGTGAAGTAGGCGCCGGCGGATTCCTTGAGCCGGCCGGTCCGGCGGGCGTCTTTAACTTCGCTCAGAGCGGCGTAGATGACCTCCTCGGGCATCGTTTGGGCGACCTTCCGGGAAAATGGTAGCGACTGGGCGTCCACTGCCTGGTCAAGGGTCTCCTGGCTTCTGCTGGCCATGTGTTCCACGGTCCTACGTGTGCTCTCAGCGACGTTCTCAGTACGTGCTGCCCGGGCGAGGGAACCACGAGCCAGTCGCTTCGTGAGTCGTCGCCTCGGCGATCAGCGACCACGCCGACACGGTGATCGCCTTGTTTGGCAACCTGCTACCGGTAGCCGAACACCGCCGCGTAGAGGATGAGCAGGATCATCAGGATCCCGGTTCCCAGCGCCACCGCGCCGACGATCCGCCAGACCTTGAGCTCGTGCTCGGGCGGCGCGGGGA
>Ga0154815_106_pt1 | contig 11273 bp, 11 predicted proteins | sample Rifle2008BG16ft_FD_105823 | JGI IMG/M metagenome (GOLD analysis project Ga0154815, IMG submission 105823) | Actinobacteria bacterium RBG_16_64_13
CGGCGTAGTCCTCCAGCGAGATGCGGCACTGGCCTTCGACGTCCTTGAGGAGCCGGTCGCCACCCAGCCGGAACACGCCCGTCCTTTGGCCGGGTTGGAGCAGGCTCGCCGGGCTGAGGAAGGTCCAATCGAGATCCGGCTCTTCCCGTAGGAGGTAGAGAAACTGCCGCGTTCCCGTAGCGCCTGGCTTCCACTCGGGGGGAAAGTCGGGCTGATCGATGGCCTGTTGTCCGGGGGCGATCTCCAGGCTGCCCGCGCCGCCGACCACCAGGAGGCGCTTGACTCCCGCCTTCTTCGTGGCGGCGATTATCGCCGTGGCCCCCTCCACCATGCCCTGATAGACGTCAGGCGCGTCTCTGTCGGCGCTGAACGCCGAGATCACGGCATCGTGGCCCGCCAACAAAGCCGCCAGCCCTTCTTGGTCAAGGACATCACCCTTCTTGGCGGTCAGGCCTCCTTGGACACGCAGGCGATCCGGGTGCCGGACAATGCCGGTGACCTCATGTCCTCGCTCCAGCGCTTCAGTCAGAAGACGCGAGCCTACGAATCCCGTCGCACCGATCAAAGCGATCTTCATGACCCGTTCCTCCTTGTGGCCCGAATTGTTCTCAGACGTCTACAGCCCGCCGCCCAGGTCATGGAAGACCAGTCCGGTGGGCAGTTTGGGATAGAAATACGTCGCCTTCTGGGGCATGCGCTCGCCGCCGAACGCCACCTCGCGGATCTGATCGAGGCCGGTCGGGTTCATGAAGAGCCCGGCTTGGAACTCGCCGGCCTGAAGCCGGGCAAACGCCTCGTTCGGGTCTTTGAAGAAGGTCAAGTGTCTTTCCGACGCCATGTCGGCGGGGGTGATGCCGAGCGCCTTCTCGAGAACGAGCGCCTGCAGGATGGAGACGTCGAGTTCCTGGTAGGCCTTGCTGCGCCCCGGCGCCGCCTGTCGAGCCGCGGTCGGGTCGACAAGACGAATCCCGTATGGCGTGTCGAATCCCGGACCCCACAAGCCGAAGGCCCACCGTGGGTGTTCGCTGAGGAAGGCCGCGATCGCGGCTTGCGCCGCAATGCCGGGCTGGTCCGCGGCGGGCCGGCCCGCGGCCCCCAAGGCGGTCGCCCGCGCGTTCAACCGGTCCACCGCGAACGTCTTCTCGAGCACGCCGGGCAGCCCGGCGATGGTCTTGGGGTCGAGGCCGGCTATGAGACGATGGGTGCTGTATATGGCCAGCCCGGGGTCGGCCATGTTGCTGAAGTACGCCAGTGCATAGTCGGCCGCCGCCCCCTTGCCGTCCTTCTTGTAGCGAAGGGCCGTCTCGTACCTATGATGGCCGTCGGCGATGACGAAACGGGACGTTGCCAGGCTTTGCCCGATCGTCTCCAGGAGGACGGGGTCGGAGGTGGGCCAGAGTTTCGTGACCGTGTCTCCCTCGTCGGTCACGAAAGCGGCGGGAGGTTCGGCGCCCATCCCGGCCTTCCAAGCGGCGGTGATCTCGTCGCCGGGGAGGTCGTAGAGCAGGAAGACCGGGCTGAGGCTCATGGCGGTGGCAGTAAGAAGGCGATAGCGGTCCTCCTTGGGTCCGGAAAACGTCTGCTCGTGCGGGAAGACCACGCCGTCGCCGAAGTCGTGCAGGCGCATGGCGGCGAGAAAGCCATGACGCGTGCGGGCCTTGCCGTCGGGGCCCGTGAAGCTCTCTTCTACGAAGGTGACGGAAGGGCTTGGGTCGCGCACGAGGACGCCGGCCTTCTTCCACTCCAGAAGTAGGTCTGCGGCGCGGGTGTACTGGTTGTCGCACTCGTTGTCGCTCGGCGTGGTCATGCCAAGGTCTACGCGCACCACGTTGTGCCGGCCGCGGGCATACAGGCGTGACTGGAGTCCCAGATCGACGACATCGTAGGGCGGCGCCACCAGGCGGCTCAACTCGCCCGCGATGGGGGCGTAGCGCCACGCGCGAAACGGGACTACGGTTTGCAAGCGCCTCTCCTCCGGGGTGAGGGATGGGTGATGTGCGGTATTCCGCATCATAGCACCCGGTCCACGGCACTCCGGCGGGATTCTTCCGTTGCGTATACACCCGCAAAACGCTAGATTGTTACGTACGAGTCGATCACTTGATCAAACGGCGGCGCTGCCAGGGTCATCCTGCCAGCCGACTAAGGAAGGTGCGCTCATGGGGCTGATGGACAAGCTGACCGCAGGAGTCGAGCGGGCTGCCCAGGAGATGGACAAGGCCTTCGACAAGGGGAAGACCAAGGTCGGGGAGATCCAGACGGAGATGCAGATGGATGGCCTGGCCAAGAAGCTTGGCTACCTTGTGTTCGATTTCTACCGCGGTCGTGAGATCGACCAGGCACTTCGGCAGAAATACCTCGACGACTTAGCCCGCCTCGAAGATCAGTTGTTGCAGGCCAGGGCTGAGGCAGCTGCCAAGCGTGAGGCTGATGCGGCGGCGAAGGCGGCCGAACAGCAGCCGGAGACCGCTGCGGACGGTGGCTCCGAGCCGCCGGCCGGCGCATAGGGACGTGGCAGCATGACCGGCGAAGCCCACGATCTTACCCGCGCTCAACTGCTGGCGTTGTTGGCGGGCGACTCCAAACTGCGGCAGCGCCTCGCTGCCGGCGAGGAGATGCGTATCGAGACACCCTTCTCGTACCCGGGACGGCTCGGGCCGGTGGTCGTCTATCTAGGCCCGCGGCCGGAGCCGCCGTCCGAAGCGGCGGAAGTCAAAATTCCCGTGGACGATGGCACGGCTCCGACCCGAGCGGTGACTACTCCCGCGGCCGCGGCTCCAGCCGCGAAGAAGGGGCGCGCGACACCTCCTTCACCTCCACCCCCGCCCGGTGCCATCCGTATCAGCGACGGCGGCGGGCTGATCAAGTGCCTCGCCGAGCAGGGCATGGAACTCGAGATCGACATGATCTTGAGCAAGACCGTGTTCCACGCCGTCCGGCAGCAGGAGGGCGCGGGCATCTCGAGCAGTCAGGTCTACCTGGATTCGACCGCTGATGCAGTCGGCGACGATTTCTGGCGCTTTCTGCAGGTAGTGGCGGAAGTCATCGGCTTGCGCCACGCCAAGTACAAGGATGCCATGGTCCAGTTCGAGCGTCGCAAGGACGCCGACGAGGGCAAGCTCGGCTGGCGGCCGACTTAGCGACGGTCGGATGACCTCGATCTCGAGCGGACCGCCGCCGCCGCCGCTGCCGCGATTCCTACCCTATTGTGGCATAGGTCTCGAAGGCGGGCGGGTTATCCAGGTGCCGCTTGACCGCGCATGTCTCGGCTGCCCGTATCACCGCGTCGCGATACTTCTCCGGGAACCCGGCGGGCAGCTTGATCTCGAGTGAGACCTTACCGACCAGCTTGGTTTCCGGATCGCGCTCCTGACGGAGTGTGATCCCCGCTCCTTGGGTGGGAAGGCCCCTCTGTTCCAGGAAGTTCAGCACGTATATCCCGGCGCATGTTCCGATGGACACCATGAAGAGGTCAAAGGGGGCCGGGGCGCTCTCGTCGCCGCCGGACTGCAGAGGCTGGTCGGTCTGGATGACGAAGCCCTTGTAGTTGGCGTAGACCTTCTTGTTGCCGGGGAAGTAGACTTCCATGTCCATGCGGGCTCCTTGCCACGAGTATCGTGACCAGCAGAATACCAAGTGCCGGTTCGAGCGTGAGTGTGCCCGTCACTCGGTCGTGCTAAACCGTGCGGCGGTTGCCTGCAGCCGGTGCGGGTCAGCGTCCCGCGGGGCCTATCCTGTCGGTTCGGGCCCTTTGTACAAGGTCGGGATCCATTGTGGCGAAGTTGGCGACATTGAGTTGGGCCAACGCGTCGAGCATCCACGCGAAGCCCTCTTCTACCGCCAGCGACAGGTAGAGCAGTTGGGCGCGGTCAAGCACCGCCGCCTGCTCGAACCCGCAATCAGGGCACCAGAGGCGGACGCCCCATAGCGGCTCTTCTTCCTGCTCCCAATCGGCGGCCTGCACTAGGGGAGACGCGCAAGAGCGACAGAAGATATTGGGCGCGAGCGCGCGGAATGCGTCGTTGTCCATGCCGTTTGTCATACACCCTCATATCGACCACGAGGGGCCTCAGGTTTAGTGGATTCCACCCTTGGTTGTATTCACGGCCCCGCTGTGGGTCGCTACGCGCGACCAATGTCCTCGAAGAGATCGAGGAGAGCCACGCGTTGATCTTCATCGCTCGATCTCGGCAAGTCGGTCTTGAGCACGAGCCAGGAGTTCCTCGGCCAGGGAGCGCATCAGAGCCTCCGGGAGGGGATCGCCGGACTGCGCTCCCCCCTGCGATCCGACGAGCAAATAGACGTTGGCGACCTGCATCCCGAAGCCGATCGTGGGATAGATGTCGGAGATGTTGTCGGTGCCCTGGCGGCCGATCTGGGCGATGCCGTTTGCTCCTGACACCGCGGCCAAGGGCTGCCACTCCTCCCACAACTCGTCGCGGGAATCAGCGAAGATCTTCACTGCTTCCGCCGCTCCCTCGACTGTCTCGAAGAGAAGGGCTGCGGTGAGCAGGCTTCGTCCGGATTTGCCGAAATCGTCCGAGAACTCGTTGGTGAAGAAGAGGTTTGCGTACCCACCGGCGAATCCCGCCGTCTCTAGTCGCTCTGGCGTGACCAGGGTCCAATGCCGGATATCGGTGAGCTGGACTGTCCCCGAGTACGTGGGCCGGAACAAGAGTCCATCGACCAACCCGTTCCCCTCCTCCTTCATGAGTACAAGATCCCGGAGATCCTCAGAGGCGAACGGGCCGGCGACCGCCGCCGTGACTGACGTGCCGGAGACAATCGAGGAGGCCGGCGAGTCCTTGGACGTTTCGTCTTCGCAGGCCGCCGCGGTCCAAGCCAGCGCCCCAAGTAGGAGCAGCACGGCTGCCGTTGACCGTCGCCTGGTCTTCAAGCCGTTCATCACCCATCTCCTCTTCTAGTCTGGGGAACTAGAACGCTCGAGAGGACTTCCACGGGAGCGCGATGGCTCTCGGTGTCGTAGCCGACGAGCCAGGCTCATGCCGGCGAGGCCGGCCCAATGAGCTCGAGTTGCCGGTAGATCACGCGGGCGATGAGCAAGTTTGTCGTCTTGTACACGTGCAGCCCCCTGCTCTCGTAGACCTGCTGAGCCTTGGCCATGATCGGATCCGTGCCGGTGTAGAGACGCAAGTAACTGACACCCGAAGCGCGTGCCTGCTCGATGGCGAAGTCAAGCAGGCGGCCGCCCAGACCCTGGCCGCGCTCGTCGGGCGCCACCGTGAACCAGGAGAGCCAGACCGCTTCGTGAGCGTCCTTCCGGATGCGGTAGAGGCCTATCGTGCCAACGACTGTTTCATCCTCATCGAGCGCCACCCAGAAGTCGCCCAGATCGGCGACCCCGGCGAGCCGGACGAGCAGGCCCACCGTGCGCCGGTCCCGTCGCTCCCAGGCCCAGAAGAAGAGGCGTTCCCCCGGTCCCTGGCGGGGGAAGATGCCGTTGACAAGGGACTTCGCCCCGGGCAGGGTCTCCGGCGTCATCGGTTCGAATCGCATGCGAGATCCCCCGCGCTCTGGAAGTAGCCCCCTCGAGCTTGAGGCGTCCCTTAGTGTTCCGGCCTGGGCCACCTGTTGCCATCGCTCCAACAGTGGAACCATGCCGCGATCATTGTAGCGCCACAGCGGGAGAGGAAGGCGATGACGATTGATTCCACCTTTGGTTGTATTCGCCCCGCCGCTCCCTCCCGCTACCCTCCATTCCCCGAAGCGGAATCGCTGCCGGGGCTAGGGCATCGGAGAACCGGGAAGACCGGGCGAGCAACGAGGAGGAAGGGATCTATGAACAGCGTGCATCTGATAGGCCGTCTGGCGACCGATGTGGAGGTCAAGGAGGTGAACGGGGGGTCGAAGGTCAGCAGCTTCATCCTGGCCGTCGATCGGAACGCGGAAGAGGCGGACTTCTTTCGCATCAAGGCATGGAACTCACAGGCCGAAGCCGCGGGGGACCATCTCGGCAAAGGCCGTCGCATCGCTGTGGAGGGCTCCCTGCGGCAGGACGTCTACGAAAAGGACGGCGAGGAGCGTAAGGCGGTCTCGATAGTGGCCAAGCGACTGGAATACCTGTAGCTACTAGAACCTGGGCGCACCGGCGCCCTTTGCCGGCGCCGGAAGCCCGTCAGCATCGGCCGCGCACACAACACAAGAGATGGCGAGAGGGACATGAGCACCGTTGACACACTGGACTGCGTTGATAGGATAGCTTCCTCTGTGGACGCTGCGTCCACCAGCCGGTTGTTTGGCGGGGATCCGGGGGGAATGCCGGTGCTTTTGCCGTCCGATATCGCAGAGCAGAGGGCCCGGGCTGTGGCGGCCAAGCTCAGTCTCCCTCACATGGGCTTTGTCCTCAGCCGCCCGCGCCTGCGCACGCTGGTAGAGCCGGTTCATGGGGGCGGGGTGATCTCCCTGGTCGCGGGGCCGGGTTATGGCAAGACGGCATTTGTGGTCGACCTGCTGTCGTCGGCCAGCGGAAGGACGGTCTACTTCTCCGTGGATGAAGGGGACCGCGACCCGGTCCGTTTCCTCGGGTATCTCATGAGCGGGTTGGGCATGGACCCCGTGAACAGGCCGGAGCCTCACTCCTTGTCTTGGTCCGCCCCCGGAGGGACGGACGCGGACGTCCTGGAACTCACCGCCGGCATCGTGGATTTCATGTCGGGCTTGGCCGGGCAAACCACCCTCGTCGCCATCGACGATCTTCACCTCATCGATCCCTCGCCCATGGTGGTCACTGTTCTGGACCTCGTGATTCGAGGCCTGCCGCCGGGCTGGACACTGCTGCTGTCTTCGCGCCGGCCACTGCCGCTGCGCATAGACGGGGTGAGCCTAGGGGGGCGTGTCGTGATTCTGCACGGCCGCGAGCTGCGGCTGACCCCCCAAGAAGTGGCCGCCTGGGCGGCGCACAATTGGGCCGTTCAACTGCAGCCCTCCGAAGCCAGGGCCTTGTGGCGCCTCACACAGGGCTGGCCGGCCGCGTTGGTCCTACTGGGGCAACGCCTGCTCTGCGGCGGTTCCCGCATCACGGCCAACGACATAGCCGGAGTGCTCGCCCGAGGCCGGGACCTGCGCATGTACCTGGAGCGCGACATCCTGTCAGGGCTCGACAGCTTTGCAGCCGCCACTATGCTCACCGCCGCCCTCCTGCCCAGGGTGATCTTTCCTCGGGACGAGGCCTTCCTGCCAGGACCTCATGGCGAGGCAGAGACGGTACTTGAGGACTTTGTATCTCGTGGCTTCCTCGTGACTCGAGCCGGACGCCGCAGCTACACCCTCCACCCGCTGGTACGCGGTTTCGCGGAACGCGAAGCCCGGCGGAGCAACGACCAGACCGGACTGATCGACCGCGCCGCGGCCCATTTGGAACGCACGGGTGAATATCATCAGGCAGCCTCTCTGTACTTGCGGGCGGGTCGCTATCGCGAGGCCGGACGGCCGTTACGCGCGCTCACGCTGCAGTCGGTCGGCGCCACCGTGAGCTTCACCCGCGACGAGTGGCTGGATCTGATACCCGCGGGGATTCCCGTCGACGACATGGACGGGGCCTGGCTCCTCGTGACGAAGGCCCGTATCCTGCAACAGCAGACCAAGTACGCCCAGGCGGTCGAGACATACGAACGCGCCGCTCGGGTACTAGCTGCCGCCAACGACAAAGAAGGGCTGCTCCCCGTACTGCTCGGCTCCGCGTTCTGCCTCAGCAATCAGGGTCTCTGGGACGAAAGCCTCGCCGTCATGAAGCGATGCCGCCCCTTGGCGCGTACACCTGACGAGAAGGTGGAGGTCCTTGTTCTTGAGGGCGGCATCTTGGTGAGCCTTTGCCGATGGGACGAGGCCGTCGAGAACTGGGAGCGTGCCCTCGCCCTTGCGCTGCCCGAGGCGCGGGCGGCCCTGACGCAACGCATCTGTTTTCACCGGTCGCGGCTCTTCTACTCGCTCGGGCACTATCGGCTCGCCAAGCCCTGGGTGGAGAAGGCCATGGGCAATGGCAACAGCCCGGGCACTCTCGCCCGCGCCGTGGCCCTTAACGGCGCAGCCATTCTTGCGTGTCTTACCGGCGATTACGATCAGGCTGGTCGATGGGCCGACGATTGCCAGAGGCTTGTCCGCAGCCGTGGCTATGCTCTTGTGGAGATCTCCTGCCTCCTCACGCAAGCGACCGTCGCCCTCGGCAGGTGGGACTACCGCAGCGCGGTGATCAAGATCAAGGAAGCGCAGTCGCTGGCGGCCAGGGCGGGAGATGCAGAGGAAAGCTTCTGGGCCGAAGACATGCTCGGGGACCTCTGCAGGCGCAACAGCAACGCCCAACGTGCTCTTGAGCACCATCGGACCGCCCTGGAGATCGTCCACAAGAATCGGCTGGCCGTATTCGAGAAGGTACAGGCAGAGGCCTCTGCCGGTATGGACCTGGCGGTCTTGGGACGAGAAACGGAAGCCCGGGCCTCTCTCGACGAGACCGTCCGAGTCGCTCGTCGCTATGGCCTCATGAGCTCGCTTGCCCCCGCACTGTTCTATCTTGGCTGGCTGTATGCGCGCTCCGGGCGCGAAAGCGAAGCCGCCCGTTCTCTTGGTGAGGCCATGCGCATCGCCGAAGAACATGATCATGTCCATTTCTTCAGTCAAGAAGCCAAAGTGGCGCTGCCGGTGCTGGCTCTGTGCGACCGGATCGGCGCGGGAGCCTTCGTGCGGGCCAAGATCGTCCCGGTCCTGACCGAGCGCCTGCGAGCGGACTTCTACGAGTTGGCCGAGGGCAAGACATATCCGACCGACGTGCTCCTTGGATCATCGCGGCGGCGGGGTCTGATCGCGTCAAGTTGCCTCGGTCACGGAGAGGAGCAGAGAGGCAGCCCAAACTCCGAAAGCATCGAGACGCTCACCGGCCGGGAACTAGAGATCCTCACGATGATCGCTCTTGGTTCGCCCAACAAGGTGATCGGAGCCCAGTTGTTCATCTCCGAGAAGACCGTCAAGACCCACACGAACCACATCTTCCGCAAGCTCGGGGTGACCAACCGTCTTCAGGCCACACTTGTCTACCAGAGCTATCAACGGGCGGGCGCGGCAAGACTCGCGGCGAGGCGGAGGCGGAAATGATTGAGCCGCCTCTGGGACCTCAAACAGCGCGCGTTCGCGCGCTGTTTGTCGGGCCGAGTTACTTCTCCAGCGTGATGGGGATCTCGTCCACCACTACTCTCGAACCATCCTTTGCCGAGTTGAAGTAGACGATGAGCGATCCCGTGCCCGCCTTGGCCATCGTGTAGGTTATGGTCGCGTCGAACGTGCCCCGCGTGCCGGTGCCTGAGGTCGCCATCACAACCTCGTCGGCGAGGATTAGACCGTCCCCGTCGACGATGGTAATGGCGAACACCGCTTCGAAGACATTCGCGGTGCCCGTGATACGCACCGGGCTGCTCACGGAGGCGCCCAGAGTCGGTGATTCCACAAGTATGGAGGGAGACATGTCTTCGTAATCGGCCCGGGTCATAGGATGGTCGATAATGATGCCTTCTCCGCCCAGGACGTCGATCGGCTGGCCATCGAGTTTGAAGTTGACGCCGTCCACGGTGGGAAACTGTGTGAGCGTGAAGACCACTTGAGCCAGCCGCATGAACATCGACAGACTGCCCCCGCCCGACTCGTACTCTTTCGAGAGGTCCACCGTCGCGACGCCGTTCGAGATCTGAAGACCAAGGAAGGTCGTGCCTTGCGGGACGCTGGTGACCATGCCCGCCTGTTGCTCCTCAGGCGTGGGGCCCACGAGTAGCGCTTTCATGGCGGCAGCGCCGACTTCCTGTGTCTTCGGGAGCAGCCTGGTGGCCGCACAGATCTTTTCGCCCTTTGTGAAATAGACTTTGACCTTGGTCGCATCCTCTGGCGCCAGGGTGGTCGTGGTGCTCGGCACCACGGTGGTCGTGGTCCCGTCGGTGGGCACCGTGGTCTCGACCGACTCCGTGGTGCTTACGGTGCCGCCGTCGCCGACGTCGTCGCTGACCCCGCAACCGGCCGCGAGGAGTACCACCGCCACGACCAGGATGATCGAACCAATAATGCACACCCGCCTGGATGAACCGCCCAGCGAGGTTGTCATCGCGCCGTCCTCCTTGAGAGCTTGACCCTGTACCTGTGTACATGTTTGACCGCGGACTTAACAGGCCTGCCGCGATCAGGTAACGATCGTGTTACAAATCGGCCGCCGGAAGGGTGAGCAGAAAGCGGGCGCCTCCCCCGGGGGGACTGGCCGCGGTGACGTCTCCCCCGAGCAGCCGGGCATTCTGGCGGGCGATGGCAAGGCCCAAACCGCTACCTCGGCTGGAGGAGCGGCTGGGATCTGCCTTGTAGAAGCGGTCGAAGATGAACGGCAGATGCGCCGGCGGGATCCCCGGACCTGCATCGGTGATTGCGACATGCGCGAAGTGGACTTCCTGCGCTCCTGCAGACTGGCCGCTCCGCGTCTCGATAGTCACCGGCGCCGCTCCATGCCGCAGCGCGTTCTCCACCAGATTGACGATGATGCGCTCCATCCGGCGCCTATCGGCAAGCACCACCGGGTTTTCGTCAAGGCGGCTGCCGGCACTGGGGGGTCTCACCGTCACGGTGTTCGACCAACCATGGGCCCGCACGAGCTGCGCAAGGAACGGCCGCACGTCCACCGCCTCGATCAGCGTCTCGGCGGCTTGCGCCTCGAGACGGCTGATCTCAAGGAGGTCGTCCACCAGCTGACGAAGCCGGCTGATGTCGGTGTTCACGAGAGTGACGAGACGGCTGACCTCGGGCGACGCGGCGTTGGGGTCGGCTTCCAGCTTGGTTCCAAGCAGGGAGGCCTCGCCGACGAGAGCGGAGACGGGGGTGCGGAGCTCATGGGCGACGTCGGCTACGAATCGGCGTTCACGGGCCTGTCCGGCCTCCAAGTCGAGCACCTTCGCCTGGAGGTTCTCCGCCATGCGATTGAACGACGATGCCAGAACCCCAAACTCGTCCGAGCCCGCCGGCAACCGGATATCCAGGTCGCCCTGGGACATCTGCACCGCGGCCTTGCTCGCGCGCCGCAACGGCCTGACCATCCCTCGGGCCAAAATATATCCCGCGATCGCGCCGAGCACGAGAAGGACCACTCCCGCCCCGATGAGGATGTTTCGCAATCGTGCCAGGTCGGCCAAGCGGGCCTCCTGAGGGTAGAAGAAGTAGATAGTCAGATCGCCTGACCGCGCGGGGCCGCCTACCACCAGCGTCGGCTCCCCGGCGATAGAGATCATCTGGTACCC
>Ga0154815_120_pt7 | contig 11249 bp, 11 predicted proteins | sample Rifle2008BG16ft_FD_105823 | JGI IMG/M metagenome (GOLD analysis project Ga0154815, IMG submission 105823) | Actinobacteria bacterium RBG_16_64_13
CCACGCCACAAGCAGCGGCAAGGTTAGGAGGCTGCCGAATAATGAAGTCACGGCCATCAGTACGCACTGGGCGGCGCGATAGTTCGTCCTCGGTCACGCCCGTAGCGCTGCTACGGACGCTCCCTGCGTCCTACTCTCGCGCTCGCCGATCGCGCCCTGACGGCGCAACTTCATCATTCAGCAGCCTACTGAGGCAGGAGTAGCGTATGGCTCGTATCGCTGGTGTCACACTCCCCCGGGAGAAACGGATCGAGATCGGTCTGACGTACGTGTACGGAATCGGCCGGTCCGTATCAAATAATACCCTCAAAGCCGTGAAGATCGACCCGAACACGCACGTCAAAGACCTCACCGAGGACGAAGAGGTCCGCCTGCGCAGTTACATCGAAGACAACGTGACGGTCGAGGGTGATCTGCGGCGCGAGCGCAGCCAGAACATCAAGCGGCTCATGGAGATCGGTTGCTACCGGGGCATACGGCATCGGCGCGGCATGCCCGTCCGCGGGCAGCGCACCAAGACCAACGCCCGGGTGCGCAAAGGACACAAACCGACCGTGGGCGTCAAGAAGAAGGTGCGGGTCTAGCCCGACGGCGGCCTCGCAAAGATATCTAGGGACGGAGAGCAAGAAACATGCCGAAACCGAAACGCACTACCGCCGGTCCGCGTGGGCGGCGCCGCAAGGTGCGGAAGAGCATCGCGGTAGGCAATGCCTACATCAAGACGTCGTTCAACAACACCCTCGTCACACTTACGGACAAAGAGGGTAACGTGATCGCGTGGGCAAGCGCCGGGTCGGCGGGTTTCAAGGGCTCGCGCAAGTCCACTCCCTTTGCCGCCCAGGTGACGGCGGAGAGGGCCGCTCGCGCGGGCATGGAACACGGTCTGCAGAAGGTGGACTGCTACGTCAAAGGGCCGGGAAGCGGTCGGGAAACGGCCATCCGGTCTCTTCAGGCTACCGGCCTCGACGTGAGCTCGGTGAAAGACGTCACTCCCATACCTCACAACGGTTGCCGCCCCAAGAAGCGGCGCAGGGTCTAGGGGGGTAGGGAGCATGGCCAGAGATACTTCCCCACAATGCAAGCAATGCCGACGCGAGGGCGAGAAGCTCCTCCTCAAAGGCGAGCGCTGTCTCACCGACAAATGCGGGGTCGATCGCCGCGCGTACCCTCCGGGCGAGCACGGCCGGGGCCGCAGGCGTAAGCAGTCGGAGTACCTCACCCAGTTGCGCGAGAAACAGAAGGCTCGCCGCTACTACGGGGTCCTCGAGGGACAGTTCCGCAACTACTACAAGACGGCCGCCCGGCAGCCGGGCGTCACCGGCGAGAACCTGTTGCGGTTGCTCGAAGTGCGGCTGGACAACGTGATCTACCGCCTGGGCTTCGGCGCCTCGCGCCGGCAGGCTAGGCAACTGGTCCGGCATGGCCACTTCACAGTGAACGGGCGGCGGGTGAACATCCCCTCGTACCGGGTCCGGCCGGAAGACTTGATCATCGCCGTGTTGGCCAGTGAGGGTCTGAAGGCGGTCATCGAGGACGCCACCGATCTCACGGCATCAGTGCCCGCCTGGTTGCAGGCGGACCACGACAACATGGTGGGCAAGGTCCTCCGTCTGCCTGAGCGGACAGATATCGACATCCCTATCCAGGAGTCCCTCATCGTCGAGTTGTACTCCAAGTAGTCTTTTTAGGAGGGCCGCTTGCTAGACTTCGCCACCCCGCATAATGTCTACGAACCGGCCGGTGAGAACCGGGGCCGCTTCACTGTAGAGCCGCTGGCTCGCGGTTTCGGCTATACCTTCGGCAACCTACTCCGGCGGGTGCTGCTCTCTTCGCTGGAGGGAGCTGCCATCTCGGCGGTGAAGATCTCCGGGGTCGAGCATGAGTTCTCAACCGTGCCTCACGTCAAGGAAGATGTCACCGACATAATCCTCAACCTTAAGAAGACCGTCTTCGTGCTGCACGGCGAAGCCGATGAGCATGAAGTCATGCTTGTGAAGGACGGTCCCGGGGAGATCACGGCGGGCGACATCGATCTGCCTGCGGCCGTCGAGGTGATGAACCCCGCGGCCTATGTCGGAACCCTCGAGGATGGCGGTCGTCTTGAGATGCGGCTGACCGTCAGGCGGGGCCGCGGCTATGTGTCGGCCGACGACAACAAGCGTCCGGGAACGGCTTTGGGGGTCATCCCCATCGACTCGATCTTCTCGCCGGTAACACGGGTGGCCTACAGCGTAGAGCCCGCGAGGGTCGGGCAACGCACCGACTTCGATAAACTCACGCTGGAAGTGGAGACCAACGGCGCCGTTGATCCGCGGACGGCCGTTTCACTTGCGGCATCGCTGGTCCGCGACGAGCTCGGGCAGATCTTCTTGGTCGACGTCGATGATTACGCGACGGAGCGTCCAGTCGAGGCAGCCGAAGGGCCCGAGCCCGAGGACGACATGCTTATCGACGACCTCGATCTCGGAGTCCGGTCTTTGAATTGTCTGAAGCGCGAAGGGATCGAGACCGTCGGAGATCTCATCGCAAAGTCGGAGCAGGAGCTCATGTGCATCCCCAACTTCGGCCGCAAGAGCCTGGACGAGGTGCGCGAGCGTCTTGAGAAGAACAACCTGAAGCTTAGAGGAGAGTAGCGTGAGGCACCAGAGAAAAGGAAGACGGTTCGGTATGCAGCCGGATCATCGCCGGCAGATGCTGGCGAACCTTGCCTGCTCTGTGCTCGAGCATGAGCGCATCAAGACCACCGAGGCTCGAGCCAAAGAGGTGAAACCCATCGTGGAGAAGATGATCACCATGGGCAAAGCCGGGGACCTCAATTCGCGGCGCACGGCCATCAGCCAGTTGCGCAACAAGCAGATCTCGTACAAGCTCTTCAACGAGATCGCTCCCAAGTACGCCGACCGCCCGGGTGGCTACACGCGCATCATCAAGCTGGGTCCCCGGCTGGGCGACGCTGCCGAGATGGTATACCTGGAGCTGGTCTAAAGCCCGCGAGCAGGCCCGCCCGGCGTGAGCTCGTCGGCCAGGGCTACACTCTGAAACGACCGATTGGCCTGTGCCGGTTCCCTAGGGGTTCCGGCATTTGCTTTTTAGGGCGCCGGCGAAAGACCGGCGCGGAGCGACAAGCCGGAGGCCGGTGTGGAGCGCAACCACCGCATGGAACTGCAGTACGACGGCACCGGGCTGCATGGGTGGGCCAAGCAGAATGGAACGCCCACTGTGGAAGGGTGCCTGGAGACGGCTCTGATGACCGTGCTTGGTTCGGCACCAGCGCTCCGCGTGGCCGGGCGGACTGACGCGGGTGTGCATGCCCGGCGGCAGGTGGCGAGCCTCCGCCTTCCCGCGGGCATCGACGTGGTCGGACTGACCGGCTCCCTGAACGCCCTCACACCGCCCGGCATCGTGGTCACCCGGATCACACGCGCTCCCGAGGCGTTCGACGCGCGCAAAGACGCCCGCAGCCGTACTTACAGGTACTACATGTCGACGTCGCCAGGAGTGTCGCCGTTTTGGAGCCGGTATTGCTGGCAGGCGCCAAGAGGGATCGACCCGGCCTCGCTACGAGCCGGGGCGGCTCGTGTCGTCGGGCGCCACGACTTCACCGCCTTCACGCCCACCGAGACCGGGCACACCTTCTTCAATCGCCTGGTACTCCGCTGCGGGTGGAAGAGGGTCCGCGAAGGACTTGCGACGGGACGGCCCGGTGCTGTGGGGATGCTCTATCTCGAGATCGAGGCCGACGCCTTTCTCAGACACATGGTTCGGAGCTTGGTCGGGACTATGGTCGAGGTGGCCCTGGGGAAACGCAGACCGAGCGACTTTGAACGGCTGCTTGCGGGCGCGCCTCGGGAGGCCGCGGGAACGACCGCGCCCGCCCATGGCCTATTCTTGTGGGACGTGCGGTACCGGCCGACAGGCCTGACTCGTGCGGCATCTCCGACTGACGAGGAGCGGGATTGAACGACAGCTTGGTTGCCAAGATCCGGTTCACCGTGAGCTTGTGGGGCCTCGGAGTGCTCCTAAGGATCCAGGCGAGGAGGTACCCGGCCTACCGGGAGCAACTGCGGCGAGAGGATCTCACGGCGCAAGTGCGGCTACACGACGGCTCGCAAGGGCGCTACTTCACGTTGAGAAAGGGGCGGGTGTCGTCCAACAGGGGCATTCATCCTCACCCGGACGTGACGATGGTCTTCCGCGATGCCGCCATCGCCGCGCGCATCATCCGTCCGAAACGGGACCGGCTCGAGTTTCTCAACGCGGCCAAGAACTCTCAACTCGAGCTTCAGGGCCCTGGCCGCTTGGTCACTCATTTCAGCGATGCCCTCACCGGCCTGTTCTCCGCCGGATGGACTTTCGGCACCGTGATGCCCGGCGGGGTGGTGCGGTACACCAGTAACACCAACGGCGGCCCGGTCTTCGTCTATGTGAAACAGGGCAAGATCCTTCGCATCACGCCTATCGTGTTCGACGATACGGATGCGCAGCCCTGGACAGTGCACGCCCGGGGTAAGAGCTTCACCCCGCCCAGGAAGACGACGGTGAGTCCACACACCTTGAGCTGGAAGTCACTCGTCTATTCGCCCGATCGGATCCTTCATCCGCTCAAACGAGTGGACTACGATCCAAGCGGCGAGCGTAACCCCCAGAACCGGGGCATCTCCGGCTATGAGCGCGTCACGTGGGACGAAGCCCTGGATCTGGTCGCGGGGGAGATCAGACGGATGAAGCGTGACTACGGGCCTGGCGCGATCATGAGCGGAGCCGGCTCGCATCACACCTGGGGCGCCATCGGTTACTGGCTGTCGGCCCGTTTCCGCTTTCTCCACTCGATCGGGTGGACTCCGGTCGTCAGCAATCCCGATAGCTGGGAAGGCTGGTTCTGGGGAGCGGTGCATCATTGGGGTCAGAGCGGCCGTTTGGGAGGCGGGGAGACCTACGGCACGGTGGAGGATTGCCTGCAGAACGCGGAGATGCTGGTGTTCTGGTCGAGCGACCCCGAAGCCACGAGCGGCATCTACGGAGCCCAGGAGGGAACCGTCCGCCGCCTGTGGCTCAAGGACCTGGGCATCCCGCTGGTCCACATCGATCCCTTTTTCAACCACACCGCGGCCTGGCTCGGCGGCAAGTGGCTGGCGCCACGTCCGGGGACCGACAGCGCTCTGGTGCTGGCGATCGCGCACGTCTGGATCACGGAGGATCTCTACGACAAGGAGTACGTGTCCGAACGGACCGTCGGATTCGATCGATGGAAGGGTTACGTGCTGGGTGAGGACGACGGGGTCCCCAAGACCCCCGAGTGGCAGGAGGCTGAGACCGGAGTACCGGCGAGGGACGTGCGGGTGCTGGCGCGTGAGTGGGGGAGCAAGCGGACGTATCTCTCCCCGGGCGGCTTCGTGGGCTTCGGCGGAGCCTGTCGGACGGCGACCGGCACGGATTGGGCGCGCGGTCTGGTCTGTCTGATGGCCATGCAAGGCCTTGGCAAACCCGGGATCAACATGGGCTGTCTGCAGCAGGGGACCCCTGTCGAGACTCATTTCTACTTCCCCGGCTACGCCGAAGGCGGCATGTCGGGCGATCTGGAGTTCACCGCCCAGGCCATCCAGCTCTATCAGCGGATGCCTCAGCTGATCAGCATGAACCCCGTCGCCCAAGGCGTCCCTCGTCTGAAGATCCCTGAAGCGATACTCGAGGGTCATGCCGACGGCTATGTAAGCGATCCTAGAGCGATCGACAGGCAGTTCCTCAAGTTCGGCTATCCTACGCCGGGTCACGCCCCCGTCAGGATGTACTACAAGTACGGGGGGTCGCATTTCGGGACCATGGTCGACACCAACCGCTATGCGCGGATGTACGCGTCGGAGAACTTGGAGTTCGTGGTCAACCAGTCCATCTGGTTCGAGGGCGAGGCCCGTTTCGCCGACGTCATCCTGCCGGCCTGCACGAGCTTCGAACGCTGGGACATCAGCGAATTCGCCAACGCGGGAGCCATCGCCGAACACTCCTACACCCAGTGCAACCACCGCGTGGCGGTGATGCAGCACAAGTGCATCGAGCCCCTGGGGGAATCCAAATCGGACTTCCAGATCTTCCTGGCTCTAGCCGAGCGGCTGGGGCTGGGCGCTGTGTTCGCGGAGGGTAGCAGTGAGCTTGATTGGTGCCAGAGGCTGTTCGAGGCCACCGACCTGCCCAAGGTAACGTCGTGGAAGAAGTTCCTGAAGAAGGGCTACTACGTCATCCCGCCTCCGCGCGAGGAACTACGCGACCCAGTGTCGTACCGCTGGTTCGCCGAAGGCCGGCCCAAGGACACCCCGGAGCTGACCCCGGTGCCCGCGGACTACACCGAGGAGTGGCGCCGGGGGCTGCAGACCCAGTCGGGCAAGCTGGAATTCGAGTCGTCAAGTCTCAAGCGATTCGACCCCGACGATCCCGAGCGCCCGCCCATCATGACCTACCGCGGGTCATGGGAGGGGCCGCACACGGCCGATCTGTTCGCTCGTTACCCGCTGCAGCTGGTGACACCCCACGCACGCTACTCCTTCCATACCCACCATGACGGCAAGCATGGGGCGCTGAACGACGTTGCCGACCACCGCGTGTTGCTCGACGGCCATCACTATTGGATCGCGCGCATCAACCCTGTGGACGCTGAGGCCCGGGGGATCAGGGACCGCGATCTCGTCCGCCTCTTCAACGATCGCGGCGGCGTCATCTGCGCCGCCCGCCTCACCCATCGCATACGGCCCGGGGTTGTCCACTCCTACGAGTCGTCGGCTATCTATGAGCCGCTGGGCGCTCCCGGGCACTCGGACGATCGCGGCGGATGCGTGAACATCCTCACCCCCAGCCGCATGATGATCGAGCGTTCCCATGCGATGGCGGCAAACTCGTGTCTGATCCAGGTGGAGAGATGGGCCCCGCGGAACGGGGCCCGGTGCCCAGCCGAAGGGCTGTGACCTCCGGCGGGAGGCTACTGTCGGCGTTCCCACTTCTCGACTTCAACGAGGCAGGAGTTCGGCGCCTGCCCGGGGGAAGTCGGGGTGATGAAGCGCTTGGAGGTCAGTAGGTTGACACACCCCGCGGTGTCCGCCGACTCTCCTGGTACTCCGAGCGGCAGGTAGTCCGCGCACGACTCGTATGAGTGCACCGTGCCGGGCGGGATGCGTTCCGTCACCCGAGCTGCCAGGATCACCGACGCTCGGTCGTTGAAGGCTCGGATGAGATCGCCGTCGGCTATGCCGCGCGCCGCGGCGTCTTTGGTGTGCAGGCGCATGATCCAGTAATGGTGGCCGTCCACCAGCACGCGATGGTCCTTGATGTCGTTGCTCCAACACTCCTTAGCGTCACCGACCGTATGGAAGGTGTAGCGCGGGTGCGGAGAGACCATTGCCAGCGGATACTTCTCAAAGAGCTCGGCGGTGTGATGGCCTTCCCAGCTTTCGAGGTACTGGGGCCCCATGACTGGACGCTCGGGGTCGTCTCCGTCGGTGTCGTAGAAGCGCTTGAGGCTGCTGCAGACGAACTCGATCTTGCCGCTTTGGGTCTGCAGGCCCTTGCCTGCGATCTGATCCCAGGGAGGCGGGCCCCAGTCGGGCGTGTCCTTGGGCCGGTCTTCGGCGAACCAGCGCAGTGCCGGTGTTGGCTTCTGATCCTCGGGGACCGGCACCAGGTAGTAGCCCTTCTTCTGGAATTCTTCCCAGCTTATCCGGGTGGGGAGATCGCTCGCGTCAAACACGCGTTTGACCCAGTCGAGATCGCTGTGACCCCCCTCGGTGTACTTCTCGGCGAAACCAAGGCGATCGGCGAGAAGGGCAAAGATCTCGTAGTCGGGTTTCGACTCGCCCAAAGGCTCGATGCATTTCTTCTGGAAGACGATCAGCCGGTGGTTGACCTGGTCGAACTTGTGAGCGCCGTATCCGGATGGATGCGCCCAGTCACCGATATCCCACCGCTCGAAGTTGGTGCAGGCCGGAAGGATCACGTCCGCGAAACGGGCTTCGCCCTCGAACCAGACGGACTGATTCACGACAAAAGGGACCTTGCCCTCTCGGTAGCTCTTGACGAAACGGTTGGTCTCGGTCATGGTCCCGATGAACGAGCCCCCGTAACGGTAGTACATCTGCACGTGGGGATAGCCGGACGCCGGGTACTGATATTTCTTGAATTGCATCTCGATGGACCCGCCGCAGAAACCCTTGCTGCGCCATTCGAGCTGCTCGTGGTTCATGATCTCCGGGATCAGAAGCCGGTAGCCTACTTGACCCTCTGCGCCGTGCTGCGGATTGGAGATCGTGCCCCCGTTCGGCCACATGCGCGGGGCGAGGCGATAGCCCGCGGCGGTGCCGGCGGTGTCACCGGAGATGCCGCCTTCGGCGTAACCAGGAAACCAGAACGAGCGATCCGCCGGGGCTCCTCCGGTGGTGGAGTAGATGTTGCTCCCCGGTTTGCCCATCCCCTGCATGGCGGCTAGGGCGATCATCGTCCTGGCATACTCGGCTCCATAGGATGAGCGGCAGGCCCCACCCCAGCCCCCCATGCCACCTGCGGCAAGCATGGTCTTCTTGGAGCCCCACTCGCGGGCCAGAGCCCGGATCTCCCGGGCGGGGATGAGTGTCTCGCCCTCGGCCCATTCGGGTGTCTTGGGCACTCCATCGCGTTCGCCTAGGACGTAGCGCTTCCAGTCGTCGAATCTGTGCGTGCGTGAGGCCACATATTCCTTGTCGTAAAGGCCTTCGGTGACCCACACGAAGGCTATGGCCAGACCCAAAGCAGCGTCGGTGCCCATGCGGGGAGCGAACCACTTGTCGCTACAGAGGCCGGCGGTGTGATTGAAATAGGGGTCGATGAAGATCATCTTGACGCCGAGCTCCTTGAGCCACCGGCGACGCGAGGTGCTCTCGTGTGAGCCGTAGACACCACCGGTGGTCTCGGGATCAGACGACCAGAACACCATCATCTCGACGTTCTTGAGCGCGTCCTCTAGTAGGTCGTACTGCTCGGGGATGCCCAGGCGAGAGCTGAAACCCCACATGTGATCGCCGCCCCACTGCCACCCTTCCCAGCTGTCGGGGTTGTGCTCGACATAGGTCATGCCCCACAGGTTCATGAAGCGGTTGTAGGCGCTGAACCGGTAGCCGACGTTCCCCCACATGTGGTGCGAGGAGGGGGTAGTCATCATCGCGGCCGGGCCGTACTCGCGCTTGAGGCGGATCATCTCCTGCGCGATCGTGTCCAGCGCCTCGTCCCAGCTGATGGGTTCATAGCCGGACTCGCCCCGGTTGTGGATATTGCGGTTTCCCTTGATGTCGAAGTCGACACGCTTCAGGGGCGTGAGGATACGTTTGGGGGAGTAGATGGTGGACTTGTGGGCGACCGTCCATGGAGAGAGGGTGGTCTTTCGGGGAGGAGTGAACTCACGTCCCCTGGCCTGGATCGTCCAGGATGGACCGTCGCTTTCGTCCAACTCGAGAGGCATGATGCGGAGGATCTTGCCGTCGCGCACATCGACGTGTACAGGTCCGCCCGTCGTCAGATTCGTGAGTCGTTGCACTTCGGCCATTCTTCAGTCCCGCCGCTCTGAGTTCGACGCCACGTAGTAAACTACCGTACGACCGGTTGTTGCAAGCGTCAAACTACCTGCTGTACTCTGGTTTGTCAACTGTGCCATCAGTATCCGCCGACTCCCTGCAGCTGGTCAGGGAAAAGGAAGGAACGTGGCTCCAGGCTCCCAAAGAATGACGGCCGAAGCGAGAAAGCGGCAGGTCGTCGAAGTGACCCTCGGCCTGATTGCCAAGCACGGCCTGCGCGGGGCGACAATGTCGCGTATCGCCGCTGGCGCGGGGATCAGGCAGGCGTCGCTCTACACGCATTTTTCGAGCAGACGAGCGATCCTGCTCGCCGCTCTCGATGTGGTGTACGAGAAGATCTACGCGTCTCGCGAGACTCCGACCAACGAGAACTCCCTCGAGCGCCTGAGGCAGATGTGCGATCACCATCTGGAGTTGTGGGCTGCACAGGGGGAGCAGCACCATGCTCACCTCCTTCTGGAGTTCATCGCCGGCGCACGGAGCGAAGGGCTGAGGGAGATCCTGGCTGAGAAGCATCTGGCTTCCATCGAGCAATTTGCCCAGGTGGTGAAGGACGGCCAAGCAGAAGGCAAGATCCCGGGGACCGTCGACCCGGAGCAGGTGGCGTGGCTGATCACCGGGTGGGCGTTCGCAGGTGACGTCTCCCACCTGATGGGCTTCAGGGCCTTTTTGGAACCCAACATCTCGGTCCATTGGCTGGACGTGGTCTTTGCAAGCTTCACGCAGAACCTCACCGCCCAGGGGAGCGATCCCGCCGAATGCGGCTGAAAACGCCGCCAGCCAGGCTTCCGTGCCTTGACACTACCTGCCCCCTCCACTATTATCTGCGGTCGCGTTTTGAAGCTCGGTCAAGAAGGCCGCGACATCGTTCTGGACCGAGCACCTAGGAGGCAGTGTGAAGACCTATTCGGCAAAACCCGGTGAGGTACAGCGCAACTGGTGGGTCGTCGATGCCGACGGCAAGAATCTTGGCCGGCTGGCTTCGGAGATCGCCAACGTGCTGCGGGGCAAGAACAAGCCCCAGTACACCCCGCATGTAGACACCGGGGACTTTGTCGTTGTCGTGAATGCGCAGAAGATCGCGGTCACCGGCAACAAGCTCACGGGCAAGATCTACTACCGGCACTCCGGGTATCCCGGCGGTTTGAAGAGTGAGAGCTTGGGACACCTGCTCCAGCGCCGGCCCAACGAAGTCCTGCGGAAAGCGGTCAAAGGGATGTTGCCCAAGAACCGCATCGCCGCGCAGCAATTGGGCAAGCTAAAGATCTATGCTGGGCCTAAGCATCCCCATGCCGCCCAGAAACCAGAGGAGTTGCCATGGCAGCAGTAGTCTACTCGGCAACGGGCAAGAGGAAGACCTCGGTTGCCCGCGTCCGTCTCATGCCGGGGACAGGGAACATAACCGTCAACGGCAAGGACGTCAAAGACTACTTCAACCGGCAGACCCTCATGCTGGTGGTGCGCTCGCCTCTGGTGGAGACCGGCACCGACTCCCGGTACGACGTGGTGGCTCATCTGCACGGCGGCGGCAAGTCCGGGCAGGCCGGCGCTCTCAAGCACGGTTTGGCCCGCGCCCTCGTTGAGGCCGACCCGTCGCTCAAAACCGATGTGAAGCGCGCCGGTCATCTTTCTCGCGACGCTCGTATGGTCGAGCGCAAGAAGGCC
>Ga0154815_104_pt10 | contig 11242 bp, 11 predicted proteins | sample Rifle2008BG16ft_FD_105823 | JGI IMG/M metagenome (GOLD analysis project Ga0154815, IMG submission 105823) | Actinobacteria bacterium RBG_16_64_13
TCGTCCATGCCGCCGCCCGAGCCCACGTCCTCAGGGAGACCGCTCCCGATCCGCTGCAGGTCTTTCGCGCTGTGAACACGTTGGGCACCATCACCCTCGCCAGACAGGCGGCCGAATCAGGGGTCCGGCGATTCGTCTTTCTGAGCTCCATAGGGGTCAACGGGGATCGCTCCGATCGACCCTTCGCAGAGTCCGACGAGCCGAATCCGCGGGAGGCCTACGCGATCTCGAAGCTCGAGGCCGAGAATGGACTCTGGGCGATCGCCCGGGAGACCGGGATGCAGGTCGTCATACTCCGCCCTCCTTTGGTCTATGGCGCGAACGCGCCCGGCAACATCGGTCGCCTCGCCGCGGCGGTGCTCAAAGGAACGCGCCTGCCTTTGGGAGCAGTCACCAGCAATCGTCGCACCTTTCTGGCTCTGGACAACCTGACCGATGTCGTGGCGACGTGTGTCGCCCATCCCGCGGCCGCGGGACAGGTCTTCTTGGCCGGTGATTCCGAGGACCTGTCTACCGCGGACCTGCTTCGCAGGATGGCCTTGGCGTTCGAGGCGCCTCTTCGCATGCTCCCCGTCCCAGTCTGGATCCTCAGGGCCGGAGGTGCGGCGCTCGGCAGGCGCACGACCGTCCGTAGTCTGTGCGACTCCTTGCAGGTGGACACATCCAAGGCCCGGGACCTGCTGGGATGGAGACCCCTGATCGGGGTTGACGAGGGGCTGCGCAGGATGGCACAGCGTTCGCTCAGGGACCAGACTCCATGAGCGTGTGGTTCTCCTTGCCTGTGGTAGCAGTCGCCTCGCTGGCGCTAACGGGCTCGGTCACGAGATACGCGCCCTCTCGCGGTCTGATCGACGTCCCGGGCGCTCGGAGCTCACACACGGTCCCGACACCACGGGGTGGTGGCATCGCGATCGTGGTGTGCTTCTTGGCCTCGCTCATTCCGCTCATCGTTCTTGAGGTCCAGTCGAGGTCCACGCTGGTGGCCTTGCTTGGAGCGGGTGCCGTCGTTGGCCTCGTCGGCCTGGCCGACGATCGCTGGCACGTTGCGCCGCAGTGGCGTTTGCTGGTCCACGTCGCCGCGGCGGCCTGGGTGTTGTCTTGGCTGCATGGCGCGCCGTCGGTCCCGTTCTTCGGATCGCTGCTGGATCTGGGCTGGTTCGGATCGATCATCGCCGCGCTTTGCCTGGTGTGGCTCGTGAACCTCTACAACTTCATGGACGGCATAGACGGCATCGCCGCCGTTGAAGCGATCTGCGTGTGCGGCGCGGGGGCGGCTCTCTATGCCCTGGTGGACGAGCCTTCTTCAGCCATCACTCCACTACTGCTTACCGCAAGCGCAGCCGGGTTCTTCTTCTGGAACTTTCCGCCGGCAAGGATCTTCATGGGCGACGTCGGCAGCGGCTTTTTGGGCATCACGCTGGGCGGATTGGCATTGCAGGCGGCCCTGGCCTCGCCACGGTTGCTCTGGAGTTGGTTCATCTTGCTCGCCGTCTTTGTGACCGACGCCACCTTCACACTTGTCCGCAGGCTACTCCACCGTGAGAAGGCTCATGAGGCGCATCGCAGTCACGCATATCAACATGCCGCCCGCCGCTTCGGCCACTTGCCGGTAACGCTGGCCGTTGGAGCCATCGACGTGGTGTGGTTGCTGCCGATAGCATGGTGGGTCGGTTCGGGCAACTTCGAAGGGCTTTGGGGGGCTATGCTCGCCTACGCGCCACTGATCGCCCTGGCGGCGTACTTCAAAGCTGGCAAGGCGGAGGAGCCCGCCGGCTGATGACCAGGCTTCTTATCGTCACAACTGTCGACAGGACCATGACCGCGTTCCTCCTGCCCTTCGCGGACTACTTCCGAGCACGGGGATGGACGGTGGACGCCATGACCGCGGGGCTCTCAGCCGTGCCTGAGTGCGCGTCTCGCTTCGACCGGGTCTGGGAGATGGAATGGACCCGCAGACTTGCCTCTCGCGCCAACCTGGCCGCCGCGAACCGAGTGAGAGAGATCGTCGGAGCCCATGCGTACGATCTGGTCCACGTGCACACGCCGGTCGCGGGATTCATCACCAGGCTGGCTCTCAGGCAGATGCGCCAGGCGTCCCGGCCCAAGGTCGTCTACACAGCCCACGGCTTCCATTGCCACCCTCAGGGCAAGAGAACGACGAACGCCGCCTTCTGCACACTGGAGAAGCTAGCCGGTTCGTGGACCGATGCGCTCGTGGTCATCAACCACGAGGACGAACGGCTGGCTCGCAGGCTCGGTCTTGCGAAGAACGGGCGTATCTATTACATGCCGGGGATAGGTATCGATCTCGAACGGTATTCGCGGGCGACCGTTGATTCTGAAGCCATCGCCTCCGCCAAGGAGGCTATCGGTCTGGGCCCGCGAGATGGGCTTTTCCTGATGGTGGCCGCGTTCGACCCCGAGAAGCGCCACGCTGACGCGGTCAGGGCGCTGCACGCCGTCGGAGAACGCGGAGTCCATCTAGCTTTTGCCGGCCTTGGCCCTGAATTGGAAGCGGTGAGGGCACTCAGTGAGTCGCTGGGCTTGAGCGACCGCGTGCACTTTCTCGGCTCGCGAAGCGACATACCAATCTTGCTTGCCGCCGCGGACGCACTCCTCCTCCCCTCGGGCAGGGAGGGCCTGCCCCGGTCGATACTGGAAGCCATGGCCATGAAAACGCCGGTCATTGGATCGTACGTCCGGGGAACCACCGAGCTGCTCGGTGGCGACGCCGGGCTGCTGGTCAAGATAGGCGACGTCAACGGGCTGGCTGAGGCGATGCGTTCGGTACTGCGCGAGCCGGAAGAAGCGCAAGCCATGGCCGAACGGGCCCACAGAAGAGTGGGCCGCTATTCGCTGTCCCGAGTGCTGGCGCTCCACGCCGAGATGTACGAGGATCTTCTCGGTTCTTGACCAGGGCGCCGGCAACGCACCAGCTCGCTTTCGACTACCATCTGCGGAGCCACGACCCACCGCTCGCCGCCCGCGTCTTGTAAGGTCTCCGGTAGACGATCTCTCCGGCCCCCAGGTAGAGGTCGTAGGCCAGCTTGGGCAGGTCCCAGACCCCGTAGCGCGCCGTGATGTCGGCGAGCAGGAGTCCTTTCTGGGCCGTGGACAGGTCGGACCGGCGGACAACGGCCGCGTGGTCATTCGCCATCCGCCAATAGAGCAGGGTGGGCCGTCCCATGTTCTCCGGCGCCCAGGTAGCGCTGTCCCAGGCGTCACGGGCTGACCACGTATCCCTCAAGACGAAGAGTGGCTCAGGCACTTGCCGCAGTTCCCCCATGAGACTGAGACTCGCGAGCAGCACGCGGTCGGAGCCCACATTCTGGGTCAGGAGAGGCGTGGCAGCCATCTGCTGCCGCCTTATCAGACCGAACAAGATGTAGACCTTCTTCAGCTTCCAGAGGACATGGTGAAACCGCCTCACCGGGTCCGGAGAGCACAGGTCGTGGCGATCCATGAGGGCCTGCAGCACCCGGCCTTCCTCGTCGACCAGGGTGGCTTGGCTCTGACACAAGACCGCCGTAGGAGTGTCGTCCAACAGCTCGACGCAACGGGAGACATGGTTGGGGGCGCACGAGTCGTCGTGAGCGGCCCATTTGAAGTATTCCCCCCGGGCAAGCATGAAGACGCGGTTGAAGTTGGCTACCATCCCCAGATTCTCGGGATTCCGGTAGTAACGGACCCGCGGGTCACGGCGCGCGTACTCTTCGCAGATATCTTGGGTGTCGTCCGTGGACGCGTTGTCCGAGATGATCAGCTCAAGATCCTCGTAGTCCTGCTCGAGATGACAGCGTATGGCTTGCTCCAGCAGGCGTCCACCGTTGTGCACAGGCAGACCTATTGAGATGCGGGGTACCTTTCTATCCACCTGCCGCTCCGCCGGACGTTTTCGCTTCAGATACTAGCAGGAGTCGTCTCAGTGCTGCGAAACGGCGCCGGTCGCCATGCGGACGCAGCGATGTCGGCGTCTGCCCGTGCCGCGGTTAATGCCGGTGGTAGATGCGACCGATAAGCTGTCTTGGCGTACACTACTTGGTATGGAGAGGGCAGGTCGTTCGCTCCTTCGTGGAGGTGCAGAAGTCTTGAAAGTCGTACTGTTCTGCGGGGGACGCGGCACCAGGCTCAACGGGCCGGGTGGAGAGGTGCCCAAGCCGATGCTGTCGATAGGGTACCGGCCCATCCTGTGGCACATCATGAAGTACTACGCTCACTTCGGCCACAACGATTTCATCCTGTGCCTTGGATACCGGGCGGACGCCATCAAGGAGTACTTCCTCCACTATAACGAAGCGGTGTCCAATGACTTTGTGATGAGCGGGGGCGGGAAGCACGTGCAGCTGGTGAGCAGCGACATACAGGATTGGACCATCAGGTTCGTGGACACCGGACCTCAAGCCAGCATCGGCGAACGCCTCAAGGCTGTTGAGGCCTATCTCGCCGGGGAGGACTACTTCCTGGCCAACTACAGCGACGGACTGACGAACCTGGACCTCAACCAGTATATCGAGGAAGTACGGGTTCAAGACAAGGTGCTGAGCCTCCTCTCCGTCCGACCGGCGCTTACCATGCACGCCGTGTCGGCCGACGAGCAGGGCCTCGTACGTGCCGTCATGCCTGTGGGCGAGACCGACCTCAGGATAAACGGAGGCTATTTCATCTGCAGGCAAGACCTATTCGGGTACCTCGGCAAGGGCGAAGATCTGGTCGGACCGGTCTTCACCCGTCTAATCGCCGACCGCCAACTGCTTGCCCATCGCTACTCAGGTTTCTGGAAGCCTATGGATACGTTTCGTGACAGACAAGAGCTCGAGGAGCTCTGGGCCGGGGGACAGGCGCCGTGGGAGGTCTGGAAGTGCGCCTGACCGGCCTGCGCAGCTTGCTCTGCCTCGGGGCTCACGCCGATGACATCGAGATCGGGTGCGGCGGCACCGTCCAGGATCTTCTCGAGAGTAACCCCGGGCTACAGGTGCATTGGGTCGTCCTCAGCGCCCAGGGCGAGCGCGCCGACGAGGCCCGGGACAGCACAGACAAGCTACTCGCGAACGCGGGTCTTTCCGACGTGAGGATAGGAGATTTCGCGGAGAGCTGTTTCCCGTACCTCGGCAGGGCGGTGAAGGACTACGTCGCCGGCCTGGGCGCCGAGATAGCACCCGACTTGATCTTGACGCACTGGAGGGGCGATCTCCATCAGGACCACCGGCTCGTGAGCGAGTTGACCTGGAACACGTTCCGCGATCACCTCATTCTCGAGTACGAGATCCCCAAGTGGGACGGCGACATGGGTCGGCCGAACACCTATGTCCCGCTGGACCGCGCTCGCTGTGAACGCAAGATAGATCATTTGCTGAGCGTCTTCCCCTCCCAGGCGAACAAGGACTGGTTCGCGGCCGAGGTCTTCTGGGGACTGCTCAGACTGCGCGGCATGGAGGCCCGGTCTCCCAGCGGCTACGCGGAAGCGTTCCACTGCCACAAGCTGGTGCTCAGCTAGCCCGGGAGAGTGGAGGCAACAGATTGAAGGTCTTGGTTACGGGGCACGACGGCTACATCGGCAGCGTCCTCGTGCCCATAGTGCAGGCGGCCGGTCATGAGGTAGTCGGCCTTGACAGCGGGTTGTTCCGCGAGTGCGGCTTTGGCGAAGCGGCTCCCCCCGTCCCGACCCTTGAACTGGATCTCAGGCAGGTGCAAACGGACGATCTGCGCGGATTCGCGGCGATCATCCATCTGGCCGGCATATCGAACGACCCCGTGGGAGACCTCAGCCCCAGTTGTACCTACGACATCAACCACCTCGCCTCGGTCCGGCTTGCGTCCTTGGCCAAGCGGGTGGGTGTAGCGCGATTCCTGTTCTCCTCGTCCTGCAGCCTCTATGGTTCGGCGGGCGAGGACTACGTCGATGAGACCGCCGGGTTCAACCCGGTGACCCCCTACGGAGAGTCCAAGATCATGGTGGAGCAAGACGTGTCCCTGATGGCCGACGACGACTTCAGCCCCACGTTCCTGCGCAACGCCACCGCCTATGGGGTTTCGCCCCGTTTGCGGGCGGATCTGGTGGTCAACAACCTGACCGGCTACGCCTTCTTGCGCGGTGAGGTGTTGCTGAGCAGCGACGGCACGCCTTGGAGACCGTTGGTCCACATCCAAGATATCTCCAACGCCTTCCTGGCCTGTCTCGAGGCTCCGCGCGACCTCGTCCACAATCAGTCGTTCAATATCGGAAGCACCTATGAGAACTATCAGATCCGCGATATCGCCGAGATCGTGAGAGACGTCGTCCCCAGAAGTCATGTCGTCTTTGGGCCGGGTGCCTCGGCCGACGTCCGTGACTATCGCGTGGACTGCGGCAAGTTCGCAAAGACTTTCCCCCAGACCACACCTCGCTGGACGGTGCAGCAGGGTGTCGAAGAGCTCTATGACGCGTACCAGCGATACGGCCTCACCGAAGATGACTTCCTCGGTCGCTTCGTCCGCATCTCGCACGTCAAGAGACTACTCGCCGAAGGGAAGCTGAACAGCGACCTGATGTGGAAAGCAGAGGGAGGCACGGCATGATCTTCACCGAGACCAGACTCGCGGGCGCGTTCATGGTCGACATCAAGCGGATCGAGGACAGCCGTGGCTTCTTCGCTAGGTCGTTCTGCCAGCACGAATTCCAGGACCATGGTCTGAAGCCCGTCATAGCACAGGCGAACATCGCGTTCAACCTTAGAGAGGGTACCGTTCGCGGCATGCACTTTCAGTATCCCCCGGCCGCCGAGACCAAGCTCGTACGGTGCACTCGCGGGGCCGTGCTCGACATCATCGTGGACGTAAGACCGGAGAGCCCCACCTACCTGGACCACGTTGCCGTCGAACTGACCGAGGAGAATCACCGGGCTCTTTACGTGCCCGAACGATTCGCCCACGGCTACCAGGTACTCCGAGACGGGACGGAAGTCACCTATCAGGTGGGCGAGTTCTATTCACCCGAAGCCGAAGGTGGTCTGGCCTTCTGCGATCCCCGCCTGGGGCTCGCATGGCCTCTTCCTGTCACCATGATCTCTGAAAAGGACAAGGTCTGGCCGCCGCTCGCCGAAGTGGAGGCCGAAGTCAAACGGCGCATGAGCCTTCAGGGAGCCGGGGCATGATACTGGTCGACACTGCCCTCAGAAAGCGCGAGGAGGAGGGCCGGCCGATCAGGGTCGGCATGATAGGGGCCGGATTCATGATCCAAGGGCTCACGAACCAGATCGTCAACAGCGTCCCCGGCATGCGGGTGGTGGCCGTGCAGAATCGCCATCCTGAGAAGGCCGTGAAGGTGTTCCGCTACTCGGGAGTCGAGGACGCCTCTCAGGTGACCACTCAGGAGCAGATGGAAGACGCCATCCGCAGTGGCCGACCGGCGGTCACCGAGGACGCTGTTCTGATGGCACGTTCAGAGCAGATCGACGTGTTGGTTGAAGCCACCGGGTCGGTCGATTTCGGCGCCCGGGTGGTTCTGGAGGCCTTCAAGCACGGCAAAGACGTCGTTCTCATGAACGCCGAGTTGGACGCGACACTCGGGCCGATCCTGCAGGTGCATGCAAAGAAGCACGGGGCCGTCCTTTCGGCATGCACAGGAGACGAACCCGGGGTACAGATGGATCTCTACCGGTGGGTCAGGGGCCTGGGACTCATCCCCCGAGTGCTCGGGAACGTCAAGGGCCTCCAGGATCCCTATCGTAACCCCACGACTCAGAAAGGTTTCGCCGACCGGTGGGGTCAGAACCCCGCGATGGTCACGAGTTTTGCCGACGGATCGAAGATCAGTTTCGAGCAGACCGTGGTCGCCAATGCGACCGGCTTCCGGGTGAGGTCGCGTGGGATGTCCCGGGGCGCCGAGTACACCGGCGACATCATGAAGATTGGGGAACTCTACGACGTGGAGGAGCTGAGACGGCTGGGCGGAGTGGTCGACTACGTCGTGGGTGCACCCCTCACCAAGGTCTACTGCCTCGCTGAGCACCCGGACCCCAAGCAGCAGACCTACCTGGATCTATACAAGATGGGTCAAGGGCCGCTCTATCCGTTCTTCGTGCCCTATCATCTCGTTCACTTCGAAGTTCCCATCTCGATAGCCCGCGTGGTGCTGTTCCGAGACTCGGTCGCGCCGCCCCTCGGGGGACCAGTCGTCGAGGTCTGCGCCGTTGCCAAGCGCGACCTAAGCGCCGGCGAGATACTGGACGGCCCCGGCATGTATATGACCTACGGTGAGGCCGTGAATTCCGACGAGATGACCGACGAGCGATACCTGCCCGAAGGTCTGGTGGAGGGTTGCCGACTAACGACCGAGGTCAAGAAAGACGAGGTACTTACCTACGATGGCGTGGAGCTCCCCCCCGGCCGGCTTGCGGATGATCTCCGACTCGAGCAGCAACGCCACTTCCAGAGCCAGGACCAGCCCGCCTGAATCCCTACAATCCCAGCCGAGAAGTGACCGAGTGGGCGAAACGACCCGCGCGTCCGAGAGGTCCCTTGAGCTCGCTCACGTGGGCCAAGCGGCCCAGAGAATAGAAACCCAGCATCAGCGCGATGCAGATTGACACGTAGACCCCCCAGTGGAAGACCGCACTCAGGACGCCTGCGCCCACACTGAGCACGAGTGCCACAAGCAGCAACCGGACGAGATGGCCCGTCCAATGGAAGTCTATCTTGCGTCTGCCGAACCAATACACCAGCGGAAGGTAGTACACCTGAGAGACCAGCGAGGCGATCCCCGTGATCCTCAGCCCCAGCGAGGGCGCCAGGCCCGTGATGAGACCGCCCATGAGTAAGAGCGAACTCGCCTGAGCAAAGAAGTACCGCTTGCCTGCCCCGCTCGCGATCATGACGAATCCCAGCGGCCAGCCTGCCACCTTGAAGACATCCCCTAACAGCTGCCACCGGACCACGGTGACCGCTGGAGCAAATTCCGAGGAATAGAGCAGGCTGACCACCCAGGGAGTGAGGCCGAGCATCGCAACAATCACCGGCGCGCTGATGAGGACGGCGATCTCCGTCTGTTCGTTGACAAGTCGCCTGGCGGTCACCTTGTCGCCGACGACCCCCGACAAACGCGGGAAGTATTCGGCTGCCATCGCGATGAGCACGAAGTCCAGGTACTGCGTGGTGATTGTCCATGCGGCTTGATAGTGCCCGAGAGGCTCCGTGCCCAGTTGATCCTTGACCATTACTCTTATCCACAACTGGACAAGGGTGGAGGCCAAGAGTGCCCCCATGAACGCGATTCCCGTGGAGACGAGCGTCTGCCATTGTTGCGCCGTCGCCTGCCAAGAGAACGGCGCCCTCGGCGCCCTGGGGAGACGGGCCACATAGACTGAGCCCAGAAGGAAGGAGGCTAGCGGCCCAACGACGACGTAGGCCACAAGACCGGCCTCACCAAACTGCCAGATGAGTACGCTGCCCGTTACGGTATACACAGTCGCGCTGAACACGGTCAGCCTGGCCAGGTCGCCAACGCGGCGCATGCCCTGGATCAAGGCCTTCTCCCATTCGAACGCGACCCAGAGCGCTACTCCCACCGCAAGCCAACCGACTGCGCCTGTATGTTCGCTGCTGCCGAAGAGCGCGGAAGCCAGCACGGCGCGAAGGGCCCACACGATCAATCCGCCGGCGCAGGCCAACCCCAGACCAAGCCAGAACAGCGCACGCCGCGCGAGAGCCAGGTCGGATGGATCCTCCTTCGAGGAGGCTTCCGCCACCTGCTTGGTACCGGCGGTACCGATTCCCATGCTCGCCACGGTGCCGGCGGTCGCCATCAAACTCTGATACAGACTGAACAGCCCTACGCCGGCGGGCCCCAGCAGCACGGCCAGCAGCTTCACGCGGGCCAGACCGATCACGATGTTTCCTACAGATGAACCGCCGATAATCCATGAGCTTCTCAGGAGACGCCGGTAGGATGACCCGTCGTCAGAACTGGGGTGAGATCCCTCGTCGGTCATGAGTACGGACCCCCGATGGCTGCGCGGTCTGGCGGTGACTCGGCCGCGTCCGGCGCGGTCGAGGCCGGGACCCTCCTCACGAGCAGCACCCAACTGGCATTCAGAAGGGCCATCACGACCCACCAGGATCTCTGATAGAAGGCTTCGATCCCGAGCGACAGACCGATCATTGCCAGATGGGCGACCAGAAGTCCGCCCACGAGCCCCTTGAACTCCCGCTCAGCCGCCCGATAGGCGCGGTACCCTCGGACAACGAACGCCGCCACGAAGCAAAGAAAGACCGCCGCACCGACCATCCCCATCTCGGCGAGCAGCCAGAAGAGGGTGTTGTGGACTTGCACCCCATACTCCTGCATGTAGCTCCCGAGTCCGGTACCAAAGATGGGATGGGAGACAAAGGACTGGATGGCGTCTTCCAAGATCGTGAAACGACCCGCTATCTGTGCGGGCCTGGCGATGAGAGGCCAGACCTCGGCCGCAAAGTAAGAACGGAAGAAGATGAGCGAGACCACCACGGCGAGACCGAGCGGAAGCACGACGTGAGTCCAGGCTCGCGGTCGAAGGAAGAGAACGGCAACTAGTACGAACCCGAACCCGATCCAACTCGAGCGACTGAAACAGAAGAGCAGGTTCCCCAGCAAGATCAGGGTCACAGGCCAGGCCAGCCTGCGCGACGCCAGCCGGCTTGGACTGTTGACGGTCGACCAGTGCAAGGCAATGGCGATGACGATCAAGCCCCCATACGCGTTGGGATCCGCCGCAAGTCCCTGGATCCTGAATGTATGCAGCGGCTCGTACACCAGACCTACGAAATACAGCGGCAGGGCGACGACAGCTTGAAGGGTGATCGAGATCAGAACCAGTCGGGCGATCCGCCATATAGCCGGGAGCGAACGCGCGTACTGCGCAATCACTACATAGAGCACCAAGAGGACCAGTATGCCGATGTATTTGTTGACCAGCGCCCAGCGGCTCACTTCTCCATGCAAGAGAGCTGCGTTCAGAATGCTGGCAGAAAAGAGCACGACCAGGACCAGGTGCCAAACACTCCAGTCGTCCTTCGTGGTCACGATCCGCACGCCACCAAAGAGGACCAGGAGCGCAAGCACTATGTCGGAGGGCGCGAAACGCAGCTCGAGGCTCGTCGCGAACTGCACGGGAAGCAACAGGATGAGCAGCACCAAGAAGAAACGGTATATGCCCCCGACCCATGTGAAGGCTCGGTCTGAAGCGCGCAGAGAACCCGCCTGCGAGCGGTACTGAGAGGAAGGGGATTG
>Ga0154815_139_pt2 | contig 11140 bp, 15 predicted proteins | sample Rifle2008BG16ft_FD_105823 | JGI IMG/M metagenome (GOLD analysis project Ga0154815, IMG submission 105823) | Actinobacteria bacterium RBG_16_64_13
CGTAGGTGTGCCCACGCTGACGCTCCCCACCCTCCTGCCCGGCGTGCGCCTGCGCGAAGTCCCGCCCCGGCTGCCCGAAGTGGCCGAATCTGAGGTCGTACGCCACTACACCCGGCTGTCCCAGTTGAACTACTCCGTAGACACGGGTTTCTACCCTCTTGGCTCGTGCACGATGAAGCACAACCCCAAGTTGAATGACGAGATGGCAGCGGTGCCCGGTTTTGCCCGCCTCCACCCCTATCAAGCGGAAGAGGACGTTCAAGGCGTGCTTCGCTTGATGTATGAGCTCGAGCAAGCTCTTCTTGCGATCACCGGCCTGCGGAGAGCCACGTTGCAGCCGGCCGCGGGAGCCCACGGCGAGCTGGCCGGCATCCTCATGATCAAAGCCTACCATCGCGACCACGCAGGCGCTCAACGGGACACCGTCGTGATCCCGGACTCGGCGCACGGCACCAACCTCGCTTCAGCCGCCATGGCCGGATACCGGGTCGTCGAGCTCCCCAGCTCGCCTCGAGGTCTCATCGACATCGCCACGCTGCGCCGCAACCTGTCCGAGCGGACGGCCGCGATCATGCTCACGAACCCCAACACGCTCGGGCTCTTCGAAGACGACATCCTCGAAATCTCGGACCTGGCTCATCGTGCAGGCGCGCTCTGCTACTACGACGGAGCCAACCTGAACGCCATCATGGGCAAAGCGCGTCCCGGCGACATGGGCATGGACGTCGTCCACGTGAACCTCCACAAGACCTTCTCCACACCTCATGGAGGAGGCGGACCCGGGGCCGGGCCGGTCGCGGTAGGCCCGGAACTCGAGCCCTACCTTCCGCTGCCTCTCATGCACCGGTCGAAGGAGGGGGTTTACACGCTCGACTACGACCGGCCGCACAGCATCGGCCGAATGAAAGGCTTCTACGGCAATGTGGGGGTGATGGTCCGGGCCTTCACCTACATCCTGCGGATGGGAGCGGATGGTCTCACCCAGGCCAGCGAGGACGCGGTGCTGAACGCCAACTACCTTCGCGCGCGCCTGCGGCAGCTCTATCCGGTGCCTTTCGACCGTGTCTGCATGCACGAGTTCGTGATCACGGCCGCAGAGCTCGCCGCCCAGGGAGGCTCGGCTCTCAACATCGCCAAACGCATCCTCGACTTCGGCATGCACTCCCCCACCATCTACTTCCCCTTGGTGGTCCAAGAGGCGCTCATGATCGAACCCACCGAGACCGAGGACATCCGGACCCTCGACGCCTTCGTGGACGTCATGGAGCAGATTGGCCGGGAAATACTGAAGGATCCTGAACTCGTGCGCACCGCCCCCCACTCCACCCCAGTACGTAGACCCGACGAGGTCAATGCGGCCCGCAACCCCGTGTTGCGCTGGTCACCCCGGGCATGATGGCGATCCCGGCGATGACGACGGTCCCAGATGAACCGCCCTACCGGAGGTCCGATCGCCGGCGGGCCGCCGGTCGCGGCCGCCGGGGCGCTGCTCGTAAGCGGCGCACATGGCCGGGTCACCTCGCCTTGATGACCGGCGTCGCCGTGATGCTGGCCGGGCTGGCCTTCTTCCTTGCGCCCACCGGTCAGGTGAGCACCCTCGGGCTGGTCCAGGTCAACGGCCTCACCTACGCCGTTCCCCCAGGCGTCAAGGTCTCCGACTTGGCCCAGATCTCCTCCCTTCTCGCGCGGCCCGGTTCGACCCTCGACCTCACCGGTGACGTCATCGCCGTGGGCGCGGGCACCCAGGCGACGCGCCAGATCGACAGCGTAGCCCTCTCCGAAGACCAGACGCTCGCAGACGGCACGCTGATCTTCGTCCGGCACGGCGAACACGTTCTCGAGTCGGTCAGGCGGGTCACCACAGACATCCCGTTCGGCACGACCGTCACGGGCAAGGGCAACATCGTCACCCCCGTCCAGACAGGGACCCCCGGACTGCGCGAGATCTACAAAGGCACATCCAGTGGGAAGCAAGCCGCGAGCTTCGTCGCGACCGTTCCGGAGGATGCCGTCCTTCAGTGGAGCTCAAAGGTACAGACCGGCCAGAAGTTGGCGGCATTGACTTTCGACGACGGCCCCGGCACGCATACGCAAGAAGTGCTGGACGCGCTGGCTGCCGCGCATGCGCCCGCTACGTTCTTCGTCCTCGGCAGCTCGGCCGCCGGAAGCAAGGGGATGATCGCGAAGATCAAAGCGGCCGGCCATGAGGTGGAGAACCACACTTGGAGCCACCCCGATCTCACCAAGGTGAGCGCCGCCGAGTTCCGCAGCCAGGTCTCCCGCACGAGCGCTGTCATCGGCGGCACGCGGTTCTTGCGGCCTCCGTACGGCAGCTCCAACGCTTCGGTCAAAGCTCAGGCCGCCGCCATGGGCATCCGCCTTGCCTTCTGGACGGTAGACACCCTTGACTGGCAGCATCAGGACTTGGACTCGATCCTCGGCTACGTCAAGTCCGGGACGAGACCCGGCGCGATAATCCTCATGCACGATGGCGGCCAGAACCGCTTGCAGACGGTAGCCGCGATACCTGTAGTGGTCAACTGGCTCTTCGCACAGGGCTATTCGCTCACGATCGTGGACCAGATCCTGTGAGCCGCCGGCACCCGCGAACATCTGACCCTCGCTCACAGCAGAAGGGTTTAGCATGCCGCCGTCGGGGTAGTAGTACCCCGTCACAGTCCAAGACGACCTGCGCGTGAGGCCGATGGAAGTAAGAATGACCAGGCTCGGGAGTACCCCCCTCCTCGAGACACAGGGAGATATCGACCACAGCACGTGTCGAGACCTGGAGACCGCTTTCGCGGAGGCTATCAACACCGGCGCCAGAGTGGTCCTGCTCGACCTGGCACAGGTACCCTACGTCGACAGTGGCGGCCTATCGGTCCTTTTTTCCGCGGCGCGCCGTCTACGCCAGAACGGGTGGCTGGGCGTGGTCGGACCCAATCCCAACGTCAGACGCCTTCTAGAGCTCGTAGGTCTGTCGGCCGACCCTAGTTTCCGAACGTTCGACGACCGCCTAGGGGCCGGGGCGGCGCTCGCCGAGGAGACAGGGGCGCGATGATTGCCTTGGGCCGGGACTTCTCCCGGGTCATAACGGTCAAAGCCGAGAAGATTCATCTGGCGGAGATCCGGGACTTCGTGGAAAGCATCGGCACCGAGCTCGGACTTGGCCTCGAGCGGATCTTCGACCTGAAAGTGGCGGTGTCGGAGGCCTGCGCGAACGTGGTGGAGCACGCGGGCTGCGGCACGACTCCGCTGGAGGTCTGCGCCGACCTCCAGTCCGGACGCTTGACCTTCACCGTCCGCGACTCGGGCTCCTTCCACCCACCGTCGCCGTGGCGTGACACGTTCAACAACCGCGGGCTGGGGCTGCCGTTGATGGTGGCCCTCATGGACGAAGTGCGTTTCATGCGCCTTCCCGACGGCGGCACCTGCGTCAGCCTGTCGGTGCTCCTGCCGGCCTAAGAGACTGCCGACGGCCTAGCCGGCCCAGCTACTGCCGGCGGCTCGCACGCACCCGCAGAAGACTCCCGCCGGCCTCTCTGATACGCCCGACCACCGCGGCCGCCAGGGTGTGCCGCGCTTGGAGTGCACGCAGCAGCCCGGGAGTTGCGTCGGGCCGTACGGCGAGAAGCAGACCGCCGGACGTCTGCGCATCGGCAACGAGCAGCCGTTCCCACGGTTCCAAGGACGCCTCGAAGTCCGTCCACGCCTCCACATATTCCAAGTTGCGCTTGGTGCCGCCGGGGACGGTCCCCTGTCGCGCCAGGTCCGCAGCCTCCGGAAGAAGCGGCACCTGGTCGAACCACAGCTCTGCTCCCACGCCCGCGGCACGGCACATCTCGGTGAGATGGCCGAGCAGACCGAAACCGGTCACGTCGGTGAGGGCCCGCACCCGGAACTCCCGGGCCACCTCGGCTCCATCCCGATTCAGCGTCGTCATGCACGCTGTAGCGGCGGACACAGCCCCGGCGGAAGCCGTGCCCCGCTTTATGGCGGTGGCGATGATCCCGGTGCCTATCGGCTTCGTCAGCACGAGCAAGTCTCCCGGGACGGCGCCCGCGTTGGTCATTTCATCGCCCGGCCGGATCACCCCGGTCACCGCCAAGCCGTATTTGGGCTCAGGATCGTCGATGGTATGGCCGCCGACTATGGTCGCCCCGGCAAGACGCGCGGTCTCGAGACCACCCCGCAAGATAAGGCCCAGGTAGTCGAGCGGTAGGACGCCCGTGGGGAAGCACACGATGTTGAGCGCGGTGAGCGGCCGGCCCCCCATGGCATACACGTCGGAGAACGCGTTGGCGGCCGCTATGCGCCCGAAATCGTAGGGGTCGTCGACCACCGGCGTGAAGAAGTCCACGGTCTGCACCAAGGCGACATCGTCGTTCAGGCGGTAGATGGCCGCGTCGTCGAACGTATCCGACCCGACGAGCAAGGCGGGATCATCGGTTCGCGGCAGCATATCCATGATCTGCCCCAAGTCCTTGGGGCCGAGCTTGCAGGCTCAGCCGGAGCCGTGCGAAAGCGTCGTCAGTCTCGGGATCTCGCTCATCGACCATCACCCCCTTTCCAAGCGGATAGACTCGCCCATCCGAGAAGACAGTAGCAGACGCGCACGAGAGCGGCCACATGCCGGCGAATCGCGATCCTAGAGCCTGGCGGGTGGCCCAGGTTGACACCGATGCGCGAATGCAATAGATTTGCAATTGCAATGACTCACCACGCAGCCCAGACACTCCAAGACTTCGGCTACCGGCTCACTCCGCAGCGGACCCTGGTCTGGGATGTTCTTCGCCGCGGAACCCCCCACATGAGCGCCGAGGAAGTCTGCGGGAAAGTGCAGGAGCAATTCCCCCACGTCAACATCTCCACGGTCTATCGCACCCTCGAGCTCCTCGTGGGCTTGGGATTGGTAAGGGAGACGCGTCTGGGACCCACACAGCGCTACTTCGAGGTGGAAGAGGAAGTGCCGCACCATCACCTGGTATGCGACCAGTGCGGCAGCGTGACGCACGTGCACGACGAAGACCTCGGGGGCCTGAACGCCGCGCTCAGCTCCGAACAGGGCTTCGTGCCGCGCGAGCTGACGGTGTTCGGGCGCTGCCGGGATTGCCGGGACCGCTCCGAACCCTAGATCGCGGGTCCACGATGCACATCCCCGACGGATTCATAGATGCCCCCACAGCCGTGGCCGCAGGCGCGGTCTCGGTGGGTTTGATCGCTTATGCGCTGCGCAAGACCGGGAAGCACTTGGGCGAACGTACGGTACCGCTGCTGGGCGTCACCGCCGCCTTCATCTTCGCCGCTCAGATGCTCAATTTCCCGGTGGCTGGGGGTACCAGCGGGCACGTCCTGGGAGCGGTGCTGTGCGTGGCCCTTGTCGGACCGTGGGCGGCGGCGATCGTCATGACGGCCGTACTCCTGGTCCAGGCCCTGGGGATGGCCGATGGCGGGATCACCGCCCTCGGCGCCAATGTCTTCAATATGGGGCTGGTCGCGGTGCTGGTGGGCTTCGGTCTGCTGGCCGTCCTGAAGAGGCTTCTTCCCCGGACGCTCACGGGCTACATGATCTCGGTCGCTGTCGCTTCATGGGTCTCAGTGGTGGCCGCTTCGGCGGCTGCTTCCCTGGAGCTGGCGCTGTCGGGCACCGTGCCGCTGGGGGTGGCCCTACCGACGATGATCTCGGTACACATGATCATCGGACTGGGAGAGGCCGCCATTACCACCGCCGTCGTTGGCGCTGTACTCGCTGCCCGGCCGGACCTGGTCGGAAGCTTCGACCTGTCTCTACCCCGCTCGCGCCCTGCTCTGCACGGGGCCGGCCGGCGGACGCGCTTCTGGGCGTTCGTGGCCGGGACGGTCGTGGTGGCGGTCGCCCTCGCCGTCTTTGTGGCGCCCTTTGCGTCCAGCTCTCCTGACGGCCTGGAACGGGTGGCCGCGGACCAGGGGTTCGAGTCGGCGGCCACGGCGGAGCCTCTGTGGGGGTCCTCGCCCTTCGGCGATTACCAGATGCCCGGCGTCGCGAACGGGAAGGTGGCCACGGCGGTCGCCGGGCTCGTCGGGACGCTGATCCTGTTCGCTCTTGTCTTGCTTACAGGTCGTGTGCTTGGCCGCCGCCGAGCCGCCGCTTCACCCGGACTGGCTGGAGCTCAAGACTCGCCCTCGGATTTCGGCGCGCCACGGGGACAGGCGTGAGTCGAGTTGATGCCATGCCGCTTCTCGCCGAGGGGCGCGCAGGGAAGTCTCCCCTGCACCGGCTGGATGCCCGGGCAAAGATCCTCGGCTTCGTGGGGTTCACCGTAGTCGTGGTGTCTACGCCTGCCCACGCGGTGTGGGCCTTCATCCTCTACGCCACCGTCCTCGTCTTCCTCCTGGGGCTGGCCCGTGTGCCGCCGGCGTACGTGCTGAGACGCATCCTGGTCGTCGTCCCCTTCTTGCTCGTGGTCGCGTGCTTTCTCCCTTTCTTCCACAGGGCCGGAGCGGGAGGCTACAGCCTGGGCGGCCTTCACGTGACCGGGGAGGGGCTGCTCGTGCTCTGGAATGCCGGCGCCAAGGCGGTGCTGGGCGCCCTCAGCATGATCGTGCTGGGAGCTACCACCGGCTTCTCTGACATCGTGTGGGGCTTCGAAAGGCTTCGAGCTCCCAAGGTCTTGATCCTCATCGTGGGCTTCATGTACCGCTACAGCTTCGTCTTCGTGGAAGAGGCACGGCGGATGCGGCGGGCTATGACCTCGCGCAACTACCGGGCGCGCTGGCTCTGGAACATCCCGGTGCTGGGGCACATGCTCGGCGCGCTCTTCCTTCGTAGCTACAGCCGGGGTGAGAGGGTGTACGTCGCCATGCTCAGCAGGGGCTACGAAGGGACCATCCACCTTGGCGAGAGAACGACCTTCGGCCTCACGGGGGCCGCCTTTGTGGGCTCGATCCTGGCGCTGGCGGTGACCATCCGCACGCTTGCCTCGATATGGGGAGCGGCGTGAAGCCGGTGACTCAAGCCACCCTGCAACAGGTTCCGTCGCCTCGCCCACCAGCGGCGGTCGAAGCACGGGATCTGGGCTTCTCCTATCCGGACGGCACAGCGGTACTTCGCGGCGTCGGTTTCACCATAGAGCAAGGCGAGTCCGTGGCCATCATCGGACCGAACGGCGCCGGCAAAAGCACCCTGCTGCTCCACCTGAACGGCATCCTCAGAGGCAGTGGCGACCTGAGCATCTTCGGCCTGCCCGTCGAACCCAAGAACCTACGGGAGATCCGGAGAAGGGTGGGAGTGGTCTTCCAAGATCCCGAAGATCAGTTGTTCCTCACCAGCGTCGCTCAAGACGTGGCTTTTGGCCCGGCCAATATGGGCCTGGACAAGGACGAGATCGCGGGCACCGTCCAGGAAGCTCTGGCAGCCGTGGGCATGCAGGGGACCGAAGGCCGGGCCGCGCATCACCTCTCCTTCGGCCAGAAGAAGCGCGTCGCCACCGCGACCGTGCTCGCGATGCGTCCCGAAGTGCTCGTGCTCGATGAGCCGACGGCCAACCTGGATCCACACGCCCGGCGTCAACTGATCCGCATCCTACACGAGCTGCCGGTGACCAAGATCATAGCCACCCACGACCTCCCGGTGGCGTACGAACTATGCGAGCGCGCTCTGATACTCGATCAAGGCCGCATAGTCGCAGATGGACCTGTCGAGGCAGTGCTGCTCGACGAGGCGCTACTGGCGGCTCACCGCCTCGAGCTGCCGTATGGCTTCGTCCCGCCCCAGATGTCAGGACGGCGCCATCGGCGCGGGGGGCTGTAGAGGCATGACGATCCACAGGATGGCGTAGAGAAGCAGACCCGCGCCCCCCAGCAGGGTGATGAGCACCCACAACACCCGGACGACCGTGGGATCCACGCCGAAATACTCCGCCAGACCGCCGCACACGCCGCCGATCATCTTCTCGGTCCGCGACCTCTGCAAACGTTTTTCCATCTCTCCCCCTGTCACTTGACTTTAAAGACTAGAGCTGGAGCGGTCGCCACGATCGGCGATCTGCTCGCGGTAGAGATCGGTCTTGAACATCACGCATTCGGTGTTGACGCAGGACCAGACCCGGTAGGTGCTGCACTCGCCTGTCGACCGGCTGCCGCCTGTGCCCGTGCGCTCCTCTTCCTCCACACGATCCGTGAGAGGCTTGCCGCAGTTGATGCATGTCTTGACTCCGTCAGCCACGAGTCTTTCCTTTCCGTTTGGTTCCGCGCGCCAGGCGAAGGCCTATCTCCTCCGCCGCGACGCGAGCTCCCGGTTGCTTCAATATCTGGCCCTTTTCGTCCACTCCCGGGCACAAGACTTCCCCGGCATGTGTCATCTCCAGGACGTTCCACAAGGTCCTCACGATCAGCCGGCTGCCGTCGAACGCGTGCGTGGAAGTGGTGCCCGCGCAGCTCAGGAACGCCGCCAGCCGCTCCGGCTTGTCCGGGTCGGCGATCGACCGCTTCAACACGTATTTCAGGGCCCAAAAAGGCTGGCAGCGGTCGACCATCATCTTGGGTACCGCGGGCATCCCCTGGAAGTATGTCGGCGCCGCGATCACGATCGAGTCGGCGTTCCTCAATTGCGGGTAGAGCAGCTGCATATCGTCCTTCTGTATGCACACCCCGTCCTTGCGGCAGGCGTCACAGGCTCTGCACGCGTGGAGGTCCAGATCGCAGAGGCTGAGCTTGACCACCACCGCGCCGGCCTCGCGGGCGGCGCCCAGGCACCAGTCGAGCAGGGTCTCGGTATTGCCACCCCGGCGGGCGCTCCCCGCCAGGCCAAGCACAGTTATGGCCACCGGCTCACTCCCCCATCGCTTTGACCTTGCGGGCCACCTCACGCCCAAGCTCCGCGCATGCAGCCAATCCAGCTTCGTCAGGGGCGTATTTCAATTGCATCGGCTCAAGCACGTCCAGGCCCAGCTCCCGTAGCTCGGCATCGACCTGCTTCACCGCCCCTCCGGCCCACCCATAGGAGCCATAGGCCCCCGCGATGCGGTTCTTCGGACGCAGCCCCTTGATGTAGGTCAGGAAGCCGGCCACCGTCGGGAACAGCCCGTTGTTGAGCGTAGGAGAGCCGACCAGGAAGGCGCGGGATCCCAGGATCTGATGGGCCGCCTCCGAGCGGGGGCTGACGCTCAGCTTGACGACCGAGCACTCTACCCCTTCTTGGGCCACGCCATCCGCTATAGCCATGGTCATCTTCTCTGTCGAGCGCCACATGGTGTCGTAGATCAGGGTCACCCTTTCCGGCGCCCTTCCGCTGATCCAGCCCTTGTAGGCTTCGATTATCTTGGCGACGTCCTCGGGCCGCCGCCAAATGACTCCGTGACTGGAGCCGATGGTCTCGATCTCCAGGCCCATCTCAGCGATCTTGGTCAGCATCTTCTGTATCGAGCCGCCGAACGGCAGGAGGATGTTGGCGTAGTACCTGGCCGCCTCCTCCATGACGATGTTCATGTCGACCTCGTCGGCAAAACGCTTCGAGGTAGCCAGGTGCTGGCCGAACGCATCGTTGGGAAGAAGGGTCTTGGCCCCCTTGACATAGGTGAACATGCTGTCGGGCCAGTGCACCATGGGGGCCTCGAGGAACTGTAGGGTCTTGCTGCCAAGCGGCAGCTCGTCGCCGGTGTTGACGATCTGCAGATCCCAAGCCGCCACCGTCTCGGCTCCGTAGTAGAGGGGCAAAGCATCCGTCGCCCGCTTGGAGCAGAAGACGCGCCCGGGCTTCAGTTGCTCGATCAGCCAGGGGATGGCTCCCGAGTGATCGGGCTCGACGTGATTGATGACGAAGTAGTCGATCGGGCGCGACCCGCAGCATCCACGGACGCGGGCCAGCATCTCGGGGCCAAATCCGTCCTTGCACCCGTCGACGAGCGCGACCTTTTCGTCCAAGATCAGATAGGCGTTGTACGTGGCTCCGCGCGCGGTCTCGAATCCGTGAAAATCGCGGCCGTTCCAGTCTATGGCCCCGACCCACCAGATGTCGTCCCTCAGCAAATACCGTTCCATGCGCTCTCCTAGTCGATCACGTACTCATCAAGGGCCGCCGGTTCGTCGCCGGCTTCGGCAATGGCGCAGTGGAAGACCTTCGTGAGCGCGTATCCGCTCCAAAGCGGGCACCAGTTGCAGGCGCAGAAGCCGCGGTTCACAGGCGCCGGACTGGGGCCCCTCACACAGTAGAACCGCAGACCATCGTCGTTCTTGGAGGGACAGTTCCCACAGAGACACGAGGCCTCGTTCTCGGGACTGTCGGGCACGTCTTCCACGCTCACCTCCCCGTCATCTCCCCGGTTGGGGTGCCTCCCGGTCTAACCAGACCTGCCCGCTCCCCGGCCTTCATAAACCTGAAGGCGCCTTGCCCAGGATGAGCTGAGTGCCGGTGGTCTCGAGATCGAACGTCTCGATGCTCTCGTAGCCGGCGTCGCTCAACCATCCTCGATACTGAGTTTCGGTCCAGACGTCGCCGTTCTCTGTGGCCCGCAGCATGTTGACGGCGAACATCGCAGCCCCTGCATTCCGGTCCCACATGTAGTCCTGGATGGCGATGGTCCCGCCCGGGGCCGTGATAGCCAAGGCCTCACGCGTCACCCGCGCGTTCGTCTCGGCGCCATAGATGTGATAGACGTTGCCGAAGTACACCAGATCGAACGGGCCGACCGGCAAGGACGCCGTGTAGTCCCCGCTCACGAGCGCGATGTTGGCCGCCTCGTCGCCCAAGAACTCCTGGGCAACCGGGATGACGTCCGCGCGATCGAAGAGAGCGGCGGCCACACCCCGCCGGGAGAACTGGCGGGCCAGATGGCCCACGGCGCCGCCCACGTCAACCATGGTCCGGATGGTCCCGGCGTAGGCAAAGCATTTCTCGACGACCTCGTCGAGCACGGCGGGTTCGCGTTCGCCCATGGCGCAGACCAGGGTCCGCACGTCCGCTCTCGCCGGATCCTTGGGCACCGGCCTGCCCGTGCGGATGACCTCGGGCAGTTCGAGCCAGCCTCGCAGCTTGTTAGCCTGGTGAAGCAAGCCCGCTCGCTCCAGCTCCGGCCCCTCGTCCACCAAGTGGGCCCGCCCCAAAGCCGAGAGGGCGAAAAGCGCTTCGCCACGCGGCCCAAGCACCCGTTCGGCAATACCCTCC
>Ga0154815_160_pt4 | contig 11131 bp, 7 predicted proteins | sample Rifle2008BG16ft_FD_105823 | JGI IMG/M metagenome (GOLD analysis project Ga0154815, IMG submission 105823) | Actinobacteria bacterium RBG_16_64_13
CCAAATACAACATCGTGGCTGGGGCCGGCAGCGACGCCCACGTGCTCCAGGGGCTGGGAACCGCCATGATCCGCATGCCGCGGTTCACCGATCCGCCGAGCTTCATGGCCGCGCTTTGGGAAGCGGACATTATCGCCCGCCGAAAAAGTCTGCTGTACTTGCAGTCGCTGAAACTGCTGCAGACGACTCTCGACCGCGTCCTTCCCGAAGATTAGAGCCGGCCGTCGCTGGACCGGAGGAATTCATCCCCGTCCCGCCAATATACTCTCTACCCTCTAGGGCAGGTCGCGACAAGTAAACTACATGGAAGCCGGTCCAAGCGAAATCGTGAAAGATTCCACACCTCTCACCGAGGCCAATGAGATCTACCGGAAGCTGGAAGAGCGGGCGATCGCCGAGAGCAACGATCTCAACCACCGCGTCGCGCATTGCCGCAAGTGTAGTCGAGGGGAATTCCTGCCCACAGTCGGGTCCGGGCACCCACTTGCAGATATCTTTCTCCTCAAGTATCAGCCTCGCTACCTGGAAGTCACAGAAGGTGTCGCCTTTTTCGGCCGGTCGGGGACCGCGGTGCTCAAGAGCATGGAACGCCTGAGCGTCAACCCGCTTCTCGTCTACGGGACCAATCTGGTGAAGTGCCACGATGTGGATCCCGAGGAGGGCGAGAAGAACTGTCCGGCCTACTGGCTCGAGGAGTTCCAGATCACGCAGCCTCGCATCGTCGTGGTCATGGGCAAGCAAGCCCTGGGAGTGGTCAATCGGGACCGCGTCGCCGGCATGGCGGAGCTGGCGTGGGATCCAGGCGCCCTGCAGGACTTCACCGCTTTTTGCAAGGTATTGGTCACGCCGGACATCGACGACGCCCTGGACGAAGAGAAGGCTAAGGGCGAATTCTGGAAGGCGTTCCGGAACCTCGGTGAGTGGTTCCGCGACGAGCCTCCCTACTAGCTCGGCACCGCTCAACCGAGCAAGAACCCCGCTCAAGCTGCCGCGAGCGTCCATTCCGCCGCCTTACCTGCGCTTTATAGGCGAGGGCCTAGGATGTTCAATATGTCGAAGAAGCTCGCAGTCGTCTTGGCCCTGGTCTTGGTGGTCGTCATCGGGACGGCGGCTATCGTGTACGCGGTCGTGGAAAAGGCGTCCGACGCGCAAGCCCGCGTAGCTACCGTCACCACCGCAGCCGCACCGAATGACACGACCGCCGGCGTCGAATACACGGCGACCGGCACCAGGTATGACAGCGCGACGACTTCCATCTCGATCACCAAGGTCAGCACCGGGTCGAGAAACGACAAGGTCACGTACTACGTCGCCCACGTGCAACTGCAGCCGGGCACGATCATGCAGTCGGCCCTTGCCGGCGGGTTCGAGTTGGGCAACGTGGCCTATACCTCCGACATCGCCGCCGCCAACGATGCCATCCTCGCCGTCAACGGCGACTACTTTTCGGCTAGGAATACCGGGGTGATAATCCGAAGCGGGGTGCTCTATCTCGACAATCCCGCCCGCAGAGGCCTCGCCATGTACAAGGATGGGACCATGGAGGTCTACGACGAGACCGCCGTTTCCGCCGACCAGCTACTTGCCGAAGGCGTCTGGAACACCTTCTCCTTCGGCCCGGCCCTACTTGTGGACGGCTTCGTCCCGGTGGGTCTAGACGTCACCGAAGTCGAGGACATCGGCGAAGAGTGGACCATATTGGGCAGCCAGCCCCGCACCGGAGTCGGTATCGTCGAAGCCAACCATTTCGTCCTCGTGGTGGTCGATGGCAGGAGCCCCGGCTATAGCTCGGGGGTGACTCTGAGCGAGTTCGCAGAGATCTTCAGGCAGTTGGGTTGCTCCACAGCCTACAACTTGGACGGCGGAGGCTCCGCGGCCATGTACTTCATGGGCGATCTGGTCAACGATCCCCTTGGTTCGGGGAGGGAGCGCGGGATCAGCGACATACTGTACGTCAAGTAGTGCGCGGCGCTACCTGGCCGGCTTCCCCGGCGCAGATGCGGAGTGCGTGCGAACGTCACTCAGCGTGCATGGGGTGCAGACCCCCATGCGGACCGCCTTCGGCGCTGCGTCACAGCTCTAGCGTCAGCAGCGCGACTGCCTCCACGTGGGGCGTGTGCGGGAACATGTCGACGGGCGTGACGTGCTCCAGCCGGTAGCCGTAGCCGGCGAATTGCGCGACATTGGGCGCCAGGGTGCTCGGGTTGCACGACACGTACACGATGCGCGGCGCCCGCACCTCGCCGATGCGCGAGACCGCCTTCGCGGTCAGCCCGGCTCTGGGTGGGTCGACGACAATCACGTCGGGCTTGTCGAGTCCTTCCGGCAGGTGACGCTGGCCCTCGGCTACCTCCCGCAGCACCCTGGCCACGTCCCCTTCCAAGAACTGCGCGTTGTCGATCTTGTTCATGCGCGCGTTCTCTTGGGCGTCCGCGACGGCGTCCGGCACCGTCTCGATGCCCAACACAGCCTTGGCGTGGCGGGCGAGCGAAAGGCCGATGGAGCCTACGCCGCAATAGAGGTCCCAGACGATCGCGCCGGCGCCGGCTGTGAGTCCAGCGTCTTGGGAGACCAGTCTGCACAGCTCGTGGGCCATCAGGGTGTTTGTCTGAAAGAAGGCGTCAAGCGATATCTTGAGGGTGATGCCCGCAATTCGCTCCAAAAGATACGGCCGGCCCCAGAGTGCTGTCGACTCCAATCCCGAGCTGACCTCCGCCGGGCCGCCGTTGACGGCATGAACGATCCCGACCACCTCGGGGTGAGAGGCGCGCAGCCGCTGCACCAGACCGGAGGCGTTGGGTAGCTCCCCAGGTACGGTGACCAGACTGACGAGCACTTCGGCTCCGCTCTGGGCCGAGCGCACCAGGAGATGGCGAGCATACCCGGTCCCAGTGCGCGGATCCCACCCAGGCAGGCCGCTTTCGCGCAACCATGCCTCTACGCTGCCGCGGACGTTCTCGATGGACTGCCCCAGCAGGTGGCATTCCGAAAGCGGCAGAACAGCGTCCCAGCGCCCCGGCGGCCGGAAGCCGACCACGGTGCCTTCCTCGGTCATCCCCACTGAGAAGTCGGCGCGGTTGCGGTAGCGCCACGGATCCGCCATACCCACGATGGGGAGTAGTGCGAAGTCGCGCAGCCCGCCCAGATGCTCCAAAGATTCCCCCACTTGCCGGGCTTTGTACTCGAGTTGAACGGCATAGTCGAGGCTCTGCCAGACGCAGCCGCCACACTGATCGAATGAGGGACAGCGGGCCGGAAGGCGATCCGGCGAGGGCGCGACGAGTTCTTCCACGCGGGCCTCAGCGTACCGCTTCTTGTTCTTGGTGATGCGCACGCGCACGGTATCGCCGGGCACGGCTCCGGTCACGAAGACCACGAAGTCGCCGAGCCTCGCGATCCCCTTGCCGCCAAAGGCCAGGGTATCGACGGTGAGTTCGACGAGGTCACCCGCGCGGGGCAGGCGTGCCTCATCCATCGGCCGGCCCGCTTCGCGCCCTTCGCGGCTTCAACACGTGGCCCGAGCTGAGCGCGTCCGAAAGGAACTGGGTGCTCTCGAAACTCTCGAAGAACAGACGCTTGACCATGATGGTGAGCGGCACCGAGATCAAGGCGCCCACCGGCCCGAACACCCAGGCCCACAATATGAGCGAGAGGAGCACCGCGAGCGGGGTGAGCCCCAAGCCGCGTCCCATGACCCGAGGCGAGATGAGGCTGTCCACCACGAAGTTGAGAGCGACCAGCACCGCCACCACGATGACGGCTCGGGTCAGGCCCTGCTCGAGCAGGGTGACGACGAAGGGCGGCACTACCGAGAGGATGAACCCGATGTTGGGGATGTAGCTGAGCAGGAAGAACAGCATGCCCCACAGGAGTGGGAAATCCACGCCTAGAGCGTAGAAGACCGCCGTATTGATGACCGCCGCGATGGCGGCCAGCCACGTCTTCATGAAGAGGTAGGAGCGGGTCTCCCTGCCGAAGACGCCCGCCGCTTCGCGGAACCTGCTCCCCGCTCCGTACCGGGCCTCGAGCTTGGCAGGGAACTGGAAGATCTCGGCGATCATGAAGATCACTACCAGGAACATAAGCAAGATATCGCCGAAAGCCCCGAACAAACCGGTCACCGCTCCCTTGGCCAGACCGGCGAGTCTGTCCGGCGACAGCAGCCCTCCCAGCAGATCGCCGGCGTCTATCCCGTGGGCGGACAGCCACCCGTCGACGCTGGAGTACATGTCATCCAGCCTGTCGGTGTAGAACGGGATCTTGTCCTGGAACTGGCGTAGCGAGACGGCCAGAACCGTGACGAACAGCAACCCGACCGCGACCACCAGGATGAGCATGACGAGGAGCGTCGCCCAACCGGGAACGCGCCGTGCTCGCAACCAGCGGATCATCGGGCTGATGCCCATCACGATGAACAAAGCTAGGAGGACCGGGTTGAGGACCCCGGCGGCGTAGCGCATGCCAAAGAGGATGATGACGACGCAGGCGAGGCCGATGAGGAGCTTCATGGGCCCCTGGAAAAGCCCGCCCTCGGGCCGCGCGGGCGCGGGATCCGCCGCGGGAGTCGCAGGATCGGAGTGAACGGGCGGCGGCCCGGAGGCGTTCTCTCCGGCGGCCGCCACGCCACCTGAGGTCGGGTCGGTCGTCTCTCCGGTCTTGGTCACGGCACCCCTCGTTCTCGGCGGCGTTCGGACGTCAGCACTATACAACGGAGCGCCCGGCCTTGCGCGGCCCGCTGACTACCTGTAGATTCGCGTGCATGACCGACAGCGTCACTTTGCCGCTTTACCTGGATCTCACCGCGGTCTTCCTTGGAGGGCTGAGCGGTTCGATCCACGCGGTGCGGAGAGGTTTCGCCGTTACCGGTCTGGTCGCGATGGCCATCGCCGGCGGCTTGGGAGGCGGCATTCTGCGCGATCTCCTGCTGCAAAGCGGCCCGCCGGCCGCGCTCACCAGGGCGTGGTATCTGCCCACGGTGCTGGCAGCGGCCGGCATCGGCTTCTTCTTCGGGTCGTTCGTGAAGCGGTTCCGCAAGCCCATCGTGCTGATGGACGCCGTATGGCTGGGGTTGTACGCGGTGGTGGGCGCGCAGAAGGCGCTGGGACTGGGCTTTTCCGGCTTCTCGTCCATATTGGTGGGAGCCGTGACCGCGACCGGAGGCTCGGTCATGATGGATCTGCTGGCGGGGCAGAGGCCGGAGTTGGTGCAGCCCGGTCCCATCGGTCATTTCGGCGCTGTTGTCGGGGCCGTCATCTACGTGGCCATGGAGCACTGGGTCGGAGTCCCCAGCCTTGTCGCCATGATCGCGACGGTGGCCGTGGTCTTCGTCATCCGCGTTGCGGCGCTCCGTTTCGGCATCCAGGTCCCAACGGCGCTCGACATCCCCGAGACTATCAACAAGGTCAAGGCGCGGCCGCGAGCGCGTCGCGGCGGAAAGCACCGCTAGACCGGGCCCAGGCCGGCGTCGGCGCCTGGCTCTGCCGTCCCGCCCACCTTCTCGAACACCAACTCCAGATTGCGCTCGCCCACTCGGACGGTGTCGCCGTCGCGGAAGTCGCCTTTGAGCAGCGCCAGCGCCACCTGGTCCTGGATCTCCTTCTGGATGAGCCGTTTGAGCGGCCGGGCGCCGTAGGCCGGGTCGTAGCCCTGCTGGGCCAGATAGGCCTTGGCGGCATCGGTGATCTCCAGCGTGATGTCACGCGCGGCCAGGCGTTTGCGCAGCAGCGTCAACTGGATGTCGACGATGCCCTTGATGTGTTCCAGGGTCAGCCGGTGGAAGATGATCACCTCGTCCACCCGGTTGAGGAACTCGGGCTTGAAGGTGGTCCGCATGAGCTCGGTCACGCGGGCGTCCATCTCGATCTCGGTGATTGCAGGGTCGAGGATGAACTCGCTACCGATGTTGGAGGTCATGATGACCACGGTGTTCTTGAAGTCCACCGTGCGGCCGTGGCCATCGGTGAGCCGGCCCTCGTCGAGGATCTGCAACAGCAGGTTGAAGACGTCGGGGTGGGCCTTCTCGATCTCGTCGAGGAGCAGCACCGAGTAGGGGCGGCGCCGCACGGCCTCGGTGAGGTAGCCGCCCTCCTCGTAGCCTACGTAGCCGGGCGGCGCCCCGATGAGCCGGGCCACGGAGTGCCGTTCCTGGAACTCGCTCATGTCCACCCGGATCATGGCCTTCTCGTCGTCGAACATGAACTCGGCGAGGGCCCGGCCCAGTTCGGTCTTGCCCACGCCGGTGGGCCCCAAGAAGATGAAGCTGCCGATGGGCCGGTTGGGGTCCTGCAGGCCGGCGCGGGCCCGCCGGATGGCGCTCGCTACCGCTTGCAGCGCGTCGTCCTGTCCGACTACCCGGTTGTGCAGACGTTCCTCCATGTGGATGAGCTTTTCCACTTCGCCCTCGAGCAGGCGCGACACCGGGATGCCCGTCCACTTGGCCACCACCTCGGCGATGTCTTCCTCCTCCACCTCTTCTTTCAACATCTTCACGTCGCGCTGGAGCTCGTTCAGGCGCTCGTTCTCAACAACCAGTTGCCGCTCCGCCTCGGGGATCTTGCCGTAGCGCAGCTCCGCGGCCTTCTGCAGGTCGCCGACCCGCTCCGCCTTTTCGGTTTCGGTCTTGGCAGCGTCGATCTGCTCCTTGAGCGCCCGGATCTTGCCGATGGCCTCCTTCTCCGCCTGCCAGTGCGCCTTCATGCCGGCCGATTCTTCGCGCAGCCCCGCCAGCTCGGCCTCGATGGCCTTGCGCCGCTCTTTCGAGGCGGCGTCCTTCTCCTTGCTGAGGGCGTGGTGCTCGATGTCGAGCTGCTTGATGCGCCGCTCCACCTGGTCGATCTCCAGCGGCATCGAGTCGATCTCGATTCGGAGCTTGCTGGCGGCTTCGTCCATCAGATCGATGGCCTTGTCGGGCAGGAAGCGGTCGGAGATGTAGCGATGGGAGAGAACCGCCGCCGCCACCAGGGCCGAATCCTGGATCCGGACTCCATGGTGCACCTCGTAGCGCTCCTTGAGTCCCCGCAGGATGGCGATTGTGTCTTCAACGGTCGGTTCCCCGACCAGTACGGGCTGAAAGCGCCGTTCGAGAGCGGCGTCCTTTTCCACGTATTTGCGGTACTCGTCGAGGGTGGTCGCGCCCACTACCCGGAGTTCGCCCCGGGCCAGCATGGGTTTCAGCATGTTGGACGCATCGACCGCGCCTTCGGCGCCCCCCGCGCCCACGATGGTGTGCATCTCGTCGATAAAAGTGACGATCTCGCCTTCGGAATCGGCGATCTCCTTGAGTACGGCTTTGAGGCGCTCCTCGAACTCGCCCCGGTACTTGGCCCCTGCCACCATGGCTCCGATGTCGAGGGCGACCACCCGTTTGTTCTTGAGGCCCTCGGGAACGTCGCCCGACACGATGCGCTGCGCCAACCCTTCAGCGATGGCCGTCTTGCCCACTCCCGGCTCGCCGATGAGGACGGGGTTGTTCTTCGTCCGGCGGCTGAGGACTTGGATCACGCGGCGTATCTCGTCGTCGCGCCCGATGACAGGGTCGAGCTTGCCCCGGCGGGCCAGTTCGGTGAGGTCTCGGCCGAAACGCTGCAGAGCCTGGTACTTCTCCTCGGCGTTGGGGTCCTCGGCCCGTTGTGAGCCCCGGATGTCTTTGAGCACCTGGAATATCGCGTCGCGAGTCACCCCGTAGCGCCGCAGCAGGTCGCCAAGCCAACCTCTGCTCGCCGCGAGTCCCATGAGCACGTGCTCGGTGGAGACATAGGCGTCCTTCATGCTGTCGGCCTCGCCCTGAGCGGCGTCAAGCGCCTGTTGCGTCTCCTGGGCCAGGCCGATCTGGGTGGCTCCGTGCACGGTGGAGAAGTAGTCCAGCCGTTTCTCCAGCTCCGCTCGGACCGCCGCATGGCCCGCGCCGATCCGCTCGAAGATGGGTACGGCGAGGCCGCCTTCCTGGTCGAGCAGTGCCACTGCCAGATGCTCCGGCTCTATCTGGGCGTGACCGCGTTCCTGCACGAGTTTCTGCGCGGCGGCCAGCGTTTCTTGAGTCTTGAGGGTAAGACGATCCAGTTGCATACTCATCCGCCTCCGTGTACCTACAGCTACGGCCTAGCTACCCCGGAGTGGGCCCTCTAGAAACTCGTGGAGGGGGGTGAAGTGGTGGTGGTCGGCGGTGCCGTGATGTCCGGCGGGAGGCCGTCGGAGGGGTTCGTCCCGAAGATGGTGGTGGTGGTGCTGATGGTGCTGCTGGAGGTCGGGGCGACCGCGTAGGTGCTCTGGAAGAATGGGTCGTATCTGACATGCACCGAAGGCACCGGGAACTCCTCTTCGGGATAGTCACGGTCGGCTACATCCATGAACTTCTGCCACATGATGGCGGGGAAGCTGCCCCCGGTCACCTTGATGCCGTGCACGTCGTCCATGGGGATCTGGGCCTCAGGATGTCCCATCCACACAGCGGTGGAGAGGCTGGGCGTGTAGCCGCAGAACCAGGCGTCGTACCATTCGGTCGCGGTTCCGGTCTTACCGGCAGCCGGGCGGCCTATGCCGGCCTTCGTCCCGGTGCCGCTCGTGATGTTCATCTCCAGAATGCGGGTCACCTCAGAAGCTACGCCGGCGGATATGCCCTGAGTCTGCTTCGGCTCAGCCTCCCAGATAACGTCGCCGTTCGCATCTTTGATGCGCAGGATGATGGTCGGCTCGATGTGCTGGCCGCCGTTCCCCAGCGTCGCATAGGCCGATGCCATTTCGAGCGGTGATACCCCATACGTCAGGCCCCCCAACGAGATGGCTGGGTCCGCGTTGAGGAACGAGGTGATACCCATACGTTGGGCAACATCCACGATCTGCTCGGCTCCCACGTCAAGGGCCATCTGCGCGTACACGGTGTTGTCACTGCGGAGGGTCGCCTCGACCACGCCGGAGTTGCCGTAGTAGCTGTTGCCGTAGGTCTTGACGTTCCACGGCTCGGGAGCGCCGGGATACGTGAGCGAGAGCGGCATGGACTCGTAATAGGTGTTCCAGGGATCGATACCCATCTCGATAGCAGCGACGAGGACGAAAGTCTTGAACGCCGAGCCCGGCTGGCGGCGGCCCTGCGCGGCGAGGTTGAACTTGGAGCTGTCGTAGTCGCTTCCTCCCACCATGGCCCTGATGTAGCCGGTCTTGGTCTCGATGCTCACCAGTGCCGCGGACGGGTCACCTTCTTCGTCGAGAGTGGTGGTGATGGCCTCGGTGGCGAGCTTCTGGTAGGCGGGGTTGATCGTCGTCTCTACTCGGAGCCCTCCCCCGAAGACCTCTTTCTCGCCGAACATATCGATAAGCTGCTTCCGAACGAAGGCAACCACATACGGTTCCTGCATCTTGGTGTAGGGGGAATACGGAGCCAGGTCAAGGGGTTCGTTCAGCGCCTCGGCGGCTTCTCTGTCGGTAACAAACCCCAGTTCGCTCATCTTCTCGAGTACCTGGTTGCGGCGCTCGAGAGCGTCCTTCGGGTGCTTGCGAGGGGAGTAGGCGGTGGGGGCCTGCGGGAGGCCGGCAAGAAGAGCCGCCTCCGCCAGGTCGAGATCCGCCGGGTCCTTGTCGAAGTAGGTGCGGGCAGCCGCTTCCACCCCGTATGCGTTCGAACCGAAATACACCGTGTTGAGATACATGTCGATGATCTCGTTCTTGGAGTACTTGCGCTCCATCTGCCAGGCCAGGGCCATCTCGTTGAACTTGCGCGCGTAGGACATGTCGGTGCGGTCGAGATAAAGATTTCCGACGAGTTGCATCGTGATGGTGGAGAAGCCTTCAGTCACTTCTTGGGCCTGGATGTTGGTCACCAGAGCTCGGACGAACCCTTCGAAATCCCCCCCGCTGTGGCCGTAGAAGCGTTCGTCTTCCACCGACACCAGGGCCAGCCGCAGGATGTCAGGGATCTCCTTGCCGCTGATGACGGTGCGGTTCTCCTCACCGTGCAGATACGCGAGCAAGGTCCCGTCCGAAGCGTAGATCTGGGTGGTCTGCGCCAGGGTCACCTCACCCTGGGCTTCGAGGGAAGGCAGGTCTTGTTCCACGGCCGCCACGGTGTGCAGGCCCAGCATGAGCACTCCCGCGAGGAGTCCAAGCGCGGCCAAGGGAACGACTACCACGACCCCGATGAGGATGACGACGCGACGGCGTTGCGTCACGTGGGAACGTCGCTGTCGCGCGCTACGTCTTTCTCTACCGACCTTCATACCGACCTCGGGGATCGTACGGCTGATGTTCCGCGTGTGCGGAGTCATCTGACAGACGTATTCTAGCCCGCCGGCGTTTCTTCGACACTTCTAGCGGGAGTAGGGATGGCGAGTTACTATGATGCATAGACTGGACATGATTCATGTTCACTCGTGAGTCGACGTGTCTGAAGGGGGGGCCGGAGGTGCGTCACACAAGGTCAGGGCCACTACGCTTGGTCCCGGAGTCGCCGGATGGTCCTCCCTGCTCAAGCCAGCCAATTCCCGCGGCAGACGCCGCATATCACTCGTCAGGTGCTTTCGTCCAGGCAGAGGAGGAATGAGATGAGAGGTAGGAAGAGAAGGGTCAGAGGGCGGGCGGCATTGTGGCTTGCTCTGACCGCGCTGATCGTTTTGTTCGTCTTGCTGGGCTCCGGCGCAGCCTTTGCCGCCCCACCCTGGACCGATGCGCCTAACAGTTGGTGGATCAGCGCCTACAACGTCACCGATACGCAGGCGGCCACGGTAGCCGACGGCTATCCCGACGGGACGTTCCGTCCGGGACTTGCCGTGAACCGTGCCCAGTTTGCCAAGATGGTGGTGGAGGGCATGGGTGTGCCTACGGCCTTCCCGTTCACTCCCACTTTCCGGGACGTGCCCGCCTCCTACTACTTCTATCCCTGGATCGAAGGCGGAGTAGCCGCCGGGATCATCTCCGGCTTCGGCGACGGTACGTTCCGGCCCACCAACAGCATCAGCCGGCAGCAAGCCGATACCATCCTGGGCTCGTACCTCGCGCAGAAAGAGCTGAACCTTCGGGGGCACATCGGGGGTCACTCGGCCAACTACCCGTCTTTGAACACTTGGTACATGGCCGAAGGCGTTGCGATTCTCAATGGTTTCGCGGACGGCGGCAATGTCGCTTCGGTGCACGCTCCGGCTAC
>Ga0154815_140_pt22 | contig 11089 bp, 10 predicted proteins | sample Rifle2008BG16ft_FD_105823 | JGI IMG/M metagenome (GOLD analysis project Ga0154815, IMG submission 105823) | Actinobacteria bacterium RBG_16_64_13
CTATACTTCCCTTGCCGTCCGCAGACCGGCGCCGATGGCGTCGGCAATAAGACCGGGCTGGTTACAGTCACCGATGGCGTAGACCTCGGCCACCTTCTCCTTCAGCCGGGGCAGAAGATCGGCGTTGGAGGTAAGAGGCAGCGCGGAGACGAACGTGTCCGCCTGCAAGGTCGTCCGCACCCCTTCCTTGGTCACGATCGTCAAGCCCTTTTCGGTGATCTCCACATACTCCTTCACCCCGGGGATCATGACCACGCCCTTCTTGATAAACCAGGTCATGAGGTTCCCGAGGACGGCGTCGATCATCCCGTCGCCAAGCATATCGGCCTTCTCGACTATGGTCACCCTCCTGCCCCGCTTGACCAAGAACTCGGCCAGCTCGCAGCCCTGGAGAGCGCCGCCTATCACCACGACGTTCTTGCCGAGCGGCATGTAGAACTTGGTGAGCCACCGCAAGGCGTAAGGCGGGACAAAGCGAGTGGCGAGCTTGAGCTGCCTGTGCAGAGCGGCGCCGCTCACCACATTCGGCCGGTCGATCCCCTCGATGGCCGGAACAGCCGCGCTGGCGCCCGTGGCCAGGAAGACCACGTCGGGCTTGATCTGATCGACAGTCGAGAGGTCCGCCACTTTGCCCAGCACCGTCTTGACGCCGAGCTTCTTGAGCTGCCCTTTGAGGTACTCGACGATCAGGGGCACGTCCTCCGGGTGGCGACCTTTGACGATGGCCGCGATGGGCAGAAGTCCGCCGAGCTTGGGGGCCTTCTCGTAGAGGGTCACGTCATGGCCACGGATCGCCGAGACCCGGGCGGCTTCCATGCCGCCGGGACCGGCGCCGATGACCAGGACCTTCTTCCTCTTGACGGCCTTCTCGATGTCGGTGTAAGGGGTGCCCAAGAGGGCATTGATCCGGCAACGCTTGGTGCCGAGGCAGTTGTCGCAGCCGGTGCAGGGCACGATGTCGTCCAAACGGCCGGCCCGTAGCTTGTTCACGTAGTCAGGATCGGCGTGAAGGCGCCTGGTCATGCCGATGAAGTCGGCCATGCCCGCTCTCAGCAGCTTCTCACCAAAGTCGGCGTCGAGTCTCCCCACCACGGTGACGGGGATGGAGACTTCCTTCTTGATTCCGGCGGCCAAGAGAGTGTTCGCCCCCGCCCCCTGCTGCTTGGCGTAGTACTCCTTGGGAAACTTCTCCAGCGGGATGGGCGGATCGGGATAGAAGAGCAGGTCGGTGAGATAAGCGGGAACGTGATAGCCGAGCCAGTGGCTGCGCACCATGATGGCGTCGGCCCCGGCCTTCTCGAGCCACTTGGCGTTCTCGCGGGCGATCTGGGGCGTGAGCATCATGCTGTCGGCGAAGCCGAGGACCTGGCCGACCTCGAGCCCGTTGATGATGACGGTGCAGGCGAAGTCGCTGCCGCAGCGCCTCTTGACCTCCCCGATCACCTGACAGGCGAACCGGGAGCGGTTCTCGCTCGATCCGCCGTAGATATCCTCTCTGCGGTTCCAGAAGGGGGAAAGGAAGTTGTGCAGCAGGTGGCTGCTCGCCGCGTTGACGTCGACGCCGTCGAAGCCGGCTTTCTTCGCCCGTTCGGCCGCCGCAGCGAACTTGTCCACCAAGCCCTCGATCTCCGGGATGGTGAGCTCCTTGGGTACCTCGTTGTGGAAGTCGGTCTCGCAAGCCACCGACACCGGCGAGGCGCCGAGGGGCGGCCCGTCGTATGTGGGGTCCGGCTCGAAGGCGAGATGGGACTGCCAAGGGCCGTCGTGGTTCATCTGCAGGAAGGTGGGGCATCCGTGCTTGTGGATGACTTCCACAAGTTCCTTGAGGCCCTCGATGTACCGGTCGTCGTCGATACGGTAGCGGTTCCGCCAGCGGCAGCCGGCGGGATAGTCGATGGTCGGAGACTCCACGACTATGAGACCGGTGCCTCCTCTCGCCATGCGCTCGTAGAAGGCCAGCATTTCCGGGCGCATGTGGACGTCGTCCTCGTGCCACATGAGCATGCCTGCCCCTGTCTTGATGATGCGGTTGCGCGTGGTGACCGGTCCGATGCGACCGGGTTCGAGAAGCTTCTCGTATACGGAGCCGTTTCTCACTTAGTTCCTCCGAAGTCCTTTGGGATGGCGTAGTGCGCGTCGACCTCCGGCTGCGAAGCCTCCCAGAAGAACCGGACAGTCTTTATCTTGAGCCTGTCTTTGTCGTCAAGAAAGAGCTCGTAGAGCGGCAAGTAGTGCTTTCTCACCAGCACCTCGTCGGTCTTGGCGTCGTGGATGGTCGCGATCAGGAAGGCCACGGCAACCATGCGCTTCTCGTCGACGAAGACGTCCAGCACCTCGAACCGCTCGTAGTCGGTCGGATGGCCGGTCAGGAGACGATAGAAGTCCTCTCTGCCCGTTATCGGATTCCCCGGGCCGCCAAACACATACATGTATGGAACGAAGTTCAGGTCTGGAGCGAAGTACTCGTCCATCCGGTGGACGGTCGCCGCGTCCTGTGCGTACTCGTTGTACGTCGCGAAGTAGCCGTTCATCCACTTCACTATGTCGTCGTGCGTGAGCTTCATCCAGCCTTCCTCGCTTTCACGGCCTGCCACGTTGTTTCTTCCAGTCCCTTTCGAAGACGTCGTCGATCTCCAGCGCCCCAGCCGGCAAGATCTCCCAGAAGAAGTCGAGGCGCTGGATCTTCATCTTGCCGTCTTCTTCCACGAGGGGATAGCGCGCGAGATAACGCTTGGTCAGCAGCACTTGCTGGGTGTCACGGTCGATGAGGTCGGTCTTGATCTGAGCGACGAAGGCCTGGCGCCGCTCGTCGATGACAAGGTCCTCGGGGGTCAGTTTCTCGATGCCCGAAGGATGGGAGAGCAGCACCTTGTACCAGTTGTCGCGGCCTGCCACCTTGCCCACATGGGCGATATAGGGGTTGAAGACGAAGTCCTTGGAGAAGTACTCGTCCATGCGATGGATGTTTCCGGGGTCCTGTCCGTAGGCGTTGAACTCCGCGAAGTACGCATCGATGTACCGCGCGAGCTCCTCGTATGTCAATGCCATCAGCCTGTCCTCCGTCTGGAACTAGAACCAGCAGCTACAGTACCTTCACATAGTCCGGATCGTTCGCCGCCTCGAACATGAAGATCGGGGTGTCGATGCGCTTGAGTGCGATGGGGCAGTGACTCACCCCTTTGGGAACGAAGATGAGGCAGGTCTTGGTGAGAGTGTGCCTCTCTCCCCCCATGAGGAACTCGATCTCGCCCCCCAGCTCCCGGGGATAGTTCCGGTTGGTGCCCGCGAACCCGACCACCTCGTCGAAATCATGGGTATGGGGTATCTCGATCTCGACAGGCTTGCCTCCGGGGAGGCCCCACAAGATCTCGCACCCGGCGAAAAGCGAGCAACCGGGTACGATGGAATCCATGATACCGAGCAGCATGGTCCTATCGACGACCTTGCCCTCCTTCGCCTGGTCGTCCATCGCCTCGACCCACGCGGCAGGCGGAGCGGGCATCAGATCCTCGGTGACGATGTACTTAGCGTACTTGGATCCGCTCATAGCTGCTCTCCGATGCAGTCATGTTCCTCCGGTCCTTTGTCCTTGGTCATTTGCGTCCTCCGACGGTCTGGCAAGCGCGGGCACAGAGGGGCACGACGTATCTCTGCATCAACCTGAGCGCTACGGCCGGCTCGCTCTGGGCGAGCAGCCCCAGGGCGAACAGGACATTCTCCGAGTCCAACAGCATCTCCGGAGCCCTGGGTTTGAGCAGCGTGGGAAGGTCGTCCTCGAACAGGGCACCCTCCAGCACCTCGGCGGGGTCGACGGAGAAGGAGATGGGCCCCCCGGCACCGACGACCCAGTGGACCCGGGTCAGGTCCTTGCCCCGTTGCACCACGACCTCTCCGTTCGGTGTGACTATGGATTTCAGCGATCCCACGTGGCGATTGACCGCGGAGCGCACGGCGACCTTGGAAAGGAGCAGATGACACGCTGTCTGCTCCTCCCCTCGGGGCACGCTGTTCTCTCGGCACATGGCGGCCACGGCCTCCTCGAAACTATCCGGCAGGTCCTCCACTCCGGCGATGGCCTTCAGGGTATCCAGGTTGTGGAACAAGCCCAGATCACCCTCGACGGTGCGCTTGGCATAGGGTTCGGGCAGACCAAGACAACGCACTGACTGGAGGGTCGGCGTTCCTTTGGCCACGGAGTAGACGTCGGTGGTGGCGCCCCCCACATCTACCAGTAGAAGCTCGCCGAGGCCCGGTTGCCCGTGGGTGCCGTCGGCAAGGAGCTTCGCCGCCTCGAGCACGGCAGCCGGCGTCGGCATGATGACGTCGGCGATCATGCTCCTCGCCCGGCCGATGCCCTTCGCTTCGGTGATGCGGGCGATGAACAGGTCTCGGATCTTCGCGTTGGCCGCCTCTACCTCGAGCACGCCGATCTCGGGCATGACATTGCCCGTATAGATGACGTTCTTCCCCGAACCGACGAGCAGCACGGCGACGTCGTCATACGCCGACTTGTTCCCGGCTACGATGACGTTGGACACTCCGGAGCCACACCGAGCGAGCAGAGCGGCGTTGTGGGTGATCACCTTCCTATTGCCACCGTCGGTGCCGCCGGTGAGCAGTACGATATCGGGGGCGATGTCCTCGATCTCCCGCAGTTCGGCTTTGGAGAGCTCGAACGAGTACGAGCCCACGATCTTGGCCCCGGCTCCCAGGGCGGCCCTCCGGCCGGCCTCAGTGGTGTACTCGGGCACGAGTCCCACGCAGACGACCCTTAGGCCGCCGGCCGCGCTGCTGCAGGCGACCGTCTGCCGCCGCTCGCTCTCTTCGATGGGTACGGTCTCCGAAAGAAGCGCGAAGGCCTGCTCGAGACCGATGGTGATGTCATGGTCGACGGTAGACGGCACCTGTACCCGGGCAAGGAGTTCCTCGCCCTCGAGATCGAAGGCCACCAGTTTGGTGAAGGTGCTGCCGAAGTCTACGAAAAGACGAGTGCTTCTCACGAGGATCGACCTACCGGTTCGGCCCGCGAGCCGGACACTAGGGGCGCTCGGCCAGCTTCCGGCTGAGGTCGCCCCTCAGGTCTTCAATAGCCGCCCTGATGTCGGTTTCGGGCGGGTAGACCCTATCGAACCCCAGCCGCTTGAACTTGACTTCGTCCTCGGCAAAATCGCGACGAGAGACACCCAGGATGCCCCCCACGTAGAGCAGGATATCCTCCAGACCGGCCTCGGTGCACTTGTCTCGAAAACCCTCGAGATCCAGCTCAGCCATGCCGTATAGCGAACTGATCATCATGGCGTCGGCGGCAGTCTCCTGAGCCGCCATGATGAACTCCTCCACGGGTGTCTGAGCGCCCAGCGCGATGACCTTGAACCCGGCCTCACCGAGGGCCCGTGAAATGATCTTCGTCCCTATGACGTGAGCGTCGACGCCGACGGTCCCCGTGATGATGCAGGCCTGACGCTCCATCACTCCCTCTCTCGGTTTCGATTCCAGCTTCACAACCGGCCCTATACCGCGATCTCGCAGGCAAGCCCGCGCGATTCCATGATCGCCCGAGCGGCCTTGAGAAACTCCTCCGATGGCGTCTCGGCGGCTGCCAACTCGTAGTCCAAGCCGAGCATGGCGTACTTCTGCTGCCCGTAACGGTGATAGGGCAGGAGGTGTACGGTCGCTCTCGGGGCGTGAACCGCGACCAGCTCCGCGATGTCGGCGATGGCGTCCACCGAGTCGTTGAAACCGGGCACCACGGGCACCCGCACCGCCAGCGGAACACCGCTAACCGCGACCTCGGCGAAGTTACGCAAGATGTTCTCGTTCGTGCGCCCGGTCTCGGCCCGGTGCACCTTAGGGTCAAGGTGCTTGATGTCGAAGTAGAACAGATCGACGTAGGGGATGAGCCGCCTCAACCCCTCGGTGTCTCCCTGCCCCGATGAGTCGACACAGGTGTCAAAGCCCGCCTCACGAAAGCGCTTGAGCAGCGCCAGGGCGAACTCCGGCTGAAACAGGACCTCACCACCGGAGAGGGTGACCCCTCCACCGGAATCGCGGTAGTAGTCGGCGTCGCGCCTGACCACATCGAAGACCTCGTCCACCGACATCTCTTTGCCGGTGATCCGCATGGCGTCGTGGGTGCAGGTGCTCACACATTCTCCGCATGCGTCACAGAGATCCCGATCGATCACGATGCCATCGGAGCCCACCGTGATAGCTCCGGCGGGGCACGCCTCCACGCAACGGAAACACCGCTTGCAGAGAGAGTCCCGGTGCATCAGCTCCGGCGCCAGGTTCTGAGACTCCGGATTGGAGCACCACACACAGCTCAGCGGGCAGCCTTTGAAGAAGACAGTGGTCCGGATACCCGGACCGTCGTCGATGCTGTACCGCTGGATGTTGAACACCGTCCCCTTGGTACTTGTCACTGCCGCTCGCTCCTCGCTCGAATCACAGGGGAACTGGGAGTGGCGCCGTCGCCGACGCCACTCCCGGCACAGGGAGACCTTGGCTCAACCCACTTCATGCATGGTCCGCTCCACGATCTCTTCCTGCAGCTCAGGCGGCAGGTCGACGAAGTAGGCGCTGTAGCCGCCCACGCGCACGAGCAGGTCCTTGTGGGCCGCAGGTTCCTTGCGGGCTTCCATCAGTTCTTGGGCGCTGTGGATGTTGAACTGGACGTGCCAGCCACCGCGCTTGTTGAAAGTCTTGACGAGGGCGGCCATCTTCTTCAGCTTCTCAGGCGTGTTGAGCACGGCCTTGGAGAACTTCATGTTGAGAGCGACGCCCGCTAGCTCGTAAGCATGCGACCATTTGGTCGCCGAGTTGATCAGAGCCGTGGGCCCGTGCGTGTCGGCACCGGGCATGGCCGAGATACCGCCATCGTACAGGGGCGTACCCGCGAAACGGCCGTTGGGAAGGGCCCCCACAGCCTTGCCGTGAGTCACGTGGCCGGCGGCGGCACCCTTGAAGAGAAGCGGCTTCTCGCCGGTGAAGGGGTCGGGCCGGCTCTGCAGGATCTCCTGGCTGCGCTTGGAGACATGATTGTAGATGTCGTCCACGTAGTCGTCGTCGTTGCCGTATTTGGGAGCGTTCAGACACATCTTTCGCAGATCTTCATACCCTTCCCAGTTGGCGTCCATGGCCTTCAGAAGCTCGGCCATGCTGACCTTCTTCTGGTCGAGCACGAGATACTTGATCGCAGCTAGGCAGTCGCCGACGTCGGTGATGCCCTTGTCCCCCACCCACGAAGCGGAGCACACTTTGTACCGCGCACCGCCCTCCCGAGAGGTAAGACCGGCCGGTATGCAGTCCTCATAGTGCATGGCGGCCCGCAACCCGCTCATGGGGCTGTTGGCAATCTCGCTGCTCCACCAGATGAAGTAGTGCTTGCGAAGAGCGTCGGCGAAGTAGTCTTCTTGCTTCTCCCAGGCCTCGTAGAACTGCTCGATCGTGGTGAATCTGCTCACGTCGCCGGTATGCGGACCAAGTTGCTTGCCTGTGCGGGTATCGAACCCGTCGTGCAGCGTCACGTCGAGGACCTTGGCCTGGTTGAGGTTGAACGAGCCGGCCATGTGCTCGCCGCAGTCCAGGTGGTAGCCTAGGCAACCGCTCGCGTTCCAGTTGACGGCGTCGTACTTCGGTACGCCGCGGACCAGGTACCGCTCAGTGCCGAGCCCGTCGTTCAAAAACGCGGGGTTCCCGCCGCCGAAGTCCCGGTTGCACTCCAGGGCATGAAGGACGAACTTCTCGTCCATGTTCTCGTGATAGCGGATGTACACGGCCGGTTCGGACAGTTTGATCTGCCGCATGACCTCGAGCACCATCCAAGAGATCTCGTTGGTGAGGTCGCGGTCGTTCTCATCACGGCCGCAAAGAGTGACGTTAGGCAGCAACGTGCCGGGGGCGGCGCGATGCTCCCGTTTGATCGTGACCAGGTTCTCGGTCTCGCGGATCTTCAGCCAGAACGCCCCGAGCAGTTCCGCCGCCTGTTGCCGGGTGAGCGCACCCTCCTCGAGATCCTGCTGGTAGTACGGGTTGAGGATCTGGTCGACCCTTCCCACGGGCACTTCGGGCCGGTCGGAGCTCTCCTTCCAGAACGCGACGTGAAGGAACCGCAGGGACTGCACGGCTTCCCAGTAGTCACGGGGGGGCTCCGCGGGCACTCGATCGCATGCCTCAGCGATCTTCTCCAGTTCGGTCTTGCGGGTGGGGTCGGTCTCCTTAGCGGCGAGCTCGCGGGCGAGAGCCGCATGCCGCTTCGCGAAGGTGATGACGGCCTGGCACTCGACGATGATGGACTTGAGCAGGTAGTACTTGCGCAGTGCGGCAGACGCCGAGCCGGGCAACTTGGCGCCCGAGGCGTCCATCTTCTCCATCTCGGCCTGAGCCCTAGCGATGACGAAGTTGAGACCCCTGTTGATGACATCGGCGCTGGGCTGGCCCACGCCGCCGCCGAAGGCGCCCCACCCTTGGAAGAGGCCGCGGTCGGGGTTCTCGCGCACCGCACGCCCTTCAAAGATCATGCCTCTGTCGAACATGAGATCGAAGTGGCTGTCGCCGAGCTCCTCGCGCAGGGCCTCATTGACGTAGTTGACCGGGTTCATGTGCTCGACCCAGTACTCCGAGTCCTCTTTGAGCTTGCGGAGGTCCTCGGGATCGATAGCGGTCGACGAGATGTCGCTGAGCTTGCGGTCGAAGCGGCCGCTTTCACACATCGCGAGTATCTCGCGCGGCTTCATAGCCACGGTCACGTTGTTACCCCGAATGAACTTGGTCAGCGAGCCGACAATGAGCTCACCGTCGCGGATCTGGATGGGGCACTCCTCCATCCTCTTGGCGAAGGCTTTTGCCCACCTCAGATCGAGAGGCAGCGCCTCCGTCTCCTTCCACGACTGCGTGAACAGCAGCGTGTCGTCCACGTACACCTGAGGTTCCGCGTCCTCCCATTCCTTCTTGAGTTTGCGGAGTCGGTCGGTCATGACGACCACGGAGCGGATCTCTTCAGCGGCGACCTTGTCGATGGTCCCCGATTCGCGTGTCAGGGTCTCAGATGTCATGTTCTCTTCCCTTCGTCGCTACGCCCGGAGCTGCTCACTCTACGTACTTCTGATGTTCCGTATACGGAACAGTGTTCTGTATTCTACCGTCCCCATTTTTGCCGGTATCCGAAACTTTGTCAAGCTAGCCGCCGCTATGAAACCGCGTCAACAGGACGTCGCCGCCGTCCTCGATCAGCTTCTCTCTGTCCTCCGGCCAGGCGGCCGGCCGGCCATCTATCAGCATGACCAGCGCGTAGTGTAACCTGCCCCGCTCGTCAAACAGCTCGCCGCCCAGACGCGGATGACGTCGTGCCAGCTCGTCGAAGGCCGCGCCAAGGGTACATCCGCCGCCTTCTAATTCTATGGTGTCCGATCCCGCGAACTTGCGCAGGTCGCCGACCAGTCTGACCGTCACCGCCACCCTATCCCTCCCCTCCCTGCCGCGCCGCGGCGTAGGCGGCCGCGTTCTCGCCCGCGAGACGACCGGAGATGAGGGCGAACGCCGAGGCGATCCCCGATGTGTCTCTCATGCTGTAGCTCTCCGCATGCAGACCGCCGACATCGTTCCCGGCCGCATAGAGGCCCGGCACTGGGCGGTCGAATTCGTCAACAGCCTCGGTCTTCGCACTGATCCGTATCCCGCCGAGGGTGCCCAGGAAGGCCGTCCGCGCCCGGGCGGCGTAGTAGCGAGGACCGAGCAGAGGCCGCAGCAGCAGCGGATCCTTGGCGAACACGGGATCGCGGCCTTTCGCGCAGGCTTCGTTGTACTCTGCCACGGTCGCCGAGAGAACCGTCGCTTCCACTTGCATCTTCGCGGCCAGCTCTTCCACCGAGTCCGCGGCAACCAGGTTCGGCGATTGCAGGGCAAGGAGACGCTCCAAGACCTCGTCCAAGTCGCGGAGTCTGTGACCGGGGAGTAGCCGTTGGGTCATGCCCCTGTCTACACCCTTCTGTATATAGTGACGCTTGATGCTGTCGTCGAAGAGGCACCACGTGTAGCCCCGCTTGAAACGGGTGTTGGCGTTGCCGGTCGAGGTGTCGTAAAAGGCGATGCCCTCGTCGCAGAACCGCCTGCCCTCCGGATCGACCCAGAGCGCAGGTTGTATACAGGCGGCCTCCACGACGTTCATCAGCGGGAATTCGCGTCCGTAGGGCGCGATGCGGATGAGATGGAGCACCCCCATCCCCTCGGCCCCGGCTCCCATCCCCCAGGCAAGCCGAATGCCATCGCCCATCTTGCCGGCGTTGCCTACCGGGAAGAGGTTCTCTCCCAGTTCGAAGCCGGTGTACTTGCTGATCCACTCACGGTTGTTCGCGTAACCCCCAGCCGCGATGACCAGCGCGCGGCACTCGATATCCACCGGCCGGCCGGCGATCTTGGCGCGGACGCCCCGGAGCCGGCCGTCCGCTCCTCGGAGCGCGTCCACGACCGCGGCGCTCGTCTTGATGTCGACCCCCTGCTCCCGCGCCGCCCGAGCGAGAGCCCGCACGAGCGCTCGTCCGATGCCCTTGAGCACGTGGTAGGTCCGAGGGGCGTCCGGCATGTTGATCGTGACCTCGGTGAACTCGACGCCGCGGGCCTGAAGCCACGAGATGGTCTCCGCCGAACGGTCTATCAGCGCCCTCACCAAACGGGCGTTCCCGAGCCAGTGGTTGTACTCCATGAAGTTGCGGAACGCTTCGTCGCACGAGTAGGCGATATACTGCTGCTTCTGCATCTCGCTCTCGGCGGCGAACACTCCCCGAATGAAGTTGGAGGTACCACCCAGGGACCTCCGCTTCTCGAGCAGGGTGACCCGCGCTCCCGCTTCCCGCGCAGCTATGGCGGCGGCAAGACCGGCTGCGCCGCTTCCCATCACGATGACGTCGGCCTGCATGTCCGAGTCGCCTACCGGGGTTGCACTCATGCCTTTCCACTCCCGCCGACATTGTGCTGCGCAGCCAGCTGGTTGATGGCCGCGCCTGACACGTCGACGACGGAGGCTCCGCCGTCGACCGGGATGACCGCCCCCGTAAGGAAGCTCGCGTCGTCGCTCGCCAGATAGCTGCAGAGT
>Ga0154815_122_pt8 | contig 10923 bp, 11 predicted proteins | sample Rifle2008BG16ft_FD_105823 | JGI IMG/M metagenome (GOLD analysis project Ga0154815, IMG submission 105823) | Actinobacteria bacterium RBG_16_64_13
TGGCGACCAATGCCGCCGAGGACCACGTCTTCTTGAGCCGGACGGGACGGCCGCTGTCGTCTTCCGACGTGCAGAGGCGCCTTGCCCGGTATTTGGCTTCGGCGGGTGCGCCACAGGGGACATCACCGCATACGCTGCGGCATTCGTTCGCGACCCATCTGCTCGAGGGAGGGGCGGACCTGCGTGTCATCCAGGAGCTTCTGGGGCACTCGTCGTTGCGCACTACGCAAGTGTACGCGCACGTCTCAGCCGCGCACCTGCGCAAGACCTATCGCAGAGCGCATCCCCGGGCGTAGCGAACATGGCTGTGATCATCGACTCGGCAAGCCAGTACGACCTCAACGAGGCGTGGCGGCGCTACAAGGAGCAGGGCGACTCGAAGGCGCGAGATCAGCTGATACTCGCCTATTCTCCGCTGGTGAAGTACGTGGCGGGTCGCATGAGCAGCGGCCTGCCAGCCCACATCGAAGAGGGAGACCTGGTCTCGTACGGTCTTCTGGGACTCATCGGCGCCCTTGAGAGATTCGACCCGTCGCGCAACATCAAGTTCGAGACGTACGCGGTGTCGAGGATCAAGGGATCGATCATCGACGAGTTGCGCGCCCTCGATTGGGTGCCGCGGTCGGTGAGAAGCTGGGCTCGCAAGGTGGAGGCGGCCGTGACAAGGCTAGAGAACCAGCTCACCCGGGCTCCCAGCGACGAAGAGGTGGCGAGGGAGCTCGAAGTCAGCGTGGACGAGTTCCAGGACATCATCAACCAGATCAGTTGCGCGTCGATCGTGGCCTTGGATGAGTTCTGGGATTCGAGTGGTCCCAGCCAAGACAAGGTGAACCTCATCGACACCATCGAGGACGCCGACGCCCCGGATCCCTCCCGGGCGTACCGCATCCAGGTCATCAAAGAGACCTTGACCGCAGCTATCGAACGGCTGCCGGAGAGGGAGCGCATCGTCATCGGGCTCTACTACTACGAGGGCCTGACCCTGAAAGAGATCGGGGAAGTGCTGGGTGTGACGGAGTCCCGTGTGTCTCAACTCCACACCAAGGCCATCCTGCGCCTCCGCGGGCGCATCAAAGAGGACCTCGATCTGGACGCGCTTGCCACCTAGCCGGGCTCTTCCCGGGGGCTTCCGGCTCCCGTCCGTGGTAAACTGCTCGGGCTATACAACCAAACCTGGGGATTCCCGTCCCGGTGGTGCCGGGTGACCGGTTCCGGAGCGGCCCCCAGAGTGTCCGATGAACAAAACCAGAGTGAGGTACGCATGCCCGCAGCATCAATGAAGCAACTCCTGGAATCGGGAGTTCACTTCGGCCACCAGACCCGCCGGTGGAACCCCAAGATGAAGCCCTACATCTTCACGGAGCGGGGCGGCATCCACATCATCGATCTTCAGCAGACCACTGACCTTCTCGACCGCGCATACGATTTCGTGCGCAACATCGCCAGCCGAGGCGGTACGGTGCTCTTTGTAGGCACCAAGAAGCAGTGCCAGGACATAGTCAGGGACGAGGCCGGCCGCGTGGGGATGCCCTACGTGTCCCACCGCTGGCTCGGTGGCCTGCTGACCAACTTCTCCACGATTGAGAACCGCATCAAGCGCATGCACGACCTGCGGAAGCTCAAGGAAGAGGGTCAGCTCACTCTGCTGCCGACCAAGGAACGCATGGCCATGGAACGCGAGTTGGAGAAGCTCGAGATCAACTTGGGCGGCGTCAGCATCATGACCCGCCTGCCGGATGCCGTCTTCGTGGCCGATCCGAAGCGTGAAGCCATCGCGACCAAGGAAGTGACCAAGCTCGGCCTACCCTTGATAGGCCTGTGCGACACCAATTGCGACCCCGATGAAGTCGACTACGTCATCCCCGGCAACGACGACGCCATCCGCTCTTGCGGACTCATCGTGAGGACGCTGGCGCGCGCCGTCGAAGAGGGACGCCAGAAGGTGCAAGTGTCGGAGTTCCTCGCGGCCGAAGCGGCACGCGCCTCCGCCATGCAGTCGCAGGCCATGCCCTACTCCTCGGGTGAGCCCGGGGAAGCAGGCGGATCCGATCCCAGGTCGCGGGGACCGCGCGGTGTCCGCACCCCCGACGGCCAGTCTCGTGGTCAGGGGCGTCCGGGCCCGGGTGGCAGGCCGTCTTCGGGAGGCCGCCCCACCGCCGGTGGCAGGCCGGGTGGCGGTGACCGCCAGGGCGGCTGGCAGGGCTCGCGCGAGGGTGCTGCGCGGCCGGCGGGAGCGGAGCAGCCGGCGCCGGCCAGGCGGGTGCCTGCCGCGAGGGCTGCTGCGGCGCCGAGAAAGAAGGAAGCGGCTCCGGAGGCCACCGCGGCTACGGAGGTCGAGAAGGCGCCAGTGAGCGACACGGCTATCCCGGAAGAAGCTACGCTTTCAGCGGCTGCCCCTCAGGAAGCACCTGAGGCTGCTCCCGTGGAGACGGCCCCCGTTGAGGCGTCCGCTGAGAGTGCTGTGGCCGAGGCGGCTCCGGAGGCCGACGCCGAGGCCTAGACGGCCGCTGTGGGCTTAGTGCTGCACGTGGCAGCCGGCGGGTCGCTGAGTACCGAAGATTCGCGAAGGATTATCGACGTCTCGATGGAGGCTCTTGATGGATATTGATGCCGGTCTGGTAAAGAAACTGCGTGAAGCCTGCGGTGCGGGCATCATGGACTGCAAGATGGCTTTGAACGAAGCGCAAGGCGACATGGAAGAAGCCATCAAGATACTGCGCAAGAAGGGCATGGCTAGCGCCGACAAGAAGTCGTCGCGAGCCACGAACGAAGGCATCGTCGACTACTACATCCACCCCGGCGCCAAAGTCGGGGTCCTGATAGAGGTCAACTGCGAGACCGATTTCGTCGCACGCAACGAGGACTTCAAGGTCTTCGTTCACGACGTGGCCATGCACATCGCCGCCGCGAGCCCAGCCTGGGTCTCTCGTGACGACATTCCCGAAGAGCTCAAGGCGGGCGAGCTGGAGATCTACTCGGCTCAAGCCAAACAATCCGGCAAGCCTGAAGCGGTAATCCAGAAGATCGCGGAGGGCAAACTGGCCAAATGGTATTCGACGGTGGTTCTCCTCGAGCAGGAGTTCGTCAAGGATCCGGAGAAGACCATCGAGGATCTTCGGCGTGAGATCATCGGCAAGATCGGTGAGAACATCGAGATCAGGCGGTTCGCGCGTTTCCGCGTGGGCGACGAGGTGGCCTAGGGGCGCGGTTCCAAGTTCAACGATCCTCGGGACGGAGATCCGTGCCGCGAGGGATGGCCGAGACGAGGCGATATGACCCAGCGACCGGTATGGAAGAGGGTTCTGCTCAAGCTCAGCGGTGAAGCCCTCATGGGGGATCTCAAGTACGGGATCGACCCGGTGCGCCTAGGCGCCATGGCGAACGAGATCAGCCAGGTGGTCGCGGGGGGGATCGAGATGGCCATCGTCGTCGGGGGCGGGAACATCTTCAGGGGTGTGTCCGGAGCTTCCCAGGGAATCGACCGTGCAACCGCGGACTATATGGGCATGCTGGCGACCGTGATGAACTCCATGGCGTTGCAGGATGCCCTCCGCAAGCTGGCTGTCGACTCTCGGGTGCAGTCAGCCATCGATATGCAAGAGATCTGTGAGCCCTACATACGAGGCCGGGCTATTCGGCATCTCGAGAAGGGGCGGATTGTGATCTTCGCAGCCGGGACCGGCAACCCGTTCTTCAGCACCGATACGGCTGCGGCTTTGCGTGCCCTGGAGATAGGGGCGGAGTGCCTTCTCATGGCAAAGAAGAAGTACGACGGCGTCTATGATGCCGATCCGGAGACGGAGCCCTGCGCCAGGCTCATCGAGCGTATCACCCACCGTGAGGCCCTCGAGCGGGGTCTCCGGGTCATGGATTCGACGGCTCTTTCGCTGTGCATGGACAACGGTCTTCCCATCATGGTGTTCAACATGAGCCAGCCGGAGAACATCCGGCGCGTTCTCCGCGGTGAGCGGATCGGCACCATAGTGACGGTCGAGGAGATTGAGAAGGAGGAGTCATGATCCGGGAGTTGGTCGCCGACGGCAAGCGCCGCATGGAAAGCGCGGTCGAAGCCCTGCGGAGTGAGTTCAACACTGTGAGGACCGGCCGCGCCTCCACCGGGCTGCTCGACCGGCTCCACGTGGACTACTACGGGGCGAAGACGCCGCTGAAGCAGCTCGCCAATCTGGCGACGCCCGACCCGCGCACGATCTCCGTCACCGTCTACGACAAAGGGGCCGTCAGCTCGGTGGTCAGGGCGATCCAGGAGTCCGACCTTGCCCTTACCCCCAACACCGACGGCACCGTGATACGCCTCAATATCCCGACGCTCACCGCCGACCGTCGCAAAGACCTGGTCAAGATGATCAAGAACATGGCCGAAGAAAGCCGGGTCGCGATCCGCAACGTCCGCAGGGACGTCATCCAAGATCTCAAGGACCTCAAGAAGGAAGGCGAGATCTCCGAAGACGACGAGCATCGCGCCGAAGAAGAGGTCCAGAAGCTGACCGACGGCTTCATCGAGAAGATCAACGAAATACTCCACCACAAAGAACAGGAGATCCTCGAGATCTGACGTGGGCCTATCCGCTTGGCTGAGTGCTCATTGGGGCCGCGGAAGAAAGGGTGCCTTCGACCAGGCGACTGCCAGGGCGAGGGGTGCCGTTCCTTTCCACGTGGCCATCATCATGGACGGCAACGGTCGTTGGGCTCGTCGCCGCGGTCTGCCCGTCAGTGCCGGACACAGGGCGGGTACACAGGCCGTCCGCAGAGTCATCGAGATGGCCCGCGACATGGGCATCGGGCAACTGACCCTCTATTCCTTCTCGGTGGAGAACTGGAGCCGTCCGACCGAGGAGGTCGAAGGTCTTATGAGGCTCCACGCCGAGATGATCGACGCGGAAGTGCCTACTCTCCACAAGAACGACTGCCGGGTGGTCTTCGTCGGCAGCAGAGAGGGCCTGAGCTCACAACTTCTGGAGAAGATGGAGTGGGCCGAGGCTTTGACGGCCGGCAATGGCCGGATGGTCCTCTTCATAGCTTTCAATTACGGCGGGAGACGCGAGATCGTCGACGCGATGCGAAAAGCCGTCGTCGACGGGGCGGACGGCGCCGCCATCACGGAGGAAGATATCGCCCGGCATCTGTACTCACCACTGATGCGCTTTCCCGATCTGTGCATCCGCACTTCGGGGGAAAGGCGGATGTCGAATTTCTTGCTGTGGCAATCGGCGTACTCGGAGCTCTACTTCTCCGATTGCCTGTGGCCCGACTTTGGCAGCGAAGAGTTCGAGCGGGCCCTCGCCGATTACGCCGGCCGGGAGCGTCGTTTCGGTGCGCGCGACAGGAACGGGCATGCTTAGAAACCGCCTGCTGGTAGCCGCCGTTGGGCTTCCCCTCGGGTTCGCGGCGGTCATTCTCGGCGGTTACTTCCTGTTTGGCCTGGCCATCGTCCTCACCGTTCTTGGTCTTCACGAGTACTACACCCTGCTTCGGCCATACAGGCCCAACCTGCTCGTGGGCTACGTGGCAGGAGTCAGCGTCGTGGTTGCCTCGTTCTTCCTGGGGTCAGAAGGGCTCCTCGTCGGCCTGGCCGCGCTGGTCATCCTGACGTTCTTCTGGTCGCTGTTTGGTGAGTTGGGCGCCCATCTTGTGGGAAGGATGGCGATGACCGGGTTCGGCGTCCTGTGGGTAGCCTTGGGTTTCGCCTACATTCCTCTTATCCGCGGGCTGAACCACGGTATGGCGCTCACCATCATGATGTTGGCCTGCACAATCGTCAGCGACACCTTCGCCTTTTTCGTAGGGCGGGCTATAGGCCGCCACAAGATGGCCCCCCGCATCTCGCCTAACAAATCGGTGGAAGGAGCGGTCGGAGGACTCGTGGGAGCGGTGGTCGCAGCCCTGATAGTGCGTATCTATTCGCCATGGTTGCCTACCCGAGACGCCATCATCCTGGGCTTGGCAGTCGGGGTCGTCGGTCAATGGGGCGATCTGTTCGAGTCAACCTTCAAGCGGGACTTCCGGGTCAAGGACTCAGGCAGACTCCTGCCTGGCCACGGCGGCATCCTGGACCGTTTTGATTCCATGCTGTTCGCCGGGTTCGTGGCCTACTGGGGAGCAGTCGCGCTCCTGGGGGACGTCGTGCGATGAAACGCGTGATCGTACTGGGGGCCACCGGCTCCATAGGGGTGCAGGCGCTCAAGGTGATCGCCGCGAGTCCCGATCTGTACGTGGCCGGCCTGTCGTGCGACCGGAGCGTAGCCTTGCTTCTCGAGCAGGCCATTTCGCTTCGGGTGAACGATGTCGCTGTCGCCGACGAGCGGGCCGCGGCGACCATCCCGGGTGCGCTCTACCCGGAGCTGAGCGTCCGGGCAGGGTCTGGAGCGGCGGCCAGGCTTGTCCGTGAGGTCGATGCCGACCTGGTGCTGAACGCCATCGTCGGGTTCGCCGGACTTGAATCCACGTTGGCGGCTCTGGAATGCGGTCGGGCCCTGGCCTTGGCCAACAAAGAAAGCCTTGTCTGCGCCGGCTCGCTGGTCACGGAGCTGGCGGCGCGCCAGGGCGTCGAGATCCTGCCGGTGGATTCCGAGCACTCGGCTCTGTATCAGTTGGTCGGGGCCGCCGGACCGCGGGCCGTCGATTCGCTCGTCATCACCGCGTCGGGAGGACCTTTCCGCGGCTGGGACCCCGCGAGGCTGACCGCGGTCACCAGAGAGCAGGCCCTCGCTCATCCCACGTGGTCCATGGGTGAGAAGATAACCATCGATTCCGCGACCCTCATGAACAAGGGCCTGGAGGTCATCGAAGCCCACCACCTCTTCGGCCTCGCCTATGATCGCATCGAGGTGGTCGTGCATCCCCAGTCGCTGGTGCACGCTCTTGTGCGGATGGTGGATGGGGCCTTGCTCGCACACCTGGGCGTCGCCGATATGCGCGTTCCCATCGCATATGCGCTGCATCATCCGGAGCGTGCGACGGTGGCCGTGGAGCGCCTTGATCTGTCCGGGGGCATATCGCTGGACTTCGCGGCGCCTGACGAGGAGACCTTCCCGGCTATCGGGCTGGCTCGGGCCGCGGGCGCAAAGGGCGATGCAGCCACCTGTGCCCTGAACGCGGCGAACGAGGTCGCGGTCCGCTCCTTCTTGAAGGGAGACTTGCCGTTTCTGGGTATAAGTCAGGTGGTAAGAAAGATCGTGGAGGCGAGCGAGGCTGGCTCTTTCGGAACGTATGCCGAAGCCGTGGCCGTCGATGAACAGGCAAGAGGCGCGGCAGTTGCTGTCTGCGTTGAGGTAGCGAACGCGAGGATGGACTGTAGTGATTAGCTTTGTTGGAATAGTCGTGGCGATCGTGGGACTGGGGTTTCTCATCCTGGCGCACGAGTTCGGCCACTTCATCGTGGCAAAGGCAACCGGGATGAGGGTCGAGGAGTTCAGCCTCGGCTTTGGTCCCTTCCTGGTGAGTCGCCGGATCGGTGAGACCGTATACGGCGTCTCCGCCGTGCCGCTGGGTGGCTACGTGCGCGTGACGGGCATGCACAAAGAGGAGTTTGACGCCCGGGTGGCCGAAGCGCGGGAATTGGAGGCCGAGGAGCAGGTGGAAAAGGCCAAGCGGCGTCCGCAGGATCCCGAAGACCGTTTGGCGGGCAAGCGGGCCCTCAGCGCCGACGAGATCGCCGCGACTCCGCTGGCCAAGCGTTACTACGCCCACCCCTTCTGGCACAAGCTGGTGTTCATCATCGCCGGCGTGACGATGAACATGATCGTCGCCTTCTTGCTCATCTGGGCGGTCGGCGCCAGCCAGGGGGAGGTCATCAGCAGCACGTTGATCTCGGAGGTGGAGGCGGGGACTCCCGCCGCCGCGGCTGGGATCAAGGCGGGCGACCGGATAGTGAGCATCGACGGCAAGAAGACCGACACCTGGCAGGACGTGCACACGGAGATCCTCACCAAGCCCGGCGAGACCGTCGCTATCGTCGTGGAACGCGACGGCGCGGAACGGGAGTTGACCGCGACGATCGGAAGGCAGGATGACGGCACGGGTCGTCTCGGCATCATGTCAACGACCGAGGTCCGAGAGCTGGGGGTGATCGACGCCTTTGGATACGCGGGCAAGAAGACCGGGAGCATGGTGGCCCTGATCTTCAAGGGCATCGGCATGATGTTCACGGGCGCTGCGCCGGTGACCGGCTCCCAGGGCTTGGCCGGGCCGGTGGGGATCATCCAGCTCTCCAGCGAGGCCTACCAGGGCGGCTACTACCTGATGCTGCTGGCGCTCATCAGCATCAACCTGGCTATCCTCAACATGCTCCCGCTACTGCCACTCGATGGCGGCCACGTGCTCTTCAGCATCATCGAGCGCATCCGTGGACGGAACGTCTCGCTACGGGTCTTCGAGCGGATCTCGCTCGTCGGGCTGGCCATATTCGTGCTTTTGTTCATAGTGGCCACCTCGAACGACATCGGCCGCCTTTTCTCGAGCGGGTAGGCTGCAGTCCAGCGTGGCCAGCCGGCTGCAAGTCAACGTGGGCGGGGTGCCTGTGGGCGGCGGAGCCGCGGTGGTCGTGCAGTCGATGACCAACACCCGCACCGACGACGTCGAGGCCACTCTCAGCCAGATCCGGGCGCTGGCGACGGCCGGCGCGGCGCTTGTTCGCGTCGCCGTGCCTGACAGGGCGGCCGCCGGCGCGGTGGCGGCGCTTGTGGCCGAGTCCCCGGTGCCCCTGATCGCCGACGTGCACTTCGATCATTCGCTCGCGGTTGCTGCTATCGGGGCTGGGGCCGCCGGAGTTCGCATCAACCCGGGCAACATCGGGAGCGAGCGTGAAGTGCGGGAGGTCGTGGACGCGGCCCGCGAGCTCGGAGCCGTCATCAGGGTAGGGGTCAACAGCGGCTCGCTGCAGCGGGACCTCCGCGTAAGAGAAGAGACTGATCCCGCTGGGGCCCTCGTCGAATCGGCGGTAAGGTACTGCACGCTTCTCGAAGGCATGGGCTTCACCGATATCAAGGTCTCGGCGAAATCATCTTCACCACTAGTCACTATCGCCGCAAATAGGCTGCTTGCCGATCGTATCCCATACGCGCTCCACCTGGGGGTGACCGAAGCCGGGACCAGATGGGCCGGTTCCATCCGAAGCGCCGTCGCCCTGGGCGTGCTTCTAGCCGAAGGAATCGGCGACACCATCAGGGTGTCGCTCACCGGGGACCCGGTGGAAGAGGTACGCGTGGCCCTGGAGATCTTGAGGACCCTCGACTTGGCGCCACGGGGAGCTCGCGTCATCGCGTGCCCTACCTGCGGGCGGACCCGGATCGATCTGGAGCCGCTCGCCTTGGAGGTGGAGAGACGACTGGAGGAACTCGGGCTGGACCTGGAAGTGGCCGTGATGGGATGCGTGGTGAACGGCCCCGGAGAAGCACGCAAAGCAGACTTTGGGATCGCCGGGGGTGATGGTGAGGGAGTCGTGTTCGCCCAGGGACGGCCCGTGCGCAAAGTGGCGCAGGCCGGACTGGTAGATGCATTGTTCGCGGAGATCGCTTCCCGGAAGGGAACGCCTCCCAGCCGCTAGCAGGCTGCTGAAGAGTGGCGGCAAGGCCTCGTTCTTCAGCAGCCCCAAGCCTCCAAGCCTCCAAGGCCAATCCAGGCCGCGTGGCTGCTAGACTGTCTCTCGTGCGCACGCTTCGCGCCGCGCCGATTTCCAAGACGTTCGTCGGAGGAGGACCCGATGCGGGCGACCGCTCTTTTCATGCCCACGGTCAAAGAAGACCCGGCAGATGCCGAGGCCATAAGTCACAAGCTCATGGTGCGAGGTGGGTTCGTCCGCCAGTTCGCCTCCGGCATCTACATCATGCTGCCGCTGGGCTGGCGGGTCATGGAGCGTATCCGCTCGATCATTCGCGAAGAGATGAACGGCATCGGGGCGATCGAACTGTCGATGCCGACGTTGCATCCGGCGGACGTATGGCAGGCCTCGGGAAGGTACACGTCGATCGGTCAGGAGATGTTCCGGCTGGAGGACCGTGGCGGGCGGGACATGGTGCTGGCCATGACCCACGAGGAAGTGTTCACCTGGCTCGCCTCCAGGGAGCTGCGCTCCTATCGCGATCTCCCGCAGATCTGGTACCAGGTGCAGCTCAAGTTCCGAGACGAACCGAGGCCCAAAGGCGGGGTCCTGCGGGTGCGGGAGTTCCTGATGAAAGACTCATACTCGTTCGACGTCGACGAAGCCGGGCTGGACGAAAGCTATGAGAAGCACATAGGTGCTTATGACCGTATCTTCAGCCGGTGTGGGATCGAGTTCTACCGAGTCGAGAGCGACAGCGGCTTCATGGGCGGGGCGCAGGCGCACGAGTACACGGCGCCGGCGGCCGCGGGCGAGGACCGCATAGCTCTGTGCGGGGCTTGTGGCTATTCCGCCAACGTCGAGCTGGCAAGGTCGGTCGCCCGGCCTCCGGAGAGTGACACGGCGACCGCGGTGGCAGCGGCGGGCGGCGGGGCGCCTCGTGAGGTGACGACACCCGAGAAGCGCACTATCGAAGAGGTCTCGGAGTTTCTGGGCGTTGCGAAGACGTCGATCATCAAGGCTTTGGTGTACATGCAAGGCGACAAGCCGGTCATGGCGCTGGTGCGTGGCGACCACAACCTGCACGAGAGCAAGCTCGCCCGGTATCTGAAGGGTGAGATCCGAGCGGCCCATCCCGAGGAGGTCAAGGCGGCCACCGGCGCAGAGGTAGGCTTTGTCGGGCCCGTGGGATTGACCGGCGGGAGCACCCTGCGCATCGTTGCCGACGAGAGCCTGCGTCCCGAAGGGCAGGCCGGATCAGGCGCCGCGGGCCACAGCGGCGGCCCACGCGAGTACGCGGCGGGCGCCAACAAGGCCCATACGCACCTTGTGGGCGTCGTGGTCGGTCGTGACTTCCAGCCCGAGTT
>Ga0154815_142_pt2 | contig 10766 bp, 22 predicted proteins | sample Rifle2008BG16ft_FD_105823 | JGI IMG/M metagenome (GOLD analysis project Ga0154815, IMG submission 105823) | Actinobacteria bacterium RBG_16_64_13
CAGCCAAACTCCCCGACGCGCTGAACGCAGCTATCCAGCCGGGGCTGCTGCCAAAGTGGTTGGAACTCTGGAAAGCGGGGCTAGTCTCTGGTCCGGGGACTCAGGTGGCCAACATCTTGGGGAACATCGGAGAGCAGGGGATGCGTCTGCTTGAGACCCCTACGGCCGCCATCGTGGACCGGCTCCTTCCCGGTGAACGTGGGCGGTTCGTTGGCGAGGCCGGCGCTGAGCTTGGGGGCGCGTTCTCGCGGCTGCCCGATGCGCTGAGCGGGCTCGGGGCGGAACTCAAAGAGATCGTGTCTCTGGCTCCCGAGCGCATCGACCTCACCAAGCCCCTGGAGTACCAAGCCGGGAAGATACCGGGCAAGGTGGGGCGCGTGGTGCGCATCCCGTTTCGGTTGCTCGGCGCGTTTGATTCGTTCTTCAAGGCCGTGGGGGGCGAAGCGGAGTTGCACAAGCTCGCCCATCGGAAGGCCAAGATCGAGCTGCCGTCCGCAGAGGCTAAGGTTGTACAGGAGCGGACGGCCGCCATCGTGAAAGAGGCGCTCGATCCGAAGAGCGACAAGCACGCGGATCTGGTCCAGCAAGTAGCGGAGGCGCGGCAGGCGCGGACATTCCAGGACGATCCGCACCCGATGATCAAGAGCCTCATGCGGCTGCGGAATCAGCATCCGTGGATGCATGTCGTTCTGCCATTCCTCCAGACTCCGGGAAAGATCGCGGAGATCACGATTCAGCGCAGCCCCCTGGGGTTCGTCAAGGCGGCACGCGCCTACAAGGCGTTCCGCAACGCTGAGGCTCGAGGGATCAAGGGGCCGGAGTTGGCGCGGCTGCGCGGCCAGGCCGTGGATGCCATCGCCAGGCCGTTGGTCGGCACGGGGATGATCGCAGGGTTCGTGACCTACGCCAAGATGGGCGGCATGACCGGCTCGGGTCCGGCGGATCCGGCCGCGCGGAACCTGCTCCGAGAGACGGGGTGGCAGCCGTACAGCTTCGTGGTGCCGACTCCGGGCGGGAATATGTATGTGCCCTTCAACCGCTTCGAGCCCGTCTCGAGCCTGCTGGGCGCTGCTGCGGATCTGGCAGAACTGAAGGACGAGAAGAAGGCCGCTGACATCTTCGACAAGACCCTGGGCTCCGTGGCGAGCAACCTCACGAGCAAGACGTACCTCGCGGGGCTGTCCGATGCGGCGTCCATGATCGCCAAGCCTCAGCAGTTTGCCTCTCAGTACCTCAGCAACCTCGCCGGGACGCTGATCCCCAACGTCGTGGCGAAGGCGGCCCAGGCGGCGGATCCGGTGATTCGAGACGTGCGGCCGAACCAGGCGGGATTGCTCGGCATCCCGGAGCGCGTGGCCAAGACCATAGCGTCTCGCGTCCCCGGTCTGAGCATGACGCTCTCTGCGCGGCTGTCCGGTACTGGTGCCCCGGTGGAGCGCCCGGGGACGGCCGCGACGAGGTTCCTGCTCCCAAGCCAGCCGAGCCGAGAGAAGCCTGGGGCGGCCCTCGGGCAGACGCTCGTGCGGCTGGGCATCGTGCCGTCAGAACCGCCGAGGGTACTGACGATCAAGGGACGGAAGGTCCGCCTCGAGGACGACGAGCGGCAGTTGCTTGCCGCGGCACGTCAGGCCACGATGCGATACCTGCGAGAGGACGTGGTGAGCCAGGCGTGGTTTGAACGCCTGCCCGACACGATCGAGGAGGGCGGGGACGCCTCCAAGGAGGCGGTGATCAGGCGCTCACTGGATCGCTTTAGCGACAGGGCGCGTCAGATGGTGGCGCGGATGCCGGACGTAGTGCGCAGGGCGGTGGCCGGGTGATCACGACAAGCCGAAAGATCCAAGATCCGCCTCGCCTTGTCGGCAAACCGTGGGACAATCAGCTTCAGCGCGACGTCGAGACGTACCTCCGACGCGTGCGCGAGGCGCTCGACGGCGAGGCAGAACTGAGGCAGATAAGCATCGTGGTCAACCTCGGGGCGGCGGCGGCGGCGGCCGACAATGCCGATGCCCTAAGCTTCTTCCGTGGTGGGTGCTGATGGCGATACGCTGGGGCACATTCGCTCAACTCTCGCCTTCCGCGGCGTCACTCACCGATCTGTACACGCCGCTTTCCCCGGCGACTTCGGCAGAGGTCATCGTGAGCGTGGCGAACAGGAGCGCTTCGCCCACGTCCTTTCGTATCTCCGTGGCCCTGTCTGGAGTCGCGGACCACGTGAAGCAGTACATCGCCTATGATCTGCCGATCAGAGGGAACGACGTCTATAAGACCAAGTTGGTGATCGCATCTACGGACATGATCCGGGTCTACGCCACCTTGGCGACGCTGAGCTTCAACGTCTACGGGTTGGAAAAGAGCGACTAAGTGAGCTGCAACGGTTTCGCGCGTCCGGACCCGCTAGAGATCCTCTTCGCAGACAGCCCCACACTGGGGGCATTCGGCGGAATACGAACCGCGGAAGACCGCGGGATCTTCGACAACACCTTCCAGTACGACACGTCACCGCTTCAGTGGGAGACGGTGCTGACCAACAACGGCACGGAGGCACATCTACCCAACGAGAGCTCGGTGCGATTGCGTACGACCACCACTAACACGGACAAGGTGGTGAAGCAGACCCGTCGATACATGAGATATCAGCCTGGGAAGGGACAGCACATTCGTTGTACCGCAGTGATGCCGGATCTGTCTGAGTCCGGGCTAAGGAGAAGGTTCGGCTACTTCGACGCCGATAACGGGATCTTTCTGGAGCAGACCTTCTCCGGGCTGTTCCTCGTTCGCAGGAGCAAGGCCACCGGCTCTGTGGTGGATGAGGCAGTGGCTCAGGCGTCGTGGTCTGTAGACAAGCTCGATGGGACCGGAATATCGGGGAAGACGCTCGCGCCCACCAAAATCATGCACTTGGTCATCGACGCCGAGTGGCTAGGGGCCGGGCGGGTGCGTGTCGGATTTGACTTCGGCGGCAAGACTGCGTTCGCGCACGAATTCATCAACGTCAACGTTTTGGATACGGTCTACTGTACGACGTTCAACTTGCCGATGCGCTACGAGATCGAGAACACGGCCGCGATGGCAACGAGTCACGATCTTATCGCTGTGTGCCAGTCCGTGTCCTCTCAGGCGGGTCAGGAGGAAGAGCGCGGCTACGACTTCGGAGTGGGCAACATAGCGGTCGTCTCGGGGATAGGGACCGGGGCATGGGTGCCACTCGTGTCTATCCGGCCGGCGGCCACGTTCAACAGCATCGTGAACCGAGGCACGATCATCCCCGAGTTCGTCGCGGTAACTGTTGGTTCGGGCAGCGCTGCGTGGCGCCTGTTCTATGCGCCCACGGCGTTGACGTCGGCATCCTTCGCGTCGGTTCACGCCAGTAGCATCACAGAGTTCGATGTGGCGGCCACGGCCATTACCGCCGGGTTGCCTGTCGCCGCCGGGTTCGCTTCTGGTGGCGCATCGCCTGGGGACCGGCGTGTGGACGCACGGGACTTCACGGCGCGCTATCCTCTGACGCTGGGCATCGCCGGGGCGAACCCGATTGTACTGACGCTTGCCGCACGGGCGTTGTCCGGGACCGTTGATGCCGCCGGGTCTATTTCATTCAAGGAGCTCCGCTAGCCCATGGGATTCGGAGACATTTCGGGTTCGAATCGAGCAACGCAGGCTACGATCAACGCGGTTGGCCCCGCTGTCGCGCTCATGCTCCCAGTTGGCGGATACGGTTCTGCCGGGTTCACCCTGGCCGCTGGCACGCTGGCGGCCACGATCATCCCAGAGGTCAGCTTCGACGGCAAGGATACGTGGATGCCGTGGGAGCTTGAAGATCCACAGACCGGGCAGAAGCGATCGGCGCTCACTGTCACGAACCCCAACCCGGCGAGTTCATGGACGATTCATCCTCCGGGCGGCACGACTCACACCCGGATCAACGTCACGGCCTACACGTCGGGATCGGCCACCGCGATTCTCGTGCTGACAGAGATGAGCCGCCCGGCGAGGCGCGTAGCCTACTCGCGGTTCGTGCTCAGCCAGGGCGCAGCAGGGACAACTCTCGTGGCCGCGGCAGTGGCCGGGAAGCAGCACAAGGTGCTAGGCATCCTCATCTCACTGGCGAACGATGGGATCTGGCACTTGGATAGCGGGGCGACGCCACTCATGGGGAACCTCAAGCAAGATGGGCAGCTTCAGCCGGTGAGCGTTGGCCCGTTTGAGATCCCTCTCGTGGAGACGGTGGCCGGTGCGGCGCTCAACATCGTGACCACGCAGGCGGCACAGGGAGTCATCGTCTTCATCACGGAGTGAGACTGACCGAGTAAGGTTGAAGCGGGGGAGTGGGCAGCTTACCCGGCTGGGCCACCGTGCGCCGCCCGTGCCCTTGAGCATCCCCCAAGCAAAGTCTAGCACGCCGGGCAAGCCCTAGGCTACTGAGCTGCCGCACAATACGGCGTGATGTAGAATATCCCTTGACAGATTGTCCATCGTGCTGTACATTGTAAGCGGGATGAGGGAAACTAAGCCATGACCCCATGCGTCCCCTGGGCCGGACACATCACCAAGAAAGGCTATGGTCGCTTCGGCCCTCGGCCAGCCCATAAGGTTCTCTACGAGCGCGCGTTCGGCAAGATTCAGAAGGGGCTCCGGTCTTCTCGGTCGCTGACACCGAGTGCCACCCGGGATTATATCTGGCCCCGAGTCTAGACAGCGTGGGACGCCAGGGCCCCTACGTCAAGGTCTGGGCGCGGCCCGAAGACGTTCACAGGGCCGGCACGAAGTGGCGGGCCAAGGAGTTCGTCCGGGTCGAGGCTGTTCAGTAACTGGGGGGTGAATGATGCCGAGAGACAGACGAGACGAGTTCAACGCCGCCGAGCGTGAGACGGTTCGTTGGCTGGCCGTGATCCTGGGCCTCTACGCGCTGTGGTGCGCTGGCATCATGTTTGCGTGGTACAACGGGTGGATCCAGTGACCGATTCCGGAATAATGCTTCGGAAGCCACGCGCCAGGAACGCCAGTAGGGCCCCCAGGCCATGCCGGACGTGTGGGAGACCATGGCCCCCCCGATACGCCCTGGCGGAAGCCTGCTGCGCGGCCTGCTCCCGGGCCCACGCGGCGCTCGTCTCCCTGGCCCTCAGGTTGGCTCCTGTTAGCAGGGATGCCTGGACCGCCTTCGTCTTGGAAGCTGGCCGCGGCGCTTGGCGCGCCTATCAGCAGAGGAGAACGCAATGCCGGTGAACACGATCCACGGGATCCGCAACGAAGACGGGACGGTGAGCGTGCTGTTTGACGGTCGCCCGCTGATCCCGCATCGCTCGCAGCAGGTTTGGAACCATTCGCCCGGTGGGTTCGAATGGGGATATGGCGGTAGCGGCCCGGCGCAACTGGCGCTCGGCGTGCTGCTGGAGGCGCTGTCGTCCGAATGGGGCAGCGACGACAGGCTCGCCGACATCGAGACGTCACGAGCGCTGCGCGTGTATCAGACCTTCAAGCAGCGGTTCCTGGAGAACGCATCTCGCGACGGATTCAGAGTCGAGTGCGACATCCTAAAGTGGGCGCTGGACGCCGACTTGCCATGAGTTACCGTGTGCTGCTCCAGGACCATCAGACCGGGGCCTGGATCCACTGCCAAGAACGATACGCGCACGACGCCGAGGCCAAGGGCCACGCGCAGCGCATGTCCCTGGCGTGGCAGCCGTTCGTCAGGGGCTTCAGAGTTGCGGCTCTATGCGTACCTGGAGCACCGGGTTCACATGCACCTGAGAGGAGTGATAAATGCCGGGTGAAGTCGGCGATCTGTTCCCTGGAGACGGATCGGGCCGAAAACTCATGGATCCCTCAGAATTGGAGCGTTGGATTATCGTGCATGAAAACCGTGACCATATCTTCACGATGCGCTCGGCTTTGGAGAAATACTTTCGGATGCGCGATCTACATGACCTGAGCCTGTTGTCTCTATGCCGCCTATACGCCGATCTGCCCGCGGCTGAGCGGGAGTTTTGACGCCCCCCACGTGGCCGACCGTGCTCCTCGTCGGCGTCGCCCTGGGGTGGGTCGCGCGCGATTTCCGCGTCGAGGACGAGCTGCCTCAAAGCGCTCTCCGACGCATACTTGGTTCGGTAGGTTCCAGAGGATTCGATGATGACTCCTAAGCGGCGGCCCGCGGCAGAAGTACATGACTCCGGACAGTGCGACGATGACCCCTACTTCGAACTCGGGGTCATCTCCATGGCGGCTTACCTGTACCTTAAGTACGGAGCGCCTCAGAATCGGACCTCACTCGTCTTGCTCGTCAAGAAGCACTTGCCTTACCTAAACTGGGAGAAGACGGAGTGATGATGACCCCCCTTGTTCTCATGGCGTTGCTCGCCGCGCCCAGGCCCAATCATGCCTACTTCGTGGCTCACGTCCAAGCCGCAGCTCGGCGTATGGGCGTCACCGATACGATCACTGTGGAGCCCTCTATCGGGGAAATCCGCCTCACCTTGGTCGGGTTCAAGAAACCACAGCAGCGCCGGGCCTACGTCCAGCCGGTGGGACGTGACTTCGTGGTGATCTACGATCCTTCATGGCTGGCCAAGACGAGGGAGCGCGAGGCGCGGTGGGTGGCGTACCACGAGGTTGCGCACGTAGCCTTTGACGCTCCGCTGCTGCGCCGTGGGGTCGTCACGAAAGCAGAATCTCGTGAGATGGAGGCTCGAGCCAACGACGCGGCCGACCAGTGGATTGCGGTTTTGGACAAGGAAGCGCGGAAGGGCGGCAAGCGCAAATGGCTGGCCATCGGCGCAGCCATTCTATTTCTGAGGGGAGATAGCTCATGGTGCTCTCACTGTACATGACCACGCGCAACGCGCACGCCTCGCTCGTGCTTTCTACGGAGGAGGCTGCGTATCAGGCCGAGGCGGCGGCGCGGCTGGCAAAGACGAACCTCCGCGATGCCTGCACGTTCGGCGGTGACCGCTCCATGTTCGAGGACATCCGGACCAACCTCGTGCTGCGGCTGCGGAAGATTGCGGAGGAGTTGGAGGCCAAGCGATGACGAAGATCACCGCCGTTCGTGATGCGTACTTCGCCGGCTACGTGGCCGCGCTGAAGCAGGCCGTGGATCGGCTGGACGACGACGGGACGCTCAGCCGGGAATCTCTCGGATTCGTGAGCCAGACGTTCGAACGCATGCGGCGCGTCGCGGACGAGAATCGCAAGGGGCTGGAGGAAGCGGAGTTGACTTACAGCCACGCGGAGGAGTGAGATGCGGATGCGGATCCTCTGCTCGTTGGGTCCATCGTGCATGAGGGTCGCACACGGTCAGTGCCCGATGTGCCATGGCCATTACTGCCTGCGTCACTCGGGCCACGGGACGGGGCACGCGACGCACCCCAAGGATTGGGCGGATTGCGGCCACCCGCTGATCGACGAGCAACCGCTGTGCGAGAAGAAGGAGGCATGATGGCGAATCACACGCCTGGGCCGTGGATCTTCGATCCGGAGAACGAAGGGATGGACCATCATCGCGGATGGGGCATCTCCGCTGATGGGATGGCCACCGTGGCTCATTTGCCCGTTCGGGGGTGCGAAGGGTCGGAGGCTCTGGCCGTATCCTACGCCAATGCCCGCTTGGTCGCGGCAGCCCCGGAGATGCTGGCGGCGCTGCACGAGATTGCCAAGGGCGAAGGACGCTTCAGCCGCGATCACATGGAGCACGCCTGCAACACGATCGAGGACATGAAGGCGCTAGCTGTGGCCGCCATCATCAAGGCCGAGGGCCACTGAAGTGGAAGGAAAGATGAATCCATATTGGATCGGTGTCCAAGTCTTAGGGCTGTGGCTCTTGGGCGTGTGCCTGTTGCCGACCGCCGCATCGCGCGCTGTCGCCATAGTCATGGCTGTCTTGAGCCTTCTCAGCTTATTCTTAGAAAGACGCTGATGCCTCGGACTCCATCATCCGCCATCGCCTGCCCAACGTGCGGCAGCCCGGCGTCACATGTCGTGGACAGCCGCGGGGTGCGGGCGAGTGACTACATCCGCAGGCGGCGCGTCTGCGAGAGTGGCCATCGGTTCTCTACGGTGGAGACGGCGGTGCGAGCGCCGCATGAACCGCAGGACGTGGCTACGATAGTCCGCCGGATTCAATTTCTCGTGGCCGAGCTCGCAACCAAGGCGGGTGACTAACGTGATGGTCCCTCGCTTCGCAGCCGTGGTCACGGACAAGGGGGAACTGAGAATTTCTGATCCGGTCGCGTGGCGCACTCGAGTCTCTGGGCTGCGGGGAAAAGAGGTTTGGGTTACGGTCCAGGCTCGGAAGGCGGCCCGCAGCCTGACGGCTAACGCTTACCTCTGGGTCTGCTACACCTACCTAGCCGCCTGGAGTGGCCATGATCCCGAGGAGATCCACGAGGCCATGAAGGACATGTTCCTTCCTCGACGGGAGTCCAATCTGCCGAGTGGTGAGGTGCTCTCCGCTCCGGGGAGCACGACCGTCTTGGACATGCTGGAGTTCTCGGAGTACGTGAGCAAGGTCAAGCGCTTCGGGGCCGAGAACGGGTGCTATATCCCTGAGCCTGGAGAGGTTGAGGTGTCGCTCTGATTGAGCTTGACTTATCCAGTACGATGTACTATATTCCAATAGGGGGTTGAATGGCTCGCAGGCTTACCGTGGTCGAAGTCGAGTGCATCCGATGCGGCCATGCGTGGTTCCCTCGGCGCGTAGGCCGGCCGGCCCGCTGCCCTCGGTGTGGTGATCCCAAGTACGACCAGCCACGACGCTGGAGGAGGAAGAAGTGAGCGACGTCAACGGCCGCACCGTAGACCGCCTCGAGTCCGAGAGTCGTCACGGACGGCTGTGCTACGCCTGCGGGCTGTCTCACGTGGGGACGCTCAACTGGCTTCGGTGCCCTGGCCCCGCTCCGGTCCTGGCTGCGCCGGAGCCGAAGGTAGACTATTGGGAATCGCTCTTCGGCCCGGTGAGGGACGAAGACCGCGGCTGAAAGAAACGAGGCCAGCGAGGGATGCCACCACGCTGGCCCATGGTTGAAGGGAGACGAACCACATGGACAACGTAGCACAGGGAACGTCGGAGACGCAAGCGGTCACGCATCCGACTCAGAGCGTTGAGATCGGGGAACTCGCTGCGGCGCTCGCCAAGGCGCAGGCCGAATTCCCAAGCGTCAAGAAGGACCAGACGGCCAAGATCGAGAGCCAGAAGGGTTCGTACTCTTACACCTATGCGGACCTGGCATCGGTGCTCGAGGCCGTGCGTGGGCCGCTGACCAAGAACGGGCTCGCTCTCGTCCAGCCCATGACCTGGAGCGACGAACACCCCTGGCTGCTCACGCGCCTGCTGCACTCCTCCGGTCAGTGGATCGAGTCCCGCTATCCCCTGGCCATGTACGAGCGGCCCCAGGAAATGGGGTCGGCCATCACCTACGCCCGGCGGTACACGATCAGCGCGCTGCTCGGGATCGCGGCCGAAGAAGACGACGATGCCGCAGCGGCCGAGAAGGGAACGGAGCGCAGGCAGGAGAAGGCGGTCGATCCCAAGCCTCCGTGCCCCCGGTGCGAGAAGACGAAGCCGGTGATCGCCAGCAAGTACGGCGAGGGCTGGTACTGCATGGACTGCAAGAAGGGGTTCTCCACGATGGTCACGGGCGAGCCCGGCGCTGCGGAGGCGGCCACGGAGTTCACGAACAAGGCCGCGATCCCGGCGCGAGGGACTCGCGGGCGGACGGATCTCCAGGCGTTGATGGCCGAGTGCCGTCGCATCACGGGCGACCCCACGGCATGCACGGATCTCCTCAAAGACATCCTGAAGACGGACAACCCAAACCAGAAGTTCACGGCCGACGCCATCAGCGCCGCCTGGGCTCTGCTGGAATCGCACCCGATCTTCGGGAGCGGTAAGTGAGCGGCCCCACGCTTCGGACGCAGATCGAGAGCCAGATAGCGGAGATGCATCCGACTCCAGAGGAACGGCGAGAAAGCAAGCGGTGCGCTGAACTCATGGAGATCCTGCATCAAGAGGCCATCTCGGAGGACGCCGAGCGGTTCATGACGTTGTTCTGCGAGTCCAACGGATTCGAGATTGTGAGGCGTACATGAGAGCCTATCACTTCGTGGGCGCGACGCTGCGCGACGGCCGTGAGATTCCGGAGGACGGCGAGTGGCTTGAACACGAGAGTCTGGTGGCGATGTGCGAGAGCGGTCTGCACGCCTCGCGACACCCGTTCGACGCCCTACAGTACGCTCCGGGCGCGACGCTGTGCCTGGTGGACGTCGAGGGCGTGGTGGAGGATCAGGACGACAAGCTGGTGGCGCGGCGGCGCCGGATCGTCAGGCGGGTCGACGCGACGGCGCTGCTGCGCGAGTTTGCGCGGTGGTGCGTGCTCCAAGTCATCCATCTGAGGGACGCACCTGCGGTGGTGCGCGAGTATCTGGAGACGGGCCGCGAGGACCTGCGGACCGCCGCCTGGGCCGCCGCCTGGGACGCCGCCTGGGACGCCGCCTGGGCCGCCGCCTGGGACGCTCAGCGTGCGAAGTTTGCGGAGATGGTCAATGCTGCTTTCGGAATGGAGGAGCGATGAAGGCAATAGAAGCCGTTGGCATTGCGGTGTCAATCTCGGCAACGCTGGTCACCGGCTACAGATTGGGTCACGAGCGCGGGTTGGCTGATGGGCAGGCAGAGCGTCACGAGCTCGCCACCGACTTTGCGATTGCGATCTCCGGTTGGCAGGAGTGCATCGTCATGGCCGAGAAGGGGCAGACGCTCGCGATGTTCTACCGGC